>Ga0224534_1000875_pt1 | contig 17326 bp, 10 predicted proteins | sample 714E12024metaG_FD_172012 | JGI IMG/M metagenome (GOLD analysis project Ga0224534, IMG submission 172012) | Peat soil microbial communities from Stordalen Mire, Sweden - 717 E1 20-24 | ecosystem: Environmental > Terrestrial > Soil > Wetlands > Peat | place: Sweden: Norrbotten County, Stordalen... | reverse complement strand
AAATTGAGGGCGGGCACTCAAGCCCTTCAAAACCGGGTAGACTCACCTGCTTGACCACGGGATCGAACGCGCTGACGTGCGCGCCAGCCTTCAAGAGTGTGCGGGCAACTTTGAGGGAGGGGGCCTCGCGCAGGTCATCGGTATCGGGCTTGAATGAAAGGCCGAGGAGGGCCACTTTTTTGTCCCGTGGTTCCCCGAGCGTTGCAAGAGCGAGCTGGGCGACATGGGAGGCTTGCGCTTGATTTACCGCCAGGGTAGCCCTCAGCAAAGGCGCTGAATAGCTATGTGCCTCAGCGAACGTGCACAGCGCTTTTGTATCCTTTGGTAGACATGAGCCCCCAAAACCCGCCCCGGCATTGAGGAATTTGGGGTTTATCCTCGCGTCCAGCCCCACGCCTGCCATCACGTTGGACACATCGACGCCTGGAACCCGCTCACAAATATTTGCCATTTCATTTGCATAAGAGATCTTCATCGCAAGAAAGGTGTTACTCGCGTATTTGACCATCTCTGCCGATTCAAGACTCATCCTGAGTATAGGGATATCCTGCCCGTAAAAAGCCTCAAGCAGATCTGCAAGCTGTTGCCCCGACCGCCTATCATATTCTCCAATTGCCACACGATCGGGGTGCAACGTATCCTGAAGTGCCGATCCCTGCCGGAGGAATTCTGGATTCATGCACAGGCCAAAATCACGCCCTGCAACAAGTCCCGAGGTGCCTTCAAGAGCGGCTTTGACCGGGCCCCGCACCGTTCCGGGCGTTACGGTGCTCTTGACCACAATGAGGTGGTAGGCTTTCTTTCGCTTTAACGCACGCCCGATGTCCTCGCTCGCGCTGATGACGTACCGCAGGTCGATCGTTCCGTCAGCGTTCTCCGGCGTGCCTACGGTGAGAAATGTGACATCAGTTTGACGAACTGCTTCAGAACGATCAATCTCAGCGCGCAAGTGTCCCGATTCGATGCTTGTTCGCACCGCTTCATCCAGTCCTGGTTCGTGAAAGGGGGCTCGCTTGGCATTGATCATGCGCACCTTATCTTCGTTGCGTGTGGAGGCGATAACATCGTAGCCCCGCGACGCAAAGCACACGGCAGTGCTTAGGCCAACGTACCCGGTTCCGACGATCGATATGCGCTGCACTGCGTTTTCGTGTGCGGTCATTTGTTAAAAAGTTGTGTTTGCGCGACATCAGCTTTCCTTTCAAGGTGGAAAAAAAAGGTATCATCCGATGCACGCGCGGTAGTTTGCTCCTCAGGGCGACATAAAGGGAGTACCGTACGAAAAGAAGCGTCTCGTTTTTCTGTAGATATCGCTTTTGTACGATGTTCTTTGAGGGGGCTTGGCATTCAGAAAGACGATCAACGTCGCAAGTCGTGATGCCGGTCCCCTAGGTAGAGGATCGACCTCTTGTCAGAGCCGGTCGGAGAACAAAGCAAAAAGTCTTTAACGGACTCATCCTGAGTAGTTCACCAAAGTGCGAAGCCGCACGCCATCACAAGGCCTTCTCATAGTCGCTCTTAATGTGCTACGGCGCGGGAGCGGCGAAAGCAGTTAGAGACGCTTGATGATCTGCTCAAGGGAAGAATCTACACCGTATCGCGCATCGTTCACGCGCCGGGCGAGGGGTTACACCCTCACACGGTCAGCGATCGCACCGACATCCTCCGATGAGAAAGGGAACAATGATTAAAAAAGCAGTGATACCCGCAGCGGGGTTAGGTACGCGCTTTCTTCCCGCCACGAAAGTGCAGCCAAAAGAGATGCTGCCGATTGTGGATAAGCCTATCATACAGTTTGTAATCGAGGAGGCAGTTTCTTCGGGAATTGACAATATTATCATCATCACCGGGCGGGGCAAGAGAACGATCGAGGATTACTTTGATTTCTCTCCTGAGCTCGAGAATCATCTGGCCCACGATGGCAAGTATGAACAACTTGAGCAGATACGGAAGATATCCACCTTAGTGGACATTCATTACATACGGCAGAAAGAGCCAAAAGGGCTCGGAGATGCCGTTTTGAAGGCCGAGAAACATATCGGGAATGATGCTTTTGCGGTGTTGCTGGGTGATGACATCATAAAGTCAACCGTTCCTTGTACAAAGCAACTCGACATTCTCTATGAACGGTGCGAGGGCCCTATCCTAGCTGTAGAGCGTGTTCCGGAAGAAAAAATATCGAGTTACGGTATTATAAAAGGGGAGGAGGTGGATCATTCGCTCTACCGGTTAAGTGACGTAATCGAGAAGCCAGCCCTGCGAGAGGCCCCCTCCCGTTTAGGCATCGTCGGACGGTACGTGATGACCGCGGACCTGTTTGATTGCATAAAACGGGTGCCCCGTTCCGCGCGGAGTGAACTGCAGCTTACCGACGCGATTCGATTGCTCCTGAATGAGCGCCAGGTCTACGCGCACGTGATCGATGGAGTGAGGTATGATGCAGGCGATAAAATCGGCTACCTAAAGGCGGTGATCGACTTCGCGCTCGAACGAGACGACTTGAAACGGGAATTAGGCGAGTATCTCGCAAAAAAGCGACTTGCTTTGGAACACGGTGGCCCGTCGTGACTTTTGGTCAGAGTTTACGCACTACCATTTTGGCCCTGATTATGCAAGCCGACGACATGACCGCAGCGAAAGCTTGTGAGGGGGAACCAACGCCAGAACGATCGACATCGGAGCGTTCTTAGTTTTCTACGTGTATGAATGATACGGGCGCGGATACAATGGAGGAAAAATGACGCGAGTTTTGGTAACCGGGTGCGCCGGATTCATTGGTTCGCACCTCGTTGAGAGGTTATTGCAAGGCGATAACGATGTGATAGGGATCGATTGCTTCACCGATTACTATCCGGAAGAACAGAAACTCGCGAATCTGTCGCGCGCATTGAATCATGAGAGGTTTACGCTTATCAGACGAGACATCGTGGAGATGGACAAATTTCCACGCGTTGACCACGTGTTTCACATGGCGGCACAGCCAGGCGTTCGGGCGTCGTGGGGTGCGAACTTTACGATTTATACGAAAAATAACGTGGAAGCAACGCAGCGTTTGCTGGAGTTTTATCGGTCCAAAGAACTGAAAAGCTTCATTTATTCGTCTTCTTCTTCGGTATATGGAGACGCCGAGCTGCCGATGAAGGAGGAAGCTCGACCGTTGCCCGTTTCCCCGTACGGGGTCACGAAACTTGCAGCTGAGAATCTGTGCTACCTCTATTGGAAGAACTACGGCGTCCCCGTCGTTTCTTTGCGCTACTTTACTGTTTACGGGCCACGCCAGCGCCCTGACATGGCCATCCATAGATTTGTGCGCGCGACGTTGAGTGAGCGCGAGATTCAAATTTACGGTGACGGGCAACAATTGCGGGATTTTACCTTTGTCAGCGATGTCATTGACGCGCTCGTGTTAGCGGCCCAAAGTGAGAGCAAGGGTGAGGTTTTCAACATCGGAGGAGGCCACACGATAAGCGTCAACGCCCTAATCGAAAGCATAGAAAGCCTCGCGGGCAAGAAGGCCCATGTACGGCACGTCGCGCAACAAAAGGGAGACGCTCGCGATACGTTGGCAGATACCGCAAAGGCAAAGCGGCTGTTATCGTGGAGCCCCCAGACCGACCTTGAGAGCGGTCTGAAAACATATATCGCGTGGGTTCTGAGGGGTCCTCGTGTCGGATAGAAACGCGAAGTAGCATAACTTGGATTTGAACTGCGCTAAAATCGACGACTTGACAGACACTGTCAGCAAAGAACGTCCGCACGTCACGCGCAGGACACAATAATTCGACGTGGTATCTGTAGAGTAGCGCGCGTGCAACGTAGCCTTCAGCACTGTTTCTCATTCCCTACGCGTATCTATCGGTCGCTGTGCATGCCTCTAAAATATGAGGTCGACCGTGGGTGCCCTCCAACGCCTTGGCCCTGCAGACTCGCGAAGATCCAGAACTAGTTGGTCTCGTCCTTTTTGATGATAATATTGAGGGTTCTTTCGTTGAACCCATTTGAAGCAGCAGGATGCACTTTGGAAAGGAATGAACTGTAACGCGCGTCATTCATCTTCCAATGCAACCAGTAAAACACATTTCTTTTCCGTCGGTATGAAGAAAGGTCGCTGACGATGTTTAATTCTTTTATGGGAGCAATGGCGAGTTCGAATTCGTGAAAACTCACCCCACGGCCTAACCTCAGAAAATCAGACATGGAAGTGTCGTTTGAACCTCTATATGATTGTGAGAGCTCAGTTCGCGGGCTGAACTGCAAGTACTTGAGTGCAAGATCGTCGGGCAACCACAAGAAGAAAGGCAAAGAGGACGTGTAGCTGTCATAATACCACAGACGGTTTGGGGCGCTTAATATGCACCAGAAATCGTCTTTTTGGAGCATGTTCCACGTATCTCTCATCGCAATGAGTCGCTCTTCGTGCGTCATATGCTCTAAGGATGCAGGAAAGATTATGCAATCAAAATGCGCCGCTCGTAAAAGCGCTTTAACTTCGGCAGCATTCGCTTCAATAAACTTAGCTTCCAGCCCATAGATTTCGCAGCGTTCTTTTGCGACGATCAGAGAATTTTTATCGACGTCTATAGCGGTTACGTCAGCCCCCTGCTCAGCTAATGCGACCGTCAAAGCTCCTGTACCGCAGCCGATTTCCAAAATACTTGCCTTGTTGACGGCCTTAAAGTGATCGAGCCACGGAATGATGAACACGCGATAATAGACTAACCGTCCGTGTGCATGCTCTGACAGATCGCTCTGACACGCTGCCGTCGACAAATACTCTTCGCTAACGGCCCGTGTTTTGAAAAAATTGCGCATAAGCGACTGCTTTAGCCGATTACACGACGGTTCATCAATGTCTCTAAAATTCAGTGATAGGTGACGGGGGGGCTTCGGACGACCGAGAGAGAGCGCGTATTTTCCAATTTTTTCTTGCAGAGTACCGAAGACCATTTCTCGTCTATGCTGTCAGTCGCGCGCGCAGAATAAAAGCATTTTGAATGGCCCCTCGAGCGCCTTTGGTGTTATGGTGTTTCTTAATCGGCTCGTAAAAAATGCTCCTTTCTCAAAAAAGAGCCAGGCTGTCTGAAAAACACAGGCCCAGGCAATGGCTCTGAAAGATCGGCCGGTAAACCTCAACTATAATAAGGTCCACGTCGCGCACACTCGAAGCTCGCACGATTAAACCATCTCTGAATCATTACCTCATCGGAACCAGGTTATCGAGCATTCAATATTTTTGATTCATTTTCCGGATTTGCGAAACGTCAAAGCCAAAAAGCTCCAAGTGACGCGATGTTTCAGTCACGAGTGCTACCTGTTCGATACGCCAAGCTTGTCGAGAAGGGCCTCGTTGCTGATCACTGCTTCGGTTTTGTTCGTCCTATTTGCTCTGCGTTACCGTAAGCGGCGGCTGGTTCGCGCTCAATACGCGCCGTTTTGAAAGGAGATATAATGCCGCAATCAGATAAGCGAACACAAGCGTGATTGCCGCGCCTAAAATGCCAATCAGTGGAATCAAGACCACGTCTAAACCGATGAGCGCAATGAGCCCGATGATGCTGCTAAGGGTGTTCACTTTGGCTCCGCGCGTACCTTCTGAAGCCATGAGCCAGCTGAGAGCTAGATAAAAAAAACTCATTGTGGCTGCAATGGCAAAAAATAGCGCAATTTCCCAGCTGAAGGGATACTGGCGCCCATACAGAAAGAAGATGATCCACTCAAATAGAAGCACTAATGGCGTGAGAGAGGCAGCAAGGTACGGCGCTGCTTTGCTGGCGTGACGCAAAATTGCCGACTTGTCGTCGCTCTTGGATGCATAGGGGAAAAAAGCAGCGTTAATGACGGTCCAAAGCATGAAGGCTACCGTTATCGATGGCAGGAAATACGCGTTGTAAATTCCTACATCCGCGGTCGTCATGAACTTGTTGATGAGTATTCTGTCGACGCCCATGAAGATGCCCGCCACAGCTCCGGGGAGCGCAAGAAGAGAATAATGCATGACCTTCTTCGCCCAGGACCGATCAAATCGAAGTTTCATGTAGTCTTTAAGATAAATGACCAAAATGAAGCCGATCACCGCGTAGGATAGGTAATATGAGTACGCCGCTGACTCCCATGACTTCATGTCCTTGCTGATGAATGTGAGAAACGCAGCAAGTAGTACGACCGATTGAGCGGCAGTGAGAAGCGCATATGCTCTCATTTTTAACAAGATTCTAAGAGAATTTAGCGTTAGCTGAAAGAACGTAGAAGTAACGGCGAAAAAAAGAGCGAAAAAGAAAAGCTCTGCTGGCACTCCAAACACGTACGATAACGGCGCAGAAAAAAGCACGTAGGCACACGTTGAGACTGCAGTCAACAACGCTATTAGGACGTACGAAGTGGAGATGATGCTTGCCCGCGCAAAATGGTCCTGCGCCTCCGAACCATATTTTATCATCGGCGTAAGGCTTACTTGCATCGAGATCGTGAGAATGGCGCCCACTGTCGTGACAAGGCCAAGATTACCAAAGTTGCCTGGCCCCAGTATCCGTGCCCCAAGGATGCTGAAGGTCAACGCGAGCAGGGCTCCGAACATCGTGCCAATCCCCACGTACGAGGTGCCTAAGATCAACTTCCGCGCTTCAGTGCCCATCTTCTCCTTAAAAACTAGCTCATACGGCGCACTGAGTAAGCGGAAACCAAGTTCCTTGAGCGGCATCACGGGCTAAACCTACGTGGAACTAATTGCGAATTTATATATACGTTTCAGTTCGTGCGGTCTGCACCCGTGGTTTCTGTCTACTAAGCTGTATCTCAGAGATCTGCTCTGTTGCAGCGGCACAGATTACAGGGGCCTGCACGTAAGATCGGCATCGTTTTCACTGGAGCGCAGCGCCAAATCGGTTCTTCGACATCGTAAAAAAAGCATCGCGCCGACTGTGAGGCGTCCGACGGTCGCAAAGCTCTGCGAGTCGAATCTTATAAAACTGTGTCAATAGAACCGTCGTTTGCTCAAGACGTCACGTGAAACCTGCGTCACAGCCTGATACCACAGGTTCGCCGCCATGCCAGAGCCGCTCACCGTGATACCACAGGAACTAATTAATGATCGCAAAAGCAGGACGGGCGGCCGGTCAACAAATCCACGATGCAAAACCTACGCTTTTCCGAATTACGCTGAACAGGCGGAGTGTGTGCGGCGGGGTCTTTTGTGCACGCCGTTATGTCGATGGCACGGTCGTTGTTAATTAAGCGCCATGATCAGGGCGCAGGAACTGATAAGCGGCCCTTGCTGAAACGATGTACTAACAGTGGTGAATGAGCAACTCCTAAACGAGCGCTCCTTTCGCGTGATTCGCGTGCATGTCCGCTTGCTATTTCAGGTGTCCGATGCGCCCTATCGCCCTGCTATTATCCTTGTATATAATAAAACTCCGCAAGACCATTACTGTATATTTTGTTTCCAGCAGTTAACGTTGGAGAAGTCGAGATATTCTGAAAAAATATGTTACCGTTAGCGTCTTTCAAAGCCAGACTGTCTTGTTGCACGTTCGCTGCCCCAAAATAGACGTAGGAGTTTGCTGGGAGAGAGTGATTTAGGTCAGAGGAGCTGAGCAACTGGGTCGAATCTGGCGACACATGGCCGTAGGCGATGAGATCGGTGATTCTTAGGCTATCCGCGTAGATCGGTGATGGACCCATGGAGCCTGAAATCCATTTGGCGGCATAGACACTCTGATCTGGAACCGGAGACACCACCAAATACGACCACGATTCATTGTCAGAGTACTCAAGAACACGCCCATTTTGTCCCTGCGCCGGAATGAAAGCAAAGTTTGATGGGTGCTCAGCAATCTCAAAAATGAAGTTGTAGTTGAAAAGGAAAAATGGCACGATTACGACGATCAACGCGGCGCCTTTGAGCTTCACTGCAAGATCCTCGTTAGCGTGGATCCAGCTCGATCCACGGTCAACGATTGCCTCAACAGCAAATATACAACAGGGCGCCAAAAAGAGCAGCGCGAGAGCAAAACCTCGCCAGCCGAGTAAAATGCTTCCCACAGCAGGCGATGCAACAAGAACCAGTAACAGAAAGAGACTGCTGAGCGCGAGCAGAAGAAACTGAGAATTTATCTTTAGCGTCTTGCGGCACCATATCATGAGGAGGAGGCCTACAACGAGCAAACCTTCTACAGCCACCCCCCAATAGCGGGCAAGCGCGTGCGTGAACGATAAACCAGAAATGCCGCCTCCCAGCCCGGTCGTGACGTATGCGTCGTTAGCCGTGGAAAAAAACTCACTCGCGAACGTATTGTACGTGTGGCTGCCCAGCTGGACAATCGCGGTGTACGGGGTTCCGCCGGACGCAAAAATGTACCAATCAAGGGCAATGACGGTGGCTAAAGCGACCAACGTCGCAGTGACCGCTGGTCTGCCCTGCCTCGGCCGATGTTTCACTACTCTAACGAGGGCTGGTCCGAACCAAAGGACGGCAAGATAGAGTAAAAACAGGTAGGACGTGGCGTAGTGAGATACCACCATGCTGCCGATAAACACTACTAAAACCGCTCCTTTCTTCAGTTCTTGCAACGAAGTACCCATTATTATCAACAGCGCCAGAACCAAGAAAAGTTCTGCAATTTGCTCCCGCGGCAGTTGAAGAAAGAACCCAAAAAAAGCCATGAAAAGGAACGCAGCGAGAAACGCCGACGTGTCGTTATGTTTTGATGGTACTGCGCTTATGTTTGTTCTGTAAATGTGATACAATCCAAGGGGCACAAAAGCGAAGATAAACGGATATACGAGGCTGTAGACTACCGCCGTGTCAAGGTTGAGAAAGAGCGAGTAGACATTTGGCAAGAAGACTACGCTGAGCATCCCAGAATAGTCACTGTGGGCAATGTCTGCGATTGTGTAACTTGGATTCCATACCCCCGCGGCTTTTACGACGTCAGCAAAATACAGCTCATAGTTAATGTCACCGCCGGCGATCAGATTTGGCGACGTGAGCGTACGACTATATTGAAATGCGAGCGCGATTGCCACTATAAAAACTGGGTAAAAACGTGCCGGAACCCGGCGGCTGACTACCAAGACGAAGATGATGACGATACTTAAGGTCGACAACAAGGAAAAAAGGGAGTCGAGATCGTACCGAATGAAGAGCCCACCTAGAATGCCGAGTACGACGATCAAAACAGCCCCTAGAACGTGCGGGCTTTGAATAACTTCAATCTGCTTCGTAAAATCGGCTGCCGTAATTTGAAAATCGAAGGCGCCTTTCTTGTAACCAACAATTGTCAGTACCGCCAGAATCAGTGAAAATGTCGCGGCGATGGGCAAAAGAGATATCGGCCGCGAGATCCCGATACTCGGATAAACGAAATTCATCACCAGCGGTACGAACAGCAAGAAAGAAACGCTGAGGCCGACCGCATACAGAATTTTTTCCAAGCGATTGGCGGAGACTCGAACTATTTGAATGAGCAAAAAACCTGGGAGGAAGGTGAGCGTTGCGAAGCCGAGAACCTGTCTTAGAACCGGGACGTTTAGGATGATGGATACGTCCGTTAGGGCAATTAATGAAAGCAAGAGCGCGCATATCCTTTTTGAGTCTAAGCTGATCATGGCGCCGTGTTCATGAGGTAATCAAACGAGTTGGTCTAGTAGGTTATTCATTATCTTGTCATTCAAACGTGATCTGGCTGTTCTAAGGCCTTTGCACGATGCTAAACCTCGACGGTTATCTCATATCAAGCTTCGCTTATCCAAAAAAGAACCTGCAGCGCGAGCGATCCTCGGTCGAGTCTTGGATTAGTTTTCGCGTCTTTGCTTAGCACTTGCATCCGGGGCCTGTTATGAATCAAGTTCTGCCGTGATTGAGTTAAAATATACAGCGAAAAACTCGCCTTCGTGGACTTTCACATTTGGACGAGCGAACAATGGCCGAAACAAGTGCTCTAAGCACAAGCAGCGTTTTTACGCTCAGTGCAATTTGCGCGGCCGAAACTGAACGTGCATTTGTGGCCCTCAGAAGCATTGAGCCTCTGAATAAATTCCATTCTAACCGGCCGTAAAAAGGGGCGAACTGTCAGCGGTCAATTTAGGTGCCCTTGACGCCTCCTAAAGCAGGACCGTCGTCACCGTTTCTGCTGAACTAATAGTTCTAGGAGCAAGCGCGATCATTTCGTGCTTTTTTCGAGCTTTGAGCATAGGATATGCAAACTTGTCCTTCTAAAAGTCGTAAGCTAGAGATCGATTTCGTGAGAAGACGCCTAGTTTCTCTTTTCAAAAACCCACGTCGTACACATAAACGGCGTAACACGTGCACCAGCGATAACGAAATGTTCTAATATTGAAAAAGACCACACAAGCACCAGTCCACGACTATCTGACAGTTATTTCGCATCTTTGCGACGTGTTCACGGCGTAGACTATCCTAGACCCGTTTGATGTTCTGCGGGCCCCTCAGTTCACAGAAAAAAACCATCCCAAATGGTCGCGCTGAAATAATGAAAATAGCGATTCTTGCGTACTATTTCCCGCCAAAATGGAGGGCAGGAACAGAGCTGGCGACGTTCTATCTCGCAAAACATCTGCAAGCGCGGGGCAATGAAGTTCACGTGATCACGTCACGAGACCCCGGACTGCCTAAAGAAGAGCGCTATGAAGGAGTAATCGTACACAGACTTTATTGGCCGAATTCCTCTGTGCTCGGAAGGGCAATTCTCCAACTAGGCATGTATCTGGCCATCCGGAGGATTAATCCACAAATCATTCACTTTCAAAGCTTTCTGGTCAGCACATGTGCGATTCTAGTGAAGAGAACATTGAAAAAACCCTACGTTGTCGCTGGACAGGGCTCTGAAATATACCTCCTTGGAAGTGTTCGTCCTCGAACGTCGTTTTTCTTGAAAGTCATCTTAAGAGTAGTCGTTCAAAACGCGTGCACAGCAATAGCCCTGACTGAGGACATGGGGAAACGAATACTGCACGATTATGGCCGATCGGCCGTTGTTATACCTAATGGAGTTGAAGTAGAGAGATTCAGCCATCGTATCTCGAAAGAAGAGGCGCGAAAGAAGTTTCAGCTGGGATCTGATGCAAGAATTATCATTTTTGTCGGCAATCTTCGCCCTGTCAAGGGAGTGGAGTATCTCATTCAAGCTCTCGCACTAATACGAGAGAGAGATCCAAATATCGTATTGCTCGTCGTAGGGGGGGTCGTTGCCGGAGAAGAGGGGGGGGAGGGCACGCGGTTAAACGCTCTCGTGGAAGAGTTAAATCTGAAAGAAAATGTCGTCTTTGTCGGCAGCGTCCCGAATCAAGCGATTCCCGAATACTTAGCTGCGTCTGACATTTTCGTTTCACCAAGCTTGTCAGAAGGTTTTCCCGTTTCTTTTTTAGAGGCCATGGCTGCTTCATTGCCAATAGTTGCGACTAACGTGACAGGGATCTCATCAATTGTGAAGGAAGGAGTAAACGCTTTTCTCGTTGAGCCTCGAGATGCAGCTCAAATAGCTGATAAAGTTACTACACTCCTGAATGATCCCGAACTGCGGCATCGAATGTCCGAGAACAACAGAGTGATGGTGCAGAAGTATGCTTGGGAAAGCGTGGCTACGGATCTGGAATCGATTTATCTAAGCTGCCTAAAGTCGCAGGATTAAATAGCTCAAAAGTATTTTTGCCTTAGGCCTCACTCGTCCAAATCTGATGCCCACACAAACGGCGTCGAAGCTGTCACGTGCAGGCAATGGAGCTCGCCCAATGCCGTTTTCATCGTCATACACTGAAGTCAGACGTCTTTTGCATCGCAAATTATGCGCTCCCAGGTCTTAATGAGCCTCTCGTAACGGAACTCGGTTTCAACCAACATCCGAGCGTTTACAGCAATTCGCTGTAGTTGCGGACGTTGCAACGCTTCAGTTATGCGCTCAGCTAGAGCTGTAGAAGAGTTTTCGTTGATAAGGAAGCCATTTTCTCCGTCGACCACCACGTCGGGAATAGAACCCACCGGAGTGGCAATAACTGGGGTCCCACACGCCATTGATTCGAGCATGACGTTCGGAAGCCCTTCGTTATACGAGGGGAGGGCCAGCAGCTTCATACGGTATAAATAACTCGGCAGCTCTCCATGCGGGATCCATCCAGTCAGTTCAACTTTGCTGTCTAGCCCGTTCGCGTGCACGTACCTGCGGATTCGATCCTCTAGTACACCTTCGCCCACAATGAGAAACGTGGCGTCATCGTGCGCTTCGAGTACCTTTGGAATTGCCTCAACAAAAGTCAAGATGCCTTTCTCTTCCTTTAAACGCCCAATGTACCCGACGACGTTATCTCTGTGTTCGACATTGTCCTCAAACCGGAATTCGTCGAAGTTCAAAAAATGGCGATGCGCAACAGTGGTCTTGGTCCGGTAACCGTGTAATCCCGCCGCTTCCACCATGGACGGACTGTAAACGATGAGCTCGTTGGCAAAAAAGTAACTCACGCGCTCGAGCATCCCGAGCATCCGAAGCCTCATAAGTTCACCAGATTCTTGCTCGGCTCCACTTTCTCGGATCGCTCGTGCCACTGGTGCGGCGCCCAAGTAGGTCAAAATCACGATGCATTTGATGTTCAGACAGCGGGCAAAGACGAGCGGCGCAGCAAGTCCTGCCCCATTAAAGAAGAGTAAGACATCGATCTGGTCCCGTAGCTTGAAGATAGTGTTTGCGATCCGAACGCCAACCACCACTTGTTCAAGTACCTTGGACAGCAGCGATGTCCGGCTCGTCTCGCTTGTCCGGATGATCTGTACGCGATCAGCGAAATTGTCGTAATCCCCGCCGGTGATCAAGAATAACTTATTCGCCAGGGGATCGAGAATGGTTATGAGGTTGTCGAGAGGGCGAGCTGCAGCCCGGTCCATGTCTACGTGCGTAATAATACCGACGCTCGGCCGACGTGATTGCGCAGTATCCTGTGGGGCATCACACGTTTTCAATTGCGTTCGCCTCGTATTTCGCAATATCGAGCCACAGAAGCTCTTCGAGTCGTTTTAGCCCATTTTTTGAGAGTTCTGAACGCAATTGTGCGTCGTGCAGCAGCTTCACCACGGTCTCGGCGAACACTCGTTTGTCTCCCTCCGGAACATAGATGATAGTGCTTCCCCAGATACTGCGAAACGCCGGCAGGTCGTACACGATCACGGGCACGCCGTTACTCAGAGCCTCGGCGACGACGATGCCCCACGCGTCGACGGAACTGGGCAACACAAAAAGCGCGGACTTGCGCAGCAGGTCGAACTTCGTTGTTTCTTCGACAAATCCACATACGGTGATACGCTCCGTTAGGCCCTCCCGCTCGATCAACTTAGTGAGTCGATCTTTTTCAGATCCGTCCCCTATCATGACGAGCTTCGCCGTCGGTATTTCAGCGGACACGGCCTTCCATATCGGCACCAAATCAAAGATTCCCTTGCCCCGCTCGAGGCGACCGACAAAGCACGCGTCAAACACAGGGACCTCGGATTCCGTCTCGCGGACGATCTGGTCGACGCCATTGTTCGTAATCAGAATTCGTTTTTCATCGACGCCGCGGGCAACGAGCGATTCCTTGATCGGCTCGTTTATGGCAAATATCAAGTCGGCGTATTTCCTGAGCAGCGGCACCGATATCACGTCGTTCAGCTTGCGCAAAAAAAACATCCCGACACTTTTCTCGCTTGCGAGGGCAGAGTGATAGTACGCGATGAGCTTGCTCGACGGGTTTCGCGAGTGCAGATACACTGACGGGAGCACGTCAGTGAGGTAGTGAGAAGAGGCGATGATGTCATCGTATTTCTCTTGCGGCGGCGACCGCAGAACTCTCAGTATCCGCGAGCAAATCAACAGGACTCTTCCGAACAAGGTGGAGGCCTCTCTTTCAAAGAAGGAATCCGTGACAATGACGTTGCCTTTCACGTCCAGCTGTCTTTGCGCGTAACTATATCCAAGCCGGGGCACGAGGACATCGATATCGTGGTCGTTCCAGTATTGCGTCCAGTATTGAATTATCTTTATTGTGTGATAGTTGCTGCCGCCTGCCATATTCCACGGCCAGTCATTTAGAACAACGAGTATTTTTTTCAATTTCCTTCTCATCTCATTTTATCGCGAAGGACCGCAGTCACGATGCGCACCAGACGTCACGCTTCTCGAACCTTTTTCAATTGGCTTTTAGACTACAAGGCCGTATATAACAATGCTATTGGCAACGAACACGCGCACTTGCTCGCGTGAGACTAAAGGACTTGCAGCGCTAAACGTTGCCGTTCTGTACACTGCGAGCAACGGTACTGCGATTTTTGCTCCGCTTCTAACTATATGCTCGAATGCAGTCGCTGCTCGTATGTAGTCGCAACCAACCTGTGGTGAAGGTTCGTGAGGAGCATAACCCGTGGTGTAGCCTCTTCGTCGACCAAGCACGTCGCAAGGCTTCATTCGATGAAGTTGAAGCAGCTACATTTAATCCAAACAAGGGGCTTGAGCTCAAGTAAAAAACGCTACGATCTGGATAGACTCATCGCAATCAGTGCTTTGTTCCCTGCTCCCCCGTCGCATACGGGTTCGGTGGGTCCTATCGCGTATTTCTGTTTCGCGGCACGTTTGCCTCGTCGCTTCTGGCGGCTAAGTGCCAAGAGTGCCGGTTCAGTGCGCTCGTGTACGCCGTTTTCAACGGGGTGCCGCAGAAAAAACGTGAGCCCACGATCCTCATCCCAGCGACGACTCGACGTCGGTCCACTCTCAGTTCGTTTCAGACTCGAATGGAGTCAGACCGCGCCCGCAGGGGCACCGATTCCGTGCGGAGTTCGGCGTCTTTGGCCACGCACAACAACATTTTCAATTTCGTCGAGAAACGCGGCAGCAGTCGTGTCCCAAGAGAACTGTCGGCTCCAGCTCAAAGCGCCCTCTGACAATCGCCGTTGCAGGTCTGGGTCACGCGCGACACGGATCGCGGCACGTGCCATCGCTTCAGGGGTCGCTTCCGTCAGCATACCCGTTTCGCCGTCTCTGACCGCATCTTGGTAGCCGACGATGTCGTAGGCGATGGCCGGGGTGCCGCAGGCATTGGCTTCGGTGATGACCATGCCCCATCCCTCGCGTATTCCGGGAACAAGCATGGCGTGCGCCCGCTGCATCAGCTCAACCTTGCGAGCCTCGTCGACGTACCCAAAAAACTCTACGTTCAGTCCTTTCGCCTTCGCTTCCAGTTTGTCACGCTGCGCACCGCGGCCCACAATCCACAGTCGGGCCTCAGGTATCTTGGATTCAATGATCTCAAACGCTGTTATGCAGTCGTGCACAAGGTTGGCCCTTTTCAGCAGACCGACAAACAGAAATGTGGGCACGTCTTCTTTGGGCGGCACCTCCTCCAAAGGCTCGTAACTAAGTCCCTGAGGCACGATGCGTGTCTCAGTGATGCCGAATTGTAGCAAGTCGTCTCGGGTGGAGTCGCTGACCGTGACGGTGTCAACGTTGCCGTAGCACGCGTACCATCGCGGCTCTATGACGCGATGCATAAGGTGACCAATCCCAGGCGGGAGCACTGCGAGATGTTTTGCGCCCACCACTTCGTGTACCAAGAAGATGACCGGCTCCTGCACAAATCGTGGGGCTAAAAATGGTATGTTCGTGTACTCATCGACCACCACGTCGCAGTTCCCTCTCAGGTGCTTGCGATAGTACGCACGCGCCCGCGACCGGACGGTGAGATAGCTGCCCAGGCGGATTATTCTGATTCCGTCAATCACTTCAGTGCGCGCGGCACCCGCAAAACTCGACGCGATGAGGGTGACGGTATGCCCGTGAGCGGCCCAACGCTTCGCGACTTCGTACGTGAACGTTTCAGCGCCTCCGGCGCACGGATGCGTGTGATCTCGCAAATTCAGTATTAATATCCGCATGATTCGTTCACGTTTGAATTAGAACCACAGCTGCGAAGCCTTATTCTCCGCGCTACTTTTTAAGTATTATTAAAGTATTTAAAAGTTGGCTAAAGTTATCAATAGTTTTAATTTAATTCAGTATTAAAATCCGCATGATTCGTTCACGTTTGAGTAAGAACCACAGCTGCGAAGACTTTTCTTCGTGCTAGTGCATTACTTCTTAACTATTGTTACAGTATTTAGACGTTGCTTAAAAACTTCACGAGTTTGAATTTATATGAAACAATAACACGAAGTTAAGAGTTACTTTGATACCAACTCGAGCTGTTCGCTAAAGACTTATCGTTCGTCTCCTATTTCGCGAGTCGGGTTGTCATTACTAAATCTCAGCCCCTCTCTTTTGCGTACATTCCTCCCAACTTTGAGCATTGCGCCCATATTCAGGCCACAAGGCTGCTCCGAGCACATAGGTAGGGGTAGAGAGCTTTTATTCGACTTAAGATTTTCTTTGCAAAATTGCGTGTAAATTGCCTAAAATTATCAAAATTGCTTTATTTAGACAATTTAGGATCTCCTAGCAGTCCGTCCCTGCTCCGATCTTCTAGTAGTAACGTCCCTGTTCGCTTATAGCGGCGCGAATGGAGACGGTCGAAAAAACGCGGGGGAAAAATGACGTTAGAACGCGCTTCCTGACATTTCAGCCATATTCATCTCGCGTTGAAGTCGCCGTCCTTTCAACGGTCAGCACCGCAGAAAAAACGTGAGCCCACGATCCTCATCCCAGCGACGACTCGACGCCCGTCCACTCTCAATTCGTTTACGCCCAAAAAGGGGTGCAGGACAAAAAAGGCCTATAGAGGCATTTGCAAACGGAGCACGGCAAACGGACACTGGTCGGCCCAATCCTCGGCTCTCAGGGACAAAAATCAGGAATTCATCGAACACCGAATCGCGTCTGTGCTGCTAATGATGCAGTACCTGAGCTAATGCGCTAACCAGCCGTAGACAAACGTAGCTGTTTAGAATTCTGTAAGTATGTCAAGTGTGTCACCGGTCGGCGTGCGACCGGCCCCACATTACCTCAGCTCGCTCTAGCGCGATCCTCGGAAAGACTGCTTAAAACCGGGTGTGGTACGGATCCCAAACGTGTGGAACCGGACTAGCGGAACTGTATTGAACCGGACAAGCGGAGGTCACGACGGAACACGCGACTGCAGCGCAGGGTGTGGTCGCGGTCGGACATGTGACAGCGCTCGGACAGCTGCAGGACGTTGCGGTCTTGCAGCTCGTGCACTGCGCGCAGGTCGTCGCTGCGCAGCTACTGGTCGCAGTTGTAGCGGCGCTCGTAGCGGCGCACTGGGCTGACACGTTCATCGCCGCGAACAGTGAAAGCGCCACGAATAGCGCCAATACCGGAACGACTACTTTTCTCATATT
>Ga0224534_1000871_pt1 | contig 17347 bp, 16 predicted proteins | sample 714E12024metaG_FD_172012 | JGI IMG/M metagenome (GOLD analysis project Ga0224534, IMG submission 172012) | Peat soil microbial communities from Stordalen Mire, Sweden - 717 E1 20-24 | ecosystem: Environmental > Terrestrial > Soil > Wetlands > Peat | place: Sweden: Norrbotten County, Stordalen... | reverse complement strand
TGTATCTGTCTCAAAAACCGGCATCCGGTCAAGACTGATACACAAAATCAAGGATGGCTCCGGTTCCCAAACCCCGGACGGTGCGGACGCTGTCTCAAAAACCAGACTGCCCGTCAAGACTTGTACACCCGGCGGCTTGATTATTTTATAACCGCCGCCGGTGGCCTCGGGGCGAAGATGACACAAACGGGCGCGCCCACCGCGGCGGATTGATCGGTGGCTGACAGTTTGCCCGTTGCGGAATCAATCTTGAGCAAGGCGATTTTGTTGTCCTGCTGGCCGGCAGCAATCAACCACCGGCCGGTCGGGTCAATGCCAAACCCCCGCGGCACCTTCACCCCGGCCGGTGCGTTTTCAATCCATTTCAGCCGGCCATCACCGCCGATGGCGTAAACGGTGATGCTGTCGTGGCCGCGGTTGGAGAGGTAGAGCCATTTGCCTGACGGGTGGCAGAAAATTTCAGCGGTGGTGACGCCATTGGACGGGGCGCCCTCCGGCAGGGTCGGAAGTGTCTGCAACGCCGTCAGCTCGCCATTGACGGGATTGCGCGCAAACGCGGTGACGTTGAGACCCATTTCGCCATTGACGTAGGCGAACCGGCCGCTGGGATGCAAAGCCAGGCGCCGCGGGCCGCTGCCGGCAGGGACTTTGCCGGCCTTCCCGTCGCCGAAGGTCAGCGTGCCATTTTGGGCGTCAAATTTGAACAGCCAGATGTTGTCCGTCCCGAGATCACAGGCATAGACCAGGCGGTTGCCATCATTCGGGTAAATCGAATGAAGATAAGGATGGTTCTGGCGCTCCGGGTTCGGCCCCGAACCGGTGAGTTGAACGAAAGCCGTGCGCACGGCGAGCGAACCGTCCGGCTTGGTTTGAAAGCACGCGACGCTGCCGCCGTTGTAATTCGCCGCGAACACATTACGGCCGGTGGCATCCACCGAGACATGGCAGGCACCGTCACCGGCGGGCAGTTCGTTGAGCGCCGCGAGCCGGCCATCGTCCTCAACCCGAAACGCGGCCACCGAGTTCCGGGTTGAAGCGTAGAGAAACTTCCCGTTGGGCGAGAGCGCAAGGAAGTTCGGGCTGGCGGTTTCCGCCGCCAGTTCGAGCGGACCGAGCTTGCCGGTGCCGGTTTCGAGTTTGCCCGTGTAGATGCCCTGGCTGGTCCGCCCCTCCGTATAGGTGCCAAGGTAAAAGCGGACATCATCAGCCATGGCGGCGGCCCGGAGAAAATTGAGCATAACAAGCAAGACAAGATATTTCATCGCTGCGAATTATGAGCAACCGGTCAAGACCTGGCAAAGGGAAATTCCCGCCGCAATTTGAGCACCCGGCGCCGCTACGGCAACGGTTCGCCTCGCGCGGCGGTCAGCAGCCGATACCATTATCCTTTTCCTATCCGTAATACAATCCTGCAACTTCGCGCACGGACGACAAAGATTTGGACTGCGGTGGCAGAGCGCAGCGGCGACACCGCTTTCCGTACTGCCGGTTGCTTCCAAAAGCGGCGTGGCGCTTCGCTTCCCGCCGCAGTCCAAAAACTGTGGTTGCGGCCAAGCAGTCCGGAGGACTGCGGGACATTAGCCGGGGGCAACGCCCCCGGAATAAATCCCAATAAAATATTCGCCCCGGCTCGTCGCGTTGAAGCGTAACGAAAACGGACAGGGGCGGCGGATTGATTCAGCCGAACTTGTCGCGCCAAAATGGAATGACGGCGGAAAGAGGCACAGACGGCGCAAAAACCGTAGGCGCGAGCGAGTCCATTTCACCAATTCACACAAATTTTAATCCAACACCTTTTTCCGCCAGTATTGCACACTCATCACATCGAACCGCTCACTCTCGAAGACGATCTGCCTCACCGCCTTGCCACCGGCGCTTTCTCGTTTGAGATAGGCGCTCACGTCCATCCAGCGGATTTCGTCATCTGACGTGCGGATGACCAGCAGCAGCCAGAGGCTGAAGTCCGAAAACCGAATCTCGAAACCCGAAGGAAGCCCGAATACCGAATGCCGAAAGGCTCACACACTCGGGATGATCTCGGTGTTCGGACTTCGGATTTCTTTCGGATTTCGATTTTCGAGCTTCGGATTTGGCCCACCTCGCCATCAATCCCGTAGTCGCTGTTCGTGTAGCCGCGATAAATTTGCCCGGTTTCGGCCACGATGAATCCCGTGTGATGCACCGCCATCAGTTCGCCGACCAGCGCCCGTTCCTTGTCTTATTCATGAAGTTGTCATCGCCCACTGGACTGCGAAATCTCACGCAACTCGACAACTTCATCGTATCAAGCAATAAATTGGCTGTCAGGTTTCCAGAAGTTCTGATAGGAAAACGTCTTTCTTAACTTGTTTCTTTTGCTTTAGCGAAAAAAGGCGTAGTTCCAAGTCACCCACCGAAGTGATATCTGACCAAAGTTGCCGGACACGCGCTTGATATTCCTTCGCTTTCTCTGGAGCTATTTTCTTTGTGCAAAAGTAACCTAAGGCATTGAGCAATATTTGGGTATCCAAAGCCTTTTTCGTGGTGAGATCTGAAGATCTCGAGAGCGCTTCATGTGCGGAAGCGCGCGCCTTGTCAGCATCTTCGGGTCGGCTCTGTTTCTCGTAGACCTGAGCGAGTGCGTATAAAGCAAAATAATTACTAGTCTGGGATTTTCCTTCGGTTTCGGCTGCGCGTTGACTCGCTTCTAAGGATTGCTCGTAATAACTTTCAGCTTCTTTCCATTTGTCCGAAACATAGTATGTATCGCCTAGGAGGAGATAGCTCCTAGCGACATAGACCACTTCATGACTTTGCAGACGATGACCTGCCTCCTCCAGTCGTTTAAGTGCATCCATCATGGGCTTCAGACTCTCCCTAGAACCGTCAATATCACCAAGGGCGGACAATATCTCAGCCTTGACGAATGGTGTTAGGAATTCGCGATCATTTCCCTTTCCCCAAATATCCCAGGAAGCCTTTATGAATTTCTTGGCGTGTTCAAGTTTTCCATAGTTCTTCTCGACCAGTGCTTCGTAGAATTTTGTGAAGCCGAACGGTGCCGCCAACTGTTTATCCGCCTTAATAACATCTGGCTTCTGCGCCGTATAAAACCTATCCGCAATTATCAGCAATGCACGAGCTCTGACAATATCGTTCGCGTAATACGCTATTGTGCCTCGGCGTAAAAAAATCTCGCCATGTTTCGTGTCATTCTCTGTCGGTGCTTTCGCTTTCGTTAGCCGAGAGAGAACCTGTTCACCAATTCTGTCGAACTTCGCAGCGTAGTCATTAAGACTTGCGCTGAAATCAGCGCCGGGTTTCGCATAGCTATGTCGGCTGGCTTGCAGTTTTGTGGCCATATCCTCCAGAGCATTGAGCTCTTGGAGTTCATCGTTTTCCTTTTCCTTGCGCCAATCCTTTAACTCATTAAGGGTTTTCTGCACATCTTGGGCCTCCTGAACCTTGAAATCCAAGATTTGTTTAATGGCTGTGAACATTTCATTGATAGTCTTAACATTGGTTTGTGCGCCTCCCGCAATAGCAGACGTCAGCACGTTAATTTGCTCCATGTTCTCACGCTGAAGTTTGAGAAGTCCTGGGAGGCTACTCCTCTCTTCAATTTTGGATTCGAGGTGCGTATGTAAAAGACCCATTGTCGTGGTATGGACAGAAGCGCGCCGATCTTCGTCTTTATCAGCGACCTGAAGCGCATGTCTATGAACCTCGCTTCGCTGTGTATCGGATTCCTTAAGGCGGGTTTCGAGGTTTTGGTCTAGGCTCCGTTGCCTTAACCAACTATGTATCCAACTGAAGATCGCAAATACGGTCAGGATACCACCCAACACGACAAAAATAGCGTTGCTGCGGGATTCAGCATCTCGCATCGCTTCCAGATGCTCGCGAGATGCTTTTAGTTCAGAGTCGACTTTGTTTGACAATATCGCCAGCGCCAATGAATCCGAACTCGACGCGGCCGCTGGCTGAGCATTGGAGATGAATGAGCTTCCCTGTTGCCCTGATACTTGCGGAGTTGCTGAGGTGGGTGAATTCGTCTGAGCTTGGGTCTGTGCGGCAACGAGGAGTGCCAGTAGAAGAATCAATCTGGCAATATGCTGCTGCAGATTTTTGGCGTTTTGGTTTGACATGGTTTTTTTAAGGGTTGGTCGTTTATTGTCTCTCTTGTATTCCTCGTAGATCAAGAAACATCGAATTGAAATTTTTCATCCATGCGGCTTCTTCTCCAAGTCCTCGCTGGCCGACACATCTTGCTTGGTGATCGCTTCTGCACGCAATCGCGCCTCCAAGTCGTCCAGAAGCGCTAAGGCGTAATGAAGATGGCCATCGTCGGGCCGGCGCAGGCAACGGTTCAGTCGGTCAATGTTGGACAACCCCCGAGCCGCACATGCGGTCTCCAATAATCTCGTAATGGCATCAATCGATAAATCATGAACAACATGTGCTCCGTGTCGGCCAGATGCATAAGCCTCACTCGTGAATCCCACGGCCAATTTCCGCCACCTGCCGCACAGTTCCAACAGGTCAAAGGAGTTGAGATCCAAATACTCGTTGCACAATTGGCGGTGATAGGCACGAATCTGATGGTCCGGCAAGTCTTGGAAAGTCCATCCTAAAACAGAACCCGTCTGCTCATTTGTTGGTGTCTCCTCACTGATGGAGCGAGCCGACGGCTGTCTTGTTACTGTGGCGCTTACCGTAGGGGAATGCGTGTCAGCGTTAGTTTTTGTGCGTCCTTTCTTCAGTTTCCGTTCTTCATAAAGCAAAAATCTGTTCAGCCTTGCGAGCTGTTGATTCCCCAGATCGTTCAATGAGGTAATGACGGACGATAGTTTCAGTTTCTTCGATACAAACGCGTAAAGGTCGGTATCGGACATCCCCAGAGACTTCGACCTTGGCCAAATTCCTTTCAATTGAGCTGTGCGGAACTTTTCAGGGTCAGCGAACCGTAATTTCGAGTTCTTGCTGGCGCGCCACTGCCGAAGGTAACTAATGCCTTCATCCGCTTTCTCGCACGGAAGTTCCTTGTATGTTGTCAGGCCGAAATGAGCATTAAAATCACCCCAGACCCGTTGAAAGGCCTTCTGAACATTTCCACCTGAAACCGTGAGCCGCTCTACAATCTCTTTAACCAACTCGTAAAGCTTGCGCGCTGTCTCAGGGGTGATGTGCTGCGGTCCTGGTGTAAAATTAACCCGTGGCCGTCCAACGGTCTTGTTTCCCATCACGATATCGCCAGAGCCTGAATGCATCACGTGGACTAACTTGGTGGGCACAGCAGGATTGACTTGCGGATAGACCAGCGCGGACGATTCATTGCTTGAAGACAGTTCAATTTCTCCGCGACACGCAGCCAACAGCTTCGCATACTCCTGCTCGCGGTCTGCCGGGTGCCAGTTGATGTAAAGGAATTGCGCCAGCGAGCCTTTGATGGGGGCGTCGTCGAGCCGCAGGGGAATGAAGCGGCGCTCCTTGTTCAGCGGGTCGCGAAACCGGAACGTGCCCGCCTCCAACTGCGCCCAGTCCGAGCCGAACGCATTCGCCGACATGCAGAGCACGAGTACGCGGGAGTGCTCCAGCCCTTCCTCAATCTTCGCCGGGATGCTGTCGCCAGGCTTGAGCACGCATTCATCAAACCACACCGTCAGCCCATCGCGCTTGAGCCGCTCCGCTAATTCGCGCACCACCACTTTGTCTTTTGAACTGTGGCTCAGGAAAACATCGAATTTGAAATCGTTTGCCATACCCACTGCTGCTGAATGTGGCGAGCCTGACGCATTTGCCGGGCAAATGCAAAAATAAAGTCGAACCGCGTAAAGCGCTTTGCGCCACGCGGTTTAACATCGAACTCCGCTTTCGTGCGAGCAGGCGTCCAACAATCCCCCTAAGCCACCTCGAGCAAAACCTTGGGATGCCGGGTGGCGATCTTCAACAGCACCCTGGCCGGTCCAGTTGGTTGCCGGCGGCCTTGCTCCCAATTTTGCAGCGTGTCGGCGCTGATGCCCAAAACATCCGCAAATTTTGACTGGGACAGGCCGAGTTTGCCCCGGACTTTCACAATGTCATTCTTGGGATCAATTTTGAAAACCCGCGAGGGCTTCGCCACCCCGCGCTTGATTTGATCCGCCTCGCGCAGGCTCTGCTTCAATGCTTCAAACAGTTCTTTTTTCATGACTCAAATTGTTCGACCAATCGTTTCAGTTGTTTGACCTCGTCATGTGACAGGTCGTCCCGCTCATTCTTCGGATACACCAGCAACAGCCAGATTTGGTCATCGGCCACCTGCCAGTAATAAATGACCCGCAATCCGCCCCGCTTGCCGCGACCACTGCCCGCCCAACGCATCTTGCGGATGCCGCCGCTGCCGGGAATGATTTTCCCGAGGTCCGGCCTTCTGGCCAGGGCCGCCTGCATTGCGGCGTAATCGTCATCAGCCATCAATTTCAACACCAACCGCGTGAAGGTCGGCGTTTCCACAAATTCCATCGGAGCACTATACGCCATTGGCGGATACTGTCAATTGGTTTTTAAGGTGCCAAATCGGAACCTTAAAGAGTCAAATTCCGTTCGGGAGATGGGGTCTCGCGGAGCTCGCCCCTCCGAGTGATTGTTTGGCTTCGCCATTTTGTATCTCGGTGGTTTAAATCCGTGTTCATCCGTGTCCATTCGTGGTTGCCATCTTCCATCCTCGCTTCGCGTCAAAACGGCAGCTTGTCTTTCTTGCGGTAGGCCAGGCCCTGGAATTGGGCGACGAGTTCGCCCTGGTCGTCCTTTATCTCGATGGCATACGAGCCGACCTTGAAGTTCTTGGACACTTCCCGGGCGTCGGCCCACAACGTGCCGGTGGTGGCGGCTTTCATGAAGGTGATGCTCACGTTGAGGGCCACAGCCACCGTCCCATGCGAATTGCAGGCGGCGGCAAAGGCGAAATCCGCCAGCGTGAAAATCGCCCCGCCATGGACCGTCCCCAGGCCGTTCAAATGGTGCGGATGCAAAGTCATCTTCGCCTTGGCATTGCCGTTCCCCGCCTCAAGCAGTTCGATGTTGTTGCGCGCGGCGAACTGGTCGCCTTTGAAAAATTCTTTGATGGCTTTCATGGCAAAATGTGTGACGCGTGACGGGTGTCGTGTGACGTGCGTTCCCCACCCTCGCCACCCGCCACCCGTCACCCTTTCAGTCTCCGGCTCAACTCTTCGCTGCCGACGGTGTTGATGTTCCGGTCCTTGAGCACCTGCAACGCCGCGTTCGGGTCGCTGAACCGAAACAGCAGCAGCGCGTGGCCGCTCTTGGTCCGGCCGGTGAGCGAGTAGGCGTATTCGACGTTGATGCCCGTGCCTTCGAGGGCGTCGAGAATCGCCGCCAGCCCGCCAGGCCGGTCCGCCACTTCCAGCGCGATGACTTCGGTCACTTTCACGGCAAAACCGTTCCGTTGCAACAGCCGCCGCGCCTTTTCGGTGTCCTCGACCACCAGGCGGAGGATGCCGAATTCGCGGGTGTCGGCCAGCGAGCAGGTCTGGATGTTGATGCCGGCCTTGGCCAGCAGCCGGCAGGGAGCGCTGAGGGCGCCGGGTTTGTTTTCCAGAAAAACGGAAAGTTGTTTGATTTTCATAGCTTCACTTTCTCGGGGTTACATGATGCGTTTGTCAATGACGCGTTTTGCCTTGCCTTCGCTGCGTTGCAGGGTGCGCGGGGCCACCAGTTTCACCGCCGGACGCAGGCCGGTGATGGTTTCGATGGAATGGGCCAGCCGTTTTTGCATCTGCTCCATGGCGCTCACAGTGTCGCTGAACGCGTCGGCGGTCACTTCCACCTGCACTTCCAGCGTGTCGAGGCCCTTCTGGCGGTCCACGATGATTTGGTAATGCGGCAGCGTGCCTTCCACCTTGAGCAGCGCGGCTTCGATCTGCGACGGGAACAGGTTCACCCCGCGGATGATGAGCATGTCGTCGCTGCGCCGCCCAATGCGGCGGATGCGACGGAGCGTGCGGCCGCAGACGCAGCGGGTGGGTTCGAGCGAAGTAATGTCGCGCGTCCGGTAGCGGAGCATCGGCATGGCGCGCTTGCAGAGCGTCGTCAGCACCAGTTCGCCTTCCTCGCCATCCGGCAACGGCTCGAGCGTTTTCGGATCAATGATTTCCGGAAAGAACATGTCCTCGAAGATGTGCGGGCCGGCCTGATGGACGCATTCCATGGCCACGCCCGGACCGACGATTTCGGACAATCCGTAAATGTCATACGCCTTGATGTCGCTGCCGGCCTCGATGCGCTCCCGCATGTCCTCCGTCCACGGTTCCGCCCCGAACACGCCGATGCGCAACGGCAGTTCCTTCATGTTTATTCCCATTTCGCCGGCGCGTTCGATGAGGTGCAGGAAGTAACTGGGTGTGCAACAGACGACGGTGACGCCGAAATCCTTCATGAGCATGATCTGGCGGTCGGTGTTGCCGCCGGAGATGGGAATGACGCTGGCGCCGAGCGCTTCCGCGCCGTAATGCAGGCCGAGGCCGCCGGTGAACAGGCCGTAGCCGTAGGCGACCTGAACGATGTCGCCGTTATGCACGCCGCACGCCGCGAGGCTGCGAAGCACGGCCCGCGTCCAGTCATTGAGGTCTTCCTGCGTGTAGGCCACTACAATCGGTTTGCCGGTGGTGCCGCTCGACGCGTGAAAACGCACGATCTCCGACATCGGGCTGGCGCAAAGGCCGAACGGATACGTGTCGCGCAAGTCCGTCTTGACCGTGAACGGCAGTTTGACGATGTCGTCAATCGAGCGCAAATCGGCGGGCTTGAGCTTGCGTTCGTCCATGCGTTTGCGGAATAACGCGACATGGTCGTAGGCGCGCTGGACCATGTCTTTCAGGCGGGTGAATTGTACGTCGCGCAACTGGGCCGGCGGCAGAAAATCCACCGCGCTGGCGGGGTGCATGGGAGGAATTTCACGATTCTTGGACATAACTATTTGGGAGAACTTTCTGGTTTGACGGAAAACCTGCCGAGTTCACAACCAAGGGGCAGACGAACATCCAACATCCAACCAATTGGCGCTGGATTTATTCGGAGTTGGATGTTCGATGTTGGATGTTCGATGTTCATTATTTCACTTCCCCGGGCTTTGGCCGGCGCGGCCGCTCAGGAAAGCCTGCTGGTTGTGCTCGAAAAACTCCGGTCGGAAAGCCTCGCGCAACGCTTCGAGCCACCCGGCTTCCGGCAACGGCAAATGCACGCTCAACGCGCCGAGCAGCGCCACGTTCAGTGTTTTCTTGTTCGGCAGTTTGCCGACATCGACCGCGTCCGGCGTGATCAACTTCCCGTTGGGTTTGAGATAATGTTTGTGCGGTTCCACCTGCGTCGGTTCGAGCACGAGCAGATAATCCGCCTCGCCCGGCGGCACCATTGGGCTGAGCACGGTCTGGCCAAAACGCACGTCGCTGGTGACCGAACCGCCGCGCTGGCTCATGCCTTTGATCTCGCTTTTCTTCACGTCAAAGCCGGCGCGCAACGCCACGTCGGCCAGAATGTCCGACGCCTTGAGCACGCCCTGGCCGCCGAGACCGGCCACCACCACGTTGGTCAGCCGGCCGCGCATGGGGCCTCCTTCTTTTCGCACTCGCTCTGTTCCAGTTCGCGCAGCCGTTTGACGATGAGAATGCACGGCCGCCGGGCAATGATGACGCACAGTTCCCGGCTCGCGAGGCATTCATCCAAAGTGCGCTCGAATTCATTCGAACCGACGCGCGGCTCGATCACATGGACGCGTTTCACGCCGAGCGAACGGGCCAGATTCTCGATTACGAGTTTGTTCGTGGGCTGGTGGTCGAGCTTCCGGCCGGTCCCGGGATGTTCCTGGTGGCCGGTCATGGCCGTGGTGGCATTGTCCAGAATGATGAGCACGTGTCCGGTCGGCGGCGGGTTGTAAACCATCTCCACCAGACCGCTGATGCCGCTGTGCACAAACGTGCTGTCGCCAATGACACTGACCACGCGTCGCGCCTGTTCCGGCGGCAACACGTGACGCAACCCCAGTCCCACGCCGAGGCTCGCCCCCATGCAAACGCAGGAATCCATGGCCTCAAAAGGTTTCAGCACGCCCAGCGTGTAACAACCGATGTCGCCGGCCACAATGCAATCGCGCTTGCGCAACGACTCGAAAACCAGGCGGTACTGGCAGCCGTCGCACAGTTGCGGCGGCTTGCCCGGCGGCTGCGCCGGCTCGGGGCTGGTGTCGTGGTTGAGGATGCGCCGCACGCGCGGCACGTCGAGTTCGCCGAAACGGTACATCTCGGCCTTGCCTTCAACCTCAATTCCCGCCGCGCGGATGGCGTCCACGAGGTACGGATCGCCTTCCTCGATGACGACGCACCGTTTCATGCTTTTGACAAACGCGGCGATCTTTTTCATCGGCAGCGGATAAGTGAAGCCGAGCTTGAGCACGCTCGCTTCCGGCGCCGCTTCGCGGGCGTGCATGAAGGAAATGCCCGACGTGATGATCCCCAGTTTCTTCTCGCCGGGTGCAACGCGGTTGAGGGAACAGTTTTCATTCCACTCCTGGATCTCGGCGAGTTTCTGGCGCAGCCGTTTGTGGGCGGGACGGGCGTAAGCTGGAATCATCACGCGGCCGCGAATGTCGCGCTCAAAACGCGGCGGCCGTGGCGCGCCGTTCGGGCCGCGCGGCTGAACGATCGTGTAACTGTGACAGACCCGCGTGGTGGCGCGCAATATCACCGGCAGCTTCCACCGTTCCGAAATCTCGAACGCGGCAAACAGAAAATCGTAGGCTTCCTGCGAATCGGAAGGTTCGAGCATCGGCACACCGGCGGCGACGGCATAGCGGCGGTTGTCCTGCTCGTTCTGGCTCGAGGCCATGCCGGGATCGTCCGCAGAAATGACGACCAATCCCCCGCTCACGCCGGTGTAGGCCACGGTGAACAGCGGATCGGCGGCGACGTTGAGACCGACGTGTTTCATGGTGACGATGGCGCGGGCGCCGGCAAAAGCCGCGCCGATGGCGACTTCGAGGGCGACTTTTTCATTGGGCGACCATTGGCCGCGACCGCCCAGTTCGGAGAAGCGTTCGAGGATTTCGGTGGAGGGGGTGCCGGGGTAACCGGCGCCGAGGGCCACCCCCGCATCACGCGCGGCCAGCGCAATGGCTTCGTTGCCGCTCAAAAGTTGTCGTTTGGTTGAAGGCATGTATTTCGCAGTGGCTCAAGGTTTAGCTGAGTGCAACAAAAAGCGCCGGTGATGACAAGCCTGCTTTTACGGATTTACGCCCGCCGGGTGGTTCGGTATCAAAATCACTTCAATATATCTTTTTCATTATTACGGCTTCTTTCTGGAAAAAAACGATCAGAAAGCTGGACTCATGGGGTGTCGCTTCTAAGATTTCCGCAATCGCGCGAGTCGGGATTCGGCTGCCGCAATTTGAATCGGCGACCGGCTGCCGGGACGGGCGCGGGAATTGGCGACAGTTAAACGCAAGCATCAGGAGAGGAGAACTGAATTATGTTAGGCATCGAAGACAAATGGGTTGCGCTGGCTTACCTGCTGTGCATCGGCAGCACGCTGCTGTGCGTGGTGTACGGTTGGCTCAACTGGAACCGCGGTGAGGATAAGATTAAACAGGAAGACGTCCGCTGGGCTGCTGAAGAGGACAAGGCGGAGGAGAAACTCTGACTTCCGGGACCACCCCGCACGCATGAATTCAAACTGAACCGGAGGGAACCATGTTTTTTGCCGAAGTCAACCTGCTCGATATCATCGTCGTCCTGCTTTACGTGTTTGCCACCGCCTACCTGGGCTACCTGGGCTATCGCGGCACGAAGACAACATCCGATTACCTCGTAGCCGGACGCAAAGTGCATCCGTTTGTCATGTCGTTGAGCTACGGGGCGACCTTCATCTCCACCAGCGCCATCGTGGGCTTCGGCGGCGTGGCGGGCTTGTTCGGCATGAGCCTGCTGTGGCTGACCTTCTGCAACATCTTCGTCGGCATCTTCATCGCATTCATCTTTCTCGGAGAACCGACGCGGCGCATCGGCCACCGGCTGGACGCGCACACGTTTCCGGAACTGCTGGGCCGGCGCTATCAGAGCACGTTCATCCAGGTGTTTGCCGGCCTGGTCATCGCGCTGTTCATGCCGCTGTACGGCGCGGCGGTGTTGATTGGCGGCACGGAGTTCATCACCACGTCGTTCGGGATGGACTACAACGCCGCGCTGCTGATTTTTGCGGTGCTGGTGGCCACCTATGTCTTCTTCGGCGGCCTCAAGGGCGTGATGTACACGGACGCGTTGCAGGGCGTGATCATGTTCGTCGGCATGGCCATCCTGATTATTTACACCTACGTCAAAGTCGGCGGGGTGGTTAGCGGACATCAAATGTTGAGCGATTTGAAAGATCTCACGCCACCGACGCTCACGGCGATCGGCCATCAAGGCTGGACAGCAATGCCGCAGTTCGGGTTTGGCGAGACGAAATACAATCTCTGGTGGATCGTCGTTTCCACCATCGTCATGGGGGTGGGCATCGGTGTGCTGGCGCAACCGCAACTGGCGGTGCGCTTCATGACCGTGAAAAGCAAACGGGAGTTGAACCGCGCTGTCGGCATTGGCGGCGTGTTCATCCTCGCCATGACGGGCGTGGCGTTCACAACCGGCGCACTGTCAAACGCGTACTTTGCCCTGCACGGACCGCTGTTTCAAGGGCGCGTGCTCAAGATGGTAAATGCTGACAAGCAGCACGCACTCCTGCAGGTGATGAAGAAGAGCCCGTCCGGCGATTGGATGGATGCCATCAAGGAAACCAGCAAGGACGGCAAGGCGTTGACCAACTATGTCGCCGCCGTGAAAACCGATGGTGATGGCAAATGGCTTTCCGTGGCCAAGTCCACCAACGAACTTGGCGTCGTGCGCGAAGGTGTCGTGATTCCCGCGGTGCTGGACAAGGAACAGCCGTTTCTGCCCGACACCGTCGGGCCGAACCAGCCGGCCCAAGGCCGCAGTATTTCCATTGTCTATGCCAAGGGCAACTCCGACCAGATCATTCCCACCTACATCAGCCTGGCCATGCCGAAGTGGTTCGGCCTGGTGTTCCTGCTCACCCTGCTGGCGGCAGCCATGAGCACGCTGTCCAGCCAGTTCCACACGCTCGGGACCGCCGCCGGGCGCGACGTGTTCGAGAAGCTTTTCGGCGGGAAGACCGGCGGCAGCTCGAACCGCACGATTTATATCGTCCGCACCGCCATCCTTCTCGGTCTGGTGCTGGCGGTGGCAATCGGATACTACGCAAAGAAGGAACAGGCGGTGGTGAGCATTATTGCCCGGGCCACGGCGATTTTCTTTGGGCTGTGCGCGTCCACGTTCCTGCCGGCGTTCGTGGGCGGAATTTATTCGCGTCGGATGACGAAGGCCGGCGCGATTGTCTCGATGTTGGTGGGCTTCTGCGTGTCCACCTTCTGGCTCGCGTTCGTGAAGGTGCCGGAATGCACGGTCATCGGTCTGGTCAAGAAGAGCATCCTCGCCACCGCGCCGAACTGGCCGGTGGTGGATCCGCTGTTCATCGCCCTGCCGCTGTCACTGCTGACGGTGGTGGTGGTGAGTTCGTTCACGCGGAAGTCGGACGAAGCGCACCTGGACATTTGTTTCTCCTCCAACAAGAAGAACAACGAAACGAAAATCTGAATTCCTCTCCTATCAACAAAACCTCAAAAATCACATGAAAAAATCCGTTCTGAAACTAGCCGTCGGCATCGCTGTATTCGCTGCAACGTCTGCCATCACCCAGGCCCAAACCGCCGCCACCACCAACACGGCCGCGCCGCCCAACGCGTTCGAGGACTTCGTCAAACAGGCCAAAAACCCAACGGATTGGTTCACCTGGGGAGGGGACGTTCGTCTGCGCAACGAGTATATGAACAATAACCTCTTTATGAACGAAAGCGCTCCCCTCCATGAGCAGGATTACTTCCGGTTCCGGGAACGGATCTGGGCGTCCGTCATGCCGGTGACCAACGTGAGCGTGAACCTCCGCTTCTCGGGTGAACAACGCGAGTGGATGAAACCGGCCTTTGCCAGCCAGTATGGTTTCGGAGAAGGTTTCGAAGAGCGTTACGGCATCCTGGACAACGCCTACGTAAAATGGAGCAACATTGGTGGTGTGCCGCTGTCCATCTCAGCCGGTCGCCAGGACGTCCAGTTTGGCGATGCCGGGAACTGGTGGCTGGTCGCCGATGGGACACCCAACGACGGGTCGTGGAGTTCGTTCCTGGACAGCATCCGTGCCACTTATGACGCGAAGGATATCCAGACAAAGATTGATGTCGTTTACATTTATCAGAATGCCGATCCGGAAGCCTGGATGCCCACCCTCGGCGAGTCCGGTGATAACACTCCCGCGCCGTACAACCTGACCGAACAGAACGAGCAGGGCGTCATTTTGTATCTTTCCAACAAATCGGTGGAGAACATGCAATTGGATGGCTACTTCATCTATAAACGCGACAACCAGGCATATGCCAACGGCGACAATGCCGACATCTACACCATCGGCAGTAAAATTTCCGGCACACCTGCCACGAACTGGGCTTACTCGGTCGAAGGCGCTTATCAGTTCGGCCGCAAACAGGACGCCACCGTGGGGGCCGCTTATGTCAATTCCACGACCGACTGGCGCAACATCAACGCCTACGGCGCCAATGGCAAATTGACGTACCTGTTCAGGGACAAATACAACAATCAGGTCAGTCTCATCGGCGAAATTCTGTCCGGCGATGACCCGAAGACGAAGGGCACGGACGAGATGTTTGACATCCTGTGGGGACGCTATCCGCGGTGGAGCGAACTCTACGTTTATTCCTACGTCATGGAGACCAGCAAAAAGATTGGCCAGATGAACAACGTCATCCGTTTTGGCCCCAACTGGACCTGCACCCCCATCAAGGACACGACCTTCAGCGCCACCTATAATGCGATGTTCGCCCCGGTGGATACGCCGACCCGCCAGCAGAATACCTCTTATTTCACTGACAACGGCAGTTTCCGCGGCCATTACCTGCAAACCGTTTTGAAGCACAAGTTCAACGACCACGTCAGCGCCCATTTGTGGGCCGAATTCGTTTGGATGGGCGATTACTATCAACAAAAAGACCTGATGACCTTCCTGCGCGCCGAAATACTGTTGACTTTCTAAGCCCGCATCGAAACGATGCCACGGGCATTCGCGGGCGCTGCGCGGTTCCTCCGCAGCGTCCGCGATGACCGTCAGATCACCATGTTCCGGGACCAAGCCATCGAAACCATCCGGCGTTCCGAACTCGAACGTCTCCAGCTTAAACGGCTGCAGGACACCGTCCGCTGTGTGGCCGCGCGCGTGCCGTTCTACCGGCAAAAATTCGCCGAACTGGGCGTGAAGCCGGAGGATATCCGGTCGCTCGCCGACCTGCGCCGCCTGCCCTTTACCAGCAGCGCCGACTTGCGTGCGAATTATCCCACCGGCCTGCTCGCAGTGCCCTATGACGCCACCCTCCGGTTGCACACTTCCAGCGGCACCACCGGCAAACCCAAGGCGCTGTTCTTCTCGCGTCAGGACGTGGACAACGCCGCCGAACTGTGTGCGCGCTCGTTCATCATGACCGGCATCACGCAAAAGGACGTGTTCCAGAACATGATGACCTACGGCATGTTCACCGGCGCGCTGGTCACACACTACGGCGCGGAAAAAATCGGCTGTCTCGTCATCCCCGCCGGACCGGGCAATTCCGAGCGGCAGTTGATGCTGATGCAGGATTTTCGGACGACGTTCATCCACCTCACGCCCAGCTACGCGCTCTACCTCGCGACCTTCCTCGAAAAACACGGCGTTGACCCGCGGCGCGATCTCGCGTTGCGCAAGGCCTTTGTCGGCGCCGAGCCGTATACCGAGGAAACCCGTGGCAAGATTGAAGAGGGCCTTGGCCTGGACGTTTACAACTCCTACGGCCTTTCGGAAATGAACGGCCCCGGGGTGGCTTTTGAGTGCGGGCAAAAGCACGGTATGCATCTGTGGGAGGACCATTTCCTCATCGAGATCATTGACCCGCAAACCGCCGAACCGGTGCGCGATGGCGAGGCCGGAGAACTGGTGATGACGACGCTTACCCGCGAAGCCATGCCCCTGCTCCGTTACCGCACCCGCGATATCACGTCAATCATCACCAAGCCCTGTCCCTGCGGGCGCACGCATCGCCGCCTGAACCGCATCGCCGGCCGTTCGGACGACATGCTCATCGTGCGCGGCGTGAACATCTACCCGCAGCAGATCGAGCGCGTCCTGATGGCGCAGTCGGGGGTGGGCAGAAATTATCTGATCGCGCTGGAAGGCCTCGACGAGATGACGGTCAAGGTGGAACTGGCGGAAGCCGGTTTCGAGGGACAGGTGGAGCAGCTCATGAAATTGCAGAATCATCTGGCCGAGAAATTGCGCGCGGAAATCCTCATCAAACCACAGGTCCAGCTCCTGCCGCCCGGCTCGCTGCCGGCGAGTGAAGGCAAGGCCAAACGCGTGATCGACAACCGCAAAATGTAAGGCAACCAGATGAAGAATTCCCACGATCCCGCAATCGCACACGACCGCCTTGAATCACATTGGACGGTGTACCGCGCGATAGCGTCTTGGAGTGCGGCAGCCCTCTGCCGCTTTGGGAACAATCGTAAACCGGGCGAAAGCGCCGGAGGACTGGCGCAGTCCAAAACCTGGCGGCTCTTTTCGTGGTTCACGGAAACGACCAAGGCGAACCTTCCAGCCTAAATCCCAAGAAAGGAACCTCAAATGAACGACGTCAAACTAGTGGCTGCTTTTGCCGAGAACAAACCCGGGCAGGTCGCCCACTTCACCAAAATCCTCGCCAGCGCCAACATCAACATCCGCTGGCTCGCCGTGGCCAGCACCGGCCCGTTCGGCGTGATGAAGTTCCTGGTCAGCGATCCGGAGATGGCCTACCAGGCCCTTAAACACGAAGGCTTCGTCACCAAACTGGTGGACGCGCTCGCCATTGAAGTCCCGGACAAGCCCGGCGGATTGCATGCCGTGGCCGATTGCCTGGCCAGCCACAACATCAACCTCGACAACGCCTCCGGTTTCATCGCCAACAACCGCGCCATCATGGTCCTCGAAGTCCCCGACGTGGCCAAGGCCCGCGATGTCCTGCAAAAGCAGGGCTTCCGCGTATTGGCGCAAAAGGAACTGCCGGTCTTCAAGCAGGACTGAAAAAAGTTGGGGAAATGGAGTGCTGGAGTGGTGGAGTATTGGATTATGAACCGCGTGGCGACCTGTCCACCATAGTCCCGTTTGCGGGATGACGGTGGAAGCTTTACGC
>Ga0224534_1000870_pt1 | contig 17357 bp, 16 predicted proteins | sample 714E12024metaG_FD_172012 | JGI IMG/M metagenome (GOLD analysis project Ga0224534, IMG submission 172012) | Peat soil microbial communities from Stordalen Mire, Sweden - 717 E1 20-24 | ecosystem: Environmental > Terrestrial > Soil > Wetlands > Peat | place: Sweden: Norrbotten County, Stordalen... | reverse complement strand
GGCGGCGGCCGTGGCCGGGAAGAAGCAGTTGACGCCGGAGGAGGAAGCGGAGTTGAACCGGTTGTGGAAGAAACTGGTCAAGTTGTATCACCCCGACCGCTTCGCGCATGAGCCGGAAAAGCTGGAGACGTATCACAAGCTGACGGCGGCCATCAATCGGGCGAAGGACAGCGGCGACATCAAAACGCTGCGCGAAATTGCGGAAGACCCGCACGGCTTCATCCTGCGCCAGGGCTGGGCGAGCCTCGATTTCAGCGATGCGGTGGAAATCGGCCAGTTGCGGCGGCTGTATGAGACGTTGCAACTGGAAATCATCAGTGTGATCGAATCACTGAACCAGTTGCGCGAAAGCCCGGATTACGAGCTTTGCCGAATTAGCGAGCAAAAGCCCGGTGTGTTGGATGAACTTGCGGCGGAGAGAAAGAAGTTACTGGAAAACGAAAGCGCCGAATTGGAGGCGCAAGCCAGCCGCCTTGCCGACGAAATCAAAGAGCTATCCGGGCAGGCACCGGGCCGCATATTGTAGCGCGCTCATTTACTTGGGAACGGTGAAAAGCGTGGGCGTGCGGCAACTTTCCCGGCGCACGTCGCCTTCATAGTCAAAAATGAATTCGCCGCGTGCAGGCGGCTTGATCCACCGTTCTCAAAGCCCGGCCATGCAGAAAAACGTCTGTCCTTCATCGTGAAGCGAAACGGCGGTGCATTTGCCGGACAAGGAAATCCTCTACGAAGAATTATTTTACCGGCGGTCGGACGTGATTGTGCTGCACGCGCGCACGGTTGAACTGGTGGACCGCGGCTACAAGGACGTGCTGGTGCGGCTGTCGCCGTCGGCGCTGGAGATCGGTGAAGAAAAGATGAATCCCGACGACGTGCCGTGCATGGAGGCAGTGAGCATGGAAATCGTGTTGCCGCGCGAGGCAATGGGCTTGGGCGACGTGAAATTCATGGGCGCGATTGGCGCATTCATTGGCTGGCAGGGCGTGGTGTTTTCGCTGATGGTCAGTTCGATGATTGGCGCGGTGGTCGGGGTGACGCTCATCGCGATGCGCCGTCGCGAATGGTCATCACGCATGCCTTATGGGCCTTACATCGCGCTGGCGGCGGCGATCTGGATTTTCGGCGGGAAGAAACTGGTGCCGTGGCTCTTCGCCTTTTGAAAACGGCTTACCTGAACTGCAAATAAACGCGGCTGCCATTGGTTTTTACACCGCCGGACTGGTTTTCCGTGAGGAACAGACGCGCGGCTTCGACCTTGCCCGTGGAAATAATATAGGTACGAACGGCTTTGGCGCGGTCGGCGGCAAGTGTTTCAAGGTTATTGTCGGTGACCGGGATGGCGGCCAGCAGCAATGCTCTCATTGGCTCGGTTGGCCGAGAGGGCGAAGGGATTCAGTTTTACCTTCTGAAACGAAACCTCGCGGTCGAGTTGTTTGGACAACTGTTTGACCGCCACGGCGCGGATGATGGGCGGCAGGATGAGAAAACCAGTGACGGTGTAGAACAGCAGCAATCCCAAAACCCAGAACAAGAGCTTGTACCGCCGCGGCGAAAGGGAATCCAAAACGCGAAATTTTATCTTGTCACCCAAACGAACAAGAATTTGCGCGTGACGCCTCGTGCCGTCAACTCCTTCGTGCGGGCAAGCCGCCGCGAGGGCGCATCTCACTTTTTGTGCAGGTATTGCGGAAGAAAATTGACAATTTGTTCACGCCTGCGAGATTGCACGATTGGATGAACATCAAAACCCTGTTGCTTTCGGCTGTCATTTTCATGGCAGCCGTTGTTTACGCTGTGGGCGCAACTGTGCCGGTGGAATACCCGGCCAATCCGGGACAGGGGTTTTCATTCCCTTATTATCTTTACGTTCCGCCGGTGGTGGACACCAACACGGTGCTGGTGGTCGAACCCAACAATACGGGCAGTTGGAATGACGATTTTGCCGTTCACGACGCGGCGGCGAGCAATGAGATCACCTCGCGAATGACCTTCGCCGGCGATTTGCATTCGCCATTCCTTATGCCGGTCTTTCCCGAACCGGCTTCAAATACGTGGCAGATGCCTGACCCGCCTGAACCCGCTACAAACTTATGGGTTTACACGCAAGCTTTGAGTCGGGACTGTTTCTTCATCACCAACTCCCCATTGCAGCATCTCGATTTGCAATTGATGGCCATGATTGCAAATGCCAGAGCCAGATTGATCGCGCAAGGTATCTCGACCGATCCAAAAGTATTCATCCTGGGGTTTTCCGCGTCCGGAATGTTTGCGAATCGCTTTGCCGCATTGCATCCCGGGCTTATCAAGGCCGCCGCCATTGGTTCGCCGGGCGGATGGCCGCTCGCTCCCGTCTCAACCTGGCAGGGAGAAAACTTGCGTTACCCGGTTGGCATCTCTGACGTGGGCGCGCTGACGGGGACAAACTTTGACCTGACGACGTATATTTCAGTGCCGCACTACTTTTTTATCGGCGACCAGGACACGAACGATTCTGTTCCGGAAAATTATAATGGTAATTGGTATGGCAGCTTTGAACAGCCGGATGGCGATCAAATCAACCGGCTTTTCGGCACGAACACGCAACAGCGATGGCCGGTGGCGCAGTCCATTTACGCCGCGGCGGGGTGCAGCAACACCCAATTTGTCACTTATCCGGGCATCGCCCACAACTTCACGGATCAAATGCGGTATGATATCGAAAAGTTTTTCTACCCGACCCGGCAGTTCCTCACGCGCGGCATTCATGCCGATTTGTCAGCCGCGCTAAACACCACCAATATCACCGTGAACTGGGCCACTCTGTCAGGACTGACTTATTATCTGGAAAGTTCGAGCAATCTGGCGGGCTGGTTTCCCGAAGGGGCGTCGAATTATTTGGGCGACGGTTTTTATCAGAATTATCAAACCGTGCTTTCAAATCCGCCGACGAAGTTTTTCCGGTTAAGCTCCGGGTATGTGCCGACCGGCGGCGGGTCGGGGATCGGCTTTTTCTTTTACCCAACCTCTGGAACGGGATCTCTCATAGAGAACTGCGCGACTTTCTCCGTGACCTGCTCCGGTCTTACGAATGGAATCTGTCAGACGACGATTGCCGGGCCGGGCACCTTCACCTACGCCAACACGGCCCCGTCGCAGGCAAGCCTAGTTGTCAATCTTACGAAAGGCGGGCAAGCGACCTTTAACCTCACGATGTCAAACGCCACCTCCGGAGTGTTTCAAGGTACACAAGTGAAAAGTGGCGTCACCAATCTTTTTGGCGGGAGCTACGAAACCCTGAGCACACCGTAAAGGGGTCATCCATTAGCGTGAGCGGTCAATGGCGAAAACGTCTCCCGCAAACAATCTTTTACAGACCGAAGTCCGGCCCGCGATTGCGGGAGCGCATCTCAGTTTTTGAGCAGGCGTTCTGTTCCGAAGGAACAAATGAAAATAGCCCGGCATTTCAATGCCGGGACAGATTGGAAAAACGTCGGGTCCCACAGGGACGGTTGAAAAGAAACGCCTTTTTCAGGCGTCCCTGCGGGACTGGTTGCGATACCGTCAAACCCCGGCGTTTAAACGCCGGGCTATTTTCAAAATAGCCCTTCGGGACGCAGCGTTTTCCGTTGTCCAAAAATTGGAACGCGCCCTGATTGCGGCAGGAGAAGACGACAATGACATTGAAATGGATGGCGGACCGGTTAAAGATGGAGACATGGACTCACGTGGCCAGCCGGCTTTACCACCCGCAATTACCCCCTCCTCCGTTAGGAAAGCATCGCCCCTTATGCCCTTTTACGCCATAGGAGACCGCATAAGGCGACCATGCCCAGAAGCAGGCCACTGCCCGGCTCGGGGACGGGTACGGTTTCCACGTTGATGCTGGCGGGGTCCACCCTGAAATCGAGGTAGCCGACGAGGTCCAGGACGGTATTGGGTGAAAGGTTGGGTGTAGTACCATTGACGGGAACGCCAGTGGCGGTGCCGTTGAAGGGGCCCGGGGTATTGTAAACGTTGTTGTAGTTGACGGTGTCCAAAAGGCCGTATACTCCATAGTAGTCGGTGCCGTAGTAGTTAATGAAACCGGTGACGGAGGCAAAGTTGCCGCTATTCTGGACGGTTCCGTTGACCGCGAAGTTTGGGAAAAGAGTGGGCTGGCTGAGCAGGCCGCCGGCCCCGAGCTGGAATTCGACGGCGAATTGAAAGATCAAGTCAGCATAGCCAGTGTTGCCGGCAGCTTGGTTGAGCGTCACACCAGTCAAGGCGATGTTGTAAAAAGTCCCGAGACCGGAGACGGTGATAGTGCCTTGGGCAAAATCGGTGGTGACAGGGTCGGTCGTCAGCCCAAGGTTTTGGCTAACGGAATTGCCACCGCCCCACGGGCTGGTGTACGGGTTGACACTGGTGATACCGGGAAGTAAAAATGAATTATAAGAAGTGGTGTCGTTGAATAGGATCGAGCCATAGGAAGTTATGGGGGTGTTGATGCCGGTGATTTGCGCTCTGGCGGAATCGGCAAGGAGCAAACCGCCTGCAAGGGCCAAGGCGTCAACGAAATAACGGAATGAGTTGTTTTTCATGGTGAGGTTTTTAATGGTTTACATTTCAATGGCTAATATGATTGAAAATTTGGGCGATACAAGCGGGAAATGTAAATAATTTTGGCTCCAGCCCTGACTCGAAAAGGGGGCAACCGGACAGCGGTGAACAGCACGCCATTGCTGGCGGTCACCCGGTTCTCCGGGCACTCCCCACCGATTGAGCTGCCGCGAGGCGGCGGTCAAATCGCGAAGTCGGTGTATTCGGGCTTCACGGCTTCGGTGGGCGGCAACAGCATTCCGGCGCCGACGGTGGCGTTGGTTCCTTGTTCAATTAAAATGAACGAGCCGGTGAGCCGGTTCGTATTGTAGCCGTCATAAACAATCGGTTTGGCGGTTTTCAGGCGGACGATGCCGACGTCGTTTACCGCCAGGGCGGCCGGCGCGGTCTCCGGTTCAAAGGTGGCCATGTTGATGCGGCTTTCCACCTGGGTGACGACGGCCTGGATGGTTTGCGTGGCGTGCTTGAGAAAATATTTTTTGCCCGCCTGCAACTTTCGCTGGTGCATCCAGCAAACGTGTGCGTGCAAATCGGAGCTTTGCCCCGGCAGGTTTTCCAGGCCCACAATCATGTCGCCCCGGCTGACGTCAATGTCGTGTTCGAGGCAAAGCGTCACCGATTGCGGACAAAACGCTTCTTCGAGCGAACCGTTGTAAGTCCAGATGTCCTTCACAGTGGTCTTGATGCCGGCGGGCAGCACGGCCACGGTCTGGCCTTTGCGCACAATGCCGCTGGCGATTTGTCCGCTCAGTCCGCGAAAATCATGCAGACGCGCGTCGGTCGGGTTGTTCGGGCGATTCACCCACTGAACCGGAAAACGTAGCGCGCTGAGATTCCAGTCGCTGGCGATGTGGACGGTTTCCAGATGCGCCAGCAGGGTCGGGCCTTCAAACCACGGCATGCGCTTGGACAGCTCGACAACGTTGTCGCCGTTGAGCGCACTGATGGGGATGAATTTCACGTCGCGGAAGACGTCGAGTTTCGGAATGAAATCCTCGAATTCATCGCGGATTTCCCAATAGCGGTCCTCGCTCCAATCCACCAAATCCATCTTGTTCACCGCGATGACCAGGTGCGGAATGCCGAGCAGCGCGGCGATGTAAGTGTGGCGGCGGCTTTGCTCAATCACGCCCTGTCGCGCGTCCACGAGCACGATGGACAGGTTCGCGGTCGAGGCGCCGGTGACCATGTTGCGGGTGTATTGCACGTGTCCCGGGGTGTCGGCGACGATGAACTTCCGCTTGGGCGTGGCGAAGTAGCGATACGCCACGTCAATCGTAATGCCCTGTTCGCGCTCGGCGCGCAGGCCGTCGGTGAGGTTCGCCAGGTTGATTTGTCCGCCGCCGGTGATGTCGGCGGAACGTTCGAGCGCCTCCAGTTGGTCTTCCATCAAATTCTTGGAATCGTACAGCAACCGGCCGATGAGCGTGGACTTGCCGTCGTCCACCGAGCCGCAGGTGTTTAATCGCAGAATTTCGATTGGGTGTTGGGTGTGGGGCATTGCAATGAACGAGAAATTTTAATTATGGTTTAAATTCAACCAAGACAAAAAGGTCGCCTAGAATTGCCTGAACAGTTTGGTCAGCATTTCACATTCGATCATGGGTTTATCAGAATTCACCACGAAATGGTTTCTAAAAAAGAGTCATCGGTTTTAGAGATATTGACCTCATAATTTCCATCCTTCACGAATTGGTTCTTAAAATGCCGCTGCCAATTTTTTTCTGCATGATACCAAGTCTTGTCTGAAAGTATCTTTACTAAGTCGCGAATCTTTTGAACGTCTCTTGGGAAAGCCATGGCCAGCGCAAACCGAACATTTCCGCCCGAAATAAAAACTCCAACCTTGTTAGAGGAGTCAGCATTGACTGTTTTTGGGCCATCCACATCTGTGTGAGCATATATTTGATCGCGCATACTTATCAGCGCGTCGTGGGTGTCCTTGTATTTTGCGGGGACGATGTTTTCTGAAATTCTAACTTCCGTTCGTTGCTTAAATGGTCGTCCATAAAGAATATGAAGGGCGGTCATCAGTGAGGTGTGAAGTGGATGACCTGAAACGATCTTCTGTTTTAGAATCAGGTCGCAAAGCTGGATTACTTCGGAAAAGGTAATGGAAGCGTTTTGGAATTTCCAAAACTCGATGCGCTCTTTATAGGGAACTTTTATCATGGTTTTATCGCTGCTCACTTCAGTCGGTTCGCCTTCTTCGCCGCCTGCGTCAGCGCCAGATAGTTTTCATTCGTGACGACTTTGCGTCCGCTTTTCTTTTCCAGTTCACGGCGGGCGTTGCCGGCCACTTTGCCGCCTACGTGCGCGGCTTGTTTGTTTTGCGGAAAGCCTTGCGTGTTGCGGTTGCGGGCGATTTCCGTCGTGGCCGCTTCACCGAGCATGGAGAAGATGAGTTCCAAATCGCTCATGTGGTCGCGGAGATTCTCGCGCTTGAGCCGCTTGAACTCGGCGTATTCGGTCGGGGTCAGGCCGAACGTGGCCTTGGAAATTTCAGCGGTGAGGATGGCGTATTCGCGCTGTTCCCTCACGCCGCGCTTCTTCCATTCGTCGGTCAGTTCGTCGCGGATGGCGATGGAGCGCATTCGTTTCTCGATCCATTCGTCGGAATAGCCCTTGGCTTGATAGATGGCGCGGGTGCGTTTGGTGGCGAGTTCCGGGTCTTCAATCTCCTGAATGCGCTCGTAGCCGACGCGCGCGAGCCAGCGTTTGAACGGCTCGGCCTTGGGGCTGGGAATGGATTGGATGAGGCGAAAGACGCCTTCGGTGTTCCAGCATTGAAGCATCTGGCGTCCGCCCGCCGTGTCGAATTCGAGGCCAAGGGGGGGGACAAGTTGCCCCCCCCCTTTGAAAGCCTCGCTCAAAGAGGGGTCGCGCTTGCGAAGTTTCTTTAGGTAGTCAGATGAATCAACTGAATCAGTCAACGCAGCTACGACATCCGTGATGACAAACCACCATTCATTGTTGTGGATGACGCGGCGGACTTCCTTTCGCTGAAACAACGCGATGCGCTTTTCGGGGTTGGAATCGGGTTCGCTCATGCCATGGATGGTTTAGAAATAACCTGCTTTTTTCCGGTCCTCCATCGCCGCCTCGGACGCCTTGTCGTCGGCGCGGGAGCCGCGTTCGGTCACGCGCGCGGCGGCGATTTCGGCGATGATGTCGTCCACGGAGTCCGCCGGTGATTCGACCAGGCCGGTGCTGATGATGTCGCCGATGGTCCGGACGCGGACGACCAGTTCCTTCACCTGCTCTTTTTCCCTGGGCGGCAGCAAATCCGTGTAGGGCAGCCATTGGTTGTTGCGGCGGACACATTTGCGAGTGTGGCTGAAATAAATGGCCGGCACTTCCAGCTTTTCGCGCTTGATGTATTCCCACACGTCCATTTCCGTCCAATTGGAGAGCGGGAAGACGCGCATGTTTTCGCCGGGATTCACACGGGGGTTGTAAAGATTCCAGATTTCCGGCCGCTGACCTTTTGGATCCCACTGGCCGAAGCTGTCGCGGAAACTGAAGAACCGCTCCTTCGACCGGGCTTTTTCCTCATCGCGCCGCGCGCCGCCGATGGCGCAATCAAATCGAAACTCCTCAATTGCACCCAGCAGGGCGGGAATTTGCAGTTTGTTGCGGCTGATTTCGCCGGGGGCGGGATGGGCCAGTCCTTTGGCGATGGCCTCTTCGACGGTGCGGACGATTAGCTTCGCGCCGAGTTCCTTCGCGCGCCGGTCGCGGAATTCAATCAACTCCGGAAATTCGTGGCCGGTTTCAATGTTGAGAAACGGCATCGGAATGTCCGACGGGCGAAATGCCTTCTCCGCGAGGCGCAACAGGCAGATGGAATCCTTGCCGCCGGAGAAGAGCAGGGCGGGCCGCTCGAATTCCGCCGCGACTTCACGCATGATGTGAATCGCTTCCATTTCCAGATACTGCAAATGATCGAGATGGTAGGAATGCATTGAAATTTCAGGTTTTGGCGACCGCTTTGCCGCCCCACGCGGCATGCAAACCGCACTCGCGTTTATCGTCGGCCTTGGCCGGATCGAAATAATCCCATTCATTCGGGAGATTATGCCGGTTCAGGTATGCTTCCATGTCCGCGTCGCTCAAATAAAAAACCGGACTGACCTTGAGCGCGCCGAAATTTTTGTCCTCGGAAACGATGTCCAGGCCGGCGCGATTCGGGTTCTGAACCTTGCGCAACGCGGTGAGCCAGACGGCCGGCGCCAGTTCCTTCATGCCGCGCTGAAACGGTTCGAGCTTCATCGCGGTGCTGAACGCCTTGATGCGCTCCTCGTTTTCCGGCGTCGGAATCGGGCCGTAAACGGCGTCGCGATGGGCGGCCGTCAATTTTGGCAGATACGCCTTGATATTCAGCTTGAGCCGCTTTTTCAAATCTTCCGCGTGTTGGTAGGTCGCGGGACGATTGTAGCCGTGATCCACCCATAACACCGGAATGTCCGGTTGCACCTGCGTGCAGAGATGCAAAATGACCGCTTCGTAAGGACGAAAATTTGTGGAGACGATGGCACGCCCGTTGGCTTGGGCGATGGCCCAGCGGACAATTTCGAGTGGCGATTTGGAACGCAACCCGGTGTTGGCTTTGGAAATTTGGTCAGGGGTCATTTTTTGAACAACAAAGTCGCAAAGACACAAAGTTCTTCGCACTGCAATCCTCCGGAACCATCGTGCGCCGCGAGGATCTTGGAGTGCGGTGGCAGAGCGCAGCGGCGACACCGCTTTGGGACGCTGGCCGACACTGTAAAAGCGGCGTGGCGCTTCGCTTCCCGCCGCACTCCAAAAAGTCTGGTTGTGGCGTCGGCCGCGCTGTCTCTTCGTGTCTTTGTTGTTTTAATTCGTTTGTTCCTTCAAAAACACCCGATCACACCAGTCGCCGAAGCGTTCGCCGGGGTTACGCTCCTTCGCGAAGCGCGCGAGCAGGGGGCGCAACTCATTTTCAATGTCCGCGTCCTTCATCATGTCCTTCCAGACACGATTCAGGCGCGTGCCAGCGGAGTCGCCACCGAGCCAGACCTGGTAACGTCCCGGCGCGTTGCCCACAAACGCGATCTCCGCCAGGTAAGGCCGCGAGCAACCGTTCGGACAGCCGGTCGAACGAATGATGATTTCTTCGCCGCCGAGGCCGAGGTCGCCGCAGAGTTTTTCAATGCGGTCAATCAAGCCGGGCAACATGCGTTCGGATTCGGCGAGCGCGAGACCGCAGGTGGGCAGGGCGGGGCAGGCCATCGAAGCCGCATGCAGCACGGTCGCCTGGTTTTCCGTCTTCACGCCATGTTCGGCGAGCAGCGCGTTGATGCCCGCTTTGTCGGTTTCGGCGATGTTCGCCAGGATGACGTTTTGATTTGCCGACAAACGGAATTCGAGGTTCGGAAATTTCTCCGCGATTTGGCGCAACGCGGTTTTCAAGCGGCGTTCGCCCGCGTCCTTTACACGTCCGGTTTCGACGAAGAGCGTGAGAAACCATTTTTCGTCCACGGCCTTGTGCCAGCCGCAAAGGTCGCTGGTGGTGGTGAATTTGAAAGGCCGGGCCGGTTCGAGTTTGACGTTGGCGCGCTTCTCGATCTCGGCGCGCGTCCAGTCCGCGCCGCGTTCGGCCACGATGTATTTCAGGCGGGCGTGTTTGCGGTCGGTGCGGTCGCCGAAGTCGCGGTGAATCGTGAGCACGGCCTTCGCGATTTCGACAAGTTTTTCCGGTTTGAAAAAGCCGATGACATCCGCGAGGCGCGGATAGGTGGCTTCATTGCCGTGGCTGCGGCCCATGCCGCCGCCGACGGCGAGATTGTAGCCGGTGAGCCGGTCGTTTTCGACAATGGCGATGAGGCCGAGGCAATTGGTGAACACGTCAAGGTCGTTGACCGGGGGGATGACGAACGCCACCTTGAATTTTCGTGGCAGATACGTTTTGCCGTAAAGCGGATCCACGAAATTTTTATTCTCCGGTTTTTCGAGGTCGAGTTGTTCGCCGTCAATCCAGATTGAATGATAGGCCCTGGTTTGCGGTGCGAGCGCCAGGGCGACGCGGTGGCAATCCTGGAAGACCTGTTCGCGCGCCCGGGTGTAGGCGGGCGTCGGTGGGGCAAGCACGTTGCGGTTCACGTCGCCGCAAGCGGCGAGCGTGGAGAGCAGCGACTCGTTGATGGCCTTGATGAGCGGACGCAAATTACCTTTGAGCACGCCGTGAAACTGGATGGTTTGGCGCGTGGTGACGCGCAACGTGTTATTGCCGTAGCGGGCCGACAAATCGTCGAAAACGCGCCATTGTTTGGCCGTCATCACGCCGCCGGGGACGCGGCTGCGGACCATCATGATGTATTTCTTGCCGGTCTTGCGCAGGTCGCGGTCATCCTGCTGGTAGGAGCCGTGAAACTTCAGGAACTGGTTTTCGTCCTCGGAAAAATGGTCGGCGTTCGCGTTGTTCAACGTCGCGGCGATGGTGCTCGCGAGCGTCGGCGTCGCTTCCTTGATGACCTCATTGTGCGTTAATTTAACCGGAGCTTCAGTGGTGTTCATAACCGAACCGACATGATAACTGGAACTGTTGTTTTGTTCAAGTCCAGCTTGTGAAGGATTGTTTCATTGGGCATATCCGCGCACTGCCTCGAACGCAACAAGACTGGAGCGCGGCTGTGTGCAAAGCACCAGCCGCAGCACGTTGAAAAGCTCTGCGGCATCAAGTGTATTCCAGCAGGCCAGTCTTGCGAAGCTGCTGCGGCTGGTCCCGCCCCGGCGGGATACAGCCGCGCTCCGGAGGCAGTGCCCCCGAATGCGCCCTGTTTCGTTGGGGCGTAACTTCATGCTGCCGCCAACTCCGTTTTTCGGATGGAACCGGATATTGCCGGTCCTGGGAGCGCCGACGTCTCGTCGGCGTGGAACTGTCTGTCGCAGCGCGGCGGGCCGGCGGGACGCCGGCCAGTAATTTCAGGCGGCCGGCACGAACCGTTGAAGCGACAGCGTCGCGCCGAATAAAATCAAAAACGTGAGGCTCAGCCATTGCGGGCATAACGGCGCCACCGCCAGCCAGTCCACGAGAACAATTCCCGCAAACAAGCCCGACACAATGTGCCCGATGTTGGTTTCAGCCGCTTGAAAAATCGTCCGCACCCGGAGCGCAATCCACAGCGCGAGTACGAGCGACAACCACATTGCCGGAACGCGGAATTCCGCCGAATTTATCAGCATCGCGAAAATGATCGGCACGGCCAGCAGTGCCAATGGCCAGGAAGGAGTCCGCCCGCGGGAACTTCCGTGCTGCGCCAGATAACCCAGTCCGGCCACATACAACGCCAGCGCCACGCCGCACCAGATCGGTCCGCCGTTGACACCGGCCGCGCCCGCCGATCCGGCGATGACATAAACCCAGAACCGGCATGCCCCCATCAGCCACGGTGACGCGGTGACGACCTTGTGCGTCGCGTCGTAAATGACGATGCACAGCAGCAGGACCAGGGTGAGCAGTCCGGTCGTCTTGCCCACCGCGGTCAGACACAGCGCGCCCAGGCCGAGCCATCCCAGTCCCCAGCGCCAGACGGCTGGCAACGAAATCGCACCGGACGGTATCGGCCGTTCCGCGCGCCGCTGGCGGTCGAAATCCGCGTCAAAAGCGTCGTTCAAAAACATTCCGCCGGTGTAAAGCGCGCTTACGCCCAGAAACAGCAGCGGCAATTTCGCAAAATTCCCGTGGCCACCCAGCCACCAGCCAGCCAGACAATTCGACCAGACCGTTGGCAAATGCGACACGCGACTCAAAGCCAGCAACGCGCGCAGCGGCCGCTGTTTGGCGCCGGACGGGTGCAAATGCTTGAGTTGTTCTGCATCCATGCGGCAAAAGATGAAGCGAAATCAAGGTTTGGCAAGGCACAAACCGGCGTTGACACATTGGGCGCAAACATATAACTTGGCGGCAAAACTGCAAACCAAGCCATGTTGATTCGCATCAGTCTGATTTTGGCCATTATCGCGGCGCTGGCCGCCGGCACGTTAAACATCCTTCTGGTGAGGGATAAAATCACCACGCTGATTTCGCAACGGGACGATGAACGTGGCAAAAAGCAACAAGCCCTGTCCGATCTCTCCAAAGCGAAGACCGACTTGACGAAGTCACAAGACGCGCTCAAGCAGACCACACAGGATTTGGCTGATGCGAAGTCCGAGCGCGACAAGGCGGTCGTCACCGCCACGGCGCAGACCAAGCGCGCTGATGAATTGTCCGACAAACTTGCCAAGACCACACAGGAGCGTGACGACGCGCAGACAAAACTGGCCGCTTACCAGGCCACCGGCATCACTGCGGATCAAGTCGGCAAACTCAGCCGGGCGCTGAAAGAATCACAAGAGGCAGTCGAAATCGTTAACGAAGAAAAACTGGTATTGCAACGCGCCCTGACCCGGTTGCAAGCCCGCCTCGCCAAATACGAAGGTCCGGACCCAACCATCCGATTGCGCGCCGACCTCAGGGGCAAAATTCTGGTGGTGGATCCGAAATGGGATTTTGTCGTGCTGAACATCGGCCAGGATCAGGGGGTTCTCGAAAACGGTGAACTTTTAGTCAGCCGGGAAGGCAGGCTGGTTGCCAAAGTTGTCGTGCGCAGCGTCGAAAAAAACCGCTGCATCGCCAATGTCGTGCCGGGCTGGAAACTCGGCGAAGTGATTGAAGGCGATGAAGTCAGTCCCGCACACCCGGCTTCCTGACATGAAGCGTCGCGCCGTGAGATGGTTCCTGCTCCTTTTGCTTGGTGGCATGCTCGTCGGTGTCAGTGGTTGCGAAACCTACGAACCCGAAAATAATTCGGTCCGCCCGTGGAACGCGCCGCAAGACTGGGAGGGCGGCCTGCCCATGATGAACCAGCAGCAGCATTAATCATCATCACGCCGCCCTTCAACCCGCAATTTCCGCAGCGCGCGTCGGCGTCAAAATAAAATTCATGCGCACGTCCGACGGCCCGGCCGGGACATCGTTCACCATCTGTTCGTCAAAAGTGATTCCGCATTTCACCCCGCGCACGCCGGCCAGCAAACGGTCGTAAAATCCTTTGCCGCGGCCCAGCCGGTGCCCGTGCCAGTCAAACGCGACGCCGGGCACGAGAATCAAATCGGGACGGTCCAATGGAATTCCGGCGCACCGGGCCGCTGGCTCGCGGATGCCAAACTCTCCCGGCGCAATTTCACTCCGCAAGTTTTGCACCCGGCAGGCGACATAATTTTTGCTGGCCGGATTGAAGCGGGGCAGGGCGGCGATTTTCCCCGCCGCCAGCGCCTCTTCCAGCAGCGGCCACAAATCCAGTTCGTCCGGCAGCGGTGCGAAGAACAAGACTGCTCCGGCGTTCTTCCAGATGACCTGTTCCTTGAGCCGGTCACGAATTTGCACGGACAACGTGGTGCGCGCCGCCGGGGAGATTTTTTGCAGCGCATCACGGATTTGCTTTCGCAGCAAGGCCTTGGCCGCTTGAATGTCGGGTTGCATTTTCAGGAATCGGGAAAAATAAAAAAACCACGGATCCCGCAATGCGGGACGGATGGACACGGATAAAAAAACAAGCCGAGGCCGCTGAAAAACCTTGGCTCGTTGTAGCGGCGTGTCGGCAGACCGCCGCATTTCTCCGGAAAATTGAATGGTTCGGCTTTCTGCCGAAAGCCGCTACGTCTGTTTTTCAGAGGTCTCAAGCCGATAAATTTCAGCCATCCGGTTTTGCAGCCATTCGTAAAATCCCGGCTTTCCAATCCGTAATACAATGACGAGATTGCGCGCATATTCGACAAGGATTTGGAGTGCGGTGGCAGAGCGTAGCGGCGACACCGCTTTTCGCACGTCCGCCAGCCTCCGAAAGCGGCGTGGCGCTGCGCTTCCCGCCGCAGTCCAAAAATTGCGTTTGCGGCGAAAGCCGCGTCAGGTTGATCTGTGTTCATCCGTGGTCAAGGTTTTGTTTTTTTGACCTTGGTAAATTCCGCGCGCCATTTTTCAACGCGCTCCTTGATTTTCTTTTCCACGCCCTGCTCGGTCGGTTCGTAATAGCGCTTGTCCACGCCCAGATAATCCTGCGCGACAAAATGTTCGGGATGGTCGTGCGCGTATTCGTAGCCTTTGCCATGACCGAGCCGTTCGGCGCCCTTGTAATGCGTGTCGCGCAAATGTTCCGGCACGGGCAGCGTGCGGCCGGAACGCACGTCTTCGAGCGCGGCGTCAATTGCCAGGTAGGCGCTGTTGCTCTTGTTGGCGGTGGCGATATAGACCGTCGCTTCGGCCAGCGGAATGCGCGCCTCGGGCCAGCCCACAAATTCCGCAACCTGCAACGCCGTGTTCGCCAGCACCAGCGCCATCGGATCCGCCAGGCCAACGTCTTCCGCCGCGCAAATCACAATCCGCCGCGCGATGAAGCGCGGGTCTTCGCCGGCGTGAATCATCTTCGCCAGCCAGTAAAGCGCGGCGTCCGCGTCGCTGCCGCGCATGGATTTGATGAAGGCGGAAATCGTGTCGTAGTGTGCGTCTTCGTCGTCATACACAACGGCCTTTTTCTGGATGCTCTGTTCGGCGGCGGCCAGGTCAATGCGAACGGCGCCGTTTTTCTGCGGCGCGGTGGTGAGCGCGGCGATTTCCAGCGCGTTCAAGGCCTTGCGCGCGTCGCCGTCGGCGATTTTGGCGAGATGGCGCAACGCATTTTCTTCCGCCTGAATTTTCATGTAGCCAAGGCCGCGTTCGCTGTCGGCCAGCGCGCGTTGCAGCAGTGAAAAAAGTTCATCCTCCGTCAGCGGGCGCAGTTCAAAAATCTGCGAGCGCGAGACGAGTGGCGAGTTGACGAAGAAAAACGGGTTGTGCGTCGTCGCGCCGATCAGCCGCACGACACCGCTCTCGACGTCCGGCAGCAGCACGTCCTGCTGCGCCTTGTTAAACCGATGGATTTCGTCAATGAACAGAATCGTCGGCTGGCCGGTGTTTTCGAGGCGGTTGGCCGCGGATGCCAGCACGCGGCGCATGTCGGCGACGTTGGATTCGACGCCGCTGAGCCGCTCGAATTTGCTTTTGGTCTGGCGCGCGATGATTTGGGCGAGCGACGTTTTGCCCGTGCCGGGCGGCCCGAAGAAAATCAGCGATTGGATGCGGTCGGCTTCGATGGCGCGGCGCAGCAACTGGCCGGGGCCGAGGATGTGCGTCTGTCCGGCGAACTCGTCGAGATGGCGTGGCCGCATTCGCGCGGCCAGCGGCTGATGGCGGGAAGATTCCGGCGTGGTTGAAACATCCGGCTTTGGTTCAGCCGAAGTTGCAAACAAATCGTCGCGCGCCATGAATTAAAATTAGCAGTTGGCAGAAGATTTGCCCAAAACAAAAAAGCCCGCCGACCGGCGGGCCTTAATTCTTCATTCTGCATTTGACATTCCGCATTAAAAAATAAAAACCCCACCCTTGCCGTGTGCGACATGATCCTTTGAACATGTTTTACAACATGCGGAACCCGCCGGGCTGCTTTCGACTTCCAGTGAAGGCGTGTCGGCCACAGTCACAGATTGGCTCCATTGATCGTTTTACTACGGTTCAAGGATTTGCTGCGAATCACGAACAGGGCAGGGTAAATCGCATCAAGTTTTCCAAAGAACAACGCGCGGTTTTCGACTCACGCTTTCCGCCTATTACATCGCCCCAAGCAGGCATTTTCTCAAGAAGAATTTTTCGGTAAATTTATTGGGGCGCCCTTGACAAACGCAAAAGGGGTTTTCCGAAAGTTGCAATGCCCGCCGGACTTCGCGGGTATTGAACCTCCAGTCGCTGTGCCCGCCCATTTCCCGGCTATTCCACCTCCACCGTCACCACGCCCAGGATTTTTATTTCCCGGCGTTGCAACAGGCGGCCCAGCGGCCCGAGCGTTTGCCGGTAGGCAAACGCCACCAGCGCCGCGAGCAGGCAAGATAAAATGAGATTGACCGGCACCACGTCCGGCCAGCCGGCCAGCCGCCACAGCAGTTCGGCCAGTGGCGGTACGAATGCCGGGGCCATGGCGACGGGGAAAAGCATCTGACAGAGAAATATCACCAACATCGCCAGGCCGGGCATCTTGGTCGGTTTCATCGAGCCGGGTTGGATGCGGTAAGGCACAAGGATGGAAAGTAGATTGCCGCCAAGACCGGCAATCAACAACAGGGTGACCAGCTGAAACAATGTTGCGATGACATCGAGCAATGGCAGTTGCAACCGCACGGAAGTCAGTGTGAGCAACAGGATGCCGAAGAGGGCGCTGGCGGGCAGGCCCGCGAGGTTTTTGCCGAGCAGGATGAGTCGCCGGTTCGCGGGAGAAAGGATCAGGGCGCGGAAGCCGTCGCGGTCAAAACCAAACTGGTTCACGAAAAAGCGGACGAGCATGAACATGGAGAACACGATTGAACCGGTTGCCATGAATGGCTTCGCCGTGTCCGGGAAATGGGGCGGAGAGCGAAGGAAGAACATTGCGCCGAAAATCACCGTCACCAAAAACGAGCTTCCCAATGCAATTTTCACCTCAGGAGCCCGGAGCATTGAGTGGAACGTGGCCAGCGCCAGCGCAGCGGCCTGCTCCGGCACGGCCGGAAGATGGAGTTCGAGAAAACGGCTGCCACCTTTGGCCGGGGCGACAATTGCGGTGGAGGTGGCGGCCGGTTTGATTCGCGCCGGAGCTTTCCCGCCGGTTTCACCGTAATAAAAGCGCACCGTGCTGCGATACGCGCGACGCAAGCCGAGTGTGCCAATGCCGAGACAGCCGAGCGTGCCCAGCAACGCGGGCAGTGCGCGT
>Ga0224534_1000869_pt1 | contig 17368 bp, 14 predicted proteins | sample 714E12024metaG_FD_172012 | JGI IMG/M metagenome (GOLD analysis project Ga0224534, IMG submission 172012) | Peat soil microbial communities from Stordalen Mire, Sweden - 717 E1 20-24 | ecosystem: Environmental > Terrestrial > Soil > Wetlands > Peat | place: Sweden: Norrbotten County, Stordalen... | reverse complement strand
CAGGTCCGTGCCGGTCGCCAGGAAAAACATGCCGCACTGCGCGAACAGCATCAGCGCGTAGTATTCGCCGTGGTGCTCGCCCGCGATTTCCAGGTATTTGTACGACACCAGGGCCACGATCAGGGCAGCCGCCACGAAAATCCAATTGAAGAAGATGCCGAAGCCGTCCACCGTCACCGAGCCTTGAAAACCGGTGAGTTCCGTCAGGCCGTTGGCCGTCAGATAGGCGTACTGGCGATACAGCCCGAAGCCGGTGAAGCCTTCCGCCAGCACCACGAAAATTACCAGCCACTTGCGCTGGCGCGGATCGGGAAAAATGAGGAAGTCGAACAGCAGGATGGCGCAGCCGAACAGCGCCAGCATCACTGCCGGGATGATGGTGAAGTGGTCGGCGGCTGTGTAGAACTGGCTCATTGGGCGCTCCTGACCTGCACAACTGCCACCGCCTGGCCCCGACCCGCAAAGGCGGCGGGTGCCCCGAAGTAGCCCGGCCTCACGCGCTCCACAATCTCGGTCACGGGCTTGCGCAGTATGTCGAAGTACGGCTTGGGATAGATGCCGATCCAGAAAGCCCACACGATCAGCGGCGCGAAAACCGCGATCTCGCGAAAACTCACGTCGGGGAGTCCCAGGTTCTTTCCGTTGGTCACCTGGCCCAGCATGGTCCGCTGGTAGAGCCACAGCAGATAGGCCGCGCCCAGGACGACGCCCGTCACCGCGAATGCCGCCCACACGCGGCTGGCTTCGAACGCGCCTTGCAGAATGGTGAACTCACCGATAAACCCGTTCAGCAGCGGCAGGCCGGCGGAGCTCAGCATGGCAATCGCGAAGATGACGGCGAACTTCGGCATCACGTGTGCCAGGCCGCCGTATTCGGAGATCTCGCGCGTGTGCCGGCGCTCGTAAACGACGCCGATCACCAAAAAGAGCATGCCCGTCGAGATGCCGTGATTCAGTTGCTGCATCACGCTGCCGGCGATCCCGTTAGGGTTCATCGAGAAGATTCCCAGCGTGCAGAAGCCCAGGTGGCTCACCGAGGAGTACGCCACCAGCTTCTTCCAATCCTGCTGCATCAGGCTCACCAGCGCGCCGTAAACGATCCCCACGATCGAAAGGACCGCCAGAATTTGCACGATGGTCTGGTCCATCGAGGCCTTCGGCAGCAGCGGGAGCGAGAATCGCAGGAACCCGTACGTCCCCATTTTCAGCAGCACGCTGGCCAGGATGACGGAGCCGGCGGTGGGCGCCTCCACGTGCGCGTCGGGCAGCCAGGTGTGGAACGGGAACATGGGCACCTTGATGGCGAAGCCCAGGAAGAAGGCCCAGAAAACCCACTGCTCCAAGCCGAGCGGCAGGTTGAGCTTCATCAGATCGGCGATCTCAAACGTGTAAGTGCCGAACTGGCGGAAGTGCTGGAAGTAGAGCGTCAGGATGCCCAGCAGCATCAGCACCGACCCGGCCAGCGTATAGAGGAAGAACTTGATGGCCGCGTATAGCTTTCGCGGGCCGCCCCAGATGCCGATGATGAAGTACATGGGCACCAGCACCAGTTCCCAGAAGACGTAGAACAGGAAGAAATCGAGGGAAATAAACACCCCGATCATGCCCGTCTGCAACAGCAGGAACATGGCGTAGTATCCCTTGACGCGGTCCTGAGCCGCGTTCCAGGAGGAGAGAATCGCGAGGAAGCCCACGAGCGTGGTGAGCATCAGCAGCAGCAGGCTGATGCCGTCGATGCCAATGTGGTAGTTGACGCCGAGCGTGGGAATCCAGCTCGCGCGCTCCTCGAACTGGAAGCCGGAGACATCCGCGCGGAAGCGCGAGACCAGCGGCAGAGAAACCAGGAACCCGGCGAAGGCCGCCAGGTTGGCCCAGACCCGCATCAGGCGCTTGCTCTCGGAAGGAATGAAGAGCAGGACCGCCAGGCCAGCCAAGGGCGTGAATAAAACGATGCTTAGTAAGTGCTGGTCCATATCGCTACCGCGCTATGTAATACCCCAGAAACGCCAACACCCCCACCACCACGAATAATGCGTACGCCTGCACGCGCCCGGTTTCGAGGATGCACACCGGGTAGGAAAGCATCTTCACGCAGAAGGAGCCGAAACGCACGGCGCCGTCGATGATCCAGGTGTCCCACCAGATGGAAACGCGCGAGGTAAAACGCGTCAGCCAGCCCGCGCCGTTCACCCCGCCATCCACCACGTTGCGGTCGAACGCGCCGCACACGCGGCCGCCGCCCTTGCCAAGGCCGTTTACGAACAGAAAATCGTAGATTTCGTCCACGTACCATTTGTTGTAGAGCACGGTATACAGCGGCTTGCATGACCTTTCGATGGAATCGGGGATCGAGGGCCGGTTGTTATAGAAGTACCGGGCGACGGCAATGCCGATGATGGCCACCGCCACCGAGAGCCCCATGAGCATCCACTCCAGCGACGGGTTGTGCGCGCCTTCGGGGGCCGCTTCCACCGCGGCCGAAGCGAACACTGGTTGGAGCCACCGCTCAAACGCGCGGAAGCTCTCGGGCAGGTTCCACAACTTCGGCGTTCCCAGCCAGCCGGCCAGCACGCTGCCAATGGCCAGCAAGGTGAGCGGCACGGTCATAGTGGCCGGCGATTCGTGTACGTGTTTCGCCACTTCCGGCGCCACGTGCGACTTGCCGTAGAACGTCATGTTCATGAGCCGCCACATGTAGAACGCCGTCAAGCCTGCGGTGGCCAGACCCACGAACCACAGCAGCTTCGAGCCTCCGGGCGAGCTGTACGCCTGCCACAGGATCTCGTCTTTCGAGAAGAAGCCCGCCAGGAACGGAATGCCCGCGATGGCCACGGACCCGACCCACATGGTCCAGTGCGTGGTGGGGATCTTGTCCTTCAGCGCGCCCATGCGGCGCATGTCCTGCTCGCCGCCCATGGCGTGGATCACCGAACCGGAGCAGAGGAAGAGCAGCGCTTTGAAGAACGCGTGCGTGAACAAGTGGAAAATGGCCACCCAATAGGCGCCCACGCCCAGCGCCAGGAACATGTAGCCGAGCTGGCTGACCGTGGAGTACGCCAGCACGCGCTTGATATCGTTCTGCACCAGCGCGATGCTCGCGGCCAGGATGGCCGTGAGCGCGCCCACCACCGCCACCACCATCGACGTGCTGGGCGTCAACTGGTACAGGGCCGCCGAGCGCGCCACCATGTACACGCCCGCGGTCACCATGGTGGCCGCGTGGATCAGGGCGGAGACGGGCGTCGGACCTTCCATGGCGTCGGGCAGCCAGACGTACAGCGGAATCTGCGCCGATTTGCCGGTGGCGCCGAAGAACATCAGCAGCGAAATCGCGCTGAGAACGCCAAAGCCCGCCACCTCCGGAGCGAAGTGGCCGCCGCGCAGCAGCGCGTTGACATCCGTGAACCGCACCGTGCCGAGCACCGACATCATGAGCAGCATCCCCAGGATGAAGCCCGCGTCGCCCACGCGGTTCATGATGAATGCCTTCTTGCCCGCATCGGCCGCCGACTTCTTGTGGAAGTAGAAACCGATCAGCAGGTAGCTGCACAACCCCACGCCTTCCCAACCCACGAACAGCAGAATGTAGTTGTTCGCCAGCACCAGCATCAGCATGAAGAAGACGAACAGGTTCATGTAGCCGAAAAACCGGTAGTAGCCGCCATCGTGCGCCATGTACCCGATGGAGTACACGTGGATGAGGAACCCCACCCCCGTGACCACCAGGATCATGACGGCGCTGAGCGGATCGAGCAGGAACCCCCAGTCGGCCTGGAACGTGGCGAGCTGCCCGTTGGCCATGTGAAACGGCAGCCCGGCGAGCCAGGTGAACTGCACCACCTGGTGCACCCTGCCCGCAGTCTGCGAAAGCTGCCACACCGCGCCCACCGAGAAAATGAAGGAGAGCAGCACCATCCCCGGGCAGAGCAGGCTCACCAGGAACTTCAAGGGGGAGACGTGATGACCGTGACCGGCCAGGTGTTCCCCGGCCCCCGGCCCCCGGCCCCCGGCCTCCACTTCAGGCGCCACCGCCACATCGGACACCGGCTGCGGGTCGAGAAGCTTCCCAACAAGCAGCATCAGCAGCGCTCCCAAGAGCGGGAACAGCGGAATCAGCCAGATTTGGTCGAGGAAATTCACGGCGCTCCTACCACTTCAGCAAATCCATTTCATCCGCCTGCACGGTCTCCTTGTTGCGGAACAGCGCGATCAGGATGCCCAGCCCCACTGCGGCCTCGGCCACCGCGTCGGTAATTACGAAAATCGCGAAGATCTGCCCGTTGACGTTGTGCAGGGCGTGCGAAAACGCGATGAGGTTGATGTTCACCGCGTTCAGAATCAGCTCGATGGACATCAGGATGATGACGACATTACGCCGCGTCAGCACGCCCACCGTTCCGATGAGCAGCAGTGCCGCGCTCAGGGCCAGGTAATGAAACGTCGTAATCGGATACATCGTCAGATCCTCTTCTTCGCCATCACCACGGAGCCCACTACCGCCACCAGCAGCAGGACGGAAGCAATCTCGAAAGGCAGCAGGTACTCGGAAAACAGCGAATCCGCTATCGCTTCGGTGTTGCCCAGCCCCGGCGGCAGCCCGGCGCCGCCCTCGGCGAAATGGAACGCATCCTTGCCGCGGTACAGGAAGTAGCCTACCCCGGCCCCCACCGCGGCCACGGCCGCCAGCGCCACCAGCCACTGCTTGTTGAACTGCCGCTGATGGGCCGCCAGGTCCAGATTCACCAGCATGATCACAAACAGGAACAGCAGCATGATGCCGCCCACGTAAAGCACAATCTGCACCGCGAACAGGAACTCCGCCTGCTGCAATAGGTACAGCCCCGCCACGCCGAGCAGCGAAACGATCAGCGAAATCGCGCTGTGGACCGCGTTCCGCCGGGTGATGGTCAGGATGCCGCCGCCCAGCACCAGCGCGGCGAAAACGTAGAACAGAATCGTATTGATATCGGTCAGCATTTGTATTGAGTGGGCCGCGGCCCCTCTTCCAGCATCTGCCGGTCCCAGATCAGGCCTTCCCGCGTATAGCTGGCCAGCTCGAAATCCTGCGTCAGCTCCAGCGCGTCCACCGGGCAGGCGTCTTCGCACAGCCCGCAGAACATGCACCGGGAAAGGTCGTACGTAAAGGTGGTCAGCTCCTTGCGCCGGGTCTGCTCATTGCGCTCGCTGCCCACCACGATCAGGGTCTCCGGGCACGCCAGCGCGCACAAATTACACGCAATGCACAGCGTCTCGCCATTCTCCGGGTTGTTGTTGAGCCGCGGCGCCCCGCGATACCGCTCGGCCACCTTGGGCCGTTCCGCCGGGTATTGCTCGGTAACGATGTACTTGGGTTTCTGGTACCCGAACGTAACCGCCAGCCCCTGGAACAGATCCACCAGAAAGATCTTTCGGAACAGCTTCCCCGCGCTCACCGGTCCACCTCTCCGAGTACGATGTCCAGCGTTCCGATCACCGCGCAAATGTCCGCCACCAGCGCGCCGCGGACCATGCGGTCCAGCGCCTGGAGATTGACGAACGACGGCGGCCGCACACGCACGCGGTACGGCTGCGTCGAGCCGTCGCTGACCACGTAATACCCCAGCTCGCCCTTGGGCGCTTCGATGGAAACGTATGCTTCGCCCACCGGCGGCTTGATCACCTTCGCCACCTTGCCCATGATGGGGCCTTCGGGAATGTTCTCCACGGCCTGCCGGATGATGCGCACCGACTGGCGCATCTCCTGCATCCGCACCATGTACCGGTCGAAGGTGTCGCCGTTTTGCCGGATGGGGATTTCGAAATCGTATTTCTCGTAACCCGAATACGGCTGCGCCTTGCGCAGGTCCCACTTCACGCCCGCCGCGCGCAGCAACGGCCCGGTCACGCCGTACTCCTTGCACTCGTCGGCGGTCAAAACGCCCACGTTGGTGAGCCGCCCCTTCCAGATGCGGTTGCCGGTCAGCAGCGCTTCGTACTCGTCTACCTTCGGCGGAAACATGTCGCAGAAGGCCTTCACGTCCTGCTCGAAGCCTTCATAGGTCTCGTACTGCAGTCCACCGATGCGGAAGGCGTGCGTGGTGAGCCGCGCGCCGCAGTACTTTTCGAAGATGTTGAGCGCCTCTTCCCGCTCGCGGAAGCAGTAGAACACGGGCGTGATGGCGCCGATATCGAGCGCGTGCGTCCCCAGCCACACCAGGTGGCTGGCTACGCGGTTCAGTTCGGTGAGGATGACGCGCACCACCTGCGCTCGCGGCGGCGCCTCGATGTTCAGCAGTTTCTCCACCGCCAGGCAGTAGCCCAGACCATTGGAGACGGCCGCCACGTAGTCCATGCGGTCGACGTACGGATTGAACTGCGCCCAGGTGCGGTTCTCGGCGATCTTCTCTACCCCGCGGTGCAGGTAGCCGATGACGCAATCCGTCCCCAGAATCTTCTCGCCGTCCAGCTTGAGGATGACGCGGAGCACTCCGTGCGTGGAGGGGTGCTGCGGCCCCATGTTGAGGACTAATTCGGTCGAGTCTAGAAAAGTGGAGTCCGGCATACTGGCGTCACTGGCCGCTTTCAATCCCCAGGTTTTCCTGCACCCAGCGCTGGTCCTGCTGAATAATGGAGTAGTCCTTGCGCAGCGGATAGCCCTGCCAATCCTCGGGCATCAGGATGCGCCTCATATCCGGGTGCCCGGCGAACTCGATGCCGAACATGTCGAATACTTCGCGCTCCAGCCAATTGGCCGTCAGGTGCACGCCCACGGCGGTCTCCGGCTTGTAGCCGTCGGAAATGCGAGTCTTGATCCGCACCCTCTCGTTCCTGGGGAAGCTATAAACAATGTACACCAGGTCGAAGCGCTCCGGCCGCTTGGGCCAATCCACCGCCGTGATATCGACCAGGTAGTCGAAATCCGCTTCCAGCTTCAGGTATTCGAGAATGGGGACCGCCGCTTCCGGCTTGGCGACGATGAAGTTCTGGCCCAGGTAGGTGGAGGTTTCGCCGATCCGGTCGCCAAACCTCTCTTTCAACTCACGCGCGAGGTCGTTTTCCCAAGGCGTGGCCGCCATGGTCGCGGGCGGCTTCGGAGCCGCCGCGGCGGGCTTGGGAGGAGATGGTTTTGCCGGCTCTCCCGCCGCCTCGCCCCCAGGCTTTTGCTCGTCAGCCATTCAGTCTCCTCGTGAAGACTCTTACACATATCACCCGCCGTAGAGGAGTGTCAAATTGCGGTAGCGCCGGTCGGTTCCGCACGCTCCGCGGACCGCCGCGATTATGCTGTAATAAGAGCACTTGGATGCATGTCGCACTCAGTCCAGTACCTCAGAACCTGGAACCGCCTGCACCGGCGCATCCGTGAGCTCCGGATGATTGCCAAGGGGCTGGCCTCCACCGATCATCCCATCATGGCGCACGTAATTCCCATGCGCCGCTGCAACCTCTCCTGCGCCTACTGCAACGAATACGACGACCATTCCAAACCCGTGCCGCTGGAGGTGATGTGCCAGCGGTTGGACCGCCTGGCCGGGCTGGGAACCACCATCGTCACCATCAGCGGCGGCGAGCCGCTGCTGCACCCGGACCTGGACCCGATCCTCGAGCGCATTCGCCGTCACGGCATGATCGCCGGCATGATCACCAATGGCTACCTGCTCACCGCCGAGCGCATCCAGCGCCTCAACCGCGCCGGGCTCGAGCACCTGCAGATCTCCATCGACAACGTCATGCCCGACGACGTTTCCAAGAAGAGCCTCAAGGTGCTCGACAAGAAACTGCGCATGCTGGCCGAGCACGCCGCTTTCCACGTGAACATCAACTCGGTGGTCGGCGGCGGCATCCGCAATCCCCAGGACGCGCTCGTCATCGGCCGGCGCGCGCTGGAACTCGGGTTCACCTCGACGGTGGGGATCATCCACGATGGCGGCGGCCAGTTGCAGCCGTTGCGCGACCAGGAGCGCGAAGTCTACATGGCCATGCGCTCCATGGAAAAGAGCAGCTACGCGCAGTTCAACTATTTCCAGGACAACATCGCGCACGGCAAAGAGAACCAGTGGCGCTGCCGCGCCGGCGCGCGCTATCTCTACATTTGCGAAGACGGCTTGGTGCATTACTGCTCGCAGCAGCGCGGCTACCCCGCCAAGCCGCTGCTCGAGTACACCGTCGAGGACATCCGCCGCGAGTACCGCACCGCCAAAAGCTGCGCGCCGCGTTGCACCGTGGCTTGTGTGCACCAGGTGGCCTATATCGATTCTTGGCGCGGCGCTCAGGACCTGGCGCCGTCGCCGCGCGAGGACCGCCGGGGGCAAGGGCTGGTGCAGCTTCAGTGAGATGCTATAGATATGTCCCTTCGACCAATTAAACGGCTCAGCCAAGCAAAACCCACCATCGAAGGCGCGGGCGTGCACCTGCGCCGCGCATTCGGCTTCGGCAACACCACGGAGTTCGACCCGTTCCTCCTGCTGGACGACTTCCGCAATGACGTCCCCGAGGATTATCTGGCCGGTTTCCCGTGGCACCCCCACCGCGGAATCGAGACCGTCACTTACGTCCTCGCCGGGACCGTCGAGCACGGCGACAGCATGGGGAACCACGGCGCCATCGCCGCCGGCGACGTGCAGTGGATGACAGCGGGGAAAGGGATCATTCACCAGGAGATGCCGAAGGGCGATTCGGAGGGCCGCATGCATGGTTTTCAGCTCTGGGCGAATCTGCCGTCGGCGTTGAAGATGACCGCGCCCCGTTACCAGGAGGTCAAGGCAGCCGATATCCCCCTGGTGCAAGATGACGATGGCACCGCGGTTCGCATCGTCTGCGGAAGTTTCTGGGGGAAGACAGGGCCGGTGCAGGGCATTGCGGCCGACCCCACATACCTCGATGTGTCGGTGCCTCCACGCCGCAGGAAGACCCTCCCCGTGGAGACCACCCGCCACGCCTTCGCGTACGTTTTCTTTGGCGATGGGAAATTCTGCAACGCCTCGGGCCCCCTGGCGGTGCCGACCGAAGCCGTGGGATGGGCGGACACCAAGCCTCCCGCGGAGGCGGCCAATCGCTCGCTGGTCTTGTTCGACCGCGGCGACGAGATCGAGGTACACGCCGGAGAGGACGGTGTTCGCTTCCTGCTGGTCTCGGGAAAGCCGCTCGTGGAGCCGGTGGCGTGGTACGGCCCCATCGTGATGAACACGCAGGAAGAGTTGCGCCAGGCGTTCGAGGAACTGGAGCGCGGGACCTTCCTCAAATGAGGCTTTCTTTCGAGCGGGCCACGCTGGGGCGCACCGGCCTGGAGGTCGGGCGTCTGGGGATCAGTGCCAGTTACGGCGTGCCCACGGCCGCGGTCGAGCGCGCCTTCGAGCAGGGAGTGAATTACCTGTATTGGGGCAGCATGCGCACCAAGCCGTTCGCGCAAGCGCTCCGCAACCTGGCCGGCCAGCGCGACCGCATGGTGCTGCTCATCCAGTCGTATTCGCGGATGGCGGCCCTGGTGGCAGGGAGCCTGGAGCGCGCGTTACGCGCCATCGGCTATGACCACGCCGATCTGCTGCTGCTCGGCATGTGGCAGAAGCCGGTCCCGCCGCGGATTCTGGACGCGGCGCGCGAGGCGCAACGCCGCGGCCTGGTGCGCCACCTGGCGGTCTCCACGCACAAGCGAACGCTGGTTCCGGAAATCGCACGCGGCTCCGACTACGACGTGGTGCACTTCCGCTACAACGCCGCGCACCCTGGCGCGGAGCATGACATCTTCCCGCACCTCCCGGCCGGCGGCCGCCCCGGTCTTGTCTCCTTCACGGCGACGAGTTGGGGCCAGTTGACGCGGAGGAGGCGGTGGTTCGCCCGGGGCATCCCGCAAGGCGAGCGTACGCCGACAGGCAGCGACTGCTACCGCTTTGTCCTGGCCCAGTCGGACGTAGACGTCTGTCTCACCGGCCCCGCCACCGCGCAGCACGTTGACGAGGCGCTAGAAGTGCTCCGCCGCGGGCCGATGACGGGGGAGGAGATGGAGTGGATGCGAAGGGTGGGGCGGGCGGTGTACGGGAAATAAGGGGCGGGACCGGACAGACACGGCAGGCGCCTCAATCTACTGGCCGGCCTGCCTCCCTGATTTGCTCCATAAGCCTGTAGACCCCAGTGGAAGGGTTCTCTCCATCACAGCCGCGTGTTCTTTGCCACTGATCCAGATCTCTTGACCTTTGCAGTGCATCCTCACACCGAGGATGTAGATCTGAAGTCGGCAATCGTTTCTCATAGCCGGGCATGTACTGTTTGCATTCGTGGTGGAGCGGTCCTCGCTCTATGTGGGCACGCTGATCGCGAAAGTGCAGCAGCGCCCACAATTCAAAGCAGGGGTTCGAGACGGCAACCTCAATGCCGTTATCTCGAGCCTGTTGCTTGGCTTCCGGCACAAAAGGGTGCTCATCTATGTCGAAAACACACCAGACATGGTCGTACTTAAGATTGTCGTCCTTCTGGCGCTTTGCACTGGCGGCAGCAGTCTTCTTCATCTCCACAGCGCGCTCGACCAGCGTCTTTGGCACTCCCCCAGGGCTAAGTGTCAACTCTATCAGGCTGCGCTCTAAGTGCCTCATTTCACGGAAATACTCTGGCTCCGTCTGGGTTCCCTCGCAGACAATTAAAAACCGTAGACGGGGAGAACGAAATGGACGACGGCGCCGTAAGATATCACGCCTATCTCGCCTTGCCATTACCTTCCTCGAAGCGGAGCAGAAAGGCGTCAGGGTTGATGAAGGGAATTGCCCCGTACCTGCCCTGCAAATACCCATTTTGGAGGTTTTCCTGGCGACGTGGTTTGAAGTCACTTAACGCAAACAGATGACTGCTGGCATCACTACCCTTCTCCGTGAACCAGATCTGATCGCGTCGGAGAACGCCACTGCCCAGCAAATTCGTGTCGTGTGTGTTGAATATCAACTGCGCTCCGTTGGGATTGCTTGAAGGAGTGTTGAACAGTCGAATTAGCTCGATAGCCAAAAGCGGATGTAGGCTCGCATCGAGCTTGTCGACCAGAAGCGGCACGCCTTTCTTGATGGCATCGACCACGGGCCCAAGTAGCGCAAGATACGCGATGGTGCCAGCCGACTCCTGAGTGTTGTCGAACGAAACTGTCTTGTCCGTGAATCGGTGTAGAAGCCTGATTTCTTTCGGCGATTCGGGAACTGGCTTCTTGATTGCTTCAAAAAGTGCTTTCACCTGGTGAGGTAGCTTAGCTTGCTCGACGACCATGTCGGCAATACCAAGGTCGGCGACCGAAACCAGCTTGGCAATCTCACTCTTGTAGTCCAACTGGGAGCACAGATTCGCGGTATGCATCAGATATTTCGTGCGGTCATCGTGTACAAACAATATGCCGGTCAGACATCCATATGCTGGTAGAAGCGCCTCATGGTTGTTCTGTGCCGCGGCAGAGAGAAACAGCGAGTTCTTCCGGGTCAAAGCCTCGATTGTTCTATTCTCTCCCGGCATCTTTTTGCTGAACGCAATGGGGCTTCCTCGTTTCCGGTGAAACCACGTCTGCTTCTTACCGTTCGGATACACGTGGAGCCATTCTTCAAGTACAACATCTGAATCAACACGAAATCCGTAGCGATAGCGGACGCCTGCCAGCAAGAAGTCTGCTTCGAACTCGGATGCTTCCCGCCCCGACTCCTCATCCGCCATGAAAGGCTCACGCGGGATTGGTCCCTCCGGATTCCAACTCCTTTGGGAAAAGGCCACAGCAGACGACATGAAAGAGACGGCCTTGATGACGTTGCTCTTGCCGGACCCGTTTGCGCCGTAGATTGCAGCACCGGGCAAGATTCCCTCTCGAGTCCCGGCGGGATGACGGACCACGTCAGGGAGGTCGGTAAACGGTCCCGCCACGAGGGACAGTTCTTGTTCGGCACGGAAGGAACGAAAATTCGAAAACCGGAGGCGCAACAACATAAAATTACCTAAAAAATGTATTTATCGGTCCATCTGTGAACAATCTTGACACAAAACCGTCCAAAAAGATCAATTAAAGTTGATTTTGGAGAAATATTATCATGTTGCCAAACAGACCGTGGTCCGCCCGCTGGTAGATAAGGCTTTTGTTTTCAGCAGGTTTTCCCGGGTGGGCTGGTCATTTCCCCGATCCGTACCGCGTTCTCGATAAGCTGTAGCCCGTAGTTCGCTCCCGGCGTCAAGGTCAAAATAGATTCCGGGTGAAACTGGACGGCTTCGATGGGCAGTTCCCTGTGACGCACTCCCATGATGATGCCGCCCTCGGTTTCCGCGGTCACTTCGAGACAGGCGGGGAGGGTCTCCCGGCGCGCGTACAAGGAGTGGTAGCGGCCTACTTGAAATTCCTCGGGTAGTCCTTCGAAGACGCCGACTCCGCGGTGGCGCACCATGGAACGCTTGCCGTGCATGGGGTAATCCAGCACGTCCAGGTCGCCGCCGAATGCCTCCACAATGCCCTGCAAACCCAGGCACACGCCGAATACCGGGAGGCCCAGGCGCACGGCGGTCCTCACCAGGTCGGGCACGCCGAAATCCGCGGGGCGGCCCGGTCCCGGTGAAATCAGAATCAGGGTGGGCGCCAGTTGGGTAATCAGATCCGGGGAAAAACCAGCGCGGTAAGTGACCACCTCGGCCCCGGTCTGGCGCGCATAGTTGGCAATCGTCTGGATGAAGCAATCGTCGTTATCCACCAGCAGCAGCCGGGCGCCTTTGCCGGCCGCGCTGTGCTCCACCTCGACCGGCGGCGGAACCGGATCGGGCGCGCCCAGGATACGGAAGAAGCCGGTCGCCTTGAGGCGCGTTTCGCGCTCTTCCATGGCCGGCACGGAATCGTACAGCAGCGTCGCGCCCGCGGGATAGGAAGCCATTCCGTCGCGCAGATAGGTGGTGCGAATGAGGATGCCGGTGTTGATATCGCCGTTGAGCAGAATCATTCCCACGGCGCCGCCGTACCAGCCGCGCGCGTCCTTTTCGAGCGCCTCGATGGCCTGCGCCGCGGCCTTCTTGGGCGCGCCGATCAACGTCACCGCCCACATGTGGCTGAGGAAGGCGTCGAGCGAATCGCAGTCGTCCCTGAGAATGCCCTCGACGTGGTCCACCGTGTGGAAGACGCCGGCGTACTTCTCGATGAGGCGGCGCTCGATCACCTTCACGGTGCCCGGCTTGCAGACGCGCGATTTGTCGTTGCGGTCCACGTCCGTGCACATGGTCAGTTCGGATTCTTCCTTCAACGATCCGATCAGCTCGGCGATGTTCTCGGCGTCGCGCAGCGCGTCGCCGGTCCTTTGGGCCGTGCCCGCGATGGGGCAGGTTTCGACGCGCGACTCCTCCACCCTGATGAACATCTCCGGCGACGCCCCGACCAACTGCTCGTCGCCGAATTGCAGGAAGAACTCGTAGGGGCTGGGACTGGCGTCCTGCACGCGCTCGAACAACTCGGAGGCCTTGCCCGAGTAGGGCGCGCGGAACGTCTGGCGCAGCACCACCTCATAGTAATCGCCGCGGGCCATCCCTTCCCGCACCGTCTCGACACCGGCCATGTATTCTCCCGGCGTGTGGTCGGAAACGATGGGGCCAGGGGCACGCTGAGGTGGCGGAGCAACCTCTTCGGCATCGCGTGCGAGGCCGCGCGTCGAGACGCCCTCCCGTTCGAAATCGTACTGGTAGTGGTCGATCTGCTCCTTCTTGCGATCGGAGAAAAAGATGTCGTCGCAGAGAAACAGGTGCAGGTCTTTGTGCCCGGTGCGGGGCAACCTCTTGACGATGGGCTCGAACTGAAACAGCAGGTCGTAGCCGAATGCGCCCACCAGGCCGAGGTGCGAGTCCTTCCCCTCGCGGAACTCCTCGATCAGCGCCCGCAGGACGGAGAACACCGAAGGCTGCCGGCTGCGCTCCTCTTCGGGGAACAGCGTGGGCATGGGTTTCAGCCGGCCGGCGAGTATGCCCGATTCGAAGCCGAACTCCTCCCAGAGGGTGTGGCCGGCCAGCACCGGATGGAACATCTCCAGGATCTTGCGGCCGCGCTCATTGAGCGGGCGGAGCTCGACGCGGCGGTCGTAGGAGACGATCTCGAGCGGCGGACACGCGGAGCCGATGTCCCAGCGCGAATATCTCCCGGGATACTCGTATCCCGAGGAGAGATAGATCCCACGGTGCCGGTCCAGCTCGCGCGCCAGGTGCGCCAACCCTCTTCGGTGGACCACCTGCGAGACGGTGCGAGTGACTTCGATCCCGTGGGGAGTCTTATAGCGGTATTCGCGCATAGGCTTATCCCCTGCGGGGGATTAGTAAGGGCCGGGCATGCGGAACGCACGCAAACGTGCCCGGCCTGCGGTTCGTCGGTCCGGCCCCTACTCCTTCTTCTTGAGCAGGTGCGTATTGTCCTGGATGAACTGGCGGATCTGGTCCGCCATGGCCAGCAGCTTCTCCCATTGCTCGCGGTAGAGTGTCACGGGAAATCGCCCCAGCCCGTAGACGGAGAGCGCGCCTTTCTCGCTCACCTTCAGGGACATCTGCCCGCGCGCGGGCTTTTTCAGCGCTTCATTCTCGGTGCGCAGCCGCTCGATTTCAGCTTGCATTTCTTCTTCGGTTGGCATAGTGCTTAGTTTCAGTCATACCACACCCAGGGGCGCATGGTACGCTGGGAAATTCGCTTCTCATGCCGGAATTCGAAGCCATCCTGTTCGATTTCGACGGGGTCCTTCTGGACAGCGAGCCGGTCCACTACGCCTGCTGGGCGGAAGTGCTGTCGCCCCTTGGCGTCGCCGTGGAGTGGGAATACTATCGCGAATACGGCGTCGGCGTGGACGATCGCGAAATGCTGCGCACCGTGGCCGCCCGCTCCCATCCGCCGCGCAACTGGGAGGAGCTTTGGGCGCAGTATCCCGCGAAGAAGAAATTGTTCCAAGCCCGCATGGCGCAGTTGCCGCCGTTCGATCCGTCGCTGGACGGGTTTCTCGGCGAGTTGCACGGCGCGTACAAACTGGCGGTGGTGACTTCGAGCGCGACCACCGAAATCGCGCCCATACTGGCGGCCGGCGGCATCGGGCGGCACTTTGACACGCTGGTCGGCGGCGAAGATGTCCAGCGCCACAAACCGGCCCCGGATCCGTATCTGCTGGCCGCCCAACGCCTGGGCGTGCGCGCCGCGCTGGTGGTGGAAGATTCGGAACCCGGCATGGCCAGCGGACGCGCCGCCGGCTTCGAGGTGCTGGCGGTGAAAGGTCCCGCCGATCTCCGGCAACGGGTGCTCGAAAGGCTCTCGACGGGAGTATGTGTATGAGCAAGAACCGCGGTAATTCCCCAAAGGCCAAACTTCGCCGGGACCGCATCCGGCGTGAAAAACACGCGCAGCGCGCAGGGCCGCCGGCGCGGGATGGTGCGCCGTATCGCGGTCCCGAGCATCCGTTCGCGGCCGAGCGGGCACTCCGCGAGGTTCAGGCTCTATTGGAGGGCCAGCATTTCGAGAGCATCGACGAGGCTAATGCGCGACTGGCGGAGATCACCGCCGGCGGCCGGCTTTCTCAATTAGCGGAGGCCTGGAAGCGGGATGACCCCAAGTGGCGCGCTCAAGAACTTGCCTACGATGCCCTGGAGACGGACAGTCTTGTAGAAGCCCTGCGGCTTGTGAATGAGGCACAAGAGCTGGACCCGGATTGCACCGATGCGCAGCGTCTGATGGTCTCGATTCTTCCCGCGTCTCCGGAGAACAAGCTCGATCTGATGCGGGAGGTTGTCGAGAAAGCGGAACGTAACTTAGGCGAGGCATTTTTCCAGGAGCACATGGGCCACTTCTGGGGAACCATATCCACGCGGCCCTACATGCGGGCCAAGCAGCATCTCGGTGAATTGCTGGTGGAAACGGGACAGTTGGCGGAGGCCGCCGGCGTTTTCGAGCGGATGCTGGAACTCAATCCCACCGACAATCAGGGCATGCGCTATCCGCTCCTGTCGCTGTACCTGGCCGCCCAACAGGCGGAGAGTGCCGGCCATCTCATGTCGCGCTTCCCGGGCGAAGAGAAGTTCCTGGCTTCCTTCGCATGGGCGCGGGTCCTGGAGCGCTGGCTATCCGGAAAGCTGGACGAGGCTGCAGCGGCCCTGGCGCGGGCCCGCACCGTCAATCCGTTCGCCGAGCGGTACATCTCCGGCATGTGTCGGCTTCCGGCTGAAACGCCGGAGTACTTCAAGCCGGGCGACGAGACGGAAGCCCAGGTGTGCGCGCGGGAACTCTCCCTGGCGTGGGAACGCAACCCCGCCTTTCGCGAATGGCTGCGGGCGCAGTGTAATCTGAAATAAGAGGTATCCGGTGGCGCCATCCAAACCGAAGGGGGAAAGTTCGAAGCACCTCCGCAGTGTGCTTCCTTTATTGAAGGAACTGGTGCGCCCGCGCCGCGGGAAGCTCGCGTTGGGCTTCCTGCTGATGCTGATCAACCGCCCCGCCGGCCTGGTTTTGCCGGGTTCCACCAAGTTCCTGGTGGACAACGTCGTCATGAAGCACCAGACCCGGATGTTGCAGCCGCTGGTTCTGCTGGTGCTCGCGGCCACCATCGTTCAGGGTGTCACCTCCTTCATCCTCACCCAGTTGCTTTCGAAAGAGGCGCAACGCCTGATCGCGGAACTGCGGCGCAAGGTGCAGGAACACGTGGGCCGCCTGCCGGTGGCGTACTACGATTCCAACAAGACCGGCGTGCTGGTTTCCCGCATCATGACCGACGTGGAGGGCGTCCGCAATCTCATCGGCACGGGCTTGATCGAGTTTGTAGGCGGGATTCTGACCGCATTGATTGCACTGGTCCTGCTGCTGCGCATCAGCCCGCTGCTCACGGGGCTGGCCCTGCTCTTCATCGCGGCGTTCGCACTGGGGCTGCGCCAGGCGTTCGGGCGCATCCGGCCGATCTTCCGCGAACGCGGCAAGATCAACGCCGAGGTCACCGGGAGGCTCACCGAGTCGCTGGCCGGCGTGCGCGTGGTGAAGGGATATCACGCCGAGGCCCAGGAGGCGGGCGTCTTCGGGGCCGGTGTCAAGCGCCTGCTCGATAATGTGCTGCGCAGCCTCACCGCCATCTCGCTGATGAGCCTTTCCGCCACCGTGCTGATGGGGTTGGTGGGCGCCACCGTGATGTACCTGGGGGCGCGCCAGATCCTCGCCGGAACCCTGACCCTGGGCGGATTCATGGCTTTCACCGCCTACCTGGCGTTCCTGGTGGCGCCCATGTTCCAGGTGGTGGGGATCGGCACGCAGATCACCGAGGCGCTGGCGGGCCTGGACCGCACGCAGGAAGTGCTGCACGAAAAGCCCGAAGACGAGGACGCGCGGCGCACCGAGGCCATCGGCGCGATCCAGGGCTACGTGTCTTTCGAGCACGTGACCTTCGAGTACGACCCCGCCAAA
>Ga0224534_1000866_pt1 | contig 17388 bp, 14 predicted proteins | sample 714E12024metaG_FD_172012 | JGI IMG/M metagenome (GOLD analysis project Ga0224534, IMG submission 172012) | Peat soil microbial communities from Stordalen Mire, Sweden - 717 E1 20-24 | ecosystem: Environmental > Terrestrial > Soil > Wetlands > Peat | place: Sweden: Norrbotten County, Stordalen... | reverse complement strand
TAGAGCCGCCACTCGTGCTTACGGTGCCCGCGCCGCTAAAGGTGAAGTTGAAGCTGATGCCCGCCTGCGTACTGCTGCCCGCCAGCGTCGGGAAACTTCCCGTATACCCGGCGAAACTGCCGGTGCCACCCGAGATGGTCGCCGCTGCGTTGCCGGAGCCGCCGAGCAGGATGCCGCTCGGCTCCGTGTAGGTACCAACCAGTGTGCCGCCGCTGAGCGTGATCGTGAAAGGCGCTGTCACCGTCGCGCTGCCGGTTTCAAGCGCTGAAAGAGGAATCGTGCTGGCGAACGTTCCGCTTCCCACGTTCGTCAGTGTGATTTGGCCGCTATTCACGTAGCCGCTGGCTGAGATGGTGGTGGTCCCCGTCAAGGTGAGCGTGCTGCTCACGGTTGCCGCTTGCGCGCCCGCCGCAATCAGCAGCGCTAAGACAAAACGTATCATCTGTTTTCCTCCGTGTCGGACCTTGAATGGCCCGGCATTTCTGCACTATACAATGAAAACCCCGGAAAGGTAAAGCTCCATTACCGCAATGCCTTGGCCGGAGTGGCCGGGCGAACCACGCCCACGCGGCCCGGCGAGTATGCGGTGGTGGTGCACGTAGTGCGAGGGCGAGGCGTGCCTCGCCCCTACTGATACACGACCGAGCTGCCGGCACCGACTAAGCTCCCGAAAACACTGGGGATGTTCGAGCCATCCGCGTTCAGGGTGGCATTGAAGTTGGTGACCTTGGCGCCGGACACCACTTCCAGGTAACCGTTAGGGGTACCGGCGACCTGAGCGGGTGGCGGAATCGGCAACTGGGTGAGAATCGAAGCGGGCACGGTAAGCGTCTGCTGGCCGGCAGTGGTGGTGCAGAAGAATTCGGTCGTGGCGGTGATCTGGTTGTCCACCGTGCCGCTGGTGGTATAGAAAGCGCCGATGACATAGACTACATCCGATGCATTGCCGCCCTGCCAGTTGACGGTCAATCCGGCACTTTCCGTGACGATGGTGGGCAAGGGGCTGATGAGGGTAAGCGGCGGCCCGATGGAGATCGAAGTATTAAACGGTCCCACGTCCTTGCCGCCGGCGCCAGTCAAGGTGTACGTTCCCTGCAGGATCGAGCCGGTGGTGGTGACGCCTTCCGTGCCGATCTGGTAGGAATAGCTGTTGGCATCTTCCGGGATAATCTGATTGCTCAGGTTCGTACCGGGGGGTCCGTTGAGGGTGACCGTGCCGGCGTCGAGGTACGTCGACTGGGAAACCGAGACCGTGTTCACGCTGGTGATATTGAACACCTGGCAGCTTCCGTAGGTGATCGCAGCCGGGGTCGGCCCGGCTGCCGCGCCCAGTTGGAAGACATTGATCTGGGTGAAGGATCCGTTGATGTTGTCGCTCTTCACGGTGCCATACTTAGCCAGGGTTTCCGCGATCTGGGTAAGCGAGAACCCGCCGCTGGTGGAGGTGCCGCCCTGATCGAAGTGCTGCAACTGCTGCGTGGTATAACCGGGCAGGACGCAGGCGGTGGCACTGGAACCGGGAGCGATGGAGATATACGAGGGAGCACTCAGAACTCCGTTCACGGAAATCTGCAACGAGACGACGCAGCCGGTCGGAATGTTGCCCGGCAGGGTGAAATTGATCTGATCTTCCCCGGCGTAACCGGCGCGGCCGGCGAAGGCCACCGGGATGGAGACGCCACCCACGACCGCGGCAATAGGTTCAGAGGTGCTGAAGTCATGGACAGGGTTGGCCGTATTATCCCCCGCCGCATAGGGGCCGAGCCCGGTTCCCCAGGCGATCAAGGTTTGTCCCGGCTTGGCGGGAGAAATCGGGACTCCGCTGAAACTGCCGGTGGTGAGGCGATTCACATCGACCTCGGACTGCGAAATGTAGTTCTGCACCACGGCCAGACCGGTGCCGCTTTGATCCTGCGTGAACAGGCCGACTTTGCTGGCCACCACCTGGACGAAGAACGGGGAGCTGACCGTGCCGTTGGTGACGGTTACGTTGTAGTAGCCGACCGGGACCGTGGAAGGCAGCAGGGCGTTAATCTGGCTGACGCCGACGTAGATCAGATACGTATCGGTACCGGCTCCGCCCGCAGTGGGCGCGAAGGTAACTTTGACGCCGCCCACCACCGTGGGACGCGGAAAGTTCTGGAGTCCGGGCGAGGAGGGAGAGAGGTTCGTGCCATAGAGACTGAAGATGCTGCCCTGCGCAATGTTGGGCGTGTTGCTGGCCGCATCCTGCACCGCGGCAATGGTGGGCGTGGAAGCGGCCGTGGCGACACCACTCGTGTGTACCGTTGCCGCTTGGGCGCCCGCCGTAATCAGCAGCGCTAAGGTAAAAGGCGCAAATCTTCTGAAAATGGGCCCTTGGGCAACGGCCGGCAAGGCACACAACCCCCATACATGACGCATCGTATCTTCCCCTTTCCCAAACCGGACTTTAGAGATCCCGGTACTCCTGTAGCATACAACGAAACTCATGGAAAGGTAAAGCTTTATTACCGCAAGGGTTTGGCCGGAGTGGCTGGGCTCGCCACTCCCAGGTACATCAGCAGGACGGCCACCGTGGTCCACTGCCCGGCCACGGAAAGGACGCTATCGGCCAGCGCCATGACCACGCGCGAATAGGCAGCGTCTTCGAAAGCGCCGAGGATCAGGAAGGTGCCCACCAGGCCCGCAGCCATCAGCGGCAACATCACCAGGAAGATGCGCCAGCCGTGGCCCTTGCTCAGGACGCGGCTGCGCGCCAGAACTTCGGTTTCGCGGTCGGCCTCGATGGCCACAATGGCGTCGGTGAAGATCAGCCTGACCATCGCCACCAGCCCGGGGATGAGGAGCAGCGCCGCCCAGAGCGCCACCGTGACTTCGACTTTGAACATGTTCCACAGCGTCTTTCCCCATTGGCGGCGGCCCCAGCGCAGCGATTCGCGCACGGGAGCGGTCTGGCCGCCGCGGAACTTGGCGACCAGTCCGTAGATCACGGCCGGAATCACCAGCGCGCTGAGGAACAGGTCGCTGAGATCCAGGGCGAGGTAGGAAACCATTCCGCTGGTGGGGACATCGAGGACGTACAACACAAACTGGAGCGCCAATTTTGCGGGGAGATAGACCAGCAGCGTGACCGCCGCCAGAAAGCGCAGGTTGGCGAAGAAAAGGACGGCGGAACGGACCAGGAGGCGGAACGCGGAGTGGAAGGGTTCGGTGGGGAAATCGATCTCGAGGTGGCCCTGGCGAAAAGCTCGATCCATTTCTATACAGTGGCATAACTTGCGATGATGTGAAGTGATGACCAGACGGACCAGCGTACTGTTGCTGGCGCTCACGCTTGCGGGCTGCGGCGCCAAGGACCAGACCAAACGCTACGCCATGGAGGGAGAGGTGAAGGCTCTCGACCCCGCCGCCAAGACCGCCACCATCGCCCACGGCAAGATCGGCGACTGGATGGAAGCCATGACCATGGAGTATCCCGTGAAGCCGGATGCCGAGTTTCAGAAGCTCCATGTCGGCGACCACATACAAGCCACGGTGATGGTGAACGGCGACAAGTATTACGTGACTGAAGTCAAGATTAGGTAGGGGCGAGGCACGCCTCGCCCTGGGAGTCCAAAATAGACCGGAGATATCATGCCAAATACCACTGACAATTTGAAAGAGTCATTTGCTGGAGAAAGCCAGGCGAATCAGAAGTATCGCGCTTTCGCGAAAAGGGCGGAGCAGGATGGGTTACCCAACATCGCCCGCTTGTTTCGAACCACCGCCGAGGCGGAGCGCATTCACGCCGAGGGGCACTTGAAAGCTCTCGCCGGAATCGCCTCGACGCGCGAGAATCTGCAGGCGGCCATCGATGGAGAGTGCTACGAATACACGACGATGTATCCTCCGATGCTGGAGCAGGCGCAAGCGGAGGGGCACCGCGCCAAGGTGATGTTCGGCTACGCCGTGAAGGCCGAGGCCGTGCACGCGGAGTTATATAAACGGGCGATGGGAGCGGTGGCGCAGGGCGGGGACCTGACGGAAGCGAAATTCTATCTGTGTCCGTTCTGCGGGAACATCGAGTTCGGCAACCCGCCGGATGCCTGTCCGATTTGCGGCACGCCGAAAGCCAAATTCGTCGAGGTGGCCTGAGCTACCCCTCGTGGGGCAGCCAATCCTGGCTGCAGCCGGCTTTCAGCCGGCGACTGCGGCTCCGAAGAAAAGCCGCCTGAAAGGCGGCTGCGGGCAGGATTGCCCACCCCACGGGACACCCTACTTCGCCGGGGCTTTCAGGAGTTTCTCCAGCTCGGCCCGAATGTTGGTGGCGGGGTCCTTGAAGAAATCGCTCTCGCCCGGGCAGTCGGCCCGTATGATGCCGCGGCGGTCCAGGAACACCATGTGCGGCACGTAAAGCGGCGTCGGATCGAGGAGGGTGTGCTGTAAGTAGGCCATGGCGGCGGCGCGACTGGTCCAGCCCACCGGGAACGGCGGCTGGAACTGCTGGAGAAACGCCGCCATGTTCGGCTGCGCTTCGTCGTTGAAGGCGCATTCCAGCACCTGCACGCCGCGCAGCGCATATTCGCGCGACAGGGGACCCAACAGCCTGGTGAGGTCCTGGCAATGCGGGCAGGTGGTGGAGATGAAGGCCAGCGCCACCACTTTCCCCCGATACTGGCCGATCTGGACGGGCGGGGCGCCCAGGCGCTCGATGGTCAGCGGCGGCGAGGGCCGCGGGGGTTTCGCGGTGTCGGCAGCCAAGGCCGATGTGGCGCAGAGGAGAGTAAGAATCGCGGTACGCATACCCGGACGTTTTCTATACTACAGGTTTCCGCGCCGGCCCCGCCGCGCGATGGCGGCCAACCCTGCCAGACCCAGCCCTAAAATGCCAAACGTCGCTGGTTCCGGGATCGAGTTCGCCACCTCAACGCTGGCATCCGCGGTGAGAACCTGATCCGTTGCGAGCGTGTTGGCCCCCGAATCGTCCGGATCCGCGTCGAACACGTTGTAGGTAAGTACGATGGCGCCAATGTCCGCCGCTCCAATTGCCGCTCCCGGATCGATCGCGAAGCTGCCAATCCCGGTGAAAGCAATCGGATCGAATGGCTGTTCCACAGTCGCGGGATCATCCGTATCCCCGGGGAAGCCGACAATAATGTCGTTGTGGCCGCTAATGAAGTCGGTGAAACTCCCCGTAGTGGGGGACGCGCACCCCGGCCAAGGGCTCAGGCAGAAGCTGGCGCTTGTGATCTCGATATAATTCGCATCGTTGGTAATCTGGAATCCCCAGCCGACCGTGTCCCCCGGGCCGCCAGAGAGGGCACCCGTGGGAGTGAGGGTAAGCACCGGCCCGGCCCACAGGGCAGTGGTGGTTTCCAGGGCCAACAAAACGCCCCAGAAGATCGTTCGATAAAGGGTTCGACTCATCTGTTTCCTCATGGGCCTACATGCGTTCGTTATTCCGCAGGACCGTTGCCGACACGGCGCCGCCGTTGGCGGACAACGAGATCTTGACGGTGAATTTGGACGTATTGTCGCAGCCGGCGAAGTTCACAATCACATCGCCGAACGCGCTGCCGCCCGGCGAGATGCCGCCGACACCGACCGGGAGAACGCCCGGGGCGATGGAAGGGACACATGCCTTTCCACCCGTCTCGGTGAAGGTCATCTGGGTGATCTGGGCCGAGTTGGCCACGCCCAGCCCGGTGTCGAAGACCTGGATTTTCCAGTCGCGCGCGGTGTTTGGACCGGAGGTACTGGCGATCGTGCCCGATAAAGCCGTAGTTGCGCTGTGGATGGAGTACACATGTCTGCCCACGCCCTGGAACGAGTCCGAAAACGCGCCTGCGCCGGCGGCGATCGTGCGGTTTTCAAATAGCACCGCGACCTGCTGGCCGGCGGCCAACCCCTGCACGGCGAAGTTCCCCTGCACGGTGGTCGCTGTGGGGTTGACCGCGAAGATATAGAGCGTCCCCTGGTTGTAGCGGGCCATGTAGCCAACGCCTGGGGGAGCGCTGACCAGGGGATCGAGGTCGAGGGCGAATACCTCGTTCTTCAATCCGTTGAGCTCGCCAAAAACCTGCTGCACGGCCGCCAGCTTGGCGGAGTCGCCCTGGATGGCACCCCAAGTGTAGTAGATGATCCCCGTCGCACCATTGATCACCGCCCAATACGCTTTCGGTGCGAGCAGTCCCGCATCAATGTCGTCCTGAGCCAGCCAGATGGGCCTCCGCTCGAGCGAGTTGAAGACGTTGATGGCATTATTCACCGTGCTGAAATCCGTGCCGTATGGTTCGGCCATCCACATATCGACGCTTGGTACGTATGGGGCGATCTGGCCCAGAGCATAGGCTCCGCCGGCGGCGGCGCGCTGAAAATCGGCCATAATTGGCAGCGCCGTTTGCGGCTTGGCGGCATTGTATTCCGCGATAAACGTCGGAGCGGGGATGTAATACCATGCCACATTCGCCTGGTCGGGTTCATCGGCCATGAACCAGGCGATATTGGCCAGGTGCGGCGCGAACTGGGACATGATGGCGGGGTATACGGCCGGGACGCCGAGCCTGGCGGTAGTCGAGGACTCCGGGAGGAGGCCGAGACCCAGCTCGTAGGCGCGATCCAAATAGCTCGGCTGCGCCGCGGTGTTGAAGCAGCCCGCCCCAGCCGCGCCTGCAATCGCCTGCACGGTGTTTGCGCCGGTGGCGGCGACGGCCGCGAGATCCCCATAACCGACTTCAAAGAAACCCAGAGCCAGGTAGGGCGCTCCGTCCACGGTAAGGGCCTGTCCCGAGACGCCGACGTTTCTCACGCCCGGGTGAAGAACCGTCTGCTGCGGCACGGTCCCGTTGGAATATGTGAGTACGATGTCGTCCACCCGAACCCATCCAGCGCCGGACGCGTAAACGGCGAAATGAAAATCGGTCGCCGAAGGCGCGGTGGTGAAGGTCATGGTATTGAAAGCCCAGTTTCCATTGCAGGCTAGGTATTGGTAGAAGTCGCCGTTCGCCATTCCCGGGATGTACACGAACGACGGCTGACCCACTGGGCATTTCGAATATAGACTGAGCGTGTACGTCTGCCCCGGCGGTGTGAAGATGCTGTCCGAGTCGATTGCGGCCTTTGCACAATCCCCCCCGGCGGCGCAGCTCATCTCGATCGAGTAGGCGCCGGAGTGCGCGTCACTCGAGAGCGCGAACTTGTAGTCCCCTACGTAGTCCTGCCCCGTGTTGCTCCAGATCCAGTCCGTATAGCACATCAACCCGGTTTCGAAGCCGCCATTTTTCAGGATGTTCACTCCATCCGCCACGGAGGGAATCACCGTGATGCAAAGACACAGAAAAAGAACGATCCAGCGATACATGCGGTTTCTCCAGTTCTAGAGTCCGGTTTCTATCTTACTACCAATACGGGCAGTACAGAGGTGGCCCGGCTGGCGCGGGTTCTCATACGATGGTTGGGCCAGAGCGGCCGCGAAACGCACCGGGCAGGGATTTCTTATACTACAAGTTTCCGCAGCCCCATGGTCTCGTTCGATCCACTGTTCCGGAATCCGCACTGGCAAGCCGTGGCCGGCCATCTCTGGAAACGCGATGGCGGCGAAGCGCGGTTTCCCATTGAGCGCCGGCTGTTTCAAACCGAGCCGGATGTTCAGGTGCTGGTGGAATCGCAACGGCCGGGCGGGCCGGCGGCGGGCGAAATCGTGATGGTGCACGGGCTGGAAGGCTCCGGAGAGGCCGGGTACATGCGGAGCCTGAGCGCCGCGGCTTTGCGTGCGGGCTTTGCCGCGCACCGGTTTCACATGCGCACCTGCGGCGGCACGGAGCGGTTCTGCCACACGCTCTACCACGCGGGGCTCACCAGCGATCTTTTGGCCGTGCTGCGCCAGCTTCGAAGCGAAGGGCGGGCGCCCGCCTTTCTGGTGGGGTTCTCACTGGGCGGCAACGTGGTGCTCAAGCTGGCCGGCGAGATGGGCGAATCGGCGGGGGCGCTGGTCCGCGGCGTGTGCGGGGTTTCCGCGGCGCTCGACCTGGCGGCCTGCGCGCGGCGCATCGCCGAGCCCGCCAACCGGCTCTACGAGCGGCGCTTCGTGCGGCGCATGCGCGCCCGCCTGTGCGCCACCGGGCGCTACCAAGAGCGGAACTTCCAAGGCCTGCGCACCGTAAAGGATATCGATGACCGCATTACCGCGCCCTCGTTCGGCTTCGGCGACGCCGCCGGCTACTACCGGACGCAATCCGCCATCCGCTCGGTGGATGGCATACGGGTACCAGTGCTGCTGATCCAGGCCAAGGACGATACGATTGTTCCTTTCGACATCTTCGCCGGCGGCGCCGTCCGCGCTAATCCGCGGATCGAGGTGCTGGCCACCGAACATGGCGGCCACCTGGGATTCATCGGCCGCCGGCCGCACCGTCTTTGGGCGGATGACGCGATAATGGAGTGGATCACGGGCCAGAGCGCTACGAAATCTACGATTGATTCGTCCAGGCTATAAATGACTACGCATGCGTCGTTTTGGGAGGCGGTGGTGGGCGCCGTCCAATCTCTCCGCGGGAGCAAGCTGCGCAGCTTTCTCACGCTGCTGGGCATCATCCTGGCCACCACCACCCTGATTGCGGTGATGTCCGTCATCAGCGGCATGGACGTGTACATCGCCCAGAACGTCTCCAGCATGGGCGCCGACGGCTACCGCGTGCAGCGCATCGCGATGATGCAGTTCGACCCCAAGAAGTACCTCGAAATGCTGCGGCGCAACCCGCAGTTGACGAAGGAGGAATTCGCGTTCCTGCGCTCGCGGCTCACCATGACCCGCGAAATCGGCATGCTCGCCAGCCGCGGCGTCTCCGTGCACCTGGGCAAAGAGTTGGTAGAGAATGTGAGCCTGCAGGGTACGTCTCCGAATATGGGGATCATCAACAACATCGAGGCGGAAGACGGGCGCTTTCTGTCGGAAACCGAGAACGACCGGCGCATGAACGCGGTATTCATCGGCCACGACATCAAAGACCAGCTTTTCCCCAACGCCAGTCCCATCGGCCGGAACATCTCCGTGGAGGGTCTTCCTTTCCAGGTGGTGGGGGTGGCCAAGGCGAAAGGTTCGGTCTTCGGGGAATCGCAGGACAAATTCGTCATCATTCCCGTCGAGACGTACTTCAAAATCTGGGGATCGCGCAACGGCATGACCTACGCCGCCCTGGCGATAGATCACGACCACCTCATGCAGGCGCAAGAAGAAGCCCGCGTGGCGTTGCGCACCTACCGCCATCTGAAGCCGAAGGATGACGACACATTCGCCACCCTGAGTTCCGATGCGTTGCTGGACTTCTGGAACCAGTTGACGGGGGCGATTGCGGCCACCGCGGTGGCGGTGGTTTCGGTGTTCATGGTGGTGGGCGGGGTGGTGGTGATGAACATCATGCTGGCGGTGGTCACGGAGCGCACGCACGAAATCGGAATTCGCAAGTCCGTGGGCGCGCGCCGCCAGGATATTCTCTATCAGTTCCTGGTGGAATCGTCCATGCTGGCGGCCATCGGCGGGGTATTGGGAGTCATGCTGGCCTGGATTGTCGCGGTGCTGGTGCGGAGCCTGACGCCGGTGCCCATGTCCGTGCCCGTGAGCGCCGTGGTGATGGGGGTGACGCTCTCGGCGGCGGTGGGGCTGTTCTTCGGCATCTATCCGGCGCAGCGGGCCGCCAAACTCGATCCTATCGAGGCCCTGAGGATGGAGAAATGACCCTGGTTTCGATCGGCAACGGTATCCGGCTGGCGCTGGCCACCACGCGCGAGCACAAGATGCGGTCGTTTCTCACCATTCTGGGAGTGATCATCGGGACGGGCGCGGTGATCGGCGTGGGTTCCATCATCGCCGGCCTGGACGGCGCCATCACCAACCTGCTGCGCAGCTTCGGTCCCAACACCATCATTGTGCTGAAGGGCAAGGCCATGGGTGACTGGACGCGCGAGGAGCGGCGGCGCAAGCCGCTCTCGCTCGAAAATGCGCGCGCCATCGCCGAGCGCTGCCCCTCCGTGGAGCACGTCAGCCCGTACATCTTCCCCATGAGCGGTGTGCAAACGGCGCGCTACAAGGGGAACGACATATACGGCATCCAGATGGGCGGAACCGAAGAGGGTTACGCCGCCGGCGGCACCACCATGAAGGCCGGCCGCTTCTTCACCGATTTTGAGAGTTCCCACCACATGCCGGTTGTAGCCGTCGGCGAGGACGTGCAGAAGCAGTTGCTGCCCAACGAGGATCCCATCGGCAAATGGATCGAGGTGGATGGCCACGCGCTGCAGATTGTGGGCGTGATGAATCGTCCGGCGGCTTCGCTGCCCGGCCAGGACGATACGCGCGTGCTGGTCCCCTACTTCACCATGCGCAAAATGTATCCCAACCTCACGGAGCACATGTTGATCGTCATCGCCTACCCCGGCATGTTGGACAAAGCCCAGGACGAGGTGCGCTCGGTGTTGCGTCTGGAGCGCCGCGTGCCGTTCCACGACCCGGACAACTTTTCCATTTCGACCGCCGAGCAGATGATCGAGCAGTTTCACGAAGTCACGGCCACGGTGGCGCTGGTGATGGTGATTCTCAGCTCGATCGGCCTGCTGGTGGGCGGCATCGGGGTCATGAACATCATGCTGGTGAGCGTCACCGAGCGCACGCGCGAGATCGGCGTCCGCAAAGCCGTGGGCGCGCGCCGGAGCGACATCATCGTGCAGTTCCTGACGGAGGCCGTGGTGCTCACCGCGCTGGGCGGGATCATCGGCCTCATGCTGGGCTGGACCATCTCGCGCGCCGCCGGCCTGATTTTCCCGAACCTGCCCACGGCAGTGCCGCTTTGGGCCGCCGTTTCCGGAGTGATGGTGTCGGTGGGAGTGGGCCTTTTCTTCGGCATCTGGCCCGCCGGCCGCGCCGCGCGCCTGGACCCGGTGGAGGCGCTGAGATACGAGTGAGGGCGGGTGGTGCGCCGGGTTACCGGCGCGCCAGGGCCTCGATCACCGCGCGGGGGTTTCGTTCGATCACCGTCAGGTAGGCGCGCACGGCGCTGTCGGGGCTGGTTCTGCCCTGACCATCCGAACCGGCAGCGAAATTTCGCCCCGCGCGAACGCGGCCGCCTCCTTTAGCCCCGAGATGATGTCACGCGCCACACGCGACCGCTTCGCCCGCGCAGTCGGTGCGCCTGAGGCTTTCGATGATCTTGCGGATTTCCTTCTTGTCGGCATCCGTCGAATTCTCCTTCTCGTTTTATGCATAAGCGGTGATGTGAGCAGAACGGCGCTTCCCTCAGGAGGCAAAACGGTGCATACTGTCAGTATCCCAAAACAGAAACTCTGGTCTCAAAGTGCTAAAAGGTCTATTGCCAGCTTGGGTTGAGGCCGATCCCCTGCGATCGCGGGCGACGGATCCTTTGGGACTGCAGAATGTAGCTGATCGCCTGGCGGATCGACTGCTCCCGGGGCTTTCAGTTTTGACCACGAGGGCGCGGTATTTCAGCTTCTTTTGCTGGGCTCGCGGCGAAACTGGACCGGGCCACAACGAGCACCAAATCCATCGCTGTGAGGTGGCGCTTGCCCTCACAGAGAAGTCCCTCTCTGACGCCGATCCCGAACATGCTGAGAGCTGTCGGTTTGTTGGCTCCCGGAACATCAAGTTTTTCGAACAGGGCCAAGTCCCCGCGGACCCCCGTCGTGTGTACAAGATGCCCGCGTGGCGCGCCTATCGGCCCTCATTGAGCGCAGTTGGTTTAGTTGACAGCGCTTCCGACTTCTCCCTTACCGAGGCCGGCGCCGCTCTCTCCAACGCTTTCCGTCGTGCGGTTCGCCCACGATGGGAACCAGCGAGGCCATTTCCAGCGGCGGCTTGCCTCTCGTGTTCCTCCCATGACGAGAAACGTCAACTGCGGGATGTGCTTGGGCTCTCGATTGGTGGACCATTAGACGCAGACTCTGCGGACCCCCGTGTCCGCCGCTCGGTTTTTGTACGCGAAATGCGCAAAACTCATCGGAACGACGGCCTCAGTCCGGAAGTTGTGTTGCCAGGATACGAAGGACTGCGCTCGCCAAACCTGCCGGAACCAGCGCGCACTCTTCGGGTCGCTGCCGTGTGGGAACGGCTCTCTTTCGGGCTGAATGCGGTGTTCGTAAGTTGGCTGCGTGCTGTCGATGCTGGTACCTGTAGATCGTTTGAGCGCACTCTGGCAGAACTGCTTACCGGCCGTCTGCCACAGCCAACACTCGAACCCACTGAACTTAGCGCCCAGAATCAGGTGCCTGCACTGGCAAGGGCAGTCTCGTCACTTCGCCATGCGATCCGTCTTCACGATCAGTTGGACGAATGCCATACGATGCTCAAGGATGAAGATGCCTTCGAACTTGCCCGCAGTCTGGTGAGTTCACGCCAGGCACCACGCGTTCGCGTGGCAAAGACAATCAACGACTTGCGATCTCGGCACCTAGCCGCAAAAGGCGACGAAGCATGGGTGCGCGAATGCCCTGATGGTGAATTGGAACTGGCCCGAGATGGCGGCGAAACTTGGAAAATGCCTTCGGTCGTGCGACCGCACGCGTATCGGATGGCCGCCTTCCATCAGATAGCATTCGATCTTGGAGGCCTTTAGGGAATGGCAAGGACGCATAAGGGGCTTCAGTGGGTTCGAACCTCCGAAGCGATCCGCAGTTTCGTGACGGAGCACGGCAGGTCGGCACCGAGGCGCGCCATTCTTTGCACCTATAATTTCGAGGCTGAAACGTTTGAAAGGTTTCTCTTTCCCGAGTTGACGCGCCGTGGACGGCAGTTCAGTACCCTGGTTTTGGCGGATGGTGCCGCGCTTCAGGGTGAATTGAGTCGCACCGGTCAGCGACGCTTCGACAGGTATGAGATTGGGCCGGTCAGGTGCGGTGGAGGCGGTGTGTTTCACCCCAAACTCGTCTTCCTCGCGGCCGGCAGGAGACACATGGTGGGGATTGGATCTGCAAACCTCACATCAGGCGGGCTCCGCGCAAACCTCGAATTGATGATGTTCGCCGATGATACGACCGAGTGCGGGCGTCAACTGGTTGGTGGAGCAGCGTGTTTTCTCAGCCGCCTAATCAAGAAGGAATCAATTCACCTACCAGCCTCTGCCCGGGAGTTCATCGAGACGGCCCTGGCCGGTGTGAAGGTCGATCGACACGGCCTAATCGACTCGCTTGACGAATCCCTACTCTCCCAGATGGTCTCCCTCGTCCTGGGGAAAAGGGGTAGTAACGACAGATTTTCACGTGAGGTGATCATCTTATCGCCATGGCATTCGGCGTTACGATCTCCCGAAGGTCTGGACCCGGCTATCATCCGGCAAATGAGCGGAGCATTTGGTGGCTCGTTGAGCATTTACACGGAGGGACAGAAAGGGTGTGGCCCGGATCTCGGAGTACCGGTCTACATTCGCGGCGAGCGACCGCGTAAGGCGGCAGTGGATAACGAGGACTCCGACAATCCGCATGAGGAAGACGTTTTTGATCGGCGCCCTTATCGCGTACACGCCAAGGCGTATTTGATCACCAGCCCACGCCAAGGCGGCACGCTGTTTTTCGGTAGCGCCAACTGCACCCTTCCGGCTTTGAACCGCACGCCTGATGGAGGGGGTAATGTGGAGATCCTGGGCGCTTCGCGGCTGGGTGATGCCGAGATCTCGGCGTTCAAGGGAGATCTGAACGACCTGTTTGTTCTTACGCAGAAGACCTTCGGCGCCAAAGCCCCTATTCGTCCGGAAACCGCGAAAGGCATCATATTGTGTGGCCGCCTCACTGGGGGTAGGAACGGCGTGCGTCTGCATATTGAGGCACCGAACGTTGAGCGGGGCTCCGTGCAAGTCGGTCCAAAACCCGACAGATTCACCGTGACAGTGAAGATCAGACACGGCTGGGGGCTCGTGTCCAAACCTATTGAGATTCACGACCTCTTCCCAGATGTGCTGCCGAAGCGCTCGGACTCTTCCTGGGGGAGCGTTCTCTGGGAAAGATCCGGGCGCGAGGGTATTCCTTTTCCCGTGTCTATACCGCTTTTGGGGGTAGGCACCGACAGCCCGGATGGATTCCTTCTGGATCTCGCATCCGAGGAGATGGGGTTCTGGCCTGCTGAGACAACCAATGGCGGGGCTGGTGCTCAGGTCGACGACCAAAGCCAAGACGAGGAGGAGCGTGATGATCTCGACGCCCTAACCGAAGCTCAACATGAGGGCGAACTTGACAGAATCGCGGTGAGAATGTCAATTCTGCGCAAGCGAATTATGAGATCGGCCGGCGGGCCGGAATACGCTCGAAGCCGAATGGCCCTTCTCCGACGCCAGATCGCCGGAATGGACATTGCTCCGCATCTTCGCGACGTGCTGCTGGAATACTCGCATCAGCGAAGCCCATATACGGAGAGGCCTGCCCGATGAATCGCAACACGATCTCAACAGGGTTGCGGCATCAGGCGGAGGTGGCGATTTGGGTAAGACGACGGCTGGTCGATTCACGGGCGGGACAGTTTAATACCGGCCGCTCGACGATTGACCAGTCCGGAGTGGTGCTTGCCGACGGGGTCGGGCTTGGCAAGACTTGGGAGGCACTAGCTGCAAGCGCCTTGATTCTAGTGGAGTCGGGCAAGAAGCGCAGGGACGGAGGGCCGCGACAGAACCTACGGAAACAACCGGCTCGCATACTCGTGCTCTGTCCGCCTGGATTGGTGTCGAAGTGGACGCGGGAAATCCGGGACCCAGAGGGCTTTCAAGCGCACCTGGAGCGTTGGGCCAAGGCCAGCCCTCGACGTGCGTTTGTGCTGGAGACTCTGACCAAGCCATACGAAATCCGGCGGCGAAGCGATCTCGCTTTCCTGGACCCCGGCAAGATCCGCCGATCGCAGGTGGAACTGCCAGTTGGGACGTATGTTTGCAACTGGAATGTGCTTCGAAAGAAACTCGGCTCGGGTCGCAGCCGGCTCGCCGCTCTTCGCGCGCAGTCGTGGGACATCCTGATCGTCGATGAGGCCCATCATCGGGAGGCTCGTGAGGCGACTAAGGCCGTACAGAGTTGGTCGCGCGGAAGTCCGGCCACTCTGCTGTTGACGGCAACACCCTTCCAACTCGATCCCCGGGAATTACATCACCTCTTCGGAGCAATTCTGGATCATCGGCACGGTGAGAACAAGATCCTGAGTAAACCGCCCGTGCGGGGTTTTATAGAGGCGCTTTTGGGCTTTTTTAAGGGTGCGGAAGCTCCGTCGGCCGGCCTCAAGCGGCAAGTCGAATTCACGCTGGGCCAAGCCATTGTGCGGAGTAACGTCCCAAGCCGCGGGCGCCGCTACTATCTGATAAACGAAGAGGGCGGGGCGGTTGAGATCGAGGCACCCGATAGGATGCGAGAAGACGAGCTCGGCCGGCTCATGGGGTCTCTGATCTCGCCGGACAATCTTTTCCAGTCCTGGTACCTGCGTCGTAGGCTCCAGCTTGCTGATGGGGAGCGTACATTCGTTCCCACCAAGCTCCGGCAGGCTCTTTCGACCCCGGGGCAGGCACGGCTTGCTGGGGGGACCAAGGGGGTTCCGGTTCCTGGCTCGCCCCGGCTCAACGCACTGGCCACCTGGGCGAGGTCGCAGATTGAGGCCGATTTCAAAGCCACAGCAAAAGACGGGTATCCACGTAAGCTGTTGGTCTTCACGAGCTTTGTCGCGAAGGCCGCGAAAGAACTCCAGCGGTCGCTTGCCGATGCGGTAAACGATGCATGGGCAACAGTGAAGGAGCAGGAGGAGTGGCGTCGGATGGCCGACGCATCTGTCAGCGGCATTTTATGGGTAGCGAGGCGGATCAGGCTCGTCATTAACGACGATGAGTTCTTGGCGCGATCGCAAGTTGCCCTGCAACTTGTGGAGGCGCTGCAATCCCTGGCCGAGGACTCCCAAGAAAGCCCCTTCAAGGACCTTTTCGGCCATCGCCGCTTTCGGAAATTGGTGGTGACGGACCTGAATCACCACCTTCAAGCGCTATCGGTTGTGCTACGTGCCGATAAAGATGCTGGCTGGTGGGCGCGTCTGCACAGGGACGAGCGGAAAGGAATTCAGGCGACAATCAGAGCGCTCGGTCGAACTCCAATTGTGGGGACCTACACCGGGCATGATGACCGTCGAGATCGTGACGCTATCGGTGAAGCGTTCCGCAGTCCATTGGCGCCCTGGGTCCTGGTCGCAAGCAACGTCGGTTCAGAGGGAATAGACTTGCACAGTTTTAGCTCCCATTTGGTCCATTTCGATATTGAATGGAATCCGGCCAAGATGGAGCAACGCGAAGGCCGTACCGATCGTCTCGGGCGCATTCTGCAGGAGCCGGTCAATATCTACTACGTGCTTGTGCGGAGGACCTATGACGAACGAATGCTCGAGCAACTTATAGCGCGTCAACGATGGCACTCCGTGCTGCTCGGGAAACCGGCGGCGAGGCTTGCGAGAGACGAGCGCGGGAATATTAAAGCTCGTTTCCTGCGGGTAGAGGAGGCGCGAAAATCGACGCTCAATCTCGCTCCACGGAATCGAAAATCATAGTCTTTTCTTCGGCGTATGGCCCGCCGGCCGCGCCGCGCGCCTGGACCCGGTGGAGGCGCTGAGATACGAGTGAGGGCCGGTTACCGCTCCGGGGGATGGATCAGCGGGATCACCTCGCGCCGGCCGCGGCGGTAAACGCGGAAGTCGGCCAGGTCCGTGGTAATCACCGGGTATTTCGGGTGCAATTCGCTCAGGCAGATCAAGCAGAGGTCCGCCAGGTCCGGTTTGCGATCGGCGTAACGCGCCGCCAGTTCCGCCAACCGCGAGACGTGCTCGGTCAAAACCAGTGCGGAACGCACCAGACCGTTGCGCAAGAACGCCAGCACCAGAGCGCTGCTGCCAAGGTGGAACGCGGTTTCGGCCAAGCAGGCTTCACAGGTCAATAGCGGTTCCGTTACTCTTTCAGCGATGCCGACCGCCCATTCGTGGTGGTAATCGTTCCGGTTCCCGAACGCCACCAGAAAACCGGTGTCCGTGATCGCCTTCATTTGCGGGAGAAGCCTTTGCGGGACGAGAGGTCCGCCGGTCCGGCAATTGTACCGGCCAGGCGAAGGAACGGACGTTTTGGGGAGCTCCGGGCCTTCTCGAGTTCCTCCCGGATGATTCGGCCTTTGGACACACCCGTCCGGCGCGCGGCGTGGTTCAGCCACTCCGCGAGATCCTCGGGCAGCCGAACGGAAACTGTATTACTCATCTGCTCCGAGTGTAACACAGGCCTGGCTTCTACCTTCCGCGCCCGGCGGGCGGGTCGGGGCTGCCTCTGCCGGAACCGTTGCGGGCGGGGCTGGGCGCGGGGCCGTTCTTGAACGCGGGATCCATGGCGGCGATGTCCACCCGGGTGCTCACGGTGTCCGCGGTGGGGAAGCCGG
>Ga0224534_1000864_pt1 | contig 17414 bp, 23 predicted proteins | sample 714E12024metaG_FD_172012 | JGI IMG/M metagenome (GOLD analysis project Ga0224534, IMG submission 172012) | Peat soil microbial communities from Stordalen Mire, Sweden - 717 E1 20-24 | ecosystem: Environmental > Terrestrial > Soil > Wetlands > Peat | place: Sweden: Norrbotten County, Stordalen... | reverse complement strand
CCACCTGGATCTGACGAGCGGAGGGCGGTTTATGATAAAACTCCTGCCGGTAAAGACAGAATGCCTGCCCGGGGTCCGAAGTGAGAGTTGCTCCAATCCCCTGTATAGTAGGACTAATATACTAATGAGTGAAAAGATAACTCATTACTCATTACTCTTTTAAAAGGCGTATGATAATATTTGATGGAGAGTATCCGGCGCAGAGAAGATTGGGCGGAGGAGCATGAGACTGACAGGTAAAATCAACTTTGATGCCATAAAAAGAAGAGCATGGCCGTTCATCATAAAATTGCTGACCATTTTGGCCGGCGCCGTGATCATGGCATACTCCTATAACGCCCTGGTCATACCGAACGGGCTGTTGTCGGGAGGAGTGGCTGGAATCGCCCTGATCGGCAATTACCTGCTGCACATCCCCTTCTACATAGGCGTCCTGGTGCTGAACATCCCTGTTTTTCTGCTCGGTCTGAAGGAGTTGGACTGGAAGTTCATCCTGTACAGTCTGCTCGGCACTGTGGCCATGGCCATTGCCCTGGCACTTACGAAACCTTTCACTCCCGTGCCGAACTTGGGCCACGACCTGTTCCTGGCGGGGGTGTTCTCCGGGGTCATCGGGGGGATAGGGGGTGGAATCATCCTCAAGGCCGGCGCTTCCACAGGGGGGACGGACATCACCTCCATCATCGCCAAGAAGCGGTGGAACATCTCTGTCGGCGCCTTCTCCTTCTACTGCAACCTGGTCATCATCCTGGCGTCGCTCTTCTTCTTCGACCCCAAGATCGCCTTATACACCATTGTCAGCATGTGGGTGAACGGCAAGACGACCGACCGGGTGATCGACGGTTTGGACAACAACAAGTCGGTGATGATCATCTCAGAACAGAGCGTCGCCATCGCTGCCAGGATCTTGAACGAGGTCAGCCGGGGGGTGACTTTTCTCGAAGGGCAGGGCGCCTACTCCGGTGACCCTAAAAAGGTGATCAACTGCGTGGTCAACCACTATGAGATCCCCAAGGTGAAGGAGATCGTGCTGGACGCAGACCCTCAGGCCTTCATGTTTGTCACTGAGACAGTGGAGGTTATGGGGAACTTCACACGAATCCCAAAACGAGGTAACACAATGGATCTTGGTTTCTAGCAAAAAAATTAACGAGACTTGATCCTGTTATGGAAAAATTTGAAAATAATCCGGAACAATGGGTTAAATTCATGATACGAAACGAACTCGAATTAAGCAAGCCATACAAGGGTAGAGCGCTTAACAGCGGACTTACCGTAGCAATTTCATATTTCTTTGTACAAATACCTTATAAAGCCTTATTAATTTCAATAATTGTTACATTTATTGCTTTGGTTGTTTTTGGCTATATGAAAGCAAAAGTTGTAAAAAGTAATGTTTGGCAAAGCATATTTAACGTTGTTTTGATCAGTGGATCAGCCACCGGCATCGCTTTCATTATAGGAAAATTAATCGCATGACACGGACGGGTATCCCGTCTCTCATCCCCTGATCAGGCGTTCCTTCTGAGCCTTGGTCTGTTTCTGGATCTCCCGCTCTCTTTTCATGGCGGCTATATTGCTGCCGAGTGTTTCCTTGTATATCAGTTCCAGCGGCCCCCGGCCCCTGGTGTACTTTGCTCCCCCCTTACCATCCCGGTGGGCGGCCAGCCTGGCCTCCAGGTCATTCGTATATCCGGTGTAGAGGGTGCCGTCGCCGCACCTGATTATATAAACGTAAAAGATACCACTGTCCGGCAATGAATCTTCATTCCTCTCCAATGACTCTATATGTAATGATACCGCCCTGCAGGGCGCCGATCAATGAAATAATCACGAGGAGGGGAATCTCGTGCCCGATAAAATCAATCTGGCTTCGCAGATCGATCACACCAACCTGAAACCGACCACCATGACTGGGGAAATTGGTGCTCTCTGCGCAGAGGCGCTCGAGTATCACTTTGCCTCGGTCTGCGTCAACCCCTGCCACACCGCCACTGCCAAGAAAGCGCTTCAGGGGTCGGATGTCAAAGTGGCGGTAGTGATCGGCTTTCCTTTGGGCGCCACCACCACCCCGGCCAAGGCCTTTGAAGCGCGTGAGGCGACCCTGAACGGGGCGGACGAACTCGATATGGTGATCAACATCGGGGCATTGAAAGAAGGCCACGACTCTTTCGTGGAGGGGGATATCCGGGCGGTTGTCGAGGCTGCAGGCCAAGCGGTGGTCAAGGTAATCATCGAGACCTGCTACCTGACGGATGATGAGATTGTGCGCGCCTGCAGGCTGGCTGTCAGGGCGGGGGCGGGTTTTGTCAAGACGTCCACCGGTTTCGGGCCGGCTGGGGCCAAGGTGGAGCACGTGCGGTTGATGCGGTCGGCGGTAGGACCGGAAATTGGCGTCAAGGCAGCCGGCGGTATCCGGACCTATCAGGATGCCATTGACATGATCGAGGCGGGGGCCGATCGCATCGGCGCCAGCGCGGGGATCAGCATCATTCAACCTCTTTGCCCCCGTCTAATTTGGGGTGGATGATGGAAGTGCCGGCGGCGCGGCCCACCTCCGTTTTGCAGGAATAGGGAGAGAAACAGCAGGGCGCTTAACGCGAAGCCGTACCGGGCCTCGATCTGGTAATGGTTCACCTGCAGGTAGGCGGATACCATGAGGACGAAACCGAAGGTCAGCGCCCAGGTCAGACGGTTGAGCGCCCGGGTATTGGCAGCGAAGGTCACCTCCATGTCCGGCATGGATACCTTGATGTTCAGGTCGCCCCGATCTGCCTTGCAGAGCACCCGCTCCGCCAGCGGGGGCAGTTCCACCAGCGAATTGCCGATGGCGGTGGCCTTCTTCTTGACTATATCCCACGTCCTGATGTTCTCCCTGGTAAATTCGGTCACGTAGGGCATGGCCTCGTCCAGAAAGTCGATCTCCGGGTCGAGACCCACGCACAGGCCTAGGAGCGTTCCCAGCGCCCGGCCCAGGAAGGTGAAGTTGGCAGGGATCTGGAAGGGATTCTCGTATAACAGGCTCTCCATATTGTCCATAATCTCTCCCAGGTTGCCGCTGAACAGGTCTTCTCTCTTACCCAGGATCTCCTCCATGAACAATGCAATCGCCCTGGCCAGCAACTCGGTGTCGGCGCCGCGCCGCAGGAAGCCGACCTTTTTGAGCAGGGCCACCACTTGGTCGTAGTCCCGTTGGATCATGGCATGAGTGAGTTGCACCAGGTTATCTCGCAGCGGCCTGGAGATCACTCCCACCATACCGAAGTCGATCAGGATGATCCGTCCGGCAGGGGTGATGAAAAGGTTGCCAGGGTGCGGGTCGGCGTGGAAGAAGCCGTCCACCAGGATCTGCTTGATATAAATCTGCAGCAGACTGATGGCTAGGTCGTGACGGTTTACCCCGGCCTTGGCCAGCCCCTCGTAGTCGGTGATCTTCATCCCATCCTCGAACTCCATAGTGAGCACGCGCCTGGTGGTATGCTCCCAGAAGATCCGGGGGACGATTACCTCCCGGTTACCGGCGAGGTTGGCGGCGATAATCTCGGCGTTGTGCCCCTCGTGGATGTAGTCCAGCTCTTCGTGCACCATGTCAGAAAACTCGCTGAAGATGGCGTCAAAATCCGCATACTTCTCCCAGTCGGTCAGTAGCTTGATCAGGCCGATGAACCGCCGCACCGCTTTCAGGTCCGTGTCCACCGTTTCCTCGATCCCCGGGCGCTGGATCTTCACGGCCACCGTCTGCCCGCTTGCCAATCGCCCGCAATGAACCTGGCCGAGGGAGGCGGCGGCCAGGGGAGTCTCGTCCAGGCGCTCGTAGATCTCCTCCAGCGGCCGCCCGAACTCTGTTTCGGCCTCCTGTCTGATCGCTGCAAAGTCCTCGGGCTGCACCTCGTCCTGCAGGCCGGCCAACTCCCTGGTAACCGCCTGGGGGAGCACATCCACCCGGGTGCTGAAGAACTGGCCCAGCTTGATCATCAGCCCTCCCAGATCAACCGCGGTATTCCGGAAACGCCGGGCCTGGGAGGCGAACAACTCCCGCCGCCTATCTTCGTACCAGGTCTGGGAGCGCCAGAGCTTTCTGAGCTTGAGGGAGTAGAAGGCCCAGAAGATGGACAGAAACAGGCTGATTACCGTAAGAAAGCGGATCCGACCCGACCGGGGCCTGTCCATGGCGGCACCTCACTATTGGTAGGTGAGATTCTCACCTCGAACCTCACACATCACGTATGGACTCTGCTATTATAATAACAGACAAGCTGGAAAACAGAAAATGTTTACGGCGACGACCGGAAAGTGCGTGAAGGGTGATGGCTTCGTATGCTTTACTTGGCACTGATCCTGCTGGCATTAGCGGCTGGAGTCTGGGCAATCCCTGCTCTTGCCAAACTGCATAGCCACAGAGAGATTGATCGGTTGAAACAGAGGTACAGGCAGCTTACCTTTCAGTCCCCGAAGATGGCCGACGAGGCTCTGGGACTGCAGGTTATCAGGCTGAAAAACATGGCGCCGGGGCGCTCCGAGAAGTGGTACCTGGAGCGGGTGGTCCGTGAGTTGGAAAGTGGCCGGCTGCACTGCCTACACGAGGCTAAAAAGTGATGGAAGGGAGCGTTCATCATGCGGGCGATGATTTTGGATGCCCCGGGAAAACCCTTGCGCCTGGCAGAGGTACCGGTTCCGGAACCTGACCGGAACCAGGTTCTGATCAGGGTCCGGGCCTGCGGGATCTGCCGCACCGATCTGCACATCCTGGATGGAGAGTTGAAGGAACCCAAGCTTCCCCTCATCATGGGGCATCAGATAGTGGGCGCGGTGGTGAGCACGGGTGATCTGGCCAGTCAGTTCTCACCCGGGCAGCGGGTGGGCGTGCCCTGGCTGGGCGCCTCCTGCGGCCAGTGCAGACGATGCCTCACCGGCCGGGAAAATCTCTGCGATCAGGCCCGTTTCACCGGCTACCAGATTGATGGGGGTTTTGCCGAGTATACGGTCGCTGACTGCCGTTTCTGCTTTCCGATCCCGGATGGCTATCCCGACCTGCAGGCGGCGCCCCTGCTCTGCGCCGGACTGATCGGCTACCGCTCCCTGGTCATGGCGGGAGATGCAGAGTGCCTGGGCATCTACGGTTTTGGCGCCGCAGCGCACATCGTCGCCCAGATAGCCCGCTACCAGGGGCGCAAGATCTACGCTTTTACCCGGCCTGGTGATGCGGAGGCACAGCGGTTCGCCCGGGAGATGGGGGCGGATTGGGTGGGCGGTTCTCTGGATACGCCCCCAGTGGAACTGGACGCAGCCATCATCTTTGCCCCGGTGGGCGAACTGGTGCCGGCGGCGCTGAAAGCAGTGGCCAAAGGTGGGACGGTCGTCTGCGGCGGGATCTACATGAGCGACATCCCGTCATTTCCCTACGAGATTCTCTGGGGGGAGCGGGTGGTGCGGTCGGTGGCCAACCTCACCCGGAAGGACGGGGAGGAGTTTCTGGCTCTTGCTCCCAAAGTTCCGGTGCGCATCGAGGTGCAACCCTTCCCGCTGGAGCAGGCAAACGCCGCCCTCGAAGCCTTGCGGCGGGGTGAGATCCACGGCGCCGGAGCACTGGTGATGTAAGGCGGCTTAGGTTACCTGTAACGAATGTTGAGGTGAGGGTGGACACTGGTTCTTGCGGGCTCTCCCGGTTTACCGGTTGTACCGGGTTTGTAATTGCCCGTGTTTTGGACATCGTCCTTGCCCATGGTCTTCTTGATGGGCCGTGCGGCTGGGTTTTGTTTATCGGTTCTGCCTTGAAGAGGCTGCTGCCCCGTTTTTCCACCGCCCTTCGAGTCCACCTTGATCAGTCTCCCGCCGTAATTGAACCCGATGCTGAGCATACCGCTCAATTCTCCGATGTCGAGGGAGCCGAGATTCAACTCCACCTTGTCCGCCTGCAGCTTCTCGATCACGATCTTGTTAACCGACCAGGTCCGTTCCGTCAGTTCCCGGTCTAAATCCTGACGCAGTTGAGCCAGCTCGGACAGGCACTGGTCGACGCTCCTGGCCGTCCGCTCTTCCCGCTCCCAACGAAATATTTTCCCTGCCTGTTTCCGGAGCCAGTGCAGCATTCCAACCACCCTTGCCCGATAGCCTTCAAGCTACTCTACTTTATTCCAGGCCGGGCTGATTGTTGAGATCACCTTTTGGTCGCTCTTCTAATATTATGGTTAGCAGGTATGGCAATTTTAGGAGGCTGCGTCATGTTTGACCGGGCATGGCTGGAAAAGGCGTTGGAGTTGCAGAAGGCGATGAAAGAGATGACTGACCACAATTGGAAGTTTGACAGGTCCTGGTTGGATAAGGCGATGGAGATGCAGAAGATGATCAACGTGCCGGGGATCGATTCCAGTTGGTATAAAGAGATGCTGGGCGGCATCATGAAAGGGCACCCGGGATCGGGCATTTTCAATTTTCAGGATTCAAGCGAGTCAGGCGCTGGGCAGGATGGGGAAGAAACCGCTTCCGCAGGTGGCGGCGCCGGGTCCAGCGGGTGCCCTCAAGGCGCGGGCGCGGCGGCGCCCTCCGGCGCCTGGCAGCCGCAGTTTACGATTACGGAGGCCGCCTGGCAGGTAACACTTACCGCTTATATACCGGGCATCAAAAGCAAAGACGATATATCCATCCGGCTGCGCGGCGACACCCTTTACGTATCGGGGAAAAATCAGAGTCCTTCTGGCTGGCAGGGGCAGGATGGCAGGGCTCTGGAATTTTACCGGGCGATCAGGCTGCCGGGTGATGTGCGTAGCGACGGAACCAGCGCTCACTATAGCAATGGGTCGTTGACTGTGAAAATCCCCAAAAACAGGCCGGTATCAGTGGATCTTGACTTTACGCAGTAGCGGGTGCCCGCTTTGGCGGGCGCGGAAGGAGTCAATTGTTGTGCTCAAAGAGTTGAACATCAACATCAATATCTTGCGCATTGCCGATGTGGACACAGGCTCAGTGGTAGCCGTCGGCAACAACTGTTTCTGCGACTGGCGCACCTATGCCAAGACCAACAGCGGATTTGGCCGCCTGAGCGGCGACCGGGCGGAGATTGCCGACCTGATCAGCATGGTCGAGGACCCGGATCTGTTTGACATGATCAACATTGAACCTCCGGGATTGAAGCTTCCTGAGGAGGAAGGGAATTGGCTGGAGGGGGACAGTGAGGAAGAGTGAGGAAAACTGCAATTGTCATCGGGCAGATTCAGATCAACGATATCAGGAATAATGCCAATTTATTATCTGGCGACAACACCCAGCGCGGTTGGCGGTCGCATTCGAAGATCAACTATTCCCTGGGTCGGGTCAATGGGGATGCCAACTTGGTTAACAGCAGGCTGAACTATCTGAGCGATCCGGATTGCATTGACATGCAGATAACTACAGGCGAACCCACTGAGGAGAGAGCCATCCCCAAACCTGGTGCTGCCAAAGGAACCGGACTCCCACCCAAATTATGAAAATCTAAACGAAAATTCAGGAAAATCGAAAGGGTGTTCAGTTATGGCCGTTGGGGTTTGGGTCGGGGCAATTCAGGTTGGTGAATTTCGCAACAACGCCGGCCTGCTCCAGGGAAAGCAGGTACAGAACGGCTGGACCCAGTATGCCAAGACCAATGACAATCTTGGCCAGGTAAACGGGAATTTAAATATGGTTCCGTCTGCCGTTAATATTGTCAACAATTTCAACTTCATCGAGATGTTTTTCCCCAATCCTGGCGTACTGAGCCCTATTATGGACAACAACATCGAAGCTTTCTAAACGGTTGAAGGATGCCAGACTCACCAATTGTCATGATTTTCTTATCTTCCTTTAAGGTATACACCGATGGTAAAGAATAGAATCTATGAAGATGTTGTAACAATCCTGGTGAAAGGAGGTGCTTACGTGTCAAAAAGCAAGGTCGTATTGTTGTCGTTGTCGGCATTAGTGATTGCAGCAGCAATCTCCGTGGGCGTTGTGGGGTGTGCCAAATCGCAACCGGCTGCCGTTACCCCGCAACCGTCTACCAGCACCACACAGCCGTCTGCCACTGCCCCATCAACTAATGGTGCGCAGCCTGGCCAGCCCAACGGTTCTCCGAGACAGTTCAATCCGCAGCAGATGCAGGCTAATATCAAGACAGCTCTGGCGAGTCTGGTCTCCAATGGAACCATAACCCAGGCCCAGGAAAACCAGGTGGTCCAGGCTTATGCCAATAGGCAGCCAAGCTCAAGCCAGCGGCCAGCTTCCGGCCAGAGGCCAGCTTCCGGCCAGAGGCAGAACCCGATCCTGACCCAAATGGTGTCCAACGGGACATTGACTCAGACCCAGGCCACTGCAGTTAATCAGGCGATCAGGCAAGCGATGCCCCACCGGACGTCGGGCGTTTCCACTTCCGGACTGACCACTACCACGCAATAATTGCGGGTGGCAGCCCAGGCATCTGATTGGATGTCAAGCCATTCAACTGGGTCTTGGCTTCAGAGGGTGATTGCTTTTCCCCCACTGAAGTTTAGAGCCAGGTAGTCATCTGTGGTCGGTTTTTCAAGCAAGCGTATTCCTCCCATAGCTAGACCGGCGCCTCAACGGCACCGGTCTTTTTTATGGTACCCGGGATGCGACCGTTCCGGCTGAATCGGGACGGACGTTTTTTTTGAGAGGCTTTCAAGCAATTTTGGAATGGCAACACTTTCATGCATTTTTTTTCGCCCTTCGGCAAAGATATAAAAAAAACATACGGAGGGATCTTGCATGCATCATTTAACCACCAGAGAGTTGCTGTACCTCGAAGACATGAGCAGCCTGTTTGAATCGATCGCCAAGAACTGTGACTACGCGGCAGGCGGCGCTATCGATCCCCAGCTTAAATCCTATTGCCAGTCCCTGAGCAATGAGCACAAGCAGTGGCTATCCGCTACGGCTTCCTTTGTCACCAATAAGAGCAAATTACAATAAGGGGGAAAGCAGACATGGCAAACCAACCACAGGAGAAAGAATGGGCCGGAACGCTTCTCTACCTGCAGAAACTCGAGGCCCAGATGCTCTGCCACGCGACGCTGGAGGGCTCATGCGACCAGGTCAGGAATCATGCCTCCGGCTTGCTGAACAAGAGCCTGCAGAACCAGCAAAACCTTTTCAACATCATGAGCCAGAAAGGCTGGTACAAGGTGGATTCAGCCCCGCAAGAACTCTACGCCAGCGCCGAGCAGAAGTTCATCACCATGCAGGCCCAGATGCAATAGCGATCGGTATTTAACCGAAACCAGTGATGCAACGGGCTGCCCGTTGCATCCTTTTTTCGTTCCCGGAGCCATGAGCAGCCGGCGCCACATTTGTTAGCCGGGGGAAGTAGCATGAAGACGCCTGAATATGATAAAATGTTCCTGTAAGCTTGTAAGCGGTCGCTGATAACCCGCTTTAACAAAACAGGAGGTTTTGTTATGACGCACGAGAATGGCAAGGAATTTTCCCCGGCCTTTCTGATTCTGGCCTGCCTGTTCGTGATGTTCCTGCTGCTTTCCAACATTATCGCCGGGAAACTGATCCAGGTATTCGGACTGGTGCTACCGGCAGCGGTGATCCTGTTCCCGCTCTCCTACCTCTTCGGTGATGTGCTGACGGAGGTTTACGGCTACCGGAAGTCTCGCCTGGTGATCTGGGTGGGGTTTGCCTGCAACGTCTTGATGGCCCTGATCTTTCTGGCGGTGATTGCCCTTCCCCATCCCTCTTTCTGGCAAAACCAGAATGCTTATGCTACTGTGCTCGGCATGACCCCCAGGCTGGTGGGCGCATCGCTGGTGGCCTACTGGGCCGGGGAGTTTTCCAATTCCGCCATTCTGTCGCTTATGAAGAAGCTGACTGGCGGACGGTGGCTGTGGACACGCACAATCGGCTCGACGGTGATCGGCCAGGGGGTGGACACCCTGATCTTCATCGCGGGCGCCTTCTACGGCCTGGTGCCGGGTGGAGTGCTGATCCAGATGGTAGTCGCCCAGTATGTTTGGAAAGTGGCTTACGAGGCCGCGGCCACCCCGTTGACCTACCTGATCGTAGGATGGTTGAAGCGGGTGGAAAGAGTCGATACCTTTGACTGGGGCGTGAAGTACAACCCATTCCGTTTGGAGGTGTAGACAAACGATGCCGGAGTTTAAAGCCTTGGGCCAGCAGGTCCGGGAGCCCGGGCGGAACCTGGAGACCTTTGCCAAACCTGCCAGAGTGGCCAGGGTGGTTATGGAGAGCGACGAGTTCACCAGCCTGTGCCCGGTTACAGGCCAGCCGGACTGGAGTACGGTGATCATCGAGTATGCCCCGCGCAACCGGTGTATCGAGAGCAAGAGCCTCAAGCTGTACCTGTGGAGTTTCCGGGAGGAGGGGATCTTCTGCGAGGCTCTGGCAGACCGGATTGCTGCCGATGTGTTTGCGGCCTGCCAGCCTGGCTGGTGCCGGGCCACCGTTGTCCAAAAGCCCCGCGGCGGTATCAAGATCACCTCGGTAGCCGAAAAAAACGCCTGAGCGTTGCCCGGGCCGGCAGTATATTATTCCGGGCGATATTGTCATACTAGGAGCGCGGAGCATTATTGTTATTGGTTCAAGGTGGTCGTGGATGGCCCCGGTGCTGAAGTTGAAACAGGAGTTGCCTTCGGATTATAGTCGTTGATCGGGAATCGTTGCGGGCCGATCAACGGTGCGTGGTGCAAGATAGCGCTTCCACGAAAGGTTTGACCAATTCCGGATCAAACTGCGTCCCTGCGCAATTTTTGATCTCTTCCACGGCATCCTTATGTTTGACGGCCTTTTTGTAGGGCCGTCCGTTAATCATCACGTCATAGGCGTCGGCAATGGCCAGGATGCGGGAGAACAACGGGATCTGCTTCCCTTTCAGTCCCTGCGGGTAGCCCGTCCCATCCCAATGCTCGTGGTGGGACAGGATCGCTTCGGCAATGCTGACGAGATCCGGTACCGATCGGGCGATCCGCTCCCCGATCTCCGGATGCTTCTTCATCAACTCCCATTCGTTCTCTGTCAGGTAGCAGGGCTTCATCAGTATATCGGTCGGTATGGCAATCTGGCCGATGTCATGAAGGGCGGCCAACAGGCTCATCTCGTTCTGTTCCATGCTCGACAGGCCAAGCTGGATTCCTATTTCTTTAACCAGGTCCTGGATACGTCTGCCATGCTCCAGGGTTTCCGCAGATTTATCGGCCAAGGCTCTTTGAAAAGAGGTGATCATGGAGAAGCGGGGGGTTCTGCTGTCCAGCGGCTTGTCCCGGTACATCATATTTTCTGCTTCCCGGAGAACAATATGGAAGGCCTGATCTATCTCCTCCCTGGTGGCGACTCCCAGGGCAAAGCTTATCGGCGCCAATTTCCGTTCAGTTTTTTCACAGGCCATTCTCACTCGATTGCAGATCTTCATCGCAGTTTCCTTTTTGGTCTTAGGCAGGAGAACGGCGAATTCATCCCCGCCAAAGCGGCAGACGACGTCTTCCTTGCGGCAGATCTTCTTGAGGATCGCGGCGGCATCGATCAGCAGCCGGTCACCCTCCTGGTGCCCGAAGGTGTCGTTCACTATTTTGAGGCCGTTGACATCGCCCATGATAACGCTTAGAGGCGTCTGCCTTTTGGTGTCCAGTCGGTTAAGTTCTTCCTCGAAATAGAACCGGTTATAGATCCCTGTCAGCATATCATGAAAACTCAAGTATTTCAGGCGCTGCTCCGCTTGTTTGCGCTCGGTGATGTTCCGGACGATCACGACGACCTGGTCCTCAAGCAACGGAAGAAACCGGGCCTCATAAAACATTTTGACGCTTTTGTGAGTAATTGTATATTCGATTATGACCAGTGACCGCGTTTTTAGAACCTGGTCGATTGCCTGTTGGAACAACTGGCTATATTTAAAGGAAACATCCTGGATCCGCTTTCCGAGCAGCACCTCTTTCGGTATGTACAGATCGCACGCCTGACCTGCCTGAACGTCCAGGAAGACGCCGTCGTTGCTGAGACGGAAGTAGAGATCCGGCAGTGCCTGAAAGACTGTCTGCAGTTCGGAGGCTGTCCGGAGCAGCCTTTCCTCGGCTTTTTTGCGCTCAGTGATGTCCCGGTTGCCGAGGATGGCCCCGATTGCCTTTCCCTGGTCATCAAGCAGTGCTTTGCCTACCGATTCCATCCACAGGTAATGGCCGTCGGCATGCCTGATCCGGAACTCCATCCTAGCGGCGCCAGTGCTGAGGCCGGTTTGAAAGGCGGCTATCGATTCGGTCAGATCGTCCGGATGAATAAGGTCAAAAATAGATTTTCCCGTTAAATTTTCCGGTTTATAGCCCAGTGTGCCTTTAAGTGATGGACTCCATGATATGCTCGTATATTGGATGCGTCCACGGTCATCTGTCTTGATGACCGTGTCGAGCATGTTGTCCGTCAACTGTCGCAGTTCCTCTTCTCTTGCCCGCAGCGCCTCATCCGACAGCTTGCGGGCGTTGATATCACGGGACACAAATATACCGCCGGTAACTATGCCATTGTCATCCAATATCGGGCTGATGACGGACTCCAGCCATAAATAGTGGCCGTCGGCATGCCGCAGGCGGTACTCTATTCTGGCATTGGAATTGGTAGAGATAGCCTCCAGAACGGCAGGCATCATCTTCTCTATATCGCCCGGATATAAATAATCATAGACAGTTTTCCCCAGTACCTCTTCGGGCTCGTATCCCAGAACGATTTTATTCGATGGGCTGACGTGCTGGATAAATCCCATCAGATCGGTCTGGGTTATAATATCGAACATGTTGTTTGTTATGCGCTGCAGTTGGGCATCACTTTCCCTGAGCGCATCCTCTGACGCTCCTATCTTTCGTTGCAACGCCTCCAGTTCTGCAAGTAGCTCTTCCCTGCTCTTTTCTCGCTCCATCGTTTCGCCTCCGGAGTGGTTATTTTATCGTCAACACCCGGCTGTTCCAAGCTTGAGCAATTGCGGAATATTTAATATGGCCACCGCATTCTTTTCGCGGGGGTCGCGCTGTTCCTGCGCAAAAATTTCAAGTATATTAATGTTGGTTATATTTGTTCGATAATCATACTAAATTTCCTCTCTTGACGAGATAAAATGCCAAAAAAATATTATACATGGAACGTCAAGATTCATCACCGGGGAAAAGGGGTGGACCTTGGCTTTTTGTTGCGGTCATCGTGGAAAAACAGGGCTGAAGGAATTGGCGCCGAGTCCGAAGGCCAAAGCCCCAGTTGCACTTATACCTGTTTCCTTATAATATTATACAGACAAGTTGTGCGCTGGGGGATGGAAACGAATGATCAGCATCAGCAAGCTGCTCTGTGAGACCGAAAACTATGGCGACTCGCTGCGCTACAGCCAGGCCGCCAGGGGCCAGGAGCATGGAACGGTGGCGGGGCGCGGTCCGGTGGTGGTCTGGAACTGTACCAGGGCCTGCAATCTGCATTGCGTGCACTGCTATGCCAGCGCCAGCCAGGGCCGGCACGCCCGGGAGTTGGACACTGGTGAGGGGAAAAGACTCCTGGATGACCTGGCCACCTTCAATGTGCCGGTGATCCTGTTCTCCGGCGGCGAGCCGCTGCTGCGCCCGGACTTTTTCGAGCTGGCCGGCTATGCTGCCAGCCTGGGTCTGCGGTCGACCATCTCTACCAACGGCACCCTGATCACGCCTGAGGTTGCCCGCCACTTCCGGTCTATCGGAGTTGGCTACGTGGGGGTCAGCCTTGACGGTACCGGGGCGGTCAACGACCGCTTCCGCGGCCGGCCCGGGGCTTTCGAGGCGGCACTGGCAGGGATTCGCCACTGTCTGCAGGCCGGCGTGCGGGTTGGCCTGCGTTTTACTATCAACCGTCGCAACTACGATCAGCTTCCGGCTATCTTTGACCTGTTGGAGCAGGAGAATATTCCCCGGGCCTGCTTCTATCACCTGGTATACAGCGGACGGGGAAAGGCGATGCAGAATGAGGACCTCACCCATGTCCAGTCCCGGCAAGCGCTCGACCTGATCATGGAGCGCACCCTGGACTTCCACCACCGGGGGATTGCCAAGGAGATCCTCACGGTAGACAACCACGCCGACGGTGTCTATCTCTATCTGAAACTGCTTGAACGGGATCCGGAGGGCGCCCGGCGGGCCTATGAACTGCTCAGCATGAACGGAGGCAACCGGACCGGCATCGCCATCGCTGCTGTGGACTGGGAGGGCAATGTGCATCCAGACCAGTTCACTCTCAACCATAGCTTTGGCAACGTGCGGGACAGAAAGTTCGGGGATATCTGGACCGACCCCGGCCAGCCGGTGCTGGCCGGGCTTAAAAACCGGCAACCCTTGCTGAAGGGGCGCTGTGCCCGCTGCCGCTGGCTGAAGATCTGCAACGGCAATTTCCGCAGCCGGGCGGAGGCGGTCTACCAGGATTTCTGGGCCGAGGACCCGGCCTGTTACCTGACCGACGAGGAGATCCAGGCCGGATGATTGGCCGGTGATCATCAACCGGCCTCTTGGCGGAAGGAGAATGACGTGCTAAGCGAAAGAGACAAGGAGATCGTGAGGGTCTTGCAGGAGGGCATTCCCCTGCTCAGCCATCCATACCAGACCATGGCCGGCAAGCTCGATATGAGCGAGGAGGAACTGCTGGCAGCGATCGAGGACTTTCTCCAGCGGGGGATCATCCGCCGCTTCGGGGCGGCCGTGAAGCATCAGGACCTGGGCTACGTGGCCAACGCCATGATCGTCTGGCAGGTCCCGGATGAGCGAATCGAGGAAGTGGGCGGAATCATGGCCGGCTTCCAGGAGGTCACCCACTGCTACCAGCGCCCGGCATACCCGCCTGACTGGCCCTACAGCCTGTTCACCATGGTACACGGCCGGAAGAGGGAGGACTGCCAGGAGATCGCCTCCCGGCTAGCCAAGGCCAGTGGCATCGATAACTACCAGATGATCTTCAGCACTGACGAACTGAAAAAGAGCGGCATGAAGTATTTCCTCGAGGATTGAAATCTGAAAGTTGGTGTGCCGGGGCCCCTGCATGGAGTATTTCAGCCGGGAGGAGCAGGATAGAATGCTGCAAGAATTCTGGGAGTTCGACCGGAGGCTGATCCACGAGAAGTATATCTCGGTGGTGGAACAGTTGGAGCATCCTTTTTAATGGACGGGGGTATTGATCGTGCAAGCAGGTGCATGGATGAAGGAGTTTCCGGCGTCAATCATGGTCTGTAATGCCGAGGGTGTGATTCTGGAGATGAATGACCGGGCGTGCGAGACCTATTCCAAGGATGGCGGCCGCGACCTGGTGGGACGCAACGTGCTGGATTGTCACCCGGAGCCGGCGCGGAGCAAGTTGCGGCGGATCCTGGAGGAGCGGTTGACCAACTGCTACACCATCGAGAAGAACGGCGTCAAGAAGCTGATCTACCAGACGCCCTGGTGCGAGGGTGAGCAATACATGGGCCTGGTGGAGCTGGCGATTGAGTTACCGAAAGAGATCCCGCATTTTAGCCGCGATGACTACCCGCTCTAATACCCCGCTTTTGAAGCGGTGGGAAAAGTGCGAATCCAATTGCGCAGCAATAGCACTTTCCCCCTAAGAGCGGCTACGTCCTTGGATTAACGATTTCTAAGCTTCAGTGGGGGGAAGGCAATCCCCCACTGAAGCCAAGAACTCGTTGAACAGGTGACCGGCGGACACTTGTTTCTTTTAATTTTTGTTCAAAACAAGTATACTGGGGGTCGAGGTGAAAAAAATTGGCCTTGACCTGTGGCCTGATTGGACTGTCCCTGGTAGGCAAAACCACTCTTTTCAACTTGCTGACCTGCGCCGGCGCCGAGACCTCCAACTTTGCCGGGCGTACCAAAACAAACGTTCACACTGCCGGCATTCCGGATACCCGCCTGGATTTCCTGGCGGGTTTATATCGTCCCCGCAAGTATACTCCCGCCGCCCTGGAGGTCATCGACGTTCCGGGCCTGAACCGCGGATCAGGGGCCGCCTTCCTGGCTGCGGTGCGGGAGGTGGATACCCTGATCCACGTGGTGCGGGCGTTCCGTAGCGATACTATACCCCACGTGGAGGAAAGCCTGAATCCGGCCCGCGACCTGGAAAACGTGGACGCGGAACTGATCCTGGCGGATCTCCAGGTGGTGGAGACCCGGCTGGAACGGATCGCGGCCGGCAAGAAGATCAAGGGCGAGACTCTGGTCGAGCAGGCGGCGCTACGTCGCTGCCAGACCACCCTCGATGCCGGTCAGCCGCTGCTGGCGGTCGATCTGGCCGGGGAGGAGTGGCAGGCGGTGCGTTCTCTGGGCTTCTTGACGGTCAAACCGGCCCTGGTGGCGGTCAACGTTGACGAGGACCAGTTGCACCGGGGCGGTTACCCGGGTGAAGCGGAACTCGAGCTTTACGCCTCCGCCAGGAACATTCCGGTCATGACCATCTGCGCTCAACTGGAAACGGAGATCGCCAGCCTGGAAGCGGCCGAGCGCTCGGCCTTTCTTGGCGCCATGGGGATCGCCGAACCGGGGATCAACCGGATGGCTCAAGCGATATATAGCCGCCTGGGGCTGATCTCCTTCCTCACCGCTGGTGAGGACGAGGTGCGCGCCTGGACGATCAGGGCCGGGACCCTGGCCCGGGCCGCTGCCGGCAAGGTCCACAGCGACATCGAACGGGGGTTCATCCGGGCCGAAGTGGTCAACTACGACGACCTGGTCAGACTGGGGGATATGGGCAAGGTCAAGGAGAAGGGTCTGATGCGCCTGGAGGGCAAGGACTACGTCGTCCAGGACGGAGACATCATCAATTTCCGTTTCAATGTCTAGTTCCAAGCGCTTGAGATGACCGATGGGGGAGAGGATGCATATGATCGATCTGCGCAGTGATACCGTAACCTGGCCGACCGAGGAGATGCGGCTGGCGATGGCCCAGGCCGTTGTGGGGGATGATGTCTATGGTGAGGACCCCACCATCAACCGGCTGGAGGAGTTGGGGGCGCAGAAGGTGGGCAAGGAGGCCGCCCTTTTTGTGCCCAGCGGCACCATGAGCAATCTGGTGGCCCTGTTGGCGCACACTCGCCCGGGCGAGGAGATCATCGTCGGCGCCGAGGCTCATATCTATTATTACGAGGTCGGCGGTCTGGCCCGGGTGGCCGGGGTGTTGCCCCGGTTGATCGATGACCGGGACGGGATCTTCACAGCCGAGGCCATTGAGAAGGCCTTTCGCCCCCCGAACCCGCACTTTCCGGAGACGCGCCTGATCTGTCTGGAGAACACCCACAACCGGGGCGGCGGCGCCATCACTCCGGTGGAGAACATGCGGGAGATCTACGACCTGGCCCGGGAGCACGGCCTGTCGGTGCACCTTGACGGCGCCCGGATCTTCAACGCTGCCGTAGCTACCGGATGTCCGGTGACCGACAAGGT
>Ga0224534_1000863_pt1 | contig 17440 bp, 15 predicted proteins | sample 714E12024metaG_FD_172012 | JGI IMG/M metagenome (GOLD analysis project Ga0224534, IMG submission 172012) | Peat soil microbial communities from Stordalen Mire, Sweden - 717 E1 20-24 | ecosystem: Environmental > Terrestrial > Soil > Wetlands > Peat | place: Sweden: Norrbotten County, Stordalen... | reverse complement strand
GTCTGGCTGGATTTTGCAGACGACGCGGAGCGTGGCGCGCGGCGTGTCGAGCAGTGGCATCGCTGGCGGCGAGAGCCAGTTTTCCAGTTCCTGGACGAGTTTGACTTCCTGCTCGGCCTCCTCGGCGCGGACAAAACGATCCAAACTCGCGTGCGGCTGAAGTTCCGGCGGCACGGAACGCTTGGCGCGGAGGAACAAAAATGCCAGCTCCTCCAGTCGCGCCTTGCCCTGCACGTTCAGCAGGCGCGGCCACCAGTTGGTGTCCGGAAAATCGCGGCGCGAGAGCGAGAGCTTTTCAAAATAATCCTCCAGCGCCAGCCACGCGCGCTGCGAATCGGGACACGCCGCGAAAGTTTGCAAAAGCTCCTCGCGCCCGGCGACGGTGGTTTTGGAATCGGACAGCTCGCGGCGCAAATCGGCAAACGCGCCGTAAGTTTGCGACAGCACCTTGTGGTGCGCGTCGTATTTCGTCGTGCTCCCGCCGTGGCGTGACGCGCCGTTACCATTCCTGGCTGAAATTTTCGGCATCTGAAAAGATTTAGACTAGCATTCCCTCATAACCGGCAACCCCGGTCAATCAGAAAGCAAATATATTTATGCACAACCCGGCGTCGGCGCGTTGACACCGACTTCGAAATTGGTATAATTTGCGGCTTTTATGAACCGGAATCCGCATGTGGCCGTGGTCGGCGCGACCGGCGCCGTGGGCATCGAAATGATCAAAACGCTGGAGAAACGCAATTTTCCGGTGGGCAAGCTCACCCTGCTCGCCTCGGCGCGCTCGGTAGGCAAGAAACTCAAATTTCGCGGCCAGGACATCGCCGTCACCGAACTGACGAAGGATTCGTTCAAGGGCATTGACATCGCGCTCTTCAGCGCGGGCGGAAGCATCTCTAAGGAATTCGCGCCCATCGCGGCCAAGGCCGGCTGCGTGGTCGTGGACAATTCCAGCGCGTTCCGCATGGATCCGAACGTGCCGCTCGTCGTCCCGGAGATCAACGCCTCCGACGTGAAATCGCACAAGGGCATCATCGCCAATCCGAATTGCACCACCGCCATCGCGCTCATGGCGCTGTATCCGCTGCACAAGGCGTTCACGGTGAATCGAATTTTCGCCTCCAGCTACCAGGCCGTCTCCGGCACCGGCGCGAAGGCCATCGAGGAATTGAAACGGCAGGTCGGCGAAATCGTGGCCGGCAAGCCGGTGACAAAGGAGGTCTATCCGCACCAGATCGCCTTCAACGTCCTGCCGCAGGTGGATTCATTTCTGGCGACCGGCTACACGAAGGAGGAAATGAAGATGGAAAATGAAGGCCGCAAAATCATGCACCACCCGAATTTCCGGGCGAGCGTGACGTGTGTGCGCGTGCCGGTCTATCGCTCGCACTCCATCGCCGTCAGCGCCGAATTCGAAAAGCCCGTGACCGCGGAAGCCGCGCGCGCCGTTTTGAAAAAAGCGCCCGGCCTGGATCTCGTGGACGAGCCGGAAAACAAAAAATATCCGATGCCGCTGTTCACCTCGGAAAAGGACAACTGCGAAGTCGGCCGCGTCCGCAAGGATTGCGCGCTGGACAACGGCCTGTGCTTCTGGGTGAGCGGCGACCAGTTGCTCCGGGGCGCGGCGCTCAACGCCGTGCTGATCGCGGAAGAGTTGCTGAAATAAAGTTCAACCGCCAAGACGCCAAGAACGCGAAGGCGGTTCAAATTTCAAAGGCAGGAATTCGGAAAACGGATTTCTGCCTCCTTGCTTTTCCAATCCAATCTTGGCGATCTTGGTGCCTTGGCGGTTTCTTTCACGGCGTTTTGAGCCGGTAAAAAACATTGCAGCCGGGCGGTGGCAGAATCACTTCATTGTGCAAATTGGTGAGGTTCAGCGTGGGCTTGTTCGTCATGTCCGTCCAACTGCCCAAATCCGAACTTTGCTGCATCACAAAATTCGTCGAAGGCACAATCCATGAAAGCTTGAGATTGCCGTTTGTCGGCGTGAGGTTCAACTGTGGCGCCGGCGTGGTTTGCAAAGAGTAAATCCCATCCCAAGACACTGTTACTTGGTCGTTTTCAACTCCGGTGCCAATCAGCCCCACCAATTTGGAACCATCCGCCGACGAAGCGACGAATCCCCACTTGTAATTGTTGCCTGCGTCCAACGTCCAGGTAGTTCCCGAATTCGTTGAGAGATAAATCGGACCGTTGGCCACCGCCGCCAATTTGTTGCCATCCGCCGATGAAGCAATGGAAGTCCATTGGCTGGCGGGCAGGTTGTTTGACATCCATGTTGCTCCCGTATCCGGCGAGGTATAAACCAAGCCGCTTTGCACTATCGCGGCCAGTTTGGTTCCATCCGCCGACGAAGCAATAGCTTCCCAGTTCGTGCTCGGCACGCTCGTTACAGTTGTCCAAGTTGATCCCGAATTCGTTGAGGTGTAAATCATGCCACCATAAGCAGCTATCGCCAGTTTGGTTCCATCCGCAGATGAAGTGGCTGAATGAAATGCCTGATTATCCGTCACCGTGCTGTTTGATGTCCATGTCGCTCCCGAATCGGTCGAAGTGTAAATCAGATTGGACCAAGCCACGGCGACCAATTTGCTTCCATCCGCCGATGAAGCAATGGAAGTCCAAACTGCCGTTGGCAGGCTGTTGGATATCCATGTTGCACCCGAATTGGTCGAGGTATAAATCGGCCCCATAATAGTCACGACCGCCAATTTAGTTCCGTCCGCCGATGAGGCGATAGAAGGAAACCATGGCTGGTTATTTAGCACCGCGCTGTTTAATGTCCATGTTGTTCCCGAATTCGTTGAGATGCAAACCCCCGCATTTTCAGGCCCAACCGCCACCAATTTGCTTCCGTCTGCTGATGAGGCAATGGAAGACCACTCGCCGAAAGGCGCGCTGGTCATTGTCCAAGTCTGGGCGACCACGGAATTCAAGCCACACCAAGCCGCCGCAATTAGCAGCAAAATTTTAATGGGTTTCATTTGACGTGATGCATTAATCAACCACCCGCCGGAATTTTTGGCAAGCGGATTTAGTGGCAGCAACGGACGCGAGTCCGCTCATTATTTTTCCGCCAAAAAGTCAGAGCCTCCTCACATCGGCTGCCATGGAATCATTTGACGATGCGCTGCCCGAACGCAGAATTGACGCTGCCAGCTTTCCGGCGCACACTCGCCGCATGAAGGAAATGTTGATGAAATGAGCGCCGGCGCTTGACAAATATTTATTCAGGGAGCATAGACCGGACATGCGTTCGGGGACATACCTTGCACTGGGGCTGCTGCTCATCGCGCTGAAGGTCTGCGCGGATGAAAAATTGCCGGCGCTCAAGGCGGGGAACGAAGTTTATAGCAACGTCACCATCTTCAAGGTTTCGGCCACGGACATTTATTTCACCAGCAACCGGGGATTGGCGAACGCGAAATTGAAGGAGCTCGACCCGGAGCTGCAAAAGCATTTTCACTACAACACGACCAACGCGATGGCGGTGGAGAAAAAACAAATTGAGGCGAACGCCCAATACCATGCCGCCCATCTCGTCAGTCACCCGGCGCTGCCGCCGTCCAACGAAGACCGTTCCGCGCCGACGTCCGCCGGCGCGCCCGAGTCCACCTCGCCGCGCGTGCTGTTCATCGGCAACAGCTATACCGGCGTCAACAACCTTCCGCAGATTTTCCACGATGTTGCCGCCAGCGCGGGCCACGCGCCGTCCGAAATCAAGGCCGTCACACCCGGCGGGGTGACGTTGTATCAACACCTTACTTCTCCCGACACGTTGAAGACCATTGACGAAGGGAATTGGGACATTGTCATCCTGCAGGCGCAAAGCGAGGAAGCTGCCCTGTCCGAGCAGTTCCCGAACTGGCGCTACTATTTTCTCAAGGGCGCAGCCGGCCTTTACGACCGCATCAAGGCCGGCAGCCCGCGCGCCAAAATCATCCTTTACCAGACCTGGGCGCGTCACGCCGATTACTGGAACGATCCCAAAGCCGACCGGAGCATCGGCAACAATCCCGCCGACATGCAGGCGCGTATCCACAAATGGTATCAAAACGCCGCCGCGCAGAAAAATGACTTCCTCATCGCGCCCGTCGGCGATGCGTGGGAATTGAATTACAAGGATCCGAACGCCATCCGCCTCCACGTCGCCGACAATTCGCATCCCGCCTTCAACGGCTCCTACCTCGCGGCACTCGTGATTTACGGCACCATCTATAACCCGCCGGACCTGAACATCGCCTATCACGGCGATCTCAACCGCGCCGAGACGCTCTATCTTCGGACCATCGCAACGCAGGCCACGCACATGAGATTTTTGCAGTGACAGAATACTCTTCCTCAACCCGGACTTCTCCCCAACGAGAAATGCGCGCCGGAATTTTCCGGACAATCCGTGCTATCAAAGTGGCGACATGTCGCCGCAGTCCACAACGTCAGGCGGCTCGTCTGGCCGATCAAGCGCAGGGCCGGATTCGCAGGCGGGATTGTGTCCCCGCCTGCGGAGTTTATCGAAGGCGATTTTGTAGCCCAGATTCCGGGGGATGTTCCACCATAAACCGGTCCGGGACCCGCCCAGCAGCCGACGGGAAATGGAATTCAACGAGTAAAATTGTTTCGTGACCCACTCGACTCCCGCCTGCAGTTGATCCGGCGTCATTTGCCGTGGCTGAAAGACGACATCCGTCCGCGCGTTGTATTTCGACCAGTCGCGGGTGAGAATCCGGCCTTCCGCCTCCAGCTTGCGAAAGATCGGTGTTCCTGGAAACGGCGTGAGGCTGCCAATCGAGGCCACATCCACTCCCGCCTTTTCCAGAAACTCCAGCGTGCGTTCAAAAACGGTCACGTCGTCATGGTCAAAGCCGAAGACCAGGCCGGTCTGGACGGCGATGCCGGCGGCGTGAAGTTTTTTGATGCCGTCCAGATAGCGGTGGGGTTGGTTGAAAGCCTTGCCTGTTTCCCGCAGGCTGGCCACCGAGATGGATTCAAGGCCGATAAAGAGCGCCTCGTAACCGCTGGCCGCCGCGAGCTGGATGAGGTCATCGTGATCCACGATGTTGAAGGTGGCCTGGCTGGTCCAGCGTTTGCGCAACGGAACCAGGCCGCGGAAAAGTTCCCGGGCGTAGTCCAGGTTCCCGATGATATTGTCGTCCCAGAAGATCAGCGCCTTCTCCCGGATTGAGGCCGCTTCCGCAATCACCTCGGCGCTGGGGCGGCGGCGACATCATTCACGTCAAAATCACGCGGCAGGTGGTGCGCGGCGAAGGCAAACCGATTGTCAGAAGGAAACAGGACGCGGAGGCGGCGTAGAGAATTTACGATTTACGATTGAGTCCGAATTCACTGTCGGCGCGCAAATCGTGGCTCCATGCACGCGAAAATCGCTTCCGACAGCCATTCTTTCGATCCGTGCGGGACAACTTTATTTCCGTGCGCCGATTTCCCCATCCGTGCGCGCGTTTCCCGGTTCGTGCGGCGGTTTTTCAATCCGTGCGGGCGATCTCCCATTCCGTGCGGGCCATCATTCCGTCCGTGCGGCGATTTTCCCATCTGTGCGGCCATTTTTCGATCCGTGCGGGCAAAAAGCCCTGTTTTTGATGGATTTTGGCGAATTCCGGTGGTCAAAAAGAGACACATTGGTAGGGCGGGCAGTCCTCTGCCCGCCGATGGTGGGGCGAGCGTCCCCGCGAGCCGGCTCGTCAGTAGCCTCGCCCCACCCGACTCCGACGGCGCGCACGGAGTGACGCGTCCTACCAGCAAAAAAATAATCATTGCGCCCGCCCGCAACCGGCGTATAAATCGTTCCTCAATCTCTTCGCTCGTTCAGGAAGAGAAATTAAACAACTATCATAAAATCATTATGCAACGAAAAATCGCCAGCCTCACCGCAGCCTTCAAAACCACCGCCGCTTTCGGCGCGAAATACGCCGCCGATTTTCCCGGCACCGGCATGGGCGGACAAGAATTCGCCCTCGTCACTGCCGCTGTTCCGCAGACCGCCACGCTCGGAGCCGCTCAAGTTTCCGGCACGGAATCCGCGCACGCGGGCGCACTGTCCAAGGTTGCCGGGCGCTTTCATCTCCACGACGATTTGCACGGCATCGCCGACGCCGCGCATTCCCTCGTGCTGATGGGCACGGCGGGACTTCAGGGAAAATTCCTCATGCCCCGCAGCGGTGGCGACACGGCGTTGCTCAACACCGCCCGCGCCTTTCAAACCGACGCGGCGGCGTTCTCCGCGCAATTCATCAGCCTCGGTCTGCCCGCCACCTTCATCACGCAACTCGGCACGGACATCACCGACTTTGAGACGGCCATCAAGGCCAAGGGCGCGGGCGTGGGCGCGCAGGCCGGAGCCACTGGCGGATTGGAAGACACGGCCAACAAAGCCGCCATTGCCCTGCACGTCCTCAAAACCATTGTGCCAAACATTTACAAAAACGACCCGGCCAAACTCGCCGAATGGGCGACCGCCAGCCACGTCGAAAAACACACGCCCGTCCCGCGCGCAAAACCGGCTCCGGCGAAGTAAAATCAAATGTCAAACGTGCGCTAAATCAAGTTTGAATAAAATATGGAATTGACGCCTTTAAATATCCGCTATGAACCTGATTAAAATATTTCTATTGGCGACGTGTGTATTCGCAATGTGGCTTGTCGCCCCGGAAACCGGTTGCGGGCAAAATTTGTTCGTGTCGGGTTATCAAAGCGGCAACATCTACCAATTCACGCCGAGCGGAATCCAAATGGGCTTCGCCTCTGGGTTGAATGGCCCTCAAGGACTGGCCTTTAACAGCGCAGGCAACCTGTTTGTGGCGGATTACGCCAACGACATCACTGAAATCACGCCGGGGCCGGGCGGAGCGCAAAGCACCTTTGCTTCCGGGTTGGGTGCTACTTCATTGGCTTTCAACAGTGCTGGGTATCTGTTTGTGGGGAGTTGGGGCAACGGCAGCATCACTAAAATTTCAACAAGTGGAGCGCAAAGCACCTTTGCCGCTGGGCTGAATCAACCTTATGGACTGACCTTTAACAGTGCGGGCGATTTGTTTGAGGCGGACAATGGCAGCGGCAACATTTATGAATTCACGCCGGACGGAACGCAAAGCACCTTTGCTTCCGGGTTGGTTGACCTTGAAGGACTAGCTTTTAACAGCGCGGGTGACCTGTTTGCGGCGGGTGGGATCAGCGGCAACATCTATGAAATCACGCCGGGCGGAGTGCAAAGCACCTTTGCTTCCGGGTTGGGTGCGCCTATTTCACTGGCCTTTGACAGCTTCAGCGATCTGTTTGTGGGGATTGGGGGCAGTTTTTCAGGCAACATCACTGAAATCACGCCAAGTGGTGTGCATAGCATCTTTGCCTCCGGGTTGGATGAATCTCCTGATGGCCTGGCCTTCCAGCCAGTGCCCGAGCCATCCACTTGGAAAATGCTGGCTGGCGGCATGATTGTGTTGTTGTCTGTGAGACGCCACCGAGCCTGACCGCTGCTGCTTCATCAATTCAAACCGGCGGCGGGAAATAAATTCGCCCAGCGACGCCCGCACGACTTCGACAACGTTTTCCACTTCACGCGCCATTTCGTCGGGCAACTCCACTTGCAGCGTTTTCATAGCTGGAAATTAAATCAAATTACTGTTGCTGTCGAACATGAAACGGTGGACCACCGCATTTCGGGCACCGATCTTGCACTAACGAAGTGCCGTCCTTGGGACAAATCTTATTATAGGCGATAAAGAGCCGGGCAACATCCTCGGCTCTCACGATCAAATCTTTAACGTGCATTTTTTCCGCCTGCTTCTGAAAAATTTCCACTGTGTCATCCTGGATGTGACCAACCGCAAGCAGGATGATGACATTCAGTCGCGGTAAACGGTCTAGCCTGTTGATTTGATGAGAAATTATTTTTGCGGTCACACTTTTGCATGATTTCCCCTTGATGACGAATGCAGCACAATAGCCCTTACCACGATATGTCAGTTGCGTCACAATATCGGCGATTTCAGTTGCGCAGTGAGGTGTATTCGTGTGGTCGAAAATTATCTCGCGGATAAAGCGTTCAATCTCATCTTTTTCATACAGATTTCGAACATTCTTCAAAATATCTTTTGGCAGAGTCGTTCGTGAGACTTGCTCGACGAGCTTGAATTCATCAAAGTCTTCAAGTCGTAGTGCTGCCGATTGCGCTGGGCGAACAGATGTTTCTTCAGATTTGGGAAAGTTAGCGGAGGCGAGGTTCGCAAAAAACGAATCTATAGCTGTATCATTTCTTGCCGCCGAGATGGCAGAAGGAAGGTGCAGCTTTTCAAATGCTGCACTAATGTTGGGAGCTTTGAATTCCTGTAGCAACTTCAGAGCTTCTAGGACAAAAGCTGCATTATCCTCCAGGGCAGGAATCAGCCACACATAACCCTTTCCGAGTTGCAGGAATTGTCCAAGGACCTGATTGACTTTGTTGGTAAGCAAAGGGAACCATTGGGCAAAAGGTAAATTTGGAGAGCCGGGTTCTGCGTCAACAAATCGAGGTGCGTGAGAGATTTCAAATTGAATTGGAATTCTAAATTTGACCGTATGGCCAAACTTGGAAATAAGCTCCTCAAAAGGTTTTGCGAATGAGATTTCGGTAGCCATTGTTTGACCGAATCGCCAACGAACTCCAAAAATATTTGGACTCTCTGCCGAAACGTATCGCAACCATTCTGGATTCAGAAAAAAGAAAATTGGAACACCTCCATCAGCAACCGCGCGAAGCAGATGTGATGAACCAAAAAGGCCACCAGCAAAAACGAAAGATTTTGATAGTTGGGTTAATTGTGTTTCTTCAATAATTCGATACCTAGATTTATTCGTTCTGTTAAACAGTTGGGCAAAAGGCGGAATGTTTTTTACGATTTTGCACCGATAATTGTCATTGTTTCTGCCCGGTCCCCAGTCCAAAGAATCATAACAGGCTGGCTGCTTGAGGTCGCATACAATTGCATCAACTTCGTGCGGAGGAACGGAAAGATTTGGTCTTCCAGTTCGATAGCCGATTTCGCCAGTAACAACGTTATGCCCCGCTGATTGAATAAATTCAGTGGTTGACGGCTCGCTGTCTATGCAAAGAACCTTCGCCATAAATCATTGCCCAAAAAATTTCTAAATTTCCTTCACCACTTCCACAAACCGGTCCACTTCGGCCTGGGTGTTGTCCAAATAAAAACTAGCGCGGGCGCGTAAATCGTCAATCGCAAATCGTAAATCAGACGCCGATGTCCTCATTCCAAAGTTCCGGCCTGGCTTTGATGAAATCGCGCATGATCTGGATGCAGGCTGGGTCATTCAAAATTTCCAACTTCACGCCTTGTGAGCGGACATATTCCTCCGGGCCTTGAAATGTTTTGTTTTCACCGATAACCACGCGCGGAATTTTGTAGAGCAGAATCGCACCGCTGCACATCGGGCACGGCGACAGCGTGGAATACAAAACGCAGCGCGAATAAACCGACGCCTTGAGCCGTCCGGCGTTTTCGAGGCAATTCATCTCCGCGTGATGAATGACACTGCTGCGTTGCACGCGCTGGTTGTGTCCGCGCCCGATGATTTTGCCGTCCAGCACCAGCACCGAGCCAATGGGAATGCCGCCTTCAGCCAGACCTTTTCTGGCCTCGTCAATTGCAGTTTGGAGAAATGCATCCATGATTCATCTCGCGAAAATCTGGCGGATGACGTCCTCAATCGGCACTTCCTGGATGTCAATGTCGGTGACGGGCAGTTCATCCAGCAGCGATTTGCAGACCGGAATCACTCGGTCGCGTTTGACCTTGAGCGTGATGGCGCCGGGAGTTTTCTCCACGACTTCGCCAAAGCGCGACAAATCTTCATTCGGGCGCGCCTCGGTGCTGGCGCATTGGATCGTGATGACTTTGAAATCGGCGAAGCGGTCAACGATTTCGCTCAACTTGCCGTCGAAGAAAATTTTCCCGTGGTCAATGATGATGACGCGCTCGCACAGCGCCTGGATGTCGGCCATATAATGGCTTGTGAGCAGGATGGTCGTTTTTTGTTCCGCATTGTGACGGCGAATAAAATCACGAACGGTTTTCTGCGAAGTCACATCGAGGCCGATGGTCGGTTCGTCCAGGAACAAAACCTTCGGCTGGTGCAGCAATGACGCGATGAGTTCCATTTTCATCCGTTCGCCAAGGGAAAGTTCGCGGACGCTGACGTTGAGCTTGTCCTTGACGGCGAGGAGTTCGCTCATTTCAGCGAGGGTGCGCTCAAAACGGTCCTTTGGGATGCCGTAAATTTTCGCGTTCAACTCCAGCGATTCGCGCGCCGGCAAATCCCACCAAAGCTGGTTTTTCTGGCCGAGCACGAGCGCAAACTGGCGGCGGTAGCCATCGGCGCGTTCCCACGGCGTATAGCCGAGAACTTTAGCTGAACCACTCGTGGGATAAAGCAGGCCGGCGAGCATTTTGAGCGTGGTCGTCTTGCCGGCGCCGTTCGGGCCGAGAAACCCGACGAGTTCGCCGGGCTCAATCTTGAAGCTGACTTCGTTGGCGGCCAGCGTCTGATCGTATTGACGATGGAAAAGCCCTTTGACGGCGCCGCCAAAGCCCGGCTGCTTTTTGTAGGTGCGAAAGGCCTTGGTGAGGCCATTGACTTCGATGACAGGCATGGGAAATAACGGGTAAATGGAGTGCTGGAGTATTGAAAAGTTGTTTGGCTTTATCTCATTACTCCAACACTCCAACACTCCAACCAAAAGGTCAGCGCATCAACTGCTTTTCCAGATAATGGACGACTTGGCGGACGTTGGCGTCCACTTCCATGCGATCTTTGACGAGGCGGCAGGCGTGCAGCACCGTGCCGTGGTCGCGGCCGCCGTAGGCTTCGCCGATGGTGTTGAGCGAGCTTTCGGTCATCTGGCGGGAGAGATACATGGCGATCTGGCGCGGGAAGGCGATGTTTTCCGGGCGGCGTTTGCTGGTCATGTCGGCCAGGCGGATGTCAAAATGTTCCGCAACTTTCTTCTGAATGACTTCGATGCTGATGGAAAAACGGCCTTCTTCGTGGAGGATTTCGCGCAGCAGGCCTTCGACGACTTCGATGCTCAATTTTTTGCCGGTGAGCGAGGCGTAGGACGCCACGCGGATGAGCGCGCCTTCCAGCCGGCGGACATTGGTGCGGATGCGGTTGGCCAGAAAATTCAGAATGTCCTCCGGCAGCGTCACGTTCATGAGCTGCGCCTTCTTTTGGAGGATGGCCAGGCGCATTTCGACGTCCGGCGGCTGAAGGTCGGTGACCAGACCCCATTCGAACCGTGAAACGAGGCGGTGTTCCAGCCCCTGAATTTCGCTGGCCGGGCGGTCGCAGGTGAGCACGATTTGTTTGTGCCCCTCGTGCAGCGCGTTGAAGGTGTGGAAAAATTCCTCCTGAATCCGTTCCTTGCCGGCGAGGAACTGGATGTCGTCAATCAACAGCACGTCGGTCTGGCGATATTTCTTGCGGAACTTGGCGAGTTGGTTGTTTTGGATTCCGTCAATGTATTCGTTGGTGAATTTCTCGGATGAGAGGTAAGCGACGCGCGCGCCTTTCTTGTTGCCCGCGACGTGCTGGCCGATGGCATGGAGCAGATGCGTCTTGCCCAGGCCGACGCCGCCGTAAAGGAAGAGCGGATTGTAGGATTTGCCGGGCGCCTGGGCCACGGCCAGCGCGGCGGCATAGGAGAAATTGTTGTTGTTGCCGACGACAAACGTGTCAAACGTGTTCTTGGGATTAAAATGGATTTCGCCGCCGGTTGCGCGTTCGTGCCCGGATTCGGCGGATTTTATTTTGGCCGGTGCGGCCGCCGCCGCCAGAGCGACCGGGGCGCCGCCGGGCGCAATTTGGAATTTGACCTGCAACTGACGGCCGGCGGCGATGGCAAAGGCGTCTTGCAAGAGGCTGGTGTAGTTGTCCTTGAGCCAGACTTCGCTGAATTCGTTCGGCGCTTCCAGCGTGACATGATTGCCATCCACCGCGCACGCGCGCAAGGGGGCAAACCACATGCTGAAGGTGTCTTTGCTCAACTTGGAGCGGAGCTGCTCCTGCGCCAAATTCCAAATTTTTTCTGCTGAAAGTTGCATTTGTGTTCCGTCTAAAAGCCTGTTTTTCAAGCATTTTATTCACCTGACCCCAAAATCGGGGTCCAACGTCAATTTCCCCGCACGCCTGCCCTGACAAAAAGCAACAGTTAAAACAAATTCGCCGGCACTCATGCTCTGTTCGCCGGAGGCTGCTTTTAACTCATAGAATAACCTGCTGATTTTCAATATGTTGCGTCAATAAATCGTCTTTGTCCATTTCCCGTTCGCTTTCACCATCAAAATGCTCGAAACAACTTTTGTGAACGCGGACATTTTTATGCAAACGGACGCAAAGTTTCGAGGACAACATATTAACTCTTGTTCACGAGTTATTCACATGGGCCTTCCGGCCAATAAAATCAAGCTTTCCTTCGGCTTCGCCGTCTTTGTTCAAACCGCCTGCTCGCCGGTTTCTCCCGTGCGAATGCGCATGGCGCTTTCCACCGCATAAACAAAAATTTTCCCGTCGCCAATCTTGCCGGTCTTGGCCGCCTTGGCAATCGCATCCACCGCCGCGTTGGCCTGTGCGTCGGTCACCACGATTTCGATTTTGACCTTTGGCAAAAAATCCACGGTGTATTCGCTGCCGCGATAAATCTCCGTGTGGCCCTTCTGGCGGCCAAAGCCCTTGACTTCGATGACGGTCATGCCTTGGATTTCCAATGCCGTCAAGGCGGATTTTACATCCTCCAATTTGAAAGGTTTGATGATCGCTTCAATTTTTTTCATAGCATTCTCCGCTCGTTTGTCTGGATGTTCGGATATTAACAACCGGGCCGGTTCTGTAAACAGGAATTTTTGCGGCCCGATGGGGTTTTCGCACAACCCGCCTGCCGCCGGGCATTAATTGCAACCGGCGGTTAATAAAGATCCCGCCTATCAACAGTTTTAATTATACTTGCCAATCGTATTTGACAAAAATAAGCGACTGTGATTTATTGGGGTGGTTGCAGCGGTGTTTGAACCGGTTTTGCACAATGATCTTTGATTTTTTAACAGTTTTCGATCCGGGTTTTGGTTCAGGCCCGGGTTGGAGTCCTCCGTAATCCTACGTTGAACTCATTCTGAATTCCCCGGGTCTTTCGGTCATCTTCTGACTGACTGACCCGGTTTTTTTTCCCGATTTCGCCCGTGTTTTGCCAATCCGGCTCCGCGCGTTGGTTGACACCGCTTTTTTCCGCTGTTACCGTTCGCGTTTCTGAAAATGGCGACGGATTATAAAAACACGTTGAATTTGCCCCGCACCGGCTTTCCCATGAAAGCCGATTTGGTGGCGCGCGAGCCGGAGCGTTTGAAAAAATGGGAGGCCGCCGGACTCCGCCAAAAAATCCAGACTGCGCGCGCGGGCGCGGAGAAATTCGTCCTGCATGACGGCCCGCCCTTCGCCAACGGCGACGTCCACATCGGCACCGCGCTGAACAAGATTCTCAAGGACATCATCATCAAATATCAGACCCTGCGCGGCAAATGCGCGCCCTACATTCCCGGCTGGGATTGCCACGGGTTGCCGATTGAATACAAGGTGATGCAGGATTTAAGGCAGGAGTATTTAGAGAAAGTTTTTGAAGGAAAAGGTAATCCGCCAAAAGACGTTCGGGAAAAGTTGATCGAAGAAGCTTTCAGTGATCCGCTTAAAATTCGAGCACGTTGTGAAGAGCGCGCACGAATATACGTTGAAATCCAGATGGAAATGTTCCAACGCCTCGGCGTCTTTGGCGATTGGGAAAATCCATATCTCACGCTGAACAAGGAATACGAGGCGGACGAACTGCGCCTGTTTGCGGACATCGTGGCCAAGGGTTTCGTGTATCGCGGCAAAAAACCGGTTTATTGGAGCATTCCCTGCCGCACCGCGCTGGCCGAAGCGGAAGTCGAATATCAGGATCACGTCAGCCAAAGCGTGTTCGTGAAATTCCCCGTCGTTGACCAGCCGAAAACGTTCATCTTGATTTGGACGACGACGCCGTGGACGCTGCCCGCGAACCTCGCCATCGCTTACAACAAGGATTTTCAATACGTCAGCGCCAAGGTCGGCGATGAAAACTTTATCGTCTTCCGCAACCTGCTGCCTGCCGTGGCCGAAAAATGCGGCTGGACGAACTTCACCGAAACGCCGTTCCCCACCGAGCAACTCACGACGATCCAATACCAGCATCCGTTCTGCAACCGCACCGGCAAGGCATTCGCCGCCGACTTTGTCACCGCCGACACCGGCACGGGCTTTGTCCACATCGCGCCCTGCCACGGGCTGGACGACTACAATCTTGGTCGAGCCAACGGTTTGCCGATTTATTCGCCAGTGGATGACGACGGAAAATTTGCCTGCACAAATGATTTGCCCGTCGAACAGCAAATGCCCGCCGAAATGATCGGCAAATCCATTCTCGAAAAGCATGGCAAGAGTGACGCGAACGAAGCCGTCCTGCACGAACTTCGCGCCCGGCACGCGCTGCTCCATCAGGAAAATTACCATCACAGCTATCCGCACTGCTGGCGCAGCAAAACGCCAATCATTTTCCGCGCAATGGATCAGTGGTTTATCAAGATTGACCACAAAGTGGGGCAGGCGTCTCGCCTGCCCAGCGAGTGCGCCAGCGCGAGTAGTCAGGAAATTGCGCCGACTGCGTCGGCGCGGGCAGGCGAGACGCCTGCCCTACTTACCTTCCGCCAGCAAGCCCTCGCCGAGATTGACCGTGTGAAGTGGATTCCCGAATGGGGTGTCAACCGCATCAAGGGCGCGGTGCAATCGCGGCCTGACTGGTGCATCAGTCGTCAGCGCACCTGGGGCGTGCCGCTGCCCGCGTTCTACGACGCGAAAGGCGAACCCATTCTCGACGCGCAAATCGTCCGCAACGCCGCCGATCTCATCGAGAAACGCGGCTCAAACGTGTGGTTTGAGAAATCCGCCGCCGAACTCTGGTCGCTCGTGAAGCCCGCGAATTGGAGTGGTGCCGAAGCCGTTGCCAAATCCAGCGACACGCTCGACGTGTGGATTGATTCTGGAAGTTCATCCCGCGCCGTGCTGATGCGGCGTGGCGAGTTGCAACATACGTTTGGAGTTCCGCCTTCAGGCGGTTCGGATGAAACAAATGTCGCCGCAGAGCCGCCTGAAGGCGGAACTCCAAACGCGTGGCAGGCCGACGTATATCTCGAAGGCTCCGACCAGCATCGCGGCTGGTTTCAATCCTCGTTGCTGCTCTCGCTCGCGGGCAATGGCACGGCGCCGTTCAAGACCGTGTTGACGCACGGTTTCATGGTAGATGCCGACCGCGAAAAAATTTCCAAGAGCAAGCAGGGCGCTTACGAAAAACCGCAGACCGCCGAAGCCTATGTCAAAAAATACGGCGCGGACGTGCTGCGGCTGTGGGTCGCGTCGCAGGATTACCGCAGCGACATCGTCGTGAGCGAGGAACGCATCAACAAAGTCGGCGAGACCTATCGCGCCATCCGCAACGCGTTGCGCTACCAGCTCTCGAACCTCTACGACTTCGATCCCGCGCGGCACACCGTGGCCGACGACCAACTCACCGGCTTGGATCGCTGGATTCTCGGCGAATTCGCGAAACTCGAAGCCGAAGTCCTCGTCGCCTACGACCAATACGAATTCCACGTCGTCTATCAAAAGTTGAGCCAGTTCATTGCCGTGGAACTCTCGTCGGTCTATCACGACGTCATCAAGGACCGGCTTTACACCGACGCCGCGAATTCGCCGCGCCGCCGCTCCACGCAGACCGCGCTGCACCGGCTGGTGACCGGCCTGTGCCTTATGCTCGCGCCGATCTTGGCGTTTACGGCCGACGAAGCGTGGGAATTTATTCCGGGCAAACCGACCGGCTCGGTGCATGAAGCGAAGTGGGTAAATAACAAGTTTAATCTTTCAAACTCGGAGCAATTAACATGGAAAACTCTTTTCAGGTTACGTGAAATCGCTCTACCTAAACTTGAAGAAAAGCGTAAAACCAAGTTGATTGGGAAGTCATTGGATGCTCACGTTTATTCCATTTTCGCGCCGAATTTTGAATCGCAGGCGACCATTGATATTGTTCGGGAGCACCAAGCGGAATTGAAAGAACTATTAAATGTTTCGCAGTTTTCATTTAAACAAGACACTTCAAGAAAAACAGAAGCTGGAGTAAGTGAATTTGAAGGTAAAATCAGTGTAGATGTGTTCAGTGCTCAAGGCGAAAAATGTGACCGTTGCTGGCATTGGGAAACGGACATCGGCCAGAACGCCCCGCATCCGACCATTTGTGGCCGCTGTGTTGAGGCGGTGCTGCAATTCAAGGCGTAGCCAGTTTCAATGCTGCGTCACCAATTCCCTCATTTCTTCTATCGAAATCGGTGGGTTTTTCGTGTGTATCATGGCGTGACAATTCGCGCAAACCAAAGCGATGTCATCAAGAGTTGTTTTTGAAGATCCACCGGCTATTAACTTGAGATGGTGCGCCACAATATACTCGCGACCGATGACCCCGTATTTTTCTTCAAAATTAAACCCGCACACTTCACAGCGATAACCTGAATTCACCTTCTTCGCTTCAATGAGTGCGCGATTTCTGCTTCGAAAAACTGCTTCTGCCGAGTAAGCCTCGCCTTCGAGGGCTTCGGTTTGCTTGTTGGCCTGTGCAGCGTTACCAATGGCTTTCTCCAATAGATTGAGCTTGTCTGGCGAAAGTTCCTTTACAGTTAGCGGTTCAGAACCGAGGAAAATCTTTACTGGTGGAAAGTCTGCCTCCCACTTAACCGGGACTTGGTGCGGCCAAGGAAAACCGTCAGGACTTTTTAGGCGACCGCTCGAATCGAATTTATACGCGCGCTCCGATCCGCCGCCAACAACACCTTTGCCAACAATTTCTGGACCTCGCTTCACATAAATCACATCGCCTGCTTTCATTTCATACGCCACTCGACGCAAGCTTGCTTTCTGGGTTGGTTCCAATTGTGCCCACAGTTTTTTGGGTTCGCCTTCTTGGTATTTTGAAAGGTCTGTTGCCTCCAAGGGAGAATATGTGATTGCTGCAACGCCCAATCGAAAACAGTCATACGACATTTCGTATCCGTGATTACCAGCGCGAAAGGACATTCTCCAAGTTTTCATATTGATTACGTTTCTATTTTAGGGACTTTGCGCCCGCGAAAAATTTTATCAAGAAAAAACCACCCCGGCCGCGGCGGCGTCCCGGCGCACCCGGAGTGTGCCCGTCCTCGGGCGCAGCAACGTGGCCGAGCGGGACGGCTTGCGGGTTGGTGAACGCGCATGGCAGTTTGGACGTTGCTGTGGCCGGGGACGGCTACACTCCGCCCGCCGCCACCCGCTGGCGCTACGGCCAGCT
>Ga0224534_1000862_pt1 | contig 17469 bp, 14 predicted proteins | sample 714E12024metaG_FD_172012 | JGI IMG/M metagenome (GOLD analysis project Ga0224534, IMG submission 172012) | Peat soil microbial communities from Stordalen Mire, Sweden - 717 E1 20-24 | ecosystem: Environmental > Terrestrial > Soil > Wetlands > Peat | place: Sweden: Norrbotten County, Stordalen... | reverse complement strand
ATCCGTTTGATCATAACAGCGGCATGAGATTGCCATTCCCAATTGAGATACTCAACTGAATAACGTTGTATTTGTTTTTTGTTTCAACGGTTAAAGTTTTAGCTTTTTTCTCTTCAAAAAACTAATTTTCCATCCTGCTCTGAAATCTTGAGCCGGTTGCCCGGCTTGAATTCGCCTTTGAGCAGACGCGGGGGAAGCGGATTTCTTCGTTTCGACCTTCACGAGCCAGATTCACCATTGCCGGGTCCGGGAAAACTGGTTTGTCATTCCCGGCGCGAGCGTCCGCGTAAAGCTGTGCCACGCGGCAGGCGCGCGTAAAGCTGTGCCACGCGGCAGGCGCGCGTAAAGCTGTGCCACGCGGCAGGCTCGCGTAAAGCTGCGCCACGCGGCAAGCTGCGTGAGCGTTGGCCATGTCCGCTGTCCAAATGAACATGAAAGTGCCAGAACGCACGGAGCCTGATGCCCAGCACCCCAGGTCAAGAGCCTTCACATTGATTGAGTTGCTCGTGGTCATCGCCATCATTGCGATTCTGGCGGGATTGTTGCTGCCGGTGTTGAGCCGCGCCAAGGACCGGGCGCGAGATGCCACTTGCATCTCCAATCTCAAGCAGTGGGGCGTCACCTGGAGGCTTTATGCCGACGAAAATAATGACACGTTTATGTCCGGCACCGCCGCCGCGTGGGCCCGGGGCGTCTGGGTGCTCGCATTCACCAACGGTTATTCGCAAAAACCCCCGCTGCTCTGTCCCAAGGCGACCGACCGGCGCGGCCCGGGCGATTATGAAACTCATGTTTCCCCGAATGACCCGAACGCCGTGGATTGGGGCGGTCCCACGACCGCGTATGATTTTCCCATTCCCGACCCGGCTGATCCCGCGCTGTCATTGATTGCCAGTTACGGTCTCAATTGCTGGGTTTACAATCCCGACACCAACAACATTCAGGGGCGTGACGCCAGTTTGCACTGGAGGAAATATGGTGCCGTGACCCAACCCTCGGTCACGCCGCTGTTTCTGGACTCACAATGGCGCGGCGGTGGCCCGTATGCCACAGACCCGCCACCCGCCTTCAACGGACAATGGCAATGGGTCGAGATGGATTTCTTTGCCATCGCGCGGCACGGCAAGGGCGTGAACATCGTCAATTTCGACGGCTCTGTGAACAATGTGCGGGCGAAGGATTTGTGGAGTTTGCCGTGGCACCAAAACTACAACGCCGCTGCAAACCTTGTATTTCCAGACTGGATGAACTGAAGGAGCGTTCCCCGGCGTCAGGTTTTCCAGCACCAGCCACCGTGCTTTCACAGCTTGGTTGTCGACACCGTGTCGCCGGTTCATTGCCAATTGAAAGCTAGAAAATCGCGATCTCCCCGATACACTGCCGCCAACGCATGGCCGACCAATCACAGTTTCGCGTTGAGATTCTTGACCCTGCCGTTCATCGCCGGGAAGAGTTCTCGTGTGAGTCACCGGAATTGACCGGGTTTCTTCACACGCGGGCAAGGAAGGAAGCCAAGTCGCGGACGTCAGCCTGTTTTGTTCTCGTGCCGGTTGCTGATCCAGGCCAAATCGCCGGTTTCTATACGCTCTCGGCCACGTCCATCGAATTGGAGAAACTGCCCGTTGAGTTGACCAGGAAATTGCCCCGTTATCCACGACTGCCAGCCACGCTGTTGGGGCGGCTTGCCCGCGCCCTCGCATTCAAGGGACAAGGCATCGGTGATCTGCTCATGGTGGACGCCCTGAAGCGGAGTTACGAAAGCAGTTCCATCGTCGGTTCAGTGGCTGTCGTGGTTGACCCGAAAGATGGGCCGGCCGCAAAGTTTTACGGCACCTTCGGTTTTAAGCCGCTGGATGAACAGAAAATGTTTCTGCCAATGAAAGCCGGTCCCGAATGGCTCGGATTGGAAAAGCCAGACGCCCCGTAACTCAGGCAGCCACACGCTGCCGGTAAGCGGCGGCAGCTTTTTTTAATCGGTTCGGAGCAGAGACTGTGGGATTCAGCAGAGCCTTCACGAAGCGACGTGACTGGATGGCATCCAACTCGATGGTTTCCTGGTCAGCAACGATCCGCCGCGCCATTTCGCGCGCATGAGTAATCACAAAGGTTGCGACCGAGCGCCCTTCAAGCGAGGCGGCACGTTGGAACAGCAGTTTGTCCGACCCGCTCACGCGGGCGACCAACCGCTCTCCACGACGTTCTTTGGTTAGAACCGGCACGGAGTTAATGTGTGCCGCAGAGGCACACATTTCAAGTTTAATTTTCAGCCGAGGCGCAACGCCCGAAAGTGGCGCCAAAGCTATTCTATATTGCGGGCGTTAAGCTGTGTTCCAGATTGGGTGATAACCACAGAATGAACGGGCGTTCTGCGGCGATGTCAAAGTTCCGTGAATGTTGAAAAATATCGCGCTGTCGCCCGCCGATGGTGGCGACAGGAAATCCGCCCGCTGTTGATCCTGGTGCTGGTCATGTGTTCCATCCGGTCGTCTTTGGCGGATTGGAACGATGTGCCCACCGGCTCAATGAAGCCGACGATTCTCGAAGGCGACCGCGTTTTCGTGAACAAGCTGGCCTATGACCTTAAAGTGCCGTTCACCACCTGGCACATCACCGAGTGGAGCAATCCGCAGCGCGGCGATATTGTCGTTTTCTTTTCACCCAAGGATGGCAAGCGGCTGGTTAAACGTGTCATTGGCCTGCCCGGCGACACCGTTGAGTTGCAAAATGAACGGCTCGTCATCAACGGCCAGCCCGTGGATTATGCGTCGCCGGACCCGGAAATGGCGGCGCAACTTTCCGGGGCTGAGCGCGAACGCAGCATTTTCGCGACGGAAAAACTTCCCGCTTGTCCGCACGCCGTAATGGCCATCAACGGAGTTCCAGCGATGCGAACCTTCGGGCCGGTGCAGGTTCCTGACGGCCACTATTTCATGATGGGCGACAATCGCGATGACAGCTTTGATTCGCGTTATTTCGGCACGGTGGCGCGTGGCCAAATCGTGGGCCGCGCCACGAGCGTGGTTCTTTCCCTCGATAAAAAGAATTACTGGCTGCCCCGCTGGAATCGCACCTGTTCTTCTCTGGAGAGCCGCCAGTGATTACGGGCGTTCCGCCGCAGCCTTGATCGCGTCCAACTCCTCCCACCGCGCGTATAGCCGGGCGAGATATTCCTTCGCGGCAGCGAGGTCGGCCATGAGTTGGTTGGTTTGCGTGGCGTGGGTGCGATGAAAATCGGGCGAAGCGAAAAGGCCTTCAATGCGCACAATTTCTTCTTCGGTCGCAAGAATCTGCGCTTCCATGCCTTCCAGTTCGCGCGCTTCCGCGAATGAAAGCTTGCGCGGTTTTACGGGTTTCGCCGCCTTCGTAGGCGCATCTCGTAAGAGTGCGCCTGACTTGTTGGTTGCTAGAATAACCGCGCTCTCACGAGACGCGGCTACGGATGCGCGTTGTTTCTTCTCCAGGTAGTAATCGTAGTCGCCGACGCTATGATGGATTTTTTCGTCGCCCTCAAAAGCGAGGATGTCCGTGCAGACGCGGTTGAGAAAATAGCGGTCGTGGCTCACGACGCACACCACGCCGGGGAACGCAATCAGTGCCTCCTCCAGCACGCGCAACGTCGGCAGATCCAAATCGTTCGTCGGCTCGTCGAGGATGAGGAAGTTGCCGCCGTTTTTCAGGATGCGAGCGAGCAACAGCCGGCTGCGCTCGCCGCCGCTCAGATATTTCACCTGCGTCGTGATGCGGTCGTCGGCAAACAGAAAGCGCTTCAGATACGAGCGCACGGAGATTTTGCCGTCGCCGAAGATGACAAACTCAGTGCCGTCGCCGACCTCCTCCAGCGCCGTGCGTTCCTCGCGCAATTGAATCCGGCCCTGATCCACGTAATTGAACTTCGTAAGCTGGCCGGTCTTCACCGTGCCTTCGGTGGGCGCGAGCTGGCCGATGATGATCTTGAGCAACGTGGTTTTGCCCAGACCGTTCCGCCCGGCAACGCCGATGCGCTGGCCGTTCTCGAACGTGAAATTGAACCCGTGAAACAGCGTGCGTCCGCCCAGGTCCATGCCGAGGTTGCTCAATTCGACCACGCGATTGCCCAGTTGCGGCGGCGGCGGGATGCAAAGTTCCACGTCTTCCTCAATCACCGGCCCGTCCTGCGCGGCGGTGTCGTAGTAACGCTCGAAACGGTCTTTCTGTTTGCTGCGTTGCGCCCGCGGGCCTTGCCGTACCCAAGCCAGTTCCTTTTTCAGGAACATCTGGCGTTTGTGTTCGATGGTGGCATCAGCGGCCTGGCGCTCGGCCTTGTCCAACAGGTAATCGGTGTAGTTGCCGGCATGCGAGAAAAACCGGCCATCGGACAACTCGACCATGCGCTTCGCCACGCGGTCGAGAAAATAGCGGTCATGCGTAACGACGAGGAACGAACCATGGAACTCATCAAGAAACTCCGCGACCCATTCGATGGATTCCGGGTCCAGATGGTTCGTCGGCTCGTCGAGAATCAGCAGGTCGGGGTCCGAGACCAGGGCGCGGCACATCGCCACGCGCCGTTTTTCGCCGCCGGAAAGCGTGTCAATGCGCCGGTCGGCGGCGGGACAATTCAGGTGCGACATCGCGGTCTCGATGCGCCGGTCCAACGTCCAGCCTTCCAGCGCGGCGATACGATGCTCCAATTCCTCATGCCGCTTCGAGGCATGCGGCAGCGATTCGAATTCCGCGATCAAATCGAGCACCGGCTTCGCGCCGTCGCGGATGTTTTCGAGAACGTTTTTCGCCGGATCGAGCATGAAATCCTGCGGCAGGTAGCTGACGACGAGCTCGCGCCGCCGGGTGACATCGCCGCTGTCGGGCGGTTGCAGCCCGGCGATGATGCGGAGAAACGTCGTCTTGCCGCAGCCATTGCGCCCGACCAGCCCGATGCGGTCGCCCTCATCGATGGCCAGCGTCGCGGCGTCAAGCACCGCGCGATCGCCGTAGCGGACGGTGATTTCAGTGGCGGTGAGGATGGTGGACATGACTCTTAACCACGAAATACACTAAACACACGAAATGTCGTTTCCTGATGGCGTATCCTGGCACCCGCACCAGCAGATATTTTGGACTGCGGCGGCAAGCGCAGTGCGACGCCGCTTTCGCATCGCTGGCCCTCCCCAAAAGCGCTGTCGCCGCTTTGCTCTGCCAGCGCAGTCGAAAAAGCACACCGAACTTTTCCTTTCGTGTGCTTCGTGTATTTCGTGGTTTCCAAATTCAATTACTCCCTCGCCGTTTGCACGGGCAGCGCGGACAGCGGAACTCTCTCGTTGGTTTTGGTGAAATAATCAGCCGACCATTCGTTGGCGAACAGCACCACAGGATTTTTGCCCACGTCGTAGGCGACCCGCGAGCCGGTCGGCAGCGACAGGACGTCGAGATCATCTTCTTTCATGTCCACCGGCAGCCAGCGCACGACCGTCCACGGGGCGGCTTCGAGGCGCGACGTCGCACCGTATTCGCTTTCGAGCCGGAATTGCACCACCTCGAACTGTAGCGGGCCGACGGCGGCGAGCAACGGCGTTTTGACCGATGAATTACGCAGGTAAAGCGCCTGGATGACGCCTTCCTGCATCAACTGATCCAGCCCCTGGCGAAATTGTTTGTACTTGGCCGTGTTCGGATTGTGCAGATAGCTGAAGGCCTCGGGCGTGAAGCGCGGGATTTCCTTGTAAAGGATTTTTGGATCGGTGGTGAGGGTGTCGCCGATGCCGAAACGGTCGTGGCCGACGAGACCGATGACGTCGCCCGGCCAGGCTTCGTCCACGATTTCGCGTTCGTTGCCGAACAGTTTGTGCGAGCTGGAGAGGCGCACCTTCTTTTTCGACCGCGAATGATGCACGGTCATATCGCGTTCGAACTTGCCCGAACAAACGCGGACGAACGCAATGCGGTCGCGATGTCTCGGGTCCATGTTGGCCTGAATCTTGAAGATGAAACCGGAGAACTCGGGATGTTCGGGCGTGATAAAGTTTGGAGTTCCGCCTTCAGGCGGATTTGTATTTGCATGTTTTCCATCCGCCGATCCGCCTGAAGGCGGAACTCCAAACCGGCCGCGAGGACCCGGCGCGTGTTTCAGGAAACCGTCGAGCAAAAGCTGGACGCCGAAATTATTGAGGGCGCTGCCGAAGAAGACGGGCGTGGTTTTTTCCGCAAGCACGGCGGCGTCATCCCACTCGTGCCCGGCGTGTTCGAGCATTTCGAGCTCTTCAACGGTCCGGCGAAAGGTTTCGTCGTCGAGTTGGCCGCGCACGGCGGGATCGTCCAGTCCACCGACCTGCACCGGCGCGCGATATTGGCCGCCCACGGTGCGCTCGAAGAGATGCATCAGCTTCGTCTGCCGGTCATAGACGCCCTGGAACTCGAAGCCGTTGCCGATGGGCCAGTTCACCGGGAACGCGCCAATACCCAGCACGCGCTCCAGTTCATCGAGCAGCGCGAGCGGATCTTTCATGGGCCGGTCGCATTTGTTCATGAACGTGAAGATGGGCACGCCGCGCTGGCGGCAGACCTCGAAGAGCTTGCGGGTCTGCGGCTCGATGCCCTTGGCCGAGTCAATCACCATCACCACCGAATCCACGGCCGTGAGCACACGATAGGTGTCCTCGGAAAAATCCTTGTGGCCCGGGGTGTCGAGCAGGTTGAGACGGTAGCCGTTGTAATCGAACTGCAACACGGTGGAACTGATCGAGATGCCGCGCTTCTTCTCCAGCTCCATCCAGTCAGACGTGGTGGCGGACTGGTTCTTGCGCGCGGTGACCGAGCCGGCGAGCTGCACCGCGCCGCCATACAGCAACAGCTTTTCCGTGAGCGTGGTTTTGCCCGCGTCCGGATGCGAGATGATGGCGAACGTACGTCGCTTCGAGATTTCTTCGGTAATGGTCACAAAGAACGGGAACCATAGCAGAGAATCAGACAGGAACAAGTTTTGGATTTTGTCCGGGCGGGCCACCAGAAATGTTTCCGGCGGCGCTTGGTGCTGAATCAACCGAAGGCAAGGCCACGATTTCGAGAGCGAATTCAAATTTCTTTTTTCGTGCTTCAAGTATCTGCACTGGCCTTTCTCGCCGGTTGTTTAGTGCGATGATTTCCACGCGTTGCTCTGGTGTCATTTTGCAACCAAGAATTACGCCTTCCAAAATCGGGTGAGGTGATTTTATGACTCGGTCGGCATAGTCTGCAAAACTGATTCTCCACTCAGCTTCGTGGTCCCAGCATTTTGCTTTTGTGAGTAGAACCTTGTCCCCTAACGGACCGACTTTACCCACAGAAAATTCATAAACGCTAAATTTTGGATATGAAGGTTCGTAGTTAATTTCACGAGCCATGCTTAAAATATTCTCTTTTGAACGCCTATACTTTAAGCAGTATCCTGTGTGGTCCTTTGCATAATACGAAAACATCAATAGATCATCCGGCTTTCGAGAAAATGAAACGATGCCATATTCATCAATGCGTGCTTGAATTCTTTTGACGTGTCCATCGTAATCTCTTTCCAGCAATTGGTTTTGGAGTGCATTGTTGATTATTTTCCACTTTTCCCGCTTTTTTATTTGAGGTCTTTCGGCCTGAATGATTTCGCTTAAATACTTTTTCTTTTGGTTAATCGTGCCATCCATTGTATACATTACCTTCGAGTCGAAAGGGTCGTTAAATTTGGCTGGGCTTGCGAAGAAAAGTTCCTCGTTCAGAATCCATGATTCGCTGTAATGGTCATGAGGGCGGTATTTATACAAAAAATCAGGCTCGGGGTTAAAATCCACACCGGCAGCAGATGCGATGTTCCCGCACCAACGACACTTCACTAATTTTTGACCTGATTCAGGTTCAAAGACAACCCAAGCTTCTCTCCCACATTTAAGACATTTCTTCGACAACTCCATCGTTATTGGTTCGGTTGTATACCAGTTACCTTTTTGCGAATACTAGTTCATCATCGCTGGTCGTGACTTTAATCCTGTCTCCGGGTTTGAATTCGCCTTCGAGCAGTTTCATGGACAGCGGATTGAGGATGTGTTCCTGCACGGCGCGCTTGAGCGGGCGCGCGCCGAATTGCGGGTCGTAACCCTCGCTGGCCAGCAGCTCCTTCGCCGCAGCGTCCACCTCCAGCGTGAGTTGCTGTTGCGCCAGCCGTTTCTTCAGTTTCTCCAGTTGGATGTCCACGATGCGCTCAATTTCGCTTTCGTCGAGGCTCTGGAAAATGATGACGTCGTCCACCCGGTTCAAAAATTCCGGCCGGAAATGTTTTTTCAACTCGGCCATCACCTTGTCTTCCATCGCCTGATGCGACGACTTGTCCGTATGGCCATCCATGAAATATTCCTGGATGATCGGCGAGCCGAGGTTGCTGGTCATGATGACGATGGTGTTCTTGAAATCCACCGTCCGCCCCTGCCCGTCCGTGAGCCGCCCATCGTCGAGCACCTGCAACAGCACGTTGAACACGTCGTGATGCGCCTTCTCAATCTCGTCGAACAGCACCACGGAATATGGCCGACGCCGCACGGCTTCGCTCAATTGCCCGCCTTCCTCGTAACCGACGTAGCCCGGCGGCGCGCCGATGAGCCGCGACACGGTGTGTTTCTCCATGTATTCGCTCATGTCGATGCGGATCATGGCGTTTTCGTCGTCGAACAAAAATTCCGCCAGCGCCCGGGCCGTCTCGGTCTTGCCGACGCCGGTCGGGCCGAGAAAAATAAATGAGCCGATGGGCCGGTTCGGATCCTGCAATCCGCTGCGGGCACGGCGCACGGCATCGGACACGGCCTTGATGGCTTCCTTCTGCCCGACCACGCGTTGCGCGAGCCGTTCCTCCATCTTCACCAGCTTCTGCCGCTCGCCTTCCAGCATCCGGCTCACCGGGATGTGCGTCCACGCCGCCACCACCCGGGCGATGTCTTCATCGGTGACTTCCTGGCGTAAAAGTGTGTTGCGTGTTGCGTGTTGCGTGGATTGCTTTTCGATGGTGGCCAGTTTTTTCTCCAAGTCGGGAATTTTTCCGTACTGGACCTCGGCGGATTTCGTCAAATCTCCGCGCCGCTGGGCTTGTTCGAGTTCCAGCTTCGCCTGTTCCAGTTGGGTTTGGACCACGCTGACGGCGTTGACGGCGGCTTTCTCGTTCTGCCATTGCGCCGTGAGCGCCTTGGATTTGTCCTTGAGATTGGCAGTTTCCCTGTCAATCAACTTGAGCCGTTCCTTGCTCGCGGCGTCCTTTTCCTTGGCCAGCGATGTGCGCTCGATCTGTAGTTGCAAAATCTGCCGATCCAACTGGTCCAGTTCCGTCGGTTTGGAATCCAGTTCCATCTTGATGCGCGACGCCGCCTCGTCCACCAGGTCAATCGCCTTGTCCGGCAGAAACCGGTCGGTGATGTAGCGGTTTGACAGCGTCGCCGCCGCCACGAGCGCCGAATCCTGGATGCGCACGCCGTGATGGACTTCGTAACGCTCCTTCAACCCGCGCAGAATCGCGATGGTCGCCTCCACCGTCGGCTCGGCGACCTGGACCGGCTGGAAGCGGCGTTCGAGCGCCGGGTCTTTCTCGATGTACTTGCGGTATTCGTCGAGCGTGGTCGCGCCGACACAGCGGAGTTCGCCGCGCGCGAGCTGCGGTTTCATGATGTTCGCCGCGTCCGTCGCGCCTTCCGCCGCGCCCGCGCCGACGATGGTGTGCAACTCATCAATAAACAAAATGATTTTACCTTCGCTCGCGGCGATTTCCTTGAGGAACGCCTTCAACCTATCCTCGAATTCGCCGCGATATTTCGCGCCGGCAATCATCGCGCTGAGATCCATCGCCACGAGCCGTTTGTTCTTGAGCGATTCGGGAATGTCGCCGCTGACGATGCGCCGGGCCAGGCCTTCGGCAATCGCCGTCTTGCCCACGCCGGGTTCGCCGATGAGCACCGGATTGTTCTTGGTGCGGCGGGTCAGCACCTGCATGACGCGGCGGATTTCCTCATCGCGCCCGATGACCGGGTCAATCTTCCCCTGCCGCGCCAGCGCGGTGAGGTCGCGCCCATATTTGTCGAGCGCCTGGAATTTGGCTTCGGGATTTTCGTCGGTCACGCGCTGGTTGCCGCGCAAATCGGCGAGCGCCTTGAGCACGACATCGCGCTTGAGACCATGCGTTTTGAAAATTTGTTTCAGCGAAGCGCCGCCATCGGCCAGCAGGCCGAGCAGCAGATGTTCAGTGCTGACATAATCATCCTTGAGCTTGTTGGCCTCGGCTTGCGCGGCATCGAGCGCCTTGCGCAGGGTCGGGCTGGCATAAACCTCCGCGCCGCCCTCGACCTTGTGGCGGCGGGACAAATCGCGCTCCAGCTCGGACTGCAGCTTCGCGGGTGGCACGCCGATTTTCTGGAGCAGTTCGGGCACGAGGCTTTCCGACTGGCCGAGCAGGGCCAGCAACAGATGTTCGCCGTCCATTTCCTGGTGCGACATTTCGCGCGCGAGGCGTTGCGCCTCCGCCAGCGCCTCCTGCGATTTGAGGGTCAATTTCTCCGGTTGCATAATCAGCGCCCGAATTTAACGCAAAGACGCCAAGACGCCAAGGCGCGAAATTTCAACCACGGTGTCAGCGCCGGAGGCGCGTAAGCAAGTAGCCCACGGTGAAACCGTGGGTTTAGCCGTCAAAAAAACCAAACCCCGCCAAGGGCGGATTCTTTGTCGCCACCCGTTTCCTTAAAACCTCCAGTCCCGCCCGACGTGCCGAAAAGCGGTGCTGAAGCATCCGCAGTCCAAACGCTTCGCGAGATTCGGAGACGCCTGGTGATCGCGCCAGCGTTTGGACTGCGTGCGGTTCACCGCCGCTAAGAAAGGAATGAAGAAAGCCCATTGTTTGCGGCTTTGCGTTAAAGAAAATTTCGATTAGCTTGCCCGCATGAACTATCGTGAACTGGGCCGGACGGGCTGGAAGGTTTCGGAAATCAGCTTTGGCGCGTGGGCCATCGGCGGCACGTGGGGCAACGTGGACGACCAGGAATCGCTCGCGGCCCTGCATCGTGCACTGGATGGCGGGGTGAACTTTTTCGACACGGCGGATGTTTATGGCGACGGCCACAGCGAACGGCTGCTGGCCAGATTGCGCAAGGAGCGGAAGGAAAAATTTTACATCGCCACCAAGGCGGGCCGCCGACTCGACCCGCACACCGCCGACGGTTACAATCGTCAGAATCTCACGGCGTTCATTGAGCGCAGCCTGAAAAACCTGGAAATGGACGCGATTGACCTGCTGCAACTGCATTGTCCGCCCATGGAAGTTTTTTACCGGCCGGAAGTGTTTGGCATTCTCGACGACCTCATGAAAGCGGGCAAGCTGCGGCATTACGGCGTGAGCGTGGAAAAGGTCGAGGAGGCGCTCAAGGCCATCGAATTCCCCGGCGTGCAGACGATTCAAATCATCTTCAATATTTTCCGGCAGCGTCCGTCGGAACTGTTTTTCCCGGAGGCGCAGCGCCGCCGTGTGGGCATCCTTGCGCGCGTGCCGCTGGCGTCGGGAATGTTGTCGGGCAAACTGACCCGCAGCAGCACATTTGCCAAAGACGACCATCGGAATTTCAACCGCCACGGCGAGGCGTTCGACCGCGGCGAAACGTTCTCCGGCGTGGATTTCGAAACCGGCCTGCGCACGGTGGAGCAATTGCGTCCGCTCGTGCCCCAAGGCGCAACCCCGGCGCAACTGGCCTTGCGGTGGATCCTGGAATTTCCGGCGGTGACGTGCGCGATTCCCGGCGCCAAACGTCCGGCACAAGTGGCGGAGAACATCGCGGCGTCGGACTTGCCGCCGTTGTCCGCCGACGCGATGAAAAAAATCCGCGCGATTTACGACGCACAGATCAGACCATTGGTGCATTCGTATTGGTGACAAGTGTCAGGTGACAGGTGACAAGAAAAGTCCGGTTGGCGGGCAAGGCCATGATTCTTGCCACATGTCACGTGTCACCCGTCACATTTTGGTTCAGTCAATCCGCCTTGCTCCCCCGCCGGTTTTGCGTTAGTTTGGGCACGCTATGGACATGGAAACACCACCTTTGCCGCCAAACAGCGTGCCGCCGCCACCGTTGACGCCGCCACCGATCATCACGCCGCCACCGCCGGCCAAACCGCGCAAGAGCCGGGGCTGGATGATTTTTGCGATCATTCTGCTCGTGCTGCTGTTCATCAGCCTGTTCGGGAATTTCACGCAATTTATCTCACGCGCGTTTAGCTCCGGATTCAGCCGGAGCGGCTTTCGCACCAGCATGACGCGCGAAGTCGGCCCGCGGCTCGAGGAATGCGTGCTCAAAAACAACGACGCGCGCAGCAAAATAGCCGTGGTCACCGTGGACGGCATCATCACCGATAACACAAGGAACCAAACCGGCAACAACATGGTGGACGTGATCAAAGCGCAGCTTGACCGCGCGAAGGATGATGACCGGGTCAAGGCGGTGATTTTGAAGGTGGATTCGCCGGGCGGCGAGGTGATGGCCTCGGACGAAATTAACAAGGCCGTCGCCGATTTTCAGGATAAATCGCACAAGCCGGTGGTTTGTTCCATGGGCAGTCTGGCGGCCTCCGGCGGTTATTACGTTTCCGCGCCCTGCCGCTGGATTGTGGCGAACGATCTGACCATCACCGGCAGCATCGGCGTGATTTTGCACACGTGGAATTACCGCGGACTGATGGACAAAGTCGGCCTCGCGCCGGTGATTTACAAGAGCGGCCTGTACAAGGACATGCTCAGCGGCGAGCGCAGCACGAATGAAATTCCGGCGGAGGAACGGGTGATGGTGCAAGGCTTGATTGACGAGACGTATCAAAAATTCAAGAACATCGTCGCCGATGGCCGCAACGCCGCCCACGAAAAAAACAAGACCGAAGGCCACGCGCTCATCAACAATTGGACCAATTACGCCGATGGCCGCGTGCTTTCCGGAACACAGGCATTCAAGTATGGCTTCGTGGACGAACTCGGCAATTTCGATGACGCGGTGAAAGCCACGAAAAAAATCGCCGGCATCACCAAGGCCAACCTGATCGAATACCGCGAGCGCTACGACATTTCCGAGTTTCTGCGCCTCTTCGGGCAGAGCGGAGCGGCGCACGACATCAAGCTCGACCTCGGCCTGGAGATGCCCAAGTTGCAGGCCGGGCAGCTTTACTTCCTATCGCCCACGTTTGTGAACTGACGTGAAAGGCGTCACCGTCATCGCGCACCCGCTGGTGCAGCACAACCTCACCCGGTTGCGCGACAAACGGACGCAGCCCCAGGAATTCCGCCGCCTGCTGGGTGAAATCGCCTCGCTCATGCTTTACGAGGCCACCCGCTCGTTCGCCACCCGTCCCACTTCCGTGCAAACGCCGCTTGCGCCCGCGCGCGGCTTTCGGATCAAACGCGAAGTCGTTCTTGTGCCCGTGCTCCGCGCCGGCCTCGGCATGCTCGATTCCATTTTGCAACTGATTCCCAACGCCCGCGTCGGTTTCATCGGCCTCAAACGCGAGGAAACGACATTGCGCGCGCAGTTTTACCACAAAAGTCTGCCGAAAAACCTGAGCCGGTTTGAAGTCATTTTGATTGATCCCATGCTGGCGACCGGCGGCAGCGCCGTGGCCGCGCTGAATTTGCTCGCCGAGCAGGGCGCAAAACAGGTGCGGCTCGTGAATCTGGTCGCCGCGCCCGAAGGCATCCGCCGCGTGCGTAAAAGTTACCCGAAACTGCCGATTTTCACCGCCGCCATTGACCGGCGGCTGAACAACAAAGGTTATATTTTGCCCGGCCTCGGCGACGTGGGCGACCGGCTTTTTGGAACGTAATTAATCCTCCTCGTGCTCGTCCTCGTCCTCGATTTTTAGATTACGATTACGAGGACGAGGAGGAGGACGATAAAAAATTCAAAATGAGCGACACTTTATTGATGGTCGCGGACAGCGAACGCGACGCGAACATGCTTTACGCCACCGGCACGTTTGTGCCCGACCCGTTCATTTACCTTCGCACCAGCGGCCGCCCCCTCATGGTGATGAGTGATTTGGAAATTGACCGCGCCCGCGCCCAAGCCCCGCACTGCCGCGTCGCGTCACTCGGCCAATATCAGCAAAAACTCCGCGCCCAGGGAATCATGCGGCCCGGCCTTGCCCACGTCGTCCGGCAAATTTTGCGTGAAAAAGGAATTCGCCGCGTCACCGTGCCGGATAATTTTCCGCTCGGTTTGGCGACGGACCTGGAAAAACTCGGCATCCCGGTCAAAGCCCGTCCGGGTAATTTTTTCCCGGAACGTGAAATTAAATCCGCCGCCGAAGTCAGAAAAATTTCCGCCGCGCTGGTAATGGCCGAGGTCGGCATGGCCGAGGCGGTGCAGGTCCTGCGCACGGCCAAAATTGGCCGCGACCGCAAACTCCTTTACCACAACCTGCCGTTGACTTCGGAAAAACTGCGCGCGGTGATTGATTGCGCGATTCTTCAGGCGGGCGGGCTGGCCGCCAACACCATTGTCGCCGGCGGACGGCAGGCGTGCGACCCGCACGAACGCGGCTACGGGCCGCTGCGCGCGCACGAGCCGATCATCATTGATATTTTTCCGCGCTCGCAAAAAACCGGTTACTTCGGCGACATCACCCGCACCGTCGTGCGCGGACGCGCCAGTGAAGCGGTTGGCAGGCTTTACGACACCGTGCGGCGCGGACAAAACATCGCGTTCCGAAAAATCCGCGCGAACATCCCAACCGGCGACGCCCATCGCGCCGTGCGGGAATTTTTTGAGCAGCAAGGTTACAAAACCCGCCGCCACCACGGGCGCATGGAAGGATTCTTTCACGGCACGGGCCACGGACTCGGTCTGGAAATCCACGAATCGCCGCGCGTGGGCGCAAATTCCACCGGCAAACTCCAACCCGGCCACGTCGTGACCGTCGAGCCGGGGCTTTATTATCCGGAAATCGGCGGCGTGCGATTGGAAGACGTCGCGCTCGTCACGAACAACGGCGCGCGCAACCTGACGCGGTTTGAGAAGGTGCTGGAGATTTGACCTTGCTTAACATTTCTTCAAGCAAATCATTTCGCCGATTCGGCGAACGGCGTGATTTGCCAAGATTGAGCGGCTTGAGCGTGGTTAAACTGGCGCGTTAATTTTTCACAAATTTTTTAGTCCATCACGGATAGCCGGAACACGTCGCGGATTTTTGAGCGAAGCGCGCGGCGGCGTTCAAGACTCACGTGGCCGCGTTTGTTGAACAACGCAGCCGAAGGCACGGAAAAAAACGTCGAGCAATCGCAAAAAGTTTCCCAGTCCATTCCATCCGTGCCATTCAACAAAACTTCGTAAGGTTTGGGCGTGCGGCTTTGGCGCTGGCTGGTGCAATAAAGAACGTTGACGACCGCGCCCGCGCAAAAATCGTCGTGTGATATGATGACGACAGGATGCTCGCCTCGGCCGGGAAAATTAAATCGCCATGCGTCGAATTGTTTTTTCAATCCGACACCTCCAGCGAACAGCCTTTGAGCAAGTCCAGCATTTCCGCGTCGCGCTCCGGCGTGACATATTTTTTAAGCGAGCCGGGTGGAAACGGCTCTTGCGTTTCCGCCTTCACGAGTGTCAACGTCAATCGTCCGTCACCGAAATTTTCGTAGGCGAAGACCTGGCGCGGTTTGGCGTCGGGAATTCGGATTCGCTTTTGGTCGTCCACAGTCAGAGTCTTCATTTTGGGAATTTCCCACACGTTTCGAACATCGTCAAGGCTGAAGCGGCGATGGGAAATTTTCTTGCAACAACCAACGGCGCGCGCAACCTGACGCGGTTTGAGAAAGTCTTGGAAATTTAACTGCGTGTCGGTTCAATTTAGATTAAATCATCAAAACCAAGAAAAAGTTATGTCCAAACTGAAAAAATGGTTTAGCCCGACACCGATTTGGAACAACCCCATCGGATGGGCGCGCAAAGTCGGCCAATCACGCGCCAAAGTAATTGTTTGGATTCTCATTCACATCGCGTTCGTCGGTGGTGGACTTTGGGCGATTTATTCTTTTACGGGGAAAATTCAAAGTGAAGACTTTCCAGACCGTTCAATAAGAAATCAGTTGCAAATGTTGGCCGTTCTTTCAGGTGCTATGCCGATAATCTTTATTGGCGTGCTTTATCCAGCATTTTATTTATAGATTGTTGCAGGAAATTGATAAGCAAGATAAAGTGAGTAGCCAATCGAGTTCGTTTGAATAAAAACCGCAGCCGGCTGTCAATTTGAGTAATTGGAAATATGTTTTATTTCGATCCATTGTATCTTTTGTTCGCCGTGCCGGGTTTGCTCATCGGCATCTGGGCGCAAATCAAACTGTCCTCGGCCTACGGCAAATACAGCCAGGTGGCAGTCGAGTCCGGCATGACGGGTGCGGAAGCCGCGCGCGAAATCCTTGACCAGGCCGGCCTCACCCATGTGCCGGTGGAGGAAATCCCCGGCCGCCTGAGCGACCATTACGACCCGGCCAAGCGCGCGCTGTTTCTGTCATCCGACAATTTTCATGGCCGGACGGTGGCCGCCGTCGGCGTCGCCGCGCATGAATCCGGTCACGCGCTCCAACATCAGGCAGCTTACGGACTGTTCAATGTGCGCATGGCGCTGGTGCCGGTCACGCAATTCGCGAGCATGGCCTACATGGGCATTTTCTTTGCCGGTCTGGTTTTCAGGGCATACTTTTCAAGTTTTATTTTGATCGCCGTCGCGCTTTTCGCCGTGACGACGTTGTTCCAGCTCGTCACATTGCCGGTGGAATACGACGCCAGCCGCCGTGCCAAGGAACAATTGTTCCGGCTGGGCCTCGTACATGAGCACGAACGCACGGGTGTCAGCAAGGTTTTGGACGCGGCGGCGCTCACTTACGTGGCCGCGCTGGTCAGCAGCGTGATGACGTTGCTTTACTACCTGATGCTCGCGCGCGGCAGCCGGCGATAGCTAATTTTCTTGCCGACGGGCATTTAGGTCGTAACGTTTCTTTCGTTTATGGCGGCCAAGACGCAAAAACGCAAAGCAGCAAAATCCAAACGGCGCGCAACCCGGCCATCGGTCGCCGCCCGCCGCGCGAAAAAACGCGCACCCGTGCCCGTTGCGCCTGCCGTTCCAGCGCTCGTCCCGCCGAAACCGGCCGGTGAAAGTGACACCGCGCAATTCATCCGGCGGGAAAGTTCGACTTACGACGGCGACACGGCCATCAAGCTTTACCTGCGCGAAATCGGGCAGGTGAAATTGCTCACGCCGCAGGAGGAAATCCAACTGGCCGCGCGCATTAAAAAGGGCGACAAAAAAGCGCGCGAGCTGATGATCAAGGCCAACCTCCGCCTGGTCGTAAAAATCGCGCGCGATTACGATGGCATCGGACTGCCGCTGCTGGATTTGATCAGCGAAGGCAACATTGGCCTGATGAAAGCCGTCGAGCGGTTCGACCCGAAAAAGGGCGGCAAGCTTTCGACCTAT
>Ga0224534_1000849_pt1 | contig 17644 bp, 16 predicted proteins | sample 714E12024metaG_FD_172012 | JGI IMG/M metagenome (GOLD analysis project Ga0224534, IMG submission 172012) | Peat soil microbial communities from Stordalen Mire, Sweden - 717 E1 20-24 | ecosystem: Environmental > Terrestrial > Soil > Wetlands > Peat | place: Sweden: Norrbotten County, Stordalen... | reverse complement strand
ACTCTTGTCCAATACAAGATGAGCCTGAAGGCTGGCTTTGATTCCAACACAAGATGAGCCTGAAGGGCCGGTCATGCTGGGATGTGAACATCCGCATGCACGAAGCAGAGAAGTTGAGTTTGGAAGCGATTGGCTGTTTCATAGCGGCCAGCCAGGAAATCCAGTTTGAGGCCGAAGACCGCCAGCAGCTTTATGGCTGGGTGGAGCGAGTTCTGGTCGAGCAGGAGTACGCCCAGCAGGGCAAGGCGGCACGAGGTCTTCTGCGGCGCTACGTCGAGCGCATGACCGGGCTGAGTCGAGCGCAGGTCACGCGGCTGATCGCACGCTACACGGCGACGGGGCGGGTGGTGGCGACGGTCTACCGGCGGCGGCGTTTTCCCGAGCGCTACACGCGGGCCGACATCGAGTTGCTGGCCACCGTCGACGAGGCGCATGAGACCTTGAGCGGACCGGCGACGCGGCGCATTCTACAGCGCGAGTTCGATCTCTATGGCAAGCCGGAGTATGCGCGGCTGGCCACGATTTCCGTCGCGCACTTGTACAACCTGCGCCACCGCCAGCGTTACCGCGAGCGGCTTCTCAACTACACGAAAACCCGTCCCACGACAGTGCAGATCGGCGAGCGGAGGAAGCCTCAGCCGAACGGCCAGCCGGGATTTCTGCGTCTGGATACGGTGCATCAGGGCGACCAGCCGGGAAGCGGAGCCAAGGGGATTTATCACATCAACGCCGTCGACGAGGTCACGCAGTGGGAGGTCGTTGGCGCGGTCGAGCGCATCTCGGAAGCCTATCTGGAGCCGGTGTTGCAGACCATGCTGCGCCAGTTTCCCTTTCGCATCTTGGGCTTTCACTCGGACAACGGAAGCGAGTTCATCAACAAAACCGTGGCCCGATTGCTGGAAAAACTGCGCGTCGAACAGACCAAAAGCCGACCTCGGAAGAGCGGCGACAACGGCCTGGTGGAGACCAAAAACGGATGGATCATCCGCAAACATATCGGCTACGGATATCTGGCCCAGACACAGGCCGATCCCATCGATCGCTTCTATCGCGAGTACCTGAATCCATACCTGAACTACCATCGCCCCTGCGCTCAGGCCGATGTAGAAATCGACCAGAAAGGACGCAAGCAAGTCCGTTACAAACGCTATCAAACTCCGCTGGAGACCCTGTCGTTATTGGACAAACCAGAACAGTACCTGCGCGATGGACGGAGCCTCAAAGCACTCCAGCGCGTCGCCGCTGCGATCAGCGATACGGACGCGGCGCAACGCATGCAAAAAGCAAAAACCAAGCTCTTCGATTCCCCGCGACAAACCGCGTAGAATCGCCGACCAGAGCCGAGGAAGGTGGGCAGAGGAAATGACGGTTTATGGAAAGCCCGGAAAACGATGAACCCGTTTCCCGCCCTTCCCACAAACCTTGGAAATCGCTCGCGGACAGCATCGCGTCCCGAAGATCATGCGAAGCGATTTCCACATTCCCTCCGCCCCGACCGAGACTGCTAATATAACTCAAATACAAAACCAGAAAGGACAAAACCCAGCTTCGCCTACCCTTCGCACCTTCAGGCTCATCCTTCGATTGGAAAAGACTGCTATTCGCCCATCGCGAAGCTGCGACAACCTCTGTTTTGCTTAAGGGCACGGGTTTACCCGTGCCGCGGATGTGCATTGGCACTCCGGCTTTAGCCGCTGAGGTCGTGATGCAACCCTGCCCCAGGAGTTTTAGACGACTTCTAAGTGCGGGCTAGGCCGTATGCTGGTTGTATTCCCTTTTCTGGAGATATGCTGATGCGCCGCACCGCCGTTTCGTTGTTGATTCTTGCCGCTGGCCTGATGGCCGCGCCCTCTGTCTGTCGAGCGCAATCTCCCGCTGCTGTAAAGCCTTCCACTTCCGCTGCTCCAAACTCTTCTGCTCCAAACTCCGCCGCTCCAAAGCCCTCTGCTCCTGTTGCCGCGCCGGAACCCGCCTGGGTTGCCCGCAGCAACCAGTACACCCAGATGCTCCTCGACGTGCAGATGAAGCACTCGCCTGAGAGGGCCTCGGCGCAGGGGTTGGCGATCTACGATCCCTTGATCACCGATGCGACCCGTGCCGGCGAGATCGCCCAGCGCAAGGAACTTCAGGACGTCCTTGCGAAGCTGAAGAAAATTGAAGCGAAGGAGAGGGACAAAAATGTGCGTGAAGACCTGGAGATTCTCCAGAAGGCCTTCAATCTGCAATTCCGCGAGGACGACTACGAACTCGACCACAACGTGCAGTTCCTCGACGCCAGTCAGGCGGTTTTCTCCGGCCTGCGCACCTTGCTCGACGACCAGGTGGCGGCGGACCGGCGACCGGTCGCCGCCGTCCGGCTGCGCAAGTACACGGGCGTCGAGCCGGGGTTCAAGCCATTCACCGACGTTCTGAAGCAGCGCATGATGGAACAGATGGCAAAGCCCGGCGTGGTCTATCCCTCGACCAGCGAGATGGAGGCCGAACTTGGGCGCGACAAGAGCTACATCGACGCCATGCAGCAGCTCTTCGTCAAGTACAAATTGACCGGCTGGCGGGAACCCTTCGCCCGTCTGCAACAGGAGCTGGCCGACTACGACACCTGGGTCCGCGCCACTCTGATGCCCAAGGCCCAGCCCAACGCCCGAATAACGCCCGAGCAGTACGCATTTAGCCTCGAACAAAGTGGCATCGATCTTCCTCCAGCGCAACTTGAGGCCCAGGCCCACGCCGTCTTCATCGAAGTTCAGGCGGAGATGGCGCCACTTGCCGCACAGGTCGCCAAGCAGCATGCATGGCCCTCCTCCGACTACCGCGATGTGCTCCGCCAGTTGAAGAAGACGCAGATCACCGGCGACGCCATCCTTCCGTTCTATCAGGCGCGGCTGAAGGCGATCGAAGAGATCGTCGTGACCAAGGACCTCGTCTCGCTGCCCGATTATCCTACGGTCCTGCGTCTCGCCACAGCGGCCGAGACCGCGCAGATGCCTGTTCCGCACATGCTCCCCCCGCAGTCGCTGCGCGACCCCGCCCAGAAGGCAGAGTTTGTACTGCCGCTGAATCCTCCTTCGTCCACAGGCGATGCTGCGGACAGGCCCGGCGACTTCACCTTCGACGCAATGGCGTGGCCGATGACCGCGCATGAGGCACGGCCCGGCAATGAGCTGCAGTTCGACGCGATGCTCAGGCATGGCCTGAGCAAGGCACGCGAACTCTATGCCCTCAACTCGACCGACGCCGGGGCCTGGGGACTCTACTCCGAGTGGCTGGTGCAACCCTACGAACCTGCCGATGGCCAACTGGCAACGCTGCAATTGCGTCTTCTGCGCGCGGCGCGTACCTTTCTCATCTCCGATCTACAGTCGGGCAAGACCACTCCAGACGACGCAACCAAGCTGATCGAGAACGACATCGTACTCAGCCACCGCTTCGCCACCGATGAAGTGGACCGGCTCACCAACGGAGCGCTGGGAGAGGCCAGCAGCAACTTTTACGCATACACAACGCTGCTCCAACTGCGCAAGGACACCGAGGCCGCGCTGGGGCCGAAGTTCGACGCCAAACGCTTCCACGACTTTCTGCTCGCCCAGGGACTGCTTCCGCCCGACCTGATGCGCAAGGCCGTCATGGAAGTCTTCATCCCGGCACAGAAGAAGAGAAAATAATGTGGGTGCCCCATCCTTCGCGTACTTTGCGAAGGGTGGGTTGCATACGCGCACGAATGTGGGTGCCCCATCCTTCGCGTTCTTTGCGAAGGGTGGGTTGAGTGCTGGGTGCCCCATCCTTCGCGTACTTTGCGAAGGGTGGGTTGCATGCGAACTCTGCCGATGTGGACTTACGCCCGCTCCAGCACCACCGCAAAAAATCCGTCGCACCCATGCACCCCGGGCAGCATGCGCAGTGCGCCGTCCCTCACCGCCGAGCCAATCAGCGCAGAGGCCACATCCTGTCGTAGCACTCCCGCCTCAGCCAGCCGCGCGATCAGCGGCCCAACCGAAATCCGCCGCACTCCAGCCCCGGACGCCACTGCCTCCACCACCTGCTCGTTCTCCTCCGGCTCCAGCGAGCAGGTGGAGTACACCAGCCGCCCACCCGCTGCCAGCCGCCCCAGCGCTCCCGTAAGGATCGCGCGCTGCCGGTCCGCCTGCCGCGCCAACTCCGCCACGCGCAACGGATGCCGTATCTCCGGATTGCGCGCCAGCGTCCCCGTCCCGCTGCACGGCACATCGCACAGGATCAGATCGAACTTCACCTCGCGCTCGTCTTCAGGAGGAGCGGCCGAAGCATCAACCACCGCGCACCGCACACGCTCTGCGTACGCATACCGCCGCAGCCGCGCCGCCATCTGCGCCAGACGCTTCGCGCTCCTGTCCGTAGCCAGAATCTCCGCTACCACCAGCCGCCGCGCCAGCACCAGCGTCTTTCCCCCGGGAGCGGAGCAGCAGTCCCAGACCCGCGCCGCACGGCCCGCAACAAGCGGCATCGCAGCCGCCGCAAGCTCCGCCACCAGCCGCGATCCATCGTCCATCTGCGGTGTAGCTTCCGCGGAAGCTGCGCTCTCCTCGACAAAGAGTGTTCCTGCAACCGGTTCGCGCTGGTCATACTCGCAGATCGCCAGCGCGGCCTCGCGTCCATACGCCGCCACCCAGCGCTCCACCAGCCACAGCGGATGTCCCAGCCGCTCCGCAAACGCCGCCGGCGACTCGAAGATGCGCGTTCCCGGCTTTTGGGCCGCCGCTAATTTGCGCAGCACCGCGTTCACCATCCCCGCCGCGTGGGGCTGCCCCGCCGCGCGACACATCTCCACGCTCTCATTCAGCACAGCGTGCGCCGGAATCCGGTCCATCTGTAGCAACTGGAACGCACCCATGCGCAACGCCAGCGCCACCGGCTCCGCCAGCCTCTGATCGGGCCGCGCCAGCAGCTTCGCCAGGCGCGCGTCCAGCGCAATCTGCCAGCGCAGTACGCCCATCACCAGCGCCGTCGCCAGGTTGCGGTCCTCCGGCGAGAGCGCCTCCGTCGGCAGCGAATGCAGCAGATCGTCGCTGTGTCCCTTGCCCTCGCCCACCAGCGTCAGAATCTCGAACGCCACAGCCCGCGCCGGACTGATCTTCGCAATCGCCTCTGCCGCGGAAGCCGTCGGCCCCGCCGACGCAGGCCGCCCCCGTACACCACGCATCGCTGGCGAACGCACCCCGCCGCGCGTCGCTTCGCTCAAAGTCCAAGCCTCTCACCGCTGCGCACCTGAAACCCGCGCAGAAAATCCGCCGCGCTCATCCGCCGCTTCCCTTCTAGCTGCACCTCGTCGAATACCACCACGCCAACCGAGCCGCCGCACCCCGCCGCCATCTCCTCCCCCACCACTCGCAACACACCCTCCGCGATCCCGCTCTCCGTCCCCACGCGCATGCGATGCACGATCAGCTTCTTCCCGCGCAGCAGTGTATGCGCTCCCGGCCAGGGCCGAAATCCGCGCCAGCGATCATAGATCTGCCGCGCCGTCCGCGAGAAGTCGATCGCCCCATCCTCCCTCGTCAGGATAGGCGCCAGCGTTGCCTGCGCCTCGTCCTGTTTTCGCCCAACTAAAGTCCCTGCCTCCAGCCCAGCCAGCGTCTCCACCGTCAACTCCGCGCCCACGCCTGCCAGCGACCGAAAGACCTCCGCCGCAGTCTCGTCCGCGCCAATCGTAGTCTCCCGCGCCAGCAGAATCTCCCCCGTATCCAGTCCTTCGTCGAGCCGCATCGTGGTCACGCCCGTCTCTCGCTCGCCGTTGGCCACCGCCCACTGCACCGGCGCGGCCCCTCGATACTTCGGCAGCAGCGATCCATGCAGATTGATACACCCCAGCCGCGGCAGCTCCAGCATCCACTGCGGAATGATCCGCCCATACGCCACCACCACAATCGCATCCGGCCGCACCAACTCCAGCCGCGCGCGAAACTCCGTATTCTCCCTGATCTTCTCCGGCTGCACCACCGCAATCCCATGCGCCGCCGCTGCCTGCTTCACCGGCGGAGCGTGCATCTCCATTCCGCGCCCCGCCACGCGGTCCGGCTGCGTCACCGCCAGCGCAACCTCGTGCCCCGCGGCGATCACCGCCTCCAGCGTCCCCACCGCAAACTCAGGCGTCCCACAAAAAACCAGCCGCATCGACTCACCACAAAAAACTATCGTCCATCAACAATCTCCACGGAGAGCAACCCAGCGCGCATCACCATGCGAAGCCACCGCGAAGCGGTCGAGAACGGCACGAAGTGCCTACCACTCCCCGTTCCTCTGCATCTTGCGAATCTTGCGCAACGCCAGCTCGCGCTTCAGCCGGCTGATCCGGTCGATGAACAGCACGCCGTTCAGGTGGTCGATCTCATGCAGGATGGCGCGCGCCAGCAGCTCCTCGCCCTCCACCTCGAACCACTCGCCACGCTCGTTCTGCGCCCTCACCTTCACCCACGCCGCCCGCGCCACCTTCTCGCGGATCTCCGGCAGGCTCAGGCATCCCTCTTCTTCCATCTGCTTGCCCCTGCTCTCCACCACCTCCGGATTGATCAGCAGCAGCTTGTCCTTGGGGTCCTTCTTGAAGCTGACATCGATCACCGTAAGCCGCTTCGGGATGGCGATCTGCGGCCCGGCCAGCCCGATCCCCTGCGCCACATACATGCTCTCGAACATCTCCGCCACCAGCGTCCGCAGCGCCGCATCGAACACCGTCACCGGCTCGCACATCTTCGCCAGCACCGGGTCCGGGTACTTCACGATTTCGTGTATCTTCAACGCTTCCGTCGTCGCCATCCTCTTCCCTAACTCGTTCGTCATTCCAATTTTTGTTCGTCATTCTGGCGCAGCCAGAATCTCCGTATTTCGTATTTGTCTTTGCCCTTGCTTTTACCAACAACCAACAACTAACAACCAGCAACTGTCTTCAATACTCCCGAATCTGCTCGCAATATCCCTTGTAGTTCCGCTCCATCTCCTTCAACGAATCGCCGCCAAACTTCTCCATCGCCAGCCGCGCCACGGTCAGCGCAACCATCGCCTCGGCGGCAACGCCCGCCGCCGGCACCACGCACACATCGCTCCGTTCATACGATGCTTTGACCGGCTCGCGCGTCGCAAAGCTCACCGACGCCAGCGGCCGCCGCAGCGTCGAAATCGGCTTCAGATAACCGCGCACCACCACGTCCTCGCCATTCGAGATCCCGCCTTCGATCCCGCCCGCATTGTTCTGCTCTCGCGTAAATTTCGTGAAGTCGCCGTCCTTGCCATCGCCCGCGCCCGCATAGCCAATCTCGTCGTGCACCACGCTGCCCAGCGACTCCGCCGCCGTCACTCCCCGCCCAATCTCCACCGCCTTCACCGCCTGCACGCTCATCACCGCCTGCGCCAGCAGCCCGTCCAGCCGCTCGTCCCAGTTCGCATGAGTCCCCACGCCCGGCGGCAGCCCATGCACCACCACCTCGAAGACGCCTCCAACCGTATCGCCCGTCTTCAACGCCGCATCCACCTCGGCCTTCATGCGCTGCTCATCCTCCGCATCGACGCAGTTCAGCAGAACCTCATCCTTCGCCGCGAGCGCGACAATCTCCTCCCACGTCGCCTCGCGCCGCAGCTCCGCATTGCCCACGCGCACCACATGACTTGCGACTTCGACCCCCAACGTCCGCAGCAGCATCTTCGCCATCGCGCCGCATGCCACGCGCGCCGCCGTCTCCCGCGCGCTGGCCCGCTCCAACACGTAACGCGCGTCCGCAAAGTCGTACTTCAGGCTCCCCGCCAGGTCCGCGTGCCCCGGCCTCGGCGACACCACGGCCTTATGCTTTGCCGCATCGCCCGCACCCTCCCCAACGAAGACCGGCAGAATCTCCTCCCAGTTCTTCCAGTCCGCATTGGCAATCGTCATCGCCACCGGCGACCCAATCGTCTTCCCGTGCCTTACCCCGCTCAGGATGTGCGCCCTGTCTTGCTCGATCCGCATCCTTCCGCCGCGCCCATAGCCCTTCTGCCGCCGCGCCATCTCGCGGTCCAGCAGCGCCTGCTCCACCGGCACGCCGGCCGGCAGCCCGCTCACCATCGCCACCAGCGCCTCTCCGTGGCTCTCTCCCGCAGTTGAAAATCGCAGCATTTATCTCTCTCAGTCCAAACTCTTTCTGCCAGACTCAGATTGTAACAACTCCCACCCCCGGTATTGCGGTTCCGGTGGTTGCGTCTTTATAGACTGGGGATTGCCGAACCCGCTCAAGTATGTCAAAGTTCACTCATGGACAAAGAAAGCATCCTAGCGGTTCTGCGCACGAACGCCCCGGAGTTGAGGTCCGCTGGGCTCGTCCATCTGCGTCTCTTCGGATCGGTCGCGCGTGGCGAAGCAAACTCTCACTCCGATGTCGATCTGCTCGCCGAATTCGATCGCTCCAGGCGAATCACCCTCGTCACCGTAGGAGGACTCGAGAGCCGCCTCGCCGACCTCCTCGGCAGCAAAGTCGATCTCTCCTCCGCCGACTGGATGAGGGAGCCAGTCCGAACCCGTGCCCTTCGCGAGGCCGTCCTTGCCTTTTAGAGACGCCCAATCCCATCTGCGCGACATCCACGAGAGCATCGACCATATCGGCGAGTTCCTGGACGGCATGGACTTCGAGGCTTACCGCGTGGATATCAAGACACAATCAGCCGTCGAACGCCAGTTGCAGATCATCACAGAAGCCGCCATTCGCCTCGGCGAGGAAGCTGAAACCCTATGCCCAGGGCTGGACTGGAAGGGTATCCGCGGGATGGGAAACTTTCTGAGGCATGAATACCAACGAATCGACGACAAAATCGTCTGGAACACGGTAAAGCACGAACTTCCAACCCTCAATACCGCTGTTCTCAGCGCCTTGACACCGCCTCGGACAAATCCATCCTGGCGTTGAGCGCTTCAAAGCGTGACCCGCATCACATCCCTCCCCGGTTGCATCGAAATTACATTCCATCCGCAATGCGGGAGACTGTCTCTTTGCCGGTCGCACCGCTCTTGTCACTGGCCCATGTTGGCCATGCCGCGCATGATGCTGAGCACGGCGGGGCCGAGCAGCACCAGGAACATGCTGGGGAAGATGAACAGCACCAGCGGGAAGATGATCTTGACCGTGGTCTTTGCCGCCTTTTCTTCAGCCAGTTGGCGTCGTTTGAGGCGGATGTTATCGGCGAAGGCGCTCAGCGCGCGCGCGATGGGCGTGCCGAAGCGCTCGGTCTGCACCAGCATTCCAGCGAAGGCATCGATGTCCGGCAGTTGGCTGCGCTCGGCCATGTCGGCCCAGGCCTGGATGCGTGGTTTTCCGGCGCGCTGCTCGCGGTTGATCTGCAGCAGCTCTTCGGTGATCTGGGGATGGCTGTTGCCCAGCTCCTGCCCAACCCGCAACAGCGCCTGGTCGATGCCTAGCCCGGCATCCACGCAGATCACCAGCAGGTCGATGGCGTCGGGAATGCTTTTGCGGATCATTTCGCGGCGGCGCTTCACCAGGCGCGTCAGCACGATGTTCGGCGCTATGTAGGCGGCGGCGGGAAGCGCAATCATCCAGAACATGCGGCTGTACGGGATGAACGAGCCGGCAACCAGCGCCAGCAGCGGACAGAGGATGCGCGACGCGGTGTAGAGATCGGCGGGCAGCGTGCCCTTGTATCCGGCGTTGGCCAGGCGCTCGGGCAGCTCGGCGTCCGCGGCCAGGCCAAGCCGCGCACGCACCCAGTTCACCACCTTCATGAATCGCCGGCCTGCGTTGCTGCCCAACGGAACGCTTCGCCGAAATTGTCTGCCGTAGTGGGTGATCTCGCGGACCCGCTGCAACGCGGCGCGCGAGCTGCGGGTGAAGAAGAAGAAGACGGCAAGGGCGAGTGCGGAAAAGATTGTCGCGCCGAAGGTGAGGTAGAAGAGAGGAGTCATAGCGATCAGTCAGACCTGGACATCGACGATCTTGCGAATGATGAGGCCGCCCAGAAAAATCAGGGCCCCGCCGGCATAGAGCAGCTTCTGCCCGGTGGGATCGTGGAAGAGAACCGACGAGTAGCCGGGGCTGGCGATGTTGAGCAGCACCAGCATGATGACCGGCAGCAGGCCGAGAATCCAGCCGGTCATGCGCCCCTGCGCGGTGTGGGTGCGCACCTCGCCCTGGATGCGGATGCGGTCGCGTATGACGTGCGCGGTGCGGTCGAGGATCTCCGTCAGGTCGCCTCCCGTCTCCTTCTGGACCAGAATGGCGGTAATCAGGAATTGCAGGTCTTTCGATGGGATGCGCGAGCCCATCTGCATCAGGGCCTCGCGAAAGTGCAGCCCCAGCCGCTGCTGTTTGAAGACCTGTACGAACTCGGAGGCGAGCGGTTCGGGCGATTGCTCGGCGATCATCTCAATGGAGGAGTTCATCGAGTGGCCGGCGCGCAGCGCGCGCGCCATCAGATCGATGGCGTCGGGCAGTGCGGTGTTGAAGGCCTTGAGACGGCGGTCGCGTTTCATCCGCAGCAGAACGTAGGGAATCAGGGCTCCGGCGACGGTCGCGGCGGCGGCAAGCAGAAACATGCGCGTAAAAAGGGTGCCGAGCAAACCGCAGCCCAGTGCGGCGCCCGCGCTGGCCACAACAATGCCGCCCATGCTCATGCTGCTGTCGGCGTGGAGCAGCAGCACCTTGAGCTTCTTCCCGATTGGATAGCGCTCAAGGAGGATGTCGAGGCGAGCGAAGAAATTTTCCTCCCCGGCTGCCTCCAGTTCAGCTCCGCTGGTGCCGGACTTTTGCGCCTGGATGGAGTGCCGGATGGTCGTCAGGCGCACCTGGGCGGACTTGCTCGACGCCGCCGGGCGCATGGAGCGCATCAGTATGGTGAAGCTGATCAATAGCGTAAGCAGAAACGTGATTGTCAGCAGGCTCATCGTGGGCTCTCCCTCGCTCGATCTGCTCTATACTTCGACCGAATGGTCGAGCAGGTTGAGGCCAAGCGGGATTCCGGCGGCCTTCAGCCGTTCGCCGAACTTGGGCACAATGCCGGTGGAGTGGAAGCGCCCTTTGACGTTGCCGCTGGGCCCAAGTCCCAGCTTCTCGAACAGGTAGATGTCCTGCAGGCTGATGACGTCTCCGCTCGTTCCCGTGATCTCGCTGATGTGGGTGACGCGGCGGGACCCGTCGCTCATGCGCGACACCTGGACGATGAGGTCGATGGCGGAGGCGATCTGCGCGCGGATGGCGGCCGCCGGCAGGGTGATCGAGCCCATCATCGCCATGGTCTCGATGCGCGCGATGGCATCGCGCGGATTGTTGGCATGGATGGTGGTGATGGAGCCGTCGTGGCCGGTGTTCATGGCCTGCAGCATGTCCAGCGCCTCTTCCCCGCGCACCTCGCCCAGGATGATGCGGTCGGGGCGCATGCGCAGCGCGTTGATCACCAGCTCGCGCTGGCGGATGGCGCCCTTGCCCTCCAGGTTGGGCGGGCGGCACTCCAGGCGCGCGACGTGCTCCTGCTTGATCTGTAGTTCGGCGGAGTCCTCGATGGTGACGATCCGCTCGGCGTCCGAGATATACCCGGAAAGTACGTTGAGCAGCGTGGTCTTGCCCGAGCCGGTGCCCCCGGAGATGACAATGTTCAGCCGCGCGCGCACCGCGCTGCGCAGCGTTTCCAGCATCTGCGGTGTCAGCGTGCGGTAACGCAGAAGGTCGTCCGCAGTCAGCGGAGTCGAGCCGAAGCGCCGTATGGACAGCAGCGGGCCGTCCACCGCCAGCGGAGGAATCACAATGTTCACCCGCGAGCCGTCCAGCAGGCGCGCGTCCACCATGGGCGATGACTCATCGATGCGGCGGCCAACCGCGGACACAATCTTGTCGATGATGTGCATCAGGTGGGCCTCGTCCTTGAAGGCAATGTCGGTCTTCTCGATCACGCCGCGCCGTTCAACATAGACGTTCTTGTAGGTGTTCACCAGAATGTCGCTGACCGTGGGGTCGTGCAGCAGAGGCTCCAGCGGGCCAAGGCCGAAGACCTCGTCCAGGATGTCCTGCGCCAGGCGGTCGCGGTCCAGCGTGCTCAGCGGGGCGCTCTGTTCGCCGATGAGCTGGAGAATAATGCTGAGCAGTCGCTGCCGTCCGCCGGTCTCGTCGGCTTGGATGGCGGAGAGCTTTTCCAGGTCCATGCGCCGGATCAGTTCGTGATGCACGACCGTCTTCAGCGCGTGGCGCGCGCTATCGCCCAGGACCGTGGTGACGCGGACCTCGGTGGGGACCGTGGCCAGCGCTGGCGGGGTCATGTACATCGATAGTTCAGCCATTGCAAGCACCTCGAAACATCCGTGGAACTGTTCCTCAATCCGCTAGGAGTGCAAAAACGAGAAGAGCTTCTTCTTTGCCGAGGGGGGTTCCGCGGCGTCTAATCCGTTGACAATCTGGTTGGCCCAGCGGGAAAGCGCCTGGTTGAACTCCGAGCGGCGCTGCGGCGGTATGGGCTCCCCATCGTTGATCGCGCGAAGCAGCTCGAAGTAGTTGTTCGGCACCGCAACCGAGATGGGGAACCGTACGGTCTTTTCAATCTGTTCGGGAGTGATGGAGTCGGAGGCCGTGGAGCGGTTGACCACCAGGCGCAGCTTGTTTGTGGAGGACTCGCTGAGCGACAGATGTTCCACCATGCGGGCCAGGTCGCGCAACGCGGCCACGTCCGGCGTCGAGACGATGAAGACCTCGTCGGACTGTTCGATGAGAGCGTTCCGGGTGGCCTGGTATGAAGCCGAGGAGTCAATCAGAACGAAGTCGTATTCGCGGCGCAGAAAGTCCATCACCCGTTCGAACTCGTCGCCCGTGGCCTCGTGCGGGCTTCCCGACAATTCAGGCGACGCAATGATATCGAGGCCGCTTCGGTGGTGGACGATAAAGCCGTTCAGCAGCTCGGAGTCCAGCCGGTCGGCGTTGCGCAACAACTCGTCAAAGTGGTACTGCGTGTCCTTCAGCCCAAGGTATAGCGCAACGTGGCCTAGCTGCTGCTTGTGGTCGATCAGCAGTACCTTCTTGCCGTGCTGGCGAACAAGAAAAATGGCCAGATGGACCGCCAGCATGGTGGTCCCGACGCCACCTTTGGCCCCGAAAAACGAGATCACGCGTCCCAGGCTGCTCTGAGCGTTGGGATCGACGGCCAGTACCTCGTTGAAGCGGTTGAGCGATGCGATCAGATCGACCAGGCTGACCGGTTTGGTCAGAAATTCGGTGCACCCCTTGCGTACGGCGCGCAGCAGAATCTCCGCATCCAGCCTGGCACCGACGCCAATGATGCCGATCTTCTTGAGAAATATCTGGTGCAGGCGCTCGGTGGTCTCGATTGCCAGTTCAGCGTCGCGATCGAAATCGATCAGCGCGACGCAGGAGGAGGCGTTCTTCAACGCCGGTGAGAACTGCGGCCGTCGCTCGGCCGTGATGTAGTCGTGAAACTCGCCCGCAAAGTGGGCGCCGGAGATATTGGCCGCCGCGGTGGTCGCCACTTGCACCACCTCCGCATCCGCGCAGACGCTGAAGATGGCCTGGGTGGAATGCTCCGTGGAGTTGGTTGTGCGCGTCATGGCTGGTCCGTTCGCACCTGGGGCGCAGGTTGCTGGAGTTGGTGTTGCGACTGCTGCGCTTGCGCTTGGGGCTTCGATTGCGCTGGCGTTTGCGGTGGCGCTGGAGGTTGCGATTGCTGCGCTGCGGCGGAGATGCCTTTGGGCAGGTTGTGTGCCCGTCCGTCGAAGGCATTGGGGTCGAGGTTGGGCACCGACATCTTCGGCTGCTCCGGCTCCGCCTGCGGCGACGACGTCAGAGGATCCACCACGGTCGCGGTCACGATGATGACCAGCTCCACCACGGAGTGGTTGAAGTTCTTCGAGCGGAAGAGATCGCCCAGAATGGGTATGCTCGAAATCCCCGGCATCTTGCTCATGATCTCCGTGGTGCGGTGGTCCAGCAGGCCGGAGACGATGAAGCTCTGCCCATTCTGGATTTCCACCTCGGTCTCGGTCTGCCGCGTGGACAGCGCCGGAATGGTAAAGCCGGAGATGGTGACTGCGTTGGTATAGTCCAGCGTGCTCACCTCGGGCGAGAGTTTGATGCGGATGGAGCCGTCGGGATTGACCGTCGGGGTGAAGTCTACCTTCACGCCGTACGGACGGAACTGGATGGAGATCGCCGTCGTGTTGCCGGTCCCGCCCTGCACCACGGGAAAGGGAAATTCGCCGCCGGAGAGGAAGCGTGCGGGCAGACCGCTCAGCGTGGTCAGTGTCGGCTCGGCCAGCACTTGCAGAATCTGCTTCTGTTCCAGGTCCTTCACCGTGAGCCCGACGTTCAGTTTGGCGTTGTATAGAAAGATGTTGAGCGGATCGCTGACAGAAAGCGAGGAACCGCTGCCCGTAGCGATGGAGCTGAACTGCTGGGTCGAGGTCCCAATGGCGGTGCGGCCTCCCGCGAAGATGTTTACGCCCAACTGGTCCAGGCGGGTGCGGTCCACCTCCACAATGCGCAGCTTCAGTTGCACCTGCTTGCCATGCACGGGAACCACAACCAGCGAGTTGACAACGTCCTTCGTATACAGCGAAGCCATCTTGAGTGCGGCGTCGGAGGCAGCGTCGGTGGCAACCGACCCGGTAAGAAAGACCTTGCCTTCGCCTGTATCGACGTGGACGGACGATCCCGGAAATGCCGCATCGAACGAGGCGCGCAGGGCCTCGGGATCGATGTCCGCGGAGACTGTGTACAGGCGATGCCCGCCTGCCTCGTCCCATAACACCATGCTGCTGACCCCTGCCGTCTTCGCGGTCAGCACAATCTCGCTGCTTCCCGAGGCGTAGGTCTGCAGCACCGCCGGGTTGCCGACGTAGATGCGGCGCAGAGGAGCGGCCGAGGTGAGCATCACAGACCGGCCCACGGTCATATGAAGCACGTCGCTGGCGCCCGCGGAGTGAATGGCAGGCGCCAAAAGGGCCGCAGTCTGCGTCTGCGCGAAGGGCTTGGCCGCATGAGCGCCGATCTGCGCGGCGGCGTGTTCCAACGCTCCGCAGCAGAGCGGCAGCAGGACCGAAAGCGCGCAGAAGCGCACCAGGTTGCTTCGCCCCATGCTGATTTGCTTTCGCTTGGCTGCTCCCCGCTTGCCCGGCTGTGTGATTCGGAGGTTCATGGTCTGGCTCCTCCATTCGGCGTTCCTGCCGGCTGTGTGTCGCCGGAGCCGCCAAGAACGGTTTCGATCTCCTGACGTTTCGGGGCTGCCGGAGTTGCCGGTGCGGCCGGACGGGATACGATGTGCGCTGCGGCGGGCGCCAGGCCGGAGAGTTGCGACAGCAGCATCGGAATGTCTGCGCTGCGGCTTGTGTCCGCTCCGTTGCGCAGAACAAAGTGGATCGCGCCCTGAGTGCTTGCCAGAACGGCGCGCTCCGCCTGCTCCGGAGTCAGCAACAGCGTCACCACCGTAACGTCCGATGTCTTGCCCTCGGGGTCGGGTTCGAGCTGGTGGCCGGCAGCCAGGACGACGGCGTCCTGTAGTACGGTCGCGGTGACAGGCTCGGGCGAGATGTCCGAGTGGTAGGTCACCAGAACGTCGAGGTGCGAGCCGGGAACCAGAAATCCGGCCACCCCAACCACCTCGTCGGAGCGCAGCGCGACGGCGCGCATTCCGTCCGGAATCTTGCTCGCTAGGCCGGTGCCGGCCCCTGCGACAGACAGGTCGCCGTCCAGGATGGGCTGGCCTTTGCCCAGCGGAAACAGTACCTCGCGGCCAACGACTCCGGCGGCCTGCGAAAACGCGCCGCCGATGGGATCGCTTCCCGGCCATGCCACAAACTCGATGTCCTCGGCCTTCAGCACTTCGCCCGCCTGCAGCGCGCGCGACGGCGCCACGTACATGACGTCTGGATGCTTCTGCACCGTGGGCGTCGCGGTCGACTTTTTGTAGACAAGCCATGTACACAGGCCGGAAACAAACAGAGCGAGTGTAAGGGCAATCAGGATGCGCTTTGAGTTCATGGATGCGCCTCCCATGCCAGGGTGCAGAGTGTGTACAGGCATCCCGCCGCAATGGGCAGCGCAAAGGGCAGGCGAAGCGTGCGCGCGTTGCTCAGGGTCAGGTCTGGGTGCGGCTTCAGGCCGTGCCGGCCATGATGCTCAAGCAGATCGACGACGTTGCGCAGCGTCTCGCCGAGCCGCCGGTTATAGATGCCGATGGCCAGCGCAAACACCGCGCCCGCTATGGCGGTTGAGATCACCACCAGAGGCAGCGCGGAGAGCCCGGAAAAACATCCCACTGCGGTCATCAGCTTGACATCGCCCGCGCCCATGCCCCCGGCCAGAAAAAAGATCAGAAAGATGCCCCCGGCGATCACTCCGGCAAGCGCCGCGTCTCCCAGTCCACGCCAGCCGCCGCTGATCGCGTGCAGCATCAGGCCCGCGACGATCGCCGGCCCGGTAACGAAGTTTGGGATCCTGCGCTCTCGGACGTCCGTGACTGAGCCGATGCCGGCGCACAGCAAAGAGCCTCCGAGAAACATCAGTTGCCGGTCAAGAACATCCATGGGGAACACCCGTGCCTGTCATGCGAACCAGGTCGCGACGCGGCAAAGAGAAAGAGAAAAAAAGACGGCCCCCCCCACACTGGCGTAAACCAATATTGGCGGTGAGCGGTGACTCGGCACATCGAACCGTGCCGCATCACCGCTCGCAATCTCCGTCTCAGAGTCTTGCTGCAGGCACCTTGCTGGTTATGACATTGCGTTGGTTAGGCTGTTGCCAACCGAGTTGAATGCGTTGCTGATCTTGCCAGAGAGTCCGGTCATGGCGACTATCGCGCCCAGACCGATCAAACCCGCAACCAGCGCGTATTCGATCAGGTCCTGGCCCGACTCGTCCTTCACGAAGGAGGCAAATACATGTTTGATGTTCTTCATATTGATATTTCTCCTGAGGTGCTGCATATAGGCCCCGGTTCCGCGAGTGTCGTCCAACCACTCTCAGTCGATGCGAGCTTTGATTCTTCTATCGGATGGAATGGCAAAAGCATGAGTTCGACGGATGTCCCGGCAACGTTTTTACCTTGCAGATTTCGTCCCGAGATGGAACGAAGCGGCGCAGACAGACCGGCGCGCGCCGGATGATGCCCGGCGCAGCCGGGTCTCAGAAATACACCGATGGAATCGAAGCCTATTGCAGATGCGCCACTGCCCACCAACAGCGGCAACCTGCTTAGGAACTCGGAACAAGCAAACGTTTTGAAGGGACGGGACTGGTAGCCCAGGGCTTTAGCCTTGGGGCTTTCCGCCGTAAGTACGGCGATTGCAACGCGGCTTTAGCCGCCGAGGGAATGTCGAACCCCTGTTCCGAGGTTCCTTAACGTGGAGTCGCAGGCCTGGGCGCGTCAGTTCGTAGATCGATTGACGGAACACCGGCCACCGCGCGCAGAACTCCGCGCGCTCGCCTGCCTCGTAGTCTTCGAACTCGAAGCCTGGGCTCACCGTGCAGCCCAGCAGCGCCCACGCGCCGCCGGCTGCCAGCCACGATCCCTGCCATACGCCGCGCCGCACCACCACCTGCGGCCGCTCGCCCTCGTCCAGCCGGTTGTCCAGGCGCTATCTTCATCTCCGCCACAGCGGATCAGTTGCGCAAATTTTCGATCGCAGCAGCTCGCAGGAACTGTAGTG
>Ga0224534_1000847_pt1 | contig 17671 bp, 16 predicted proteins | sample 714E12024metaG_FD_172012 | JGI IMG/M metagenome (GOLD analysis project Ga0224534, IMG submission 172012) | Peat soil microbial communities from Stordalen Mire, Sweden - 717 E1 20-24 | ecosystem: Environmental > Terrestrial > Soil > Wetlands > Peat | place: Sweden: Norrbotten County, Stordalen... | reverse complement strand
GAGAACTTGCTGGCGGTTGGCTTGGCTGTGGTTTTATTTTTCATGCCCTACCTTGTGGCAGGGCGCAAACCCCCAAGCCAACCTTTTTTTATCCCTCAACCCTCAACAAGGTTGGCCAGCAATGAATATATTTGATGGTTTGATGTCTCTGTGAATCACAGAAGGTTGAAGACTATGCAAGAAATCAAGTGCTGACAGGAGTTGCATTATGTAGCTGACTTTTTCGGGTAAAGAGGCGGCGTTTTCTTGGATAATTCCCGCCAATGTTTTGGGCAGGTATTCTGCCACGATGAATGGATAATCAAAATGCTCACCCCAAGTGTAAGAATATATGCCGGTGTCGAAGACACGCATCACCGACGGATGGCCACACTTCTGGAGAAATTCAGTTTCGGCTTGGAATCTTTGTCGGCGCTTTGGCTGTCCGAGGCGCTTGAAAATCTTCAAGGCAAACAATGTTCCTCGATGCGCGTCTGAGGTGCTGATCACCAATGCGGTAATTGCATTTGCTCCGCTGCCGAGAATTTCAATATGCTTATACCAGTTGTTCGTTGAAGACTCGATTCCTTGGAATGGTTCGAGATGCAGTTTTGTCGGATCGCTTGCCATAATGTTTTATACCATTTTCCCCAGCCCGTTTTCAATCCGCGCCATCACGCGTTCTTTGCCGAGGACTTCGAGCAGGTGGTAGAGGCTGGGGCCGGAGGCTTTGCCGGTCACGGCCAGCCGGCAGGGATGCACCAGCACGCCGGCTTTCACGCCCAGCGCCTTGGCGGTTTCCTTGAGCGCGGCTTCCAGTGTCGCGGCATCGAACGCGGGCGCTGCGGCAAAGGCGTCGCGGAGTTTTTCCAGTCGCGGCTTGGCTTCCGGCACGAAATCTTTTTTGGCAGCCTCGGCGTCGTATTCAATCTTGTCGGTGAAATAAAAGCCCGCGTATCCGGGCAGTTCGCTGAAGAGCTTGAACTTGCCCTTGCAGGTGTCGAGCGCGGCCTTGAGGTAGGGCAGGGGAAAGGCGTTGGTGTTCACGCCCGCCTTGGCGAAGGCGTGGACGGCGAGTTCGTAAAAGCGGTCGTCCTTCAGTTCGCGGGCGTATTCGCCCTGGAGCCAGAGGAGCTTCTCGTAATCGAACTTGGCGTTGTGGCGGAGAATCTGCGGCAGGTCGAAGCGTTCGATGGTCTCGGCGAGCGTGAGCTTCTCGCGGTTTTCCTTGGGCGACCAGCCGAGGAGGCAGAGGAAATTCACCACGGCTTCGGGCAGGAACCCGTCATCGCCGTAGCTGGTGAGGGACGCGCCCTTGTCGCGCTTGCTCATCTTGGAGCCGTCGCCGTTCAGGATGAGCGGGATGTGCGCGTAGTGCGGCGGCTTGACGCCGAACGCCTGGAAGAGCGCGATGTGCTTGGCGGTGTTGCTCAAGTGGTCCTCACCGCGGATGACGTGGGTGATGTTCATCTCAAGGTCATCAATGACGTTGACGAGGTGGAACACTGGCTGTCCGTCCGAGCGCTGAATGACGAAATCGGGGTCGGCCTCCTCGCGGTCGGTCAGCTTGCGGACGACATCGCCGACGACGAGGTCGTGGATGGTGACCGGCTCGCGCTGCATCTTGAATTTGACCGCGCCTTCGTGTTCGTAGGCGAGGCCGTGGGACAGGAGCGCCTCGACGCGGCGCTGGTAATTTTCTTTCCGTTGCGATTGAAAATACGGGCCGCAATCGCCTTTGCTCGCGCCGGTGGCGTCGCCGGTGAGCGGGCCTTCGTCCCAATCGAGACCGAGCCAGCGCAGGCCGTTGAGGATGACGTCCACGGCTTCCTGCGAATTGCGCGCGGCGTCGGTGTCCTCGATGCGGAGGATGAACGTGCCGCCGGTGTGGCGGGCGTAAAGCCAGTTGAACAGCGCGGTGCGCGCGCCGCCGATGTGGAGGTAGCCGGTGGGCGAAGGAGCGAAACGGACGCGAATTTTCATGGATTTATTTTTACCACGGATGGACACGGATGGACACGGATAAAATACAAAAGGCGGCCGGCGAGTCATTTTGCATTGGCGCAGATTCCCGAAAATCAGTCATACCCCCGGTTGCCATTTCCGCAAAAAGCTGGTTGGCTTAAGGCGCAAGCCGGGGCAAAATTTGGAACGTTGATGAACCACATAAAACGAATCATTTTTCCCATGCTTTTGTTCCCGTTCGTCTCCGGGTGGCTGGACTCGGCGGCAGCTGCGGATTCCTGGAGCCAGATTGTTGGCAACGGTTTTGGCGATGCGAACAACGCGGGCGTCGGCTGGATTCAGAGTTTTAACGGTTGCCTCTACGTTGCGCTGGACCGCACGGATGGCTCGGCTGGCGGGGCGATGATTTATCGTTCCAGCGATCTCACCAACTGGACACGGGTGGTTGGTCCCGGCACCGGCACCGTTTTGGGAGACACGGTCACGGAAATCATCCGTATGTTGGTGAGCGGCACCAATGACATTTATTTCGGCACGCATGATTCCTCGCCGAATCCGGCACGGGTTTATCATTCCATTGACGGTGCCAATTGGACGCATATCACCACCACCGCCAATGGTTATGCGCCGGCGGGCAATTCCAGCATCGGCGGGCTGGCGGTGCAGGGAACCAATTTGTTTGTCGCCACGGTCAACGCCGGCGGCGCGCAAATCTGGCGGGCGCAACGGGACGGCACCGGATTTACGAACATGGCGAATTTCAAGACCGGCCTGAATCTCCCGACCGGCATCAACACCAACATCAATTTTGTTTCCTATCTTTACGCCGCCACCAATGGAATGGTCTATGCCTCCACCTCGCACCTTTCCAACGGCGTTCCCACCGCGCCCCAGAACGGGTTTTTATACCAAACCTCCGATGGCGGACGGACTTGGACGACCAATCGCGGCGTGGGCAATGGTTTTGGTGATACGAACAACTGGCACATCGCGTGCATGGCGGAATTCAGCGGCGGCTTGTATGCATCCGTCAATAATGACGCGAAAGGCGGCCAGCTTTGGCGCACCACCGACGGTGCCAACTGGGTGCAAGTTCTCACCAACGGCATCAACGACGCGCGGAACATCGAGTTGCATCATCTTGGCGTGGACAGCGGTTTTCTCTGGGTGGCCACCCTGCCGATGCCCGGCTTTGCCGATGAAGTCTGGCGCTCAAGCGATGGGACGAATTTCACCCAATCCAATCTTGCGGGTTTTGGTGATCCGAACAATTCCAGCCGGTTTCCCTCGGTGGGTGGGCTGGGATCAAACGAACTCTTTGGCTCGGAAAACGACGTCACCGGGGCGCAGCTTTGGCGGCTTGGTCCCATTGTGACCAACCCAGTTTTGCAGGCCAGCGTGGCAACCAACAGTTTTTGCATGACCTGGCCGGCGATGGCTTTGGGGTTCGGGCTTGAAAGGACGGTTCAACTCGCGCCTCCGGTTTGGGTTCAAGCCACGAACTCAATTTTCTCAACCAATGCCACCAATTGCGTATTGATGCCGGCCACTAATGCCTCCCAATTCTACCGGTTGTGGCGACCTTGAATATTTGCCAGATTGCCGCTTTGGGTTTGCGGCAGGAATCGGCAGGGCTGACAGGTGATGAGAAAATTCTTACGGGCCGTCCTTTTTCGGGGCTGATTTTTGCCGCTGACTTTTCGGCGGGTGGCGGGCATTTTGCATTGGCGCGGGTTTGTGGAAATAAATTATACTCCCGATTGCCATGCCGTTTCATTTCAAGAAATCGGAATCGCCGGCCAGGGCCGTGCGGCGGGTGTGCCGCGAGCGCATTGGCGCGGCGCTGGGCGGCTTGCGGAAGTCCCGTCATCCGGCGGCTGTCCACGGCGCGCGCAAGGAAATAAAAAAACTGCGCGCGCTTTTCCGTCTCGTGCGCGGGGAAATCGGCCGGGGCGTTTATCGCCGGGGCGCGAAGGCGTTGCGCGAGGCCGCCGGTTTCCTGACGGTCCCGCGCGACGCGCGCGTGATGCTCAAGGCGTTCGAGAAACTGACGGGACGCGGCGCGCGGAAGTTTGCCGCAATTGAAAAGGCGTTGCGAAAAAATTGCCGGCGGGAGGCGCGCCGGTTTCGGAAGAAGGATGCCGCGGCGGCAGCGGGCCGGATTTTGCGGAAGACGGGCCGGCGCGTGGGCGGTTTGAAAATCAGGGCGGCCGGCTGGGCGGTGATTGAGCCGGGGTTGAAGGAAAGTTATCGTCATGGCCGGGAATTTTACGAATTGGCCCGCAGGAAACCATCGCCGGAAAATCTTCATGAATGGCGGAAGCACGTCAAAGACCTCTGGTATTATTTCCGCCTGCTTTATCCAGCCTGGCCGGCTGAACCTCGCGTGATGACGGATGAACTGGAATTGCTGGGCGAGCAGCTTGGCGAGGGCCATGACCTTTTCCTGCTGCAACAATTCGTGGCGGAGCACTGCGCCGGGCGGGCAGGGGAAGCGGAGGCGTTGGACCCGTTGATTGAGTCGCGCCAGAAGGAATTGTGCGCCGCCGCGTTGAAGCTGGGTTCGCGCCTTTACGCCGAAACACCGGCGGTTATTTGCCGGCGGTTGGGAAATGATTGGAACGACTGGCGCGCGAAATAAACCGTCCTCGTAATCGTAATCTGGTTGTTTCGAGGAAGAGGACGAGCACGACGACGGGGAGGATTGGGCAAATGAAAAAGGCGCCCCGACGAATCGAGGCGCCTTGTGAAGGGCGAAAATTACTTGGTGCCGAGGATGGCGTCCTTCGCGGCCTTGGCGACGCGGAACTTCACGACGCGCTTGGCCTTGATCTGGATGGCTTCGCCGGTCTTCGGGTTGCGGCCCATGCGGGCGGCGCGGTCCTTGAGGACGAGCTTGCCGATGCCGGGCAGCGTGAAGGTGTCCTTCGCGTGCTTGTAGGCGAGCGAGGCGAGATGTTCGAGAATTTCGCCGGCCTGCTTCTTGGTGATTTCAGCCTTTTCGGCGATCGCGGCGGTCAATTGAGATTTCGATAATGCTTTAGCCATAATGTCGGTGTCCTTCGTGTTGGTTGTTGTTTTGTTGTTTTGGTCCAAAAGTCATGTGACTTGACTCGAATTAAAGGATTTCCCGAGAAACGTGCAAGCAAAAAAACATAAAATATTTGCGGCCCTTTCCGGCCCCGGGCCGGGCTTGACTTCGCGGCGCAATTTCCGACCATCCCCGCGTGGCGCTTTTCACCATCGAGAGCGACTTTCGATACGAGATTGTCCGCAAGATTTATGAAGGCGGCATGGGCATCGTTTTCGAGGCCGAGCAGCACGGCGCGCGCGCTTTCGTCAAGCGCGTGGCCATCAAAATCATCCGCCCGAATTTCGCCAGCCAGAAGATGTTCATCGAGAACTTCATCGGCGAGGCCAAGCTGGTCGCCGACCTGATTCACACGAACATCGTCCAGACCTATCACCTCGGCGACTCCAAGGGTGTTTGTTTCATCTGCATGGAATTGATTCGCGGCGTGAATCTGGAGCAGTTCACGCACCAACTGGCCGCCAAGAAACGCCAGTTGCCGAAGGAGCTGGCCGTGTTCATCACCAGCCGCATCGCGCGCGGGCTGGCCTACGCGCACGTTAAGACCGACCGGGACGGCAGGCCGCTGGGCATCGTCCACCGCGACGTGAGTTTGAAAAACATCATGATTGCGTTCGAGGGCGACGTGAAGGTGACGGACTTCGGCATCGCCAAGGCGCGCGGGTTTCTGACCGACCAGGAAGGCGAGGTCGTCGCCGGCAAGGCCGATTTCATGAGTCCCGAACAGGCGGACTTCCAGATCACCGACAAGCGTTCCGACTTGTTTTCCACCGGCGTGGTGCTGGCGCATTTGCTGCTGGGCCGGAATGTTTTCAAGGGGGAAAACGCCGACGAATCGCGCCAGCGGATTTTGAACATGGAAATTCCCGATTTTCGCAAGTTCGATTCCCGCATTGACGACCCGCTCAATGAAATCCTCCAGCGCTGTCTCGATCGCGACCCCGCCCGGCGCTACGCCACCGCCGACCAGTTGCTGTATGACCTCGAATACTACATCTACCATGGCGGTTACGGCCCGACCAACGAAACGCTCGGCAAATTCACCCGCGAACTGTTCGGCCAGAATGTCCCCCCCGCGCCCGCCACCGGCGGCACGGATTTGATGGAACACACCATCCGTGTCCAAACCAAAGCTTGAATGATGAAACGCGCCGCCGCCCACGCCGTCCGCATCGGGCTGATTCAAAGCGCCTGCTCCGCAAATCCCGAAGCGAACCTGAAGAAAACGCTGGCGCTCGCCGAACGCGCCGCCCGGCGGGGCGCGCAAATCATCTGCACGCAGGAATTGTTCCGCTCGCAATACTTCTGCCAGAGCGAAGACTTCAAGAATTTCAAGCTCGCTGAAAAAATCCCCGGTGCCAGCACCGACGCCTTTTGCAAACTGGCGAAGAAGCACAAGGTCGTCATTATCGTCTTGCTGTTTGAAAAGCGCGCCGCTGGCGTTTATCACAACACCGCCGCCGTGATTGACGCCGACGGCTCGCTGCTGGGGATTTACCGGAAGATGCACATCCCCGACGACCCGCTTTACTACGAGAAATTTTATTTCACGCCCGGCGACACCGGCTTCAAGGCGTGGCAGACCCGATACGGCAAAATCGGCGTGCTGATTTGCTGGGACCAGTGGTATCCCGAAGCCGCGCGGCTGACCGCGTTGCAAGGGGCGGAAATCCTCTTTTACCCAACCGCCATCGGCTGGCATCCCCGCGAAAAGAAAAAAATCGGCGCGATGCAGCACGACGCCTGGGAAATCATTCAACGCTCGCATGCCATCGCCAACGGCTGCTTTGTCGCCGCTGTGAACCGCATCGGCCATGAAAAAATTGTCGGCTTGCCGCGCCAAAGCGAAGCGACGGCGGGCGACGGCATTGAATTTTGGGGTCAAAGTTTCGTGGCCGGAACCTCCGGCGAAATCCTCGCCAAGGCGTCAGCGGACAAAGAAGACATTTTGATTGTGCCCGTGAACCTTGCCGATGTGGATGCGACGCGCACACACTGGCCGTTCCTGCGCGACCGCCGGATTGATGCTTACGGCAATCTGACGAAACGGTTGGTGGATTAAATTTCAAAGTATTAAACGCTATTGTTTATTTGGCACAATTTTGGTTTTATATCCCAATGAATAAACCAGACAGGTCTGCTTACACTCCTTTGGATTTCCAGGACTGGCATCTGCGCGGCGTGCTGTCGATTCAGCCAAAATTTCAGCGCAGGGAAGTTTGGAGCACTCCAAAAAAATCATATCTCATCGACACCATACTCAAACAGATGCCGGTTCCACCCATATTTTTGAGGGTTGCTCAGGCAGAAACGAAAAATAAAATTGTTCGTGAAGTTATCGATGGGCAGCAGCGCATTTCTGCCGTGCTTGGTTTCATGGAGGGAAAATTCTCTCTTTCAAAACCGCAAGCAGCCGAACACGGGGCTGCACGATTTGACAAGCTTTCTGATGCAAAGCAGGATTTAATCAGGCAATTTTCATTCATTTGTGAGTCTTTTCAAGGGATTAGCGATGTGGAAGTTTTGGAAATATTCGCTCGCGTTAACACATATTCAGTTCCGTTGAACAGGCAAGAGTTGCTTAACGGTAAGTATTTTGGTTTTTTCAAATCATCCGCATATCGGTTGGCTTACGAGCATTTAGAGTTTTGGCGGCGGCAAGGGCTTTTTAGCGAGACGGCCATAGCGCGAATGAGTGAGGCGGAACTGACAAGCGAACTGTTAATTATCCTCATTGCTGGGATGCAACATAAAAAAGATACGATTGAATCTTTTTATGAGAAATTTGATCCTGAATTTCCAGAACAGGTCAAGGTTGAAAGCCGCTTTAGAACTACCGTTGACACAATTCAAAAGATACTTGGAGAGGATCTTAAAAGCACAGAGTTTCGCCGTTCCCCATTCTTTTATACTTTGTTTGCTGTTGTTGCGCATCGGCTTTTCGGTGTTCCAAAACAGGAAGCACCGCGAAAGAAAGGCAATCTTGGTTCAGCAGAAATTCAGAAGGCTCGCGATGCGTTCTTGAGAATTTCAGAGGTTATATCTGCAGGAAAAGAGGCGAAACCGGGTGGCGATTTCTCCAGCGCTTTTATTGATGCTTGTTTGAAGTCCACAGACAAATTGCAGCAGCGTCAAATTCGGTTTAATACAATTTACGAACGCGCCTTTGGGGTTTAATGCCAAAGCGAATGCCAGATTTCGGCAGGGCGCTTACGGATCGAATAGCGATTTCTGTCCAGCTCCCTGCAACTTTCGAGCAATTGCGGGCAAATGCACAACCTGGAACTAATGCCTGCCAATTGCTTCATCACAAAAGAATTGAGGCCGCTTACGAAATGGCTTTTTTGCGTGTGTTTATTGCGTGGGAAGACCTGCTAGAGCAAGCGTTCATACGTTATCTCGCTGGCTACTCAAATTCGCGCGGGCGACTTACGCCGGCGCGAGGCATAACATTTTCCGCCAACATCGCAGCATCTGAAGCTCAATTATACGGTGGTCAACAGTATGTGCTTTGGCACAGCACCCCAAAAGTAATCGCGAGGTCACAAAGATTCTTTCTACTTGGTCTGCACGAACAGGTGTGCCAGTCAAATCTAGCGCGCCTAGAAGCCTTCGCAGCAATTCGCCATCGGATTGCACATGGACAAGACGATGCCAAAACAAAGTTTGATGCGGCAACGATGTTACTTGCCGGCAAGCGTTACTACGGCAGTCGTCCCGGCTCGTTTTTGAGAGAATTTGATGCTTCCTTAACTCCATCGCGTAGGTGGATTGAAATTATTTCAAACGAGCTGGTTGGGCTTATCAGCCAAATCGTGCCATAGAGCTTCATGGTTTTTTGTCTGCGTTTTCTGCGTATGAAAACGCCGGCGTGCAAATTCCTTTTGGCAAAGGCCGAATTCAGGCGTAGGATTCTGGGATGAGCGCAGTCGAAGTCATTTTGGAAATCAAAAAGCTGCCGCAGGCGCAACAGCGGAAAGTGTTCCGCTTTGTGGATGAAAACTTGCGGCGCGCCGAAGACCTCGTTGACAACGCCGCCGCCGAGCGTGCGCTGGCGGAGCCGGGCAAGAATATTCCGTGGGGTGAAGCCCGCAAAAAATTGGGCTGGGCATGAGCCGTTACAGTATCGAAATCCGCCCTTCGGTCGAGAAAACCCTGCGAAAGATCCGCGACGTCCAGCTTCAGCAGCGACTTGAAGCCGCCTTTGAAAAGCTGGCCGAAAATCCCCGGCGTCCCGGCGTGGAAAAAATGTCCGGCTTCAGCAACCGTTATCGTTTCCGCGTTGGTGATTACCGCATCATTTATGAAATTCACGATGCGGTCTTGCTGGTGCTGATTCTCGCGGTCGGCGACCGCAAGGAAATCTACCGCTGAATAACTTTCGCTGGAGATAACAAGCCGCTGACTTGTCCGCGCATTGACGCGCGTGCTTGAGTCGTTTTAGACTCCCCCATGCTTTCATACAGCGTGAGGCGTTACGTTCCTTTGTCCGTCTGGATTGTCGTCGTCTTCACCATCGTCGTCATTCCGCTGAAAATCATCGGCTACGGTTTTTTGCCGATGGACGACGCGCTGCGGCACGCGGCCAAGGCGGTGTCCGGCAAAGTGTGGCAGCAAATCCTCGTCATGCGGGACGATTTCCAAATTGATCCAAGCCCCGGCTGGCAGGCGATTTTGGCATGGATTCACAATTGGCAGAATTGCGGCGCCGAAACGCTGGTTATTTTTTCAGTCGTCGCCTTGATGCTGCTGGTGATGTTGAGCGCGTTGCCGTGGCTGCGCCGGCCCGAAGCGTGGCTGGCGGCGTTGTTCGCGGCGGCGATTTTCATTCCAGCCTGCACCACCCGTTTCGCGCGCGGGCGGCCTTATCTTTTGACCGATGCCGTTCTCATCACGATTTTATTTTTGTGGTCGCGGCAGGAAAATGACCGGCCCCGGCGGCTGGCGCTGGCGCTCACGCCGCTGCTGGTCGCCGCGTCAGCTTGGATTCATGGCTCGTGGTATTTGCTGTGCCTGCCGGGCGCGGCGATTTTGTTCGCCGGGTTCTGGCGTTCGGCGTTCTGGTATGGCGGCTGCTGGCTTGCCGGCAGTTTTCTCGGCTGCGCGCTCACCGGCCATCCGTGGGATTTTTTATTTCAAGCGGTGCGTCACGTGACCGGCGCCTTCGGACATTTCGTCGTCAACCGGCAATTGGAGCCTGAATGGTATCCGTCGGACGGCGAGACTGCCGCCGTGCTCGCCGTCGTCATTTTGATTTTGTGCCGCAAAATTTATCTCGGCTGGAATCCGCGTGTTTTGCTCAATCCCATTTTCATGATGATGGTTTTGGGCTGGCTGCTCGGACTGAAGGTGCGCCGGTTCTGGTGGGATTTCGGCACGCCCGCGTTCCTGGTCTGGGTGGCGCTGGAATTGCAGGAGCATTTCGAGAATCATCTTTCGTTCGACTCGGCCAGACGCCTGTTTGTCACGCTGGGGATTGCCGCCGGAGTTTTTCTCGGCTTCACCAGCGACCGCGACAGCCGCTGGACGGCGAACCTCACGACGGAATATCTCACGCCCGGCACGCCTGGAGTGGCCGGCTGGCTGCCCGGCGACGGCGGCATCATTTACAATTCCGACATGGACGTTTTCTACCTGATGTTTTTCAAAAACCCGACGGCAGACTGGCGTTACGTTCTGGGCTTTGAACCCGGTCTGATGCGCCCGGATGATTTGGAAGTGCTGCGAAAAATCCAGTGGAACCACGGCGCGGCGTTCGCGGCTTACGAGCCGTGGGTGAAAAAAATGCGCCCCGCCGACCGGATGATCATCCGCGCCTCGGGTGGCAACCCGCCGGACATTTCCGAACTGGAATGGCACTACGCCGCCACCGGCTTGTGGATTGGCCGCCTGCCGCAAGCCGCCAACAGTCCGCCGCCAAATTCAACCGCCGATGGAACGCCAAAATAAACTGGCCTGGATCACCGGCGCGGGCGGGCTTATCGGAAATTGCCTTGTCCGGACCGCGCCGAAGTTCGCCCCGCAGTGGCGATTGCGCGCGCTGACGCGCGACCGGCTTGACCTTCTCGATTTTACCGCCGTGCGCCGGGAGTTTCAAAAGGACCGGCCGCAGCTCGTCATTCATTGCGCCGCCGTCAGCACCGTTGCCGGGGCTGAAGCCGATCCGGAACTTGCGCGGCGGGTGAACGTCGAAGTCACAAAGCTGCTCGCGGGGCTGGCGGCGGAAATCCAATTCATTTTTTTCTCAACCGATTTGGTTTTCGACGGGCGCAAGGGGGATTACGTTGAAACCGACGCGCCCAATCCGCTGCATCTTTACGGCGAGACGAAGGCGGCGGGGGAACAAATCGTTTTGGCGAACCGGCGGCACACGGTGGTGCGCACGTCCATCAACGGCGGCATTTCGCCCACGGGCGACCGCGGCTTCAACGAGCGCATGAAACGGGAGTGGCGGGACGGGCGGATGATGAAATTGTTCACCGACGAATTCCGCTCGCCGATCCCGGCGGTGGAAACGGCGCGGGCGGTCTGGGAGCTGGCGGGGAAAAATTGCGCGGGCATTTGCCACGTTGCCGGCGCGGAAAAACTGTCGCGCTGGCAGATTGGACGGCTCCTGGCGAAACGCTGGCCGAAATTAAACGCGAAAATTGAGCCGGCGTCGGCCAGGGATTTTCCCGGTCCGTCGCGCGCGCCGGACACGTCGCTGGACATTTCCAAGGCGCAGAAAGTTTTATCCAAGCCAATGCCCGGCTTGGGCGAATGGCTGGCGGCAAATCCACACGAACCGTTTTGAAAGTAGGGCAGGCGTCTCGCCTGCCCGACGGCGACGCATCCGCCGGCAAGAAACCGCTTAAGCGGAAAATAGGCAGGCGAGACGCCTGCCCTACTTTATTTTGCCTTCAATTCCAGAATCGTGATGGAATACGGCGGGAATTCGCGCGTGAAATCTATTCCGAGGCCGTCCACTTTTTCCGTGACGGGGACAATCTTCGTCGGCTCCTGAATGGAATTCGTGTCGTCGGGGCTGTTCGCCATCAAAACCACAGCACGGCCTTCGGCTTCGACGGCGGAAGCGCCGCTGATTTGAATACGCACCGGCTGCGGCGTGCTTTGGCGGTTGACGATTTTCAGGTAAATTGTTCCGCTCTGGCTGTCGCGCGTGGCGTCGTAGAAAAGCGACGGCATCTGTTGCGGCGCCGGGGCTTCGCCTTGCGGAACCCCGTTGCGGGTGCGCTGCGGCGGCTGCCACGGGTGGGTCGGAATGTCCTGCGAATCCGTGGCGAGCACATTGTCGCCGTGATGCGTGCTGAACATTTTTTGCGCGTAATAGGATGGCGAGCCGTAGCTGGTGAGCGCGTCGTAGCCGATGAGGTCGCTGGGCCATTGCATCGAACCGCCCCGGGCGAGGTCGCTGACGTTGACGAAGAGCGGCGCATACGATTCCAGGAGGACGATGTCCGAATTGCGTTCCATGCAGCACATCCATGCGGCGTCGCCGAGCGCGCCCGCCATGCTTGGCGTGGGGCGGCCAACGCGTGTGGCCCATTCGCCGACGAAGACTTTGGTTTGGTTGGTGCGGCTGCGCGTGTCATACATGTGCGACTGCGCCTCCATCTGCTCCTGCGAACGGTAATAATGTTCATCAACCAGATCCGGCGTCACGCCCTTCACCGGCGTGGTGGCGATGATTTGCAGGCCGGGATACTTCGCCTTGATGGCGTTGAAAAATTGCGCGAACCGTCCGTCGTAACTGCCGGAGCGGTCGAACCAGTCTTCGTTGCCCACCTCGACGTAGTGCAACGGGAACGGCGCGGGATGGCCGTCCTTCGCGCGTTGCGCGCCCCAGGTCGTGTTCGTGCCGCCGGTGACATATTCAATTTCGTCGAGTGCGTCCTGAACGTAAGGCTCCAGGTCGGGGCCGGGCTTGACGTAATCGTGTTTCAAGGCGTAGCCGGCAAACACCGCGAGCAGCGGCTCCATTTTCAAGTCCTCGCACCAGTTGAGATATTCCATCAGGCCGAAACCGTCCGTGGACCAATAATTCCACGGGCTGCGGTGGCCGGGCCGCTGCGAAATGTCGCCGATGGTCTTCTTCCAGTCGAAACGCTCGTTGATGTAATCGCCTTCCAGATAATTGCCGCCGGGCAGTCGCAAAAATTTCGGCTGCATATCCGCGAGCAGTTGCATGATGTCGGGCCGGCTGCCGTTGGCGCGGTTGTTGAACGTGGGCGGGAACAGCGACACCTGCTGGAACCAGACCGTGCCGTGCTTGCCCCACAACTTGCTCCAGAATGTCCCGGGCTTCGTAGTTGAAATGACCAATTGATTATCTTTCGACGTTTCGATGTTGCCGGTCGTCAGCGTCACTTCATACTTCTGCCATTTGCCGGAAAGCTTTGGAACCATCGCGCTGGCCCCTGGCTCGGTGTGTCCAGCCTCAAAGCCTTTGGACACCGAGCCGTCTTTGATGTGATATGTAATGATTGCCTTGTTCGTGTTAACATGGAAAAGGCTGACCGTCAGCGGCCCGCTGAAATGTTCGCCCCTGGCATAAAACGACGCGTGGTAAGCCGTGTTCGGCTTCACGGGAATTCCCCAGTAACCGCCGTTGGCGATTCCCGCCGGGGAATTTTCCGACGCCTTGCCCGTGTCCAGCTTCAGGCTCACGTTCAACGCCGAATTGAGCGGCTGGTTGGTATCGAGCGAGATTGAACCATTCATGGCGCTCCAATAAACCGCGTTCGTCGGGTTCGCCTTGAACGTGCGGTTGCGGACCAGCTCGCCGTAAAGCCCGCCCTCGTAGGAGAAGTTGATTTCCTCGGTCATCAGGCCGTAAAGCATCGGGCTGACCTGCGCGGCGATCTGGTCGGCCTTGATTTGCAGCACGGGAATTGCCACCGGCGCGTTGGAAGTGGAATTGGCTGTTTCCGAATTCGTCGTTTGCGCGGGCAGGGGGATTGCGGTTGCGCCGAGGACGGCCAGCAAAATGCCGGTCAGCGTGGACAAATGTTTTCTGAACGAATGGGTGTGTTGCATGAGTTCAAAATAGAAGTTAGAACCCGCAAAAGTCCATCTTAATTTCCGGGGGTGCTTGAAATGGCCGACCACAAATGGTGTCCGTTTGGAGAGGCCGGAGCATCCGCGCCCAATTCGCAGCCACTTGCGGACGGCGTTTCCAGCATTGTTGGCCGGACCAACTACCTCGTCCGCCGCGCCAACCATGCCGTGATTTCCATCCGCCGTGTCGTTTGCGAAATGAACCGTGTCGTCCATGAAGCCCGCGACACCGTCCACAGTGGCCGCTTCGTTCTGCTTATTTATTCCCTGCCGCCGCCGCCGCCTTGTTCTCCAATTTTTCGAGTTGCGTTGCCACTTCCGCCTGCCAGTCCGCTTCCAAATCCGCCAGCGCCTTGCGGAAGGCGGATTGGCGGTTCAACGCCGACCGGCCCGGCTGGCGTGTCCGATGACCGGCAGTCGCAAACCTCAAAACTTGAAAATCACTGCTTCAACCGGAAAAACAAATTCCCCGCCGGCGGCGTGATGGTCACGCTGTTCGTGCCGTTGGCGGTGTTCACGCTGACGCCGCAGGGATTCCAGCCCGCCGCGTTGGCCAGATTGTCGTTGCATTGAAGCGTGCAACTTGCCGTGTTTGGCCACGAGACGACCACACTGCTCGGTCCGGCAAAGCTGATGACCAGGTTTGGCAAGCCGGCAGTCTGCACCACGGAGATTAAACTCCAGAAGCCGCCGGTGAGCGAATAATTGCCGCCGGTCATCGCGCCGCTGGCATCCGGTTGTCCGATGGTGCCGGTGACTTGATACGTCGCGCCCGTGCTCGTGCCGCCGCCGCCGGCAATTTTATACCAGTCAATGCTGTAAGTTTGAGCCTGTGTCCGGGACACGAGGGCCGTGAGCGCGAGGGAGAGCAGGATGATTTTGAATCCGGTTTTCATGCCTGTGCCTTTCACTTGGATTGTTGGGTCAAATGCGTCAGGGTTTCTTTCAGTTCCGCCACGCTTTGCTTGAGCGCCTGAATCTCGGCGTCCTTCTCGTTGAGTTTCTGGTTCAACCCCTGGATGGCCGCCAGCGCCACGCCTTCCTCATCCACGGTGGCGATGTGCTTGTCATCCATGCCGACGCTGAACGCGGCGTAAAAATCCTGCGCCATCGGGCCAACGTGCCGGATGGCCGGGTCGGTTTTGAAATTCCAGGTGGAGATGGGCAGGCTGGCTACTCGTTCCAGAATTTCCTGATTGTCTATCGGCGTGAATTTCTCTTTTAGGTTTCGATCGCTGGTGGTATTCAGTGTCTTGGCGCTGACAGTTCCGGCGACCAGGTTGCCGGCCTCACAAAAATCGCCGTGAATACATCCATCAACGGCCAGGTTGCCTCCAACGTTCAGGTCGTGTCCGACGTTCAGGAAGCCATCAATCTGACCGTCGCCGTTGGCCGTGATGTTGCCGTAGAGGGGATTGCCGTAGGGGCCGCCGACCTCGCCATCGCCGATAACAGCGAGGTTGCGGGTGGCGTAGAGGTTGCCTTGAGAGTCAATCTGCGCCAGCGTGTTACCATCGGCATCGCTCACAACAATGCCGGAATCAGAATCTATGCTCACCACCGAATTCCAACTGCTGTCATTGACATTCATTCCACCACAATTAACCTCCATTGCACCAAGCTGGTTCGGAGCCCAAACGGCCGGACCATTGCCATTGCCAGGCATGTCCACTACATCCAGACATGGCACGCCATTGGCGGAGAATATCAGGCAATTGGGCAATGAATAGCTGGCGGGGCCGGTGCCGGTTCCGACGTTGACGTTCCAAGAAGTCCCGCCAATTTGAAGCCCGCCATCAGTGGTGATGTTGCCCCCGGCCGTAATGTTGTTGGGCACACCCAGGCTGCCATCCGGCGTATTTGTCAGCGTCACCAACGGGTCACCGTAGGAGAAGGTCAGGGCATTATTTGCGACGCCGATATCCCATGAAGTTCCGCCGCTTCCGAGGGTAATGCCACTGCCGGTCAGCGTTTGGTTGGAGCCGGAAGATTTTTGAGAATAGAGCGCGTAGGGCACCGGCGTGATTGGCTGGCGTGGCGAAAGGTTGGTGAACACGCCGTTGCCATTTGTCCGCACGTCCAGTTGCAGCCAGCGGTCCGGGCCGGTGAACACACCGCTGCCAAAGTCCAGTGCCACCGCGAACAGTCCGTTGGTGACGCCGGTGGCGGAATTGGTCAATGGCCCGGCGATAATGTTGCCGTTGGTGAGCGCATCGCAAACCGTGAAGCGCAGATCATAAAGCCCGTTGGCCGGACTGCCGTTGACATTCAGCCGGCCCTGATAGGTGAAGGCCGTGGTTTGGGCAAAGACGGTTGAGAGTTGAAGGTTGAGGGTTGAGAGCGCAAGCAGCGCCAGCATGAGGAATAGGTTTTGGATTTTTGTTTTCATGGAATTTATTTGGTTTCTAGCAGGTTGAGGATTGAAAGTGGCGGATGTCTTGCGTGTCAAGAAGAACGGGTTGCGGCGATGGAGCGGACAATGGTGCCGGTAAAAAGATAGAACTTGGGCTGGTCGGGGATTGATTGCCCAATCCCGTCCGAACATCGGCAGCACACCTGACGGCTGCTTTCATAAATCAGTTTCCAAACTGACAACGTGATTCTACCGTGGATTAGTGAAGCTTGACGCGTGCTGGACGTGGTTTCAAGAAGAATCAGGGCCGCAATTCATTCATGTATAGACCGTGCTAAATCAAAGTTTTAGCCCGTTCCACCGCGGTTCCCGCTGCCTGTCGGCGGGCCGGCGGACTTGAACGGGCGCATCTTGGCACTGTTCTTAACGAAATTGTTGCAAGTGTTTGGAGTTCCGCGTTGACGCGGCAAATTGCGTGATTTCGCTCGAACCGCCTGAAGGCGGAACTCCAAACAAGGACAGTGTCAAGATGCGCCCGACTTGAACTGGCCGGATGGAAAGGATTTGTTCTCCCGGTGAGTTGCCTTACAATCCGTCTGATGCCAGTCCAAAACCGCATCGTCAAAGTTCAGAAGCGCAACCGCGCTCTCGTGCGGTTCGACGCCGGACGCATCGTCAAGGCCGTGACGCACGCGGCGGCGTCCATCGGCGGCTTCCAGCAGGATTTTCTGCCGGGCGTCAACGACCGGATTTTCAGCGCGCACGGTTCGGACGAGAACATCGCCGCATTTCTGGCGGACGCGGCCATCGTCTGCCTCAATTCCGACCCGCACCATCTCATTTCCAACTTCCCGCCGACGATTGAGACGATCCAGGACGAGGTGCTGCACGCGCTGCGCAGTTACTTCTTCCAAAAAACCGCCGACGCCTACGAATGTTACCGCTGGGGGCGGCATTGGCTGCGCGAGGGCGCGATTACAAAGGAACAATTCGTGGGCAATGGCTTCCCGCGCGAGCGGATGGCGCAAATCCTCGAATGGAATCGCCGGCACGGCGTGGACACGGTGGCGGGTTTGAACGAGACGATGCGCAGCGGCAAAATCAAGGACGTGATTGCCGCGTCGCTCGCGGCCTACGAAGCGTCGCTGGACGAGGCCGCGCAAAAGGTGGTGACGCGCCTGAACGCCGGCCACAAGTTGCGGATGATGTGGGTGAGCGGGCCGAGC
>Ga0224534_1000846_pt1 | contig 17674 bp, 8 predicted proteins | sample 714E12024metaG_FD_172012 | JGI IMG/M metagenome (GOLD analysis project Ga0224534, IMG submission 172012) | Peat soil microbial communities from Stordalen Mire, Sweden - 717 E1 20-24 | ecosystem: Environmental > Terrestrial > Soil > Wetlands > Peat | place: Sweden: Norrbotten County, Stordalen... | reverse complement strand
CGGCGGACGTTCACGGCCTGGACTTCCCCGGCGAAACCTTCCGCGTGCTCAAGGAAAAGGAAACCGCCAAATTCGGCGAATACCGCACGCGCCGTCTGGTTCTGGAGGCGTGGGATAAATTGCCGGCGCGCGAACCATGAGCACAGACATAAACAAAATCGCGCAGGACGGCTTCAGCCTCGCCAAGGGGGACAAGAAGCTGAAGAGTCTGGCGATGGTTTCGTTGAAGATCGCCTTGCAAGCCTACTTCTCGACTTTCAAGGCGATGATGCGTTCAGTAAAACTGTTTGAGGCGAGCCAAGGACCAACAGACCAAGCCGAGATTGATTCCGGTCACAACAGCGATTATTGCCAGAACTGCGCCGAGGCCATCGTGCATTTCCAACATTTTGCCGAACTGGTCTGCAAAGATTTTCTCCGCGCAGAGCACGACCTGCTCGCCATAGATGCCACACAAAAGCCGGTGATTCTGCATAAGTTGCTCAAAAAGGAGACGGTCACTGAAGCGGAATACGAAAGAATAAACACCGTGGAATTTGGGGAGGCGCTGACCCGGCTATGTGCATTGATAAAAGAGGGACGCATCGGCGTCGGAAAGCTGGAATTTATATCTGACGCCAAGAATTTTCTCGAAACGCTGAATACGCTCCGCAATCGAGAATGGCATCGGGGTGCATTTATCCTTCGTTACCCGGCCTTGGACCATCTGGTTGGCGAACACATCCTGCCCTTCGTCAGCAAAGTAATTGCCCTGCCGGAATATGCCGACCTCACCTATTACTGGACATATCAGAAACTCGCTTGCGGCATTGATCCGATTGGCGAAATCATCAGCGCCTGCCACGGTGGCAAATTCGATCTTAAAAAAGTTGCCTTGCTCAAAGAGCTGGGTCGGGCTGCCTATGAAAACCCATTGTTCACCGGCCCATTCGCGGAACAATTTAACAAAGACTACCACCGACGCGCGAAACACCTGGCCGAAAGCGAGGTTGAACACGGGGGCGGAGCGGACCTGAAAATCTGTCCCGTGTGTGGCATCAAGTCGCTCGTCGTGTATGACGACACCTATTACGAGGACGAGGATCATGAATCTGGCACATTCAATCGGGGTTGGCGTTTCACCTGGCAGGTGCAATGTATGTGCTGCACATTCGAGATCACCGACCACTTGGAAAATCCAAGCAAATATGGTCTCGCGATGGAGGATTTCTGGCAGGCCGAGAAAATATGAATCCATTTCCAGACAACGGCGAGCTGGCATGAAACGAATACCAATCATTCTAATTGCCGCCTGCTACCTTTTTACCTTCACCAATGGTTTTAGTGTGGACGTGACCAACCTCGTTTTGGCCACCGGCAGCAAAAGTGGAATTTATTACGGGTTGGGCACAAATCTTGCCGAAAGCGCAAAGCACGAGAATTTATCGGTGGAGGTTTTGCCCACCCAGGGGTCGCGCGAGAATCTGCTTTTGCTGGCGAAAGGCCAGGCCCAGTTCTGCATTGCCCAAAGCGATGTCATTCACGAAGCCTTGACGGGAATGGAAACTTTCACGGAGCCGTTGACCAATCTTCAGGCGATTGCGCCGCTATACACTGAAGTGGTGCATATACTGGTGCGCAATCCGCTGCATCTGGGACACATTCAGGACATTCGCGGCAAGCGGATCGCGGTGGGACCAAGCGGCGGCGGCACCGAATCCAATGTTCGGCTTATCCTCGAATCCGCCGGTATCTCGGCCCGCGAGGTGGATTTGGTGAACATGAGTTTTGACGAAGAGATAACTGCCATCGCCAAGAATCAAATTGACGTGGCCTTTTTCACGTCCGGCTACCCCATGAATGCCGTCAGGACGATTCTTCAGGAAGACGAAGCGACGATGCTGGCATTGCCGCCCGAACTATTGGAACGATTGGTGGATGAAGATTCGTATTTTAGGATCACCTTCATTCCGGCAGGCACCTATCCCAACCAGAATGCCAATATCACCACCCTCGGCATTCCGGCCATATTGCTGACCAGCAGTGCGGTCAGTTCCAATGCCGTCTATGCTTTTACAAAGTCCGTTTTTTCATCAGGCCGCTACAATCCTTATTCGGCCCGGAATAGCCTGACATTCCCGGTCAGTCCGGGAGCAGACCGGTTTTATCAGGAAGCCGGAGTCTATCGGAAACAACACCTTGAGAAGTTTGTGGTGCGATGGATTGCGCCGGCGCTCGTAATCATCGTCGCCTTTCTGCTCATTTTTAAGGTCAGAATCCTGGCGCGCTTTTTCAGAATGAAGGACATCCCGCGCGTGGCCATGATTCTTGTGGCGGTTTGGCTGATTGGGACAAGCCTGATGTATTACGCCGAACACAAGGTGAATGACTATTATGGCACGCTGCCGTCGGCGGCATGGCCAACTTTGATGAATTGGATAAATTTCGGAGCTAAAGAACCATATACATCCTTGGGCCGGGCAACTTCTGTCGTGATGACTGCGCTCGGTTACGGCGGAATGCTTTGGCTGCTGGCCGAGGCGGCTTCCGTTTTGATTCAAAAGAAATTAAAAAAGGAGATACCAATGAAAGAAAACCATCATGTGATCATAAACTGGAATGACAAGGGGGCGGGCATCGTAGAACAGTTGACCAATCCAGAACTGCCCAAAAGACATATTCTCATCATCACGCGCAGTTACCAAGGCCAGGCACGCTCGATACCGGTGCATAAAGGCATTGAGCAAATATCTGGTGAAGCCATAACGGAAGGCTTGCTGAAAAGCGTGAATTTGAGCCGCGCCCATTCGGTTATTATTCTGGCCGATGATGCTGGCAATGGCGTATCTACGGATGCGGAAAATGTTCTGATTGTTCTCACCGTTAAAAAGCTCAGTGCCGACAGCAAGAAGCCGATTCCGATCATTGTGGAAATCCTCGACCCGCAGAGTGCTGACCTGGCGCAGTGCGCGGGATTGCTGGATGACGGTCAAATCGAAATTGTTTCAACCCAAAGATTGGGCCAGAACTTGTTGGCACAGGTTGCCGTGACGCCGGGATTGACCAAAATCTACGAAGACCTTCTGACTTTCGGACAAGATTCAAATGAGATTTACAGCAGTCCCGTTCCCAAAAGTCTCGTCGGGAAGCCAATTGATGACGTGTTCTTTGCATTGTTCAAGTTGAGACAAAAGAGTGTCCAAATAATTCCTATCGCAATTTCGCGCCAGAGCAAAATTCTCCTCAACCCATGTAGTTCCAAAAATGGAAACATCGAAGAGGGTGACGAATTGTTTGCCATTTGCGATAATCGCGCACAATTGAAAGAATTGGACGGACTGTTTCACAAAGCAGCGACTTGAATATAAACTTGCTTAAATTGGCTGACTTGACTCTGGAATCAAGTTCGTGTATTTGAACAACATGAATCGAGTGTTACATCAACGACTGGAAGCCGAAGTGCCGAAACGGCTGGCGGAATTGCTGGCCGTGCCGATGAGCCGCGTCAAGGTTCAGCGGCAGCCGGACGGCGTGGATTTGCTCGTCGTGGTGGGAGATTTTAATTTTGTGGTGGAGTGCAAAGCCAAAGGCGAGGCGGCGTCGGTGGCAATGGCCGTGCGCTCGGCCAAGGAATTTGCGGGGCGGTTGAAAAAGAAAAGTATTCCACTGGTGGCCGTGTCCTTCATGGGTGAGGTGGGGAAACGGCTGTGCGAGGAGGCGGCGGTTGGCTGGCTGGATTTGTCGGGCAACGCGCATCTAGTCGGGCCGGGACTGCGGGTGAACATCGAGGGCAAGCCGAACCAATTCAAACAGTCGGGCCGCCCGCGCAGTTTGTTCGCGCCGAAAAGTTCGCGGATTGCGCGATGCCTGCTGATTGAGCCTGCGCGGGCGTTCAGCCAGCGGGAACTCGCGAAAATCAGCGGGCTGGATGAAGGCTTCACCAGCCGCATCGTGCGGCAATTGGAAGAACAGCAATTGGTGTCGCGCGATTCGGCCGGCGCGGTGAAGGTCGCCGCTTTTAATGCACTGCTGGATGCGTGGCGCGAGGTTTATGATTTTTCCAAGCACCACATCGTGCGCGGTCACATTGCGGCGCGTTCGAGCGATGAGGTATTGCGTCGGGTGTCGGCGCAGTTGAAGCGCGGGAAGCTGGAACATGCGGCGACGGGCTTGGCGGGCGCGTGGCTGTGTTCGGGCTTTGCGGGTTTCCGGCTGGTGGTGGTGTATGTGGCCGAAATGCCGGGCAAAGAGGTTTGTCAGGAAATGGGCTTTCACGAAATGGAACGCGGCGAAAACATCTGGCTGGTGCAGCCAAACGATGCCGGAGTTTTTCACGGCAGCGCCGAGCGCGAGGGAATTGCGTGCGCGCATCCGATGCAGGTATATTTGGATTTGAAGAATCACCCGGAACGTTCCGCCGAAGCCGCCGAGGAACTGCGCAAAAAACTATTGAAACCAAGCCATGCCTGAAAAACCAACGACCGCCGCCGGTTATCCGCCCGACCAGGTCGCGCGGGTTAAAGCCACCTGCCTGTATCTCGCCACCAAGCTGGGCGATTTGATGTCCGAACTGGTGGTCGTGGGAGGCCTTGTGCCGTCGCTGCTGATTGACCAGAAAAATTTGCCGGAGAATGTCACGGCGCACGTCGGCACGATGGACTTGGATTTGGGACTGGCGTTCGCGCTGGTGGGTGAAGCGCGGTATCAAGAAGTGGCGGAGCGCCTGCGAAACGCCAAGTTCACGCCCGACAAGAATGATGAGGGGCAACTCACCCGGCAACGCTGGCGCATCAGTGATCCGGCGGTGACGGTGGATTTTCTGATTGAGCCGCAAAACCCGGAAGCAAAACCCGGCAGCGTATTTCCCCTGACGAAAGATTGGGCGGCGATCATCGCGCCCGGATTGCATCTGGCGTTCAAGAATAACCGGATGATTCGATTGAGCGGGAAGACCATCGTGGGCGAAAATGTTGAACCGGGGCGGGACATCCGGGTTTGCGGTGCGGGTGCATTTGTCATTTTGAAGGCGCTCGCCTTCCGCATTCGCGGTGAGAACAAGGACGCTTACGATTTGTTTTACCTGCTCAGAAATTACGGGCGTGGAGTAGCGGACGTGGCGGCAGAACTGCGACCGTTGCTCGCCGATGCGAGCGCAATCAAGGCGATGGAATACCTGCGCGGTGATTTTCAAGACTCCGATTCCACCGGGCCAAGGCGCGCGGCGGAATTTCTTTACGGACGACCGGACGCGGATACGCAAGCGGATGCGGTTGGTTTCGTGCGTCAACTTCTCGACGAATGCAAATTATGAGCATTTTCACCCTTCATACCAGCGTTGTTGAGGACTACCGTGATTTCGTCCGCTCGTTTTTCACCGTGGCCGACGACCGCGCCCGCGAGTTCATTGACCATGAATTGTTGGACGAGGCGCGGCTTTGGCCCGAGGCGTTGCTCCAGGTCAGCCCGTCCTACGCCCGTGCCGCGTCCGTGGACGACCTGGCCGCTCGCGGCGTCATCCTGCCGGAAACGGCGCAGATTTTTCGCAACGAGCGCGGCGAGCCGTTCTTTCTCTACCAGCATCAGGTCGAGGCGATGGATCGCGCCGGTCGCCGCGAAAGTTACGTCGTCACCAGCGGCACCGGGTCAGGCAAGAGCCTCACCTATTTCCTGCCCATCATTGATGCGTTCCTGCGCAACCCCACCGCGCCCGACCGCGTCGCCGCGCTCGTGGTGTATCCCATGAATGCGCTGGTGAACTCGCAGCTTGAGGCGTTGAAGAAATTGAAACGCGGCTACGAACAGCGCACGGGCCGACATTTTCCCATCAGCTTCGCCAAATACACCGGCGACGTGAAGGGGGACGCCCGGCGCGAAGTGCAGACCCACCCTCCGCAAATCCTGCTCACCAATTACGTCATGGCGGAATTGCTCCTCGTCCGCCCGGATGACCAGAGTTTGCTGCCACCCGCCGGGCCGGAAGGCTTGCGCTATTTTGTCTTCGACGAGTTGCACACCTATCGCGGTCGCCAGGGCGCGGATGTCGCCATGCTCATCCGCCGCCTCAAGGAACGCTCCGCCGCGCCGGATGTCGTGTGCGTCGGCACCAGTGCCACGATGGTTGCCAACCGGGAGGCCACGCCGCTCCAACGGCGTGAAACCGTCGCGGCCTTCGCGTCACAGGTTTTTGGGCGCGCCATCACGGAGAATCAGGTCATTGAGGAAACGCTTGAACCATTCACTTTGGGCGGCGCACCCTCACGCCAGGAATTGACGGTTTCACTCGCCGCTCCAATGCCCGCAGCGCTGCCGGAATTTCGCCGCCACCCGTTGGCCCGCTGGTCGGAAGGTGAGTTCGGCGTCGAGCCGGAAGAAGGCGGTCGCTTGCGCCGTCGCTTGCCCCGCACACTCACGGATGCCGCCGCCCATTTGACCGAAGCGACGGGCGCGACCCCGGAAGTCAGCCGCGAACGTTTGCGTGAATTGCTGACGCAGGGCGGACAGTTGCGGCGCGACGACGGCGGAATGGCGTTCGCTTTCAAGTTACACCAGTTCATCGGCCAGGGCCGCGCCGTGTATGCCACCCTTGAACCGGCGGTCACGCGGCAATTCTCGCTTGAGGGGCAGGCGTTCGCTGGGCCAGGCCGCTTGTTTGTGCCCATCAAATTCTGCCGCCAGTGCGGCCAGGATTATTATCATGTCATTCGCTCGAAGGACGGGTCGCGTTTTCAGGCTCATCCTGTCGGCACGGACACCATTGCGGACGACGCGCAGGCCGGTTATTTCATGCTCGCCCCGCTGGAAAACGATTGGAGCGAGGATCGTATCCCTGACGAATGGCGTGACCGGAAAGGACGGCTGAAGCAGACATGGCGCAGCCGCGTGCCGCAAGCTGTGTGGGTCAGCCCCAACGGTGATTTCTTTACCATGCCTCATGCCGGCGCAATCAAGATGTGGTGGCAGCCCGCTCCGTTTTCACTTTGCTTGAATTGCGGCGAGTTCTACACCGCCCGCGAACTGGAGTTCGTCAAACTGGCGTCGCTTTCCAGTGAAGCGCGCACCAGCGCAACCACCGTGCTTGCGACTTCATTGCTCCGCCGCTCCGCCGGCATGGAAGGCTCGCGGGACAAACTGCTCACATTCACGGACAATCGGCAGGACGCATCGCTGCAATCCGGTCATTTCAACGATTTCATCCATGTCTCGCTGCTCCGTTGCGCCTTGCACGCCGCCTTGCAACGCGACAACGAACTGACGTTTGACCGCGTCGCCGAGGCGGTCGTCGCCGCCAGCGGCCTGACTGTGCAAAGCGTCGCCAAAAACCCGGAACTCGATCCGGCCTCACCCGCCGCTGATGATGTGATGCGGGTGTTCGTTGAACTGACCGAGTATCGCATCTACGAAGATTTACGGCGCGGTTGGCGCGTCGTGCAGCCGAATTTGGAAAATGTCGGCCTGCTCCGCGTTGGCTATCGCGGGCTGGAAACTTTGTGCGCCGACAATGCCCGCTGGCAATTCCATCCGGCCATCGCCGCCCTTGCCGCACCTGACCGCGAACGAATCATGCGGGCGTTTCTGGACCAGTTCCGACGCAAGCTCGCCATCGCCGCCCGCTGTTTGCAGGAAACCAACCAACAACAAATCCGCCGCCGTTCGGAACAACACCTTAACGAGTTTTGGGGTCTGGACGAAACCGGCGCGGAATTGCGCACGGCCAACCGGTTTGTGCGCGAGAAGCAATCACAACGCCTTGCCGAAGGATTCAGCCTTGGCGAACGAAGCAAACTCGGCCGCTTTTTGTCCGGCGAACTTGGCCTTGACCCGGCAAACTACGACACGTTCCTCGACAGCCTCATCACACTCTTGGTCGGGCAGGGATTCCTCCGGCGGCTCGACCCGATTGACGACCATCAATTTTTTCAACTCGACGCCGGTTGCCTGCTCTGGCGTTTGGGCGATGGCAGCGCGCCGCCGCTTGACCCGCTTTATGCCCGGCGCACTGGCGCGGATGGCTATGTCGAAACTCCGCCGCCGGTGAACGTATTTTTCCAAGGATTCTATCGCGACTCCGCCAATGCACTCGCCGCGCTTGAAGCCCGTGAACACACGGCCCAAGTGGTCAAACCGGGCGAGCGCGAGCGCCGCGAGCGTCGTTTCCGCTGGGAGAACAGCGACACCACGAAGGAACGCGACGGCCTGCGCCGCCTGCCATACCTCGTTTGTTCCCCCACGATGGAACTCGGCGTGGACATCGCCGACCTTGACCTCGTCCACATGCGCAACGTGCCGCCCACGCCCGCCAACTACGCGCAGCGCAGTGGCCGCGCCGGACGCCAGGGACAGCCGGGATTGGTGTTCACCTACTGCGGCTCGGTCAACAGCCATGACCAGTATTTTTTCCAGCGCCGCGCCGACATGGTGGCCGGCAGTGTGCGTCCGCCGCGCCTCGACATTGCAAATGAGGCATTGGTGCGGGCGCATCTTCACGCGGTCTGGCTTGCCCAAGTGCGGCTGCCGCTTGGGGACAGCATTGAGCAGGTAATCAATACCGACGACGAGCAGCTATTGCCGATGAGGCCGGAAGCGGAAGCAGCGATTCAACTTTCCGAAGCGGCACAAAATGAAGTGCGCGAACGCGCCCGGCGCATTCTTCAGTTCGATCTCGCGGCTCTCGCCAATGCAGGCTGGTTCAGCGAGGCATGGTTGCAGGCCGTCATCGCCGAAGCCCCCGCGAATTTCAACCGCGCCTTCAACCGCTGGCGCGAACTATTTCGCGCCGCCAGCCGTCAAATGATAGAAGCGCAAAACACAAGGCGACGTGCGCGCAACCGTGATGATCAGGAAGCCGCCAAAAGGCTTGAAGATGAAGCTGAACGACAACTAAACATTTTACGACAGCGAGGCACAACGCGGGAAGATAGCGATTTCTATCCCTACCGCTATCTCGCCAGCGAAGGCTTCCTGCCCGGCTACAATTTCCCCGCGTTGCCCGTTCGCGCTTGGATTCCCCGCGATGACGGCGAGTTTATTTCCCGCCCGCGCTTTCTCGCCTTGCGCGAGTTTGGCCCCAACAACATCGTTTATCACGAGGGCTCCAAATGGGAAATTGTCAGCTTCCAATCACCACCCGGCGGCTTGGAAGAACGGCGCAGCCAGAAACGCTTTTGCAGCGTGTGCGGAAGTTTCTGCGAAGCCACGCTTGACCGCTGCCCCGATTGCGACACCCGGTTCGATCCCACAAACAGCGAATTGCTCGAATTGCTTGAACAACCAAACGTGCGTTGCAAGCGGCGCGAGCGAATTACTTGTGACGAAGAAGACCGCAGGCGGCGCGGATTTGATTTGCAGGTTGCCTACCAATTCGCCGGTGAAGCCGGCGGCGCACGACGGATTCGCGAGGCCGATGTCATGGTCGGGCAAACGCCCGTGCTACGCCTCACCTACGGACCAGCCGCCACTTTGTTGCGGGTCAATCGCGGCTGGCGCACGGCGGATGCACCCGGTTTTCTGGTGGACATGGAAAGTGGCGAAGTGCTCAACGCCGTGCCACCCGCCACCGGCCCGACCCCGCGCCCGCGTCGGCTGGAGCGATTACAACTGGCCGTCCAGTCCACGCAGAATCTCCTTTTGGTGCGTCTGCTCCGCCCGGAGCTTCGCGCTGATTCCGGCATCGAAGCCACGCTTCAATACGCCCTTCAGCGCGGCATGGAGCAGTTGTTCCAATTGGAAGAATCCGAGCTCGGGGCGGAGCGCGTCGGCGAAGGCGAACAACGCGCCATTTTGTTCTATGAATCAGGCGAAGGCGGCGTCGGCGCATTGCGCCGACTCGTGGACGAGGCGGACGCAGTCGCGCGGTTGGCAGTCGAGGCACTTGAACGATGCCATTTTGATGCCGCCGGCACAGACCAGCGGCCAACCTGTTTGGCCGCCTGCTACGAGTGCTTGATGAGCTTCGGCAACCAATACGAATCACTCACGCTAAACCGTCATAACTTACGCCAGCAGCTTCTTGATTTGTCCGGCAGCCGAACATTCCCACGCATCGCCGGTCGCGATTGGAATGCACACCTGGCATGGTTGCGCTCGCTCACGGATTCACGATCTGAAATTGAGCGCACATTCCTCACGGCGCTCGCCGCCGGTTTTCACCGCCTGCCCGACGAGGCGCAAAAGCCCATCGCCGAACCGCGTTGCATCCCCGACTTTTTCTACATGCCGAACGTGTGCATTTTCTGCGACGGCTCGGTGCATAACGAACCTGCGCAGGCCGCGCGTGACGTTGAACTCCGCCGGGAGTTGATCAATCACGGCTACCGCGTTGTGGTCATCCGCTACGACCGGAACGTCGAGGAACAAATCGCCGCCGCGCCCGAAGTCTTTGGCCGTCGGGTCATCTCAATTTTGCGATAAATAACAACACACAAATAACACGATGAGCCTTTTTGAAGATACCAATCCCAGGGCGCTCAAAGATCTCCTGAGCGAGATTCATTCCCGGACCATGACTTTGCCGGACTTCCAGCGCGATTTCGTTTGGGAGCCAGGCGCTACGCAGGAACTCATCGTTTCTATCGCCAACGACTACCCCGCCGGCAGCATCCTCCGCGTGCGCGATGCCAAGCGCGTCTTTGCGGCCCGCGAGTTTGAGGGTGCGCCCGTTCTTGATGGCCACAAACACACCTTTCTGGTGCTAGACGGTCAGCAGCGCCTCACTTCGCTGTATCAGGCATTTTACGGCGTCGGCGAGCATCGCTATTACCTCGATCTGAACCTGCTGCTCAAGGATGCTGATTTTGAAGAGGCTATTTTCCACGTCCGCACCGCCACCAAATGGGTGACGGAGCACGAGAATTTTGAACTTCAAGCCAAGGATATGTATCTTCCGCTAAGTGTCCTCAAAGGCGGAGCGGGACAGTTTTCGCAGTGGGCGAGGAAGGTAGCACGCAAAATGCCTGACCAGCAGCGCATCGAACTGGAAGATTCCCTCTTCAAAATCGAGGAAAAATGGATTCAAATCATTGACGATTACCACTTCCCCGTTGTCACCCTCTCCGACACGACCAAGCCAGATGCCCTCTGCACCATCTTTGAAACCCTCAACCGCACCGGCGTCAAACTCAGCGTCTTTGAATTGCTGACAGCCCGCTTCTGGCCGCAAAACATCAACCTGCGCGAGCTTTGGGAAAAATCTCTAGAACAGCATCAGATCATCGGCGATTTCGAGGTGGATCCATATTATGTGCTTCAGGCCATATCCCTGGCCTGCCGCAAATCGCCGTCCTGTAAACGCAGTGAAGTCCTCAATCTCGCTCCCGCCGACATCTCGAATTGGTGGGCCAAAGTGACTGACGGGTTAGCCGCCGGACTCCACATGCTCCGCGACGACTGCAAGGTGACGCTTCCGAAATGGCTTCCGTATCAGACCATGCTGGCACCGTTGGCGGCCGTCATCGCCAAATGCGGCAGCCCTAAAACACCGGAAGCGGGGGCGCAACGCGAGAAACTTAAACGCTGGTTTTGGTGCGCCGTCTTCGGCCAGGTTTACGAGAGCGCGCCGAACAGCAAATCCGCCAAGGATGTCACCGAACTGCCAGCTTGGTTGGCCGGCGGTGCTTTGCCTGAATCCGTCAGCATGTTCCGGTTCGACCCCAAAGCTCTCCGCGATGTCACCCCGCGCCAACGTTCCATTTATCGCGGCATCATCTGTCTCATCCTCGGCAGCGGCACGGGTGCCCGCGACTTCCACACCCAGGCCATTATCACCGGCAAACTCATCCTGGAACAAGGCATTGACGACCATCATATTTTCCCGGCCAATTTCCTGGAAACTAGGAAAGGCATCGCTCTCGCCCGTCTCCGCGATTGCGTCCTCAATCGGACATTGATTGATCGCACTACCAACCAGATGATTAGCGCTCGTGCGCCCTCTGACTATATGTCGGAAATCAGGAGCACCCCCGGATTCCCCTTTGATGCCGTTCTGCAATCCCATTGCCTGCCAACCGGGGACGATGCGCCGTTCTGGACGGATGACTATGAAAGTTTTCTCGCGTGGCGGCAAAAAAGGCTGTGGCAGGAAATCCAGCGCGCCACCAGCGTCGCCGAAGCCACGGATTTGGAAGCGGTCAATGGCACGCCCTCCACTGCCGTCGCAGGCGCGGCTCCGGTCAAGTTTCCTAAAAACCCCTACGACCGCTATTTGTGGGAATGCCTCTTGGAAGGCGGCACCGCCGACGCCATTGCCGCCAAAGTCGCCCAGCATTTCGCGGATGATACCCAAAAGAAATATCGCAGTAATCCCAAGAACGCCTTGAAATGGATTCCTGAAACAATTGAAGATATGAAGGCGGCAGGACTCACTCCCAAACTAATCGCATAAAACTCGCTCCAAGGTTAAAAACTGATGGTCAAATCACCCGTGAGAACCTGTAACGGCCCGCAGAAAATCCAGACATACTAATCAAAGTTTCGCCAATTCGCGGACGATTTGAACCATTCCCATCGTATCGAGGCCGCAGTATTCGTTCAATTGTTGCCGCACGCGTCGGCGTTCTTCCTCATCCACTTTTCCGAATGTCACCCGCAGAAATTCCCGGCTGGCAGCACCGCCTTCTTGAATCGCCAGATTTTCATAGCCCTGACCGGTCATGACCGGCAGCACCGCTTTCATGGACGCGCTGCCGTGCTGTTGCGGATGGTAATAACGGAAGCCACGGAACGGCAGCAGTAGGTCAACGATGCGAGGCGTTACTTTCCTGAGCCACGGTTTGAATTCCGGCAGCAGTTTGCAAGATTCATTCAGGCGTCCGATTTCAAAACTCGCGTTGTAAGCCACCACCGAGCCGGCCGCCGGCAACGCGTCGCGCAACTGCCGCATGAATTCGGGGCGCGGGTCCGCCATGCCTTCGGCGAGAAATTGCCGATGTTCCGGGTCGAACCTCGACTTGGCACCTGGCTGGCGGAGGATATGCAGCGAAAACTGAAATGGAATCTGCTGGAACGGTGATGTCTCATCGAATAGTGGAATCGCCGTGCCGATGGTCTCGAAGTCCAGAAAGCTGGCCGGATACTCAATCTGGCTCAGGAATGCCGCAAGGGCGGGACGGTCAATGTGCGGTTTGCCGGCCAGCAGGGCGGCGCGTTGGATGGCTTGGTTGTCGGTGAGCGCAAAATCGGCAGGGATATTTTCAAGATGTTGAACCCCTTGTTTGAGCAACCTAAAACTTTTTTTGCCGCCACGATAAAGCGTGAAGACGCTGGCTTCCGGCAGGAACGACCAACAGTGGTCATGTAACGGACAAGCGTAGGGATTGTCGCAGTGCGGGCCGATTTGGATTTCGGGATGCGTTTTCACGCCGATGACCCGCTGCATCGCACCAAGCTGTTCCTCCACCTCGCGGCTCAGGACGGAGACCGGCCGGGTGACATCTTCGAGCGTGAAAAACTTTTGCGGATCAATCGCGCCATGCCGGACAAATTCATTATTGATATGGGCCAGAAAACATTTGCGCAATTTAATGCCGGCACCGGACAGCACATACGCCTGAAACGCGATGTCGGGCAAATGGACTTCTTCCTTCAAGCTGGTGGTGGATTTGACCTCGACCAAATCCCAGGCATCGCCAGAGACGGGAACCAGGATGTCGGTCCGGGCGTAGCCGCCATTGAACACAAACGCCGCTTCATACAATGGTCGACGCTCCCGAATTGCCTGCCGCGTCTCGGCGATGACTTGATCGGGAGCAAAAATACCGGGGGCGACCGTTGTTCCGCCGGGAAATAGTTGTCTGGCCAGTTCGCCGACTTCGGTGCCTTGATCAAATATGGCCTGGGTTGACTCGTCCGGCGCGGGTATCTGGTCTTTGGCGTTGTAACGAAACCAGAGCAACTTGGCGCATTGCAAACCCATCAAATACGTGGTCTTGGAGATGTAGGGTGAGTGGGAGGAACTCATATCCCGATGGCGGGCTGCTCGACAAGCTGGTCTTCGGTGTAGGCGTGGGGCATGGCTAGAATGGATTTGGATTGAGAGGCTGGCCCACTAGGGTGAGATTGGAAGGCTCAATCAAACCGGGCGGCGGGTCTTTAAAAACCTTTTCGTCTCGCTTCTTGATGGCAATCTTTTCTCCCTTTCCGCGCAGAGCTTGCTCAACTCCTCTGACCGGCAATTTAACAACCTGGGTCGTGAAAAGGCCGTTACCATCGTGAGAGTAAAGCGTTCGCCTGTAGGCGGCGTGGTAAGGCGACACCGCAATCGAACCTCCAAAGAAACCAGTGTTGCAAACAATCACATTGCAAAAGACCGTCCGAGAAAGGGAATCGGCAAGCGACCTAAACATCCCCAAGTCTTTGTTGTAGGCCAGAACGAAAAGGTGGTGGACGCGGCCTCGATACATCACTGCGCGTTCGAGATCCATGAAGTCGTAGCAAATGCTCACGCCAATGCGGCCATACTTCTCTGCGTCGAAAACGTAAACCTCGTCGTCACCAAGATACGACCAAGAGGGACTGAGTTTCTTGAGCGCCGACTTCTCTCCGGGCGCTGCATGTGATTTGCCAAAGATAATGCGCGTGCAGGTTCGGGACGGTCGCCCTTTCCAGAAACCGGTAGGTATGAAAACAAGCCCTTCATTCCGCGCCTGCTTCGTGGTGTGATTTAGGCGATAATCCACGCCCACGAAAGCGATGACATTGAGGGCGCAAACCAACTTTTCAAAATCAGCAAGTCGAGTTCGCGGTAACGACAGCTCGGGGAGGATAACGATTTTCGGTGGGACATCGCCGTCCTTCAATGCTCTCATGGCCTTGCAAATCTCCTGCCAGGCGTGAGCATCTTGGGCGGAGGACATGCGAGGCTTGGTAGCACTCTTGGGCCAGGCCAGTTCCGCGTTGACCGTCGTCTGGATGATGCCGACAGCAAGTTCCTCGTCGAATTTGGATTTAGTGCTCATCAAATCCACCTTTCTCCGGCGATTCGCTAAAGTCCTTTACCCAGTTCGGACGCGACAATTGCCGAATGCTTATTGGTGTTAGCTGTCTAGCTCGGTGATCAATTGTCGAAAGCTGATAGTTCACCAAAACGGCTTGGCACTTCTTGATGGCATTGACCACTTCTTCGGGAGTTCGTAGCGGGATAGGGTCGTGCAGCGAATCATTGTCAAGCTGCACTGCCAACGGCGGTTTCCTGAGGAAGAACAAATTCTCCATTGCCCTCGACTGCAAGCACGCCTGCATGATGCCGAGCGTCCACGAAGAGCAGGTCATTCGTTGCAGCAACAATCGGGGCAGCATGCTGAGAACGTCTGTGTGCCCTGGTCCGTTCCACACACATGGCAACTCAAAGTTGCGCCTCAGCAATCCGTAGAGCAGCAGTCCTAGCCCGCGCACATAGTTAATTTCTTCAAACAAGGTGTTTTCCGGGCCTGAAATGGGAGTGTATCGCGAATCCGTAATACGAAACTCCTCGGGAACAATCTCTACCAGCACTGCCGAACCCTCGGGCCGCATCAAGCTGACCCATTTAGCCCATGTGGGCGCTTCTGTGGTCAACCACTCACGGGGAACTCGAAAATTCGCAGGGTGTAAGCATATCGGCGACGGGCCGCCCCTGGCTGCCTTGGAGACGTAGGCGAGGCCAAATTCTTGGTTGCTCGAAACCAGAATCCCGATTTGACGAACGATCTCCAAGGCGGACCACTCGCCGTTTCGCGGGTCTGCCGTGTCCTTCTCGGACGTTGCTTGAATCTCTTTGCACCACTCTTGCAACGACACAAACCGAGTGTTACTGGCAGACTTGATATTCTTAATTGCGCGGGCAACGTCACGGTTCATGCCGCTCGGCGGAAGCGAGATTACGGTTTTAGGTTGTGCGCTGAGTGCATCGTGCCACCAGCCAGCCATCTGAGAGAGATTTTTCGCGTGGGTTCGGTCGTAACGCATGGCCCCCAATACATCACGCGGAACATCAAACGGAAAGAAGCGCCAGAAAGCATACGACTCAACAGTAGGTGGCAGTCGGCGACCAATCTCGACAACCCAGCTTTCGGCGCGGGACGAAAGTTCACGCAAAGACGAGCGCGCAGCCCACCACGCCCAACTCACCGGGTATTCAGCTTCATCCTGGCTACCGAGCCGTTGCTCACCAATTCCGAGGAACTCGTCTGGAAGCCGGAAGTCGAAGCCGTCTTCCTCTGGCCGCGATGACTTGAGAATCAAGTTTGCGCAAAACAAGCCGAAGCAGAATTGCTCCCAACTGGTTTTCAGAAACCAGCGACGCCCGGATGTTGTTGGCACTTTAATTGGCGCAGCGGAAATATTCTTCAGAAATGCAGTCGCCGCCTTTCTGCGCCATTCTGCAACCTCGGGGTCAGACACGATTCGTGCAGCAATCATGACTTCAGAACCCAGCAGTGCGAGCGTGTTGCCCATCAAATACTCGGCGGCCAAGGTCGTCTCCATCGCCTTGTGCTCACGTTCTCCCTTGTGGATGTCCTCCAGAATATCCTTCAGTCCTTGCACCCCAGTCTGGCGGCACATCTGAATTGCTCGCGTCCAAAGCCGCACTCGGTCCGGGCGTTCTTGAAGCACTTTGCGCAGAAGTCCGAATGCTCTGCCGACTTCGCGGTCGAGTTCCGCGTGTTGGAACTTCAATGAACTCTGATTCTCTTTGCTCTCCGCCTCCAACACCTCGCGGCGCTCGGGTGGGAGATCACTGTCTGCCAATTCGGTATCTAGTGCCTCGCGACGACAAGCCAACTCAGCCGACCGGGCATTATTGGAAAGGCGACACTCTGCTAAACGCATGAGCCTGGTTGCTGCGAATGACAGGCGTGTCTTTTCAGGAATCTCGGCTTCCGGAAGCTCAACCAAGAGCATGTGCTCAAGTTGATCGGTCAGCGCAACAAGCTCAGTTTCCTCCAGCAGATTGAAATCTGTTCTCGCGATAGCCGAAACCAACGCGAGAGTCTTGGTCATCAGCGGAGTTGGAAACTGCGGGTTTAGCTTGCAGGCTTTGGCTGCTGCTTCCTTGTTCTTTTTGAGCCTCTTGCTTGATTTCGCTTTTGAGGAGTAGAACGTCGCTAGTTCCTTTGGCTCAGTCTTGTCGTGATTTACGCGCGCGCCGCTTTCCGAAGCAGCCAATAAATCCAAATATCCGTCCACCCAAGCGACCAAATCCTCGAAGCTGTATGCTAGGACGATATGGTCATCAACGAAGCGAAAATGGGCGATGTTCCTTTTCTTCAACCGCTCTTCAACTTCTAGGTCCACCTTGAGAAGGCAGACGTTGGCAAGAAAACCCGCTACAAACAGACCAGTTGGGATGCCCTTGAACAACCGCTGTCGGGTTTTGAGACCAATGGCCTTCAATTCCTCCTTCGCCCACCCTGCCGTATCCACTCTGAAGCGAAGCATCGAATCGAGCAGCCCTTGAGCCTCTACTTTATCGCCGGCTGGCAGGAACTCAACAATGTTCCGACGGATTACATCCAGCTTTAAGGATGGATAGAATTTCTCCAAATCAACACTGCACCAATAAAGGTTCTCCTTGCCTGACTTGGGCTCGCGTTCATTCCAATACTCCTTCCGAACGAAGGGGCAGCGGTGTTCGGCCTTTAGCTGCTCCTGCAAACTGAGTTCTTCGGCATCCTCGTCCGTCATTTGACTCGGTGAGGATTTTCCAGCTTTGGCGGAGCAGCTA
>Ga0224534_1000842_pt1 | contig 17719 bp, 18 predicted proteins | sample 714E12024metaG_FD_172012 | JGI IMG/M metagenome (GOLD analysis project Ga0224534, IMG submission 172012) | Peat soil microbial communities from Stordalen Mire, Sweden - 717 E1 20-24 | ecosystem: Environmental > Terrestrial > Soil > Wetlands > Peat | place: Sweden: Norrbotten County, Stordalen... | reverse complement strand
CATCCCGGAAAACGCCCCCATGCTGGCGCAAGCCATCGAGATCCTGACCAGCCCCCCCGCCGACGAATTCCTACCCGAACCCCCCGACCGAACCCTTGCCAGAGCCGAGCGGTCCATACGCTCCGCCCTGGCCGACCTCGAGCGCCTGGCCGCGATGCGCCTGGACACTGCCGACCAAGAGAAGTTCTCATTCACCCTGTCCGCCGCCCGCGACACGCTCGAGCGGATTTCGCTGTCGGTGAGGGCGTAATTCGTGGGCGCGGTCAGGCACAGTGCGGGCTCCTCCTTTTCAAGAGCGGCAAACAGTGCGAAGCTTTAGGTACATGAGGTCTCTGCTGCAATGCCTGGTACTGGTTTGGGCCGAGTGCGCGATGCTGCGCGCGCAGGGCACAACCGGGCCGCCGCCGGTGCCCGCGCCGCCGCCAACAGCGGCCAGTCAGAATGCACCCGAGATGGCCACCCGCGATGAGCCTACGGCGTTCCAGGCCAAGGTGAACCTGGTCATGGTGCCGGTGGTGGTGCGCAACGCTCAGGGCCACGCCATCGGGAACCTCCCCAAGGAGACCTTTCAGCTTTTCGATAAGGGCAAGTCGCAGGAGATCTCCCGGTTCACAGTGGAAAAGATAGGCGCGCCCGGTGGTCGGGAATCGAAATCTTCAGCAGACCAGCCGGCGGCGACGCCGGAGGAAAAAGGGACGCCCGTGGTCGCCCCCGAGCGCTTTGTGGCCTATCTCTTCGACGATGTGCATCTCGCCTTGGGCGATCTGACTCGCGTGCGCGATGCCGCGGACCGTCACATGGCAACCCTCGAACCCGCGGATCGGGCGGCGGTTTATGCGATGTCCGGCGAGGTCAGCCAGGATTTTACGGATGACCGGACAAAATTGCACGAGGCGCTGCTGCGCCTGCGGCCCGGCGTCATGGTTCGCACCGGCGCGCTCACCGATTTGGAGCTGAGAACCCTCGCCTCGCTCGCCAATCTGAAGGAAATCATAAGGAGAATGGCGATAGCGCCGGGACAGCGCACCATCATGTTTATTTCTCCCGGCTTCGCCACCATGACGCCGGAGTACATCCAGGAAGAGACGGATATTCTGGAGCGCGCCATCAAGGCCAACGTGATCGTCAGCACGCTGGACGCCCGCGGGCTCTTTACCGATCCGTCTTTAGATGTCAGCACCCGCGGAGGCGGATCGCTCAGCGCGGCCATCGCCCGCTCCAATATTCTGGCGGAATTAGCCGCCGGCACGGGCGGAACGTTCTACCAGAACAGCAACGACCTGGATGAAGGCTTCCGGCGGTTGGCGGCCGCGCCGGAATATATCTATCTGCTGGGCTTCTCTCCGCAGAACCTGAAGCTGGACGGCAGCTTTCACAGTCTCAAGGTTACGTTGAAGAATGGGGGCGGTGTCACCATACAGGCGCGGCACGGTTATTACGCTCCGAGACATATGGAGGATGAAGCGGAGAATGCCCGGCAGGAGATTGAATCGGCGCTCTTCTCACGGGAGGAGATACTCGAACTCCCCATCGACATGCACACGCAGTTCTTCAAGTCCAGCGACCAGTCCGCCAGAGTATCCGTTCTGGCTCATTTGAATCTGAAGCTATTCAAGTTTCAAAAAGTAGAAGGCCGGAACGGTAACGAAGTCACCCTGGTGTACGGTTTATTCGATCGCGATGGAAACTACACGCAGGGGATTAAGAAGGTAGTGACATTGCGTCTCAAGGATGAAACGCTGGAGCGGTTGGCCCAAGGTGTTACGGTGCGGACCAGCTTCGACGTGAAACCGGGGACCTATCTGATCCGGCTGGTAGTCAGAGATGCAGAGGAGCGGAAGCTGTCGGCGACCAATGGCGCTGTACAGATTCAATAAATGGCGCTAGGCGTCCGTCCGGAACGCGCCCGACAACTTCCGGCAGATTGGTGGAGGCGGCGAAGCCGTGTCTGCGGGCAGGTCGGTTCCCCTCTTACTCACCTTGCCCAAACATCTTGCGGTTCTGAGTTTCTAACGCCTTTTCCAGCGCCTCAACGCGTCGCATGAACTCCTTGAGCAGTATATCCACGCCCTCCTGGCGTGGTGCGATCTCAGCCCTGGATTCGCTCAGGTCGCCGATCAGTGATTCAATATTTTGCAAGCGCAGCTCTGTGGCGGCGCGAAGTTCGTTCTCGTGGTCAGTCCTTTTGAAAAATGCAAGGAAGGGTAACTTTCGCTTCAGGTCGGGCCACACCACCACCAATACCAAGCCAACGAATCCAAGCCCCACAAGAATCAACGATCCTATAGGAGTCATAACAACCCTCCAAAGATCATGCAATTCAACGGTAATGAATTCCACTCTCTCGATAGTTCCAGCCACACCCCAAAGAAAGATAAGCCATGGGATGCCGGCCGCGTGACTAAAGAGCCGCCGGGCGCGATCCAGTAGACGCATTCTCCAAGCCTAGCACTGCTAAAGCTAGTTTTGCCTTATCGAGACGGCCCTCTTTTCAAAGCACAATATACAGCCTAACTGAGAGAAATACCCACCTGTGGGCATTTTGGGCGGAACGGGCCTCGCCTTGAGGGGTGCTGGGACCGGTGCACCTGACTGCGCTGGCGCGATTGGCGTCCGACCCGCGCCTCCAATTTCCGGTTCTACCCGGGTTTCCGTATGTTCGGGAGGCGGGCGTCTTCAGCACGTCGGAACGCAGAACCGTAGCGTTTCAATTGCATCGGGCGGCGGCGCTTGCAATGGCATAGGCGCCGTTTGATTCCGACCGCTTCACCTCTTCGCCGTTGCAGTCGATTCTGACCATCACCCGACCGTGGTCGTATTGATTCTGAGCCGTGACGTACGCCATCACGCCGGGCGGCAGGGCGATAGTTTTGTCCCATTCAACGTTTGCCTTCAAATGGTCCATTCCGTTGGTTTCGTTGGTGTAGCTGACCTCTACTGGCACTTCAGAGGTCATGTAGTACGTGACCTTGACCGATCCATCGGCGGACGTGGGCTTTGAGCCGGTGCCGACCTGTTCCGATAAATTACCGATGAGCGCGATAATGACCAGGAAGAGGACGATGCCAAGAATTATCTTCCAGGCGTCACTCTTCTTTGGGGGCCGGAGTTCCTGACGAACCTCCAGACGGGCCTTCTCCTCCTCGTAAATCCGTTGGCGTTCTTCCGGAGTGAGTTCCATAGGTACATTTCACACCCTCAGATCTAGTTACGCAAGGGGGAGAGGATGACGTTTGGGCGCCCACAGGGGCGGCTCCCCTTGCTCCCGGCTCTCCGCGGTGGTAGCCTTGGGAGAATCAGGCGCGCAGGGCGGCTGGCTAGGGATGCGGAAAGGCATGGATGGAGATCCTCATCCTCTTCTGGATCGTGTGCGGCATCGCTGCCGCCTTCGTCGCTTCCAGTCGCGGAGCGAATGGGTGCCTGTGGGCATTTCTCGGCTTCCTGCTGGGGCCGATTGGCCTCCTGATGGCATTTGCATCCCAGAGTGATCGGAAGTGCCCGCATTGCCAAAGCGGGATACATGCCGACGCCACACGCTGCCCGAAGTGCCAGGTCCCCCTTTCCGGGAACGATACGGCCGCCTCACTACCCGCCGTTGACGACTCCCGCACCGTGGCTCTCATAGCGGCCCTTAAGAGCGGTCAACCAATTTCAAGCGTGCCCCAGGAGGTTTCTGGCACGACAAAGAAGTGCCCCTATTGCGCAGAGACGATTCTGACCGATGCCAGAAAATGCAAGCATTGCGGTGAATTCCTGGACCGCGCTATCGGTGACACGTTCTGCACGGATTGCGGTCAACCGCTCGCTCCCGGATTGAAGTTCTGCGGCGGCTGCGGAAAGGCGGTGATCGACATGCCGAGGAGACTTCCGGGGGGCTAAGACGAATGGAACTCCGCCTCGTACCCTGGCTCATCTGTGGCATCGCGGCCACTTTCGTGGCTTCCAGCCGCGGAGCAAACGACCGCCCCTGGGCCTTTCTCGGACTCCTGCTCGGTGAGATGCACAAAGCGGGGGCGGGCAAACTAAGGAAGGAACCTAATGAAGAATAGGGCTGCTTCGCCTCCGGCCCCTTGCCTTTTCGTGAAGAGGAAAGACCGCCGAAACACGGTTCTGAATTGGCATCGTGCCCCCGAGGAGGAATTCGACATCTACGCCGGAGTGTACTGGAACGCTGCTCAGACGCTGGTAAAGAACCTCGAACTAGACCGAATCTTTGGCTACGATGCCTGCCCGGTAGTGTTTCTCTATCGCCATGCTCTCGAACTTTTCCTAAAAGCCATCCTCCTTGGGGATGGCGCGAACTTTCTACGGAATAGACCTGACCCAAAGTGGGTCATGGACCATAGCCACTCTCTGAAGGAGCTTATTCCACACGTCCGAGAAATCTTGGAGAGATTTGCACGGGAAGGCGAGTTCGGCAGGAACGAAGTGCGGACCTTCGACGATTTTGAGGCCTTAGTCGGTGAGTTAGACAACGTGGACAAGAACTCGTGTGCCTTCCGGTATCCGGTGGACAAAAAGCTTCAGGGAACGGTTCCCGGACACTTTACCTTTAACGCGGGGAACTTTGCCCGGAAAATGGACGATGCCCTGAATACCCTCAGTGGTGCCTGCTCTATGTTGCCAGAACTATGGCAAGCGGAATGTGAAGCCGCCTACCAAGCATCAAATAATGCCGACAATGTCGAGGGCTGAGTTTCCATTGCTATTCGACGCCGCGGCCAGCGCTGGGCTATTGGCTGGCGCCCCTACTGGGCTGTGCACATCCCGCGGCCGGCGTCCGCGCCCCTGGAACACCAGACCGAGCCGCAATGAACCCGCGCTAAGGTAGAAGTAAGTGCGCATCCTCGGCATCGAATCCTCCTGCGACGAAACCGCGGCGGCCGTGGTCGAAGACGGCGACGCCGTCCTCTCTTCCGTCGTAGCTTCGCAGATGCTCACCCACGGCAAATACGGCGGCGTGGTTCCGGAGCTGGCCTCGCGCGAGCACTTGCGCGCCATCGTCCCCGTGGTGCGCGAAGCTCTCGACCTCTCCGGCACCAAGCTCGAAGACCTCGCCGCCATCGCCGCCACCGTGGGACCGGGCCTGGTGGGCTCGCTGCTGGTGGGCCTCACCTACGCCAAATCGCTGAGCTTCGCCACCGGTCGGCCGCTCATCGCCGTCAACCACATCGAGGGCCACATTCATGCCGTGGTTCTGGAAGCCAGGCGCGCCGGAACGCCCGTGGAGTTCCCCGCGGTGGCTCTGGTCGTGAGCGGCGGACACACCCACCTGTTCGAAGTCCGCGAGGGATTTGAATACCGCCTGCTCGGCAGAACGCGCGACGACGCCGCGGGCGAGGCTTTCGACAAGGTGGCCAAGCTTCTGGGCTACAGCTACCCCGGCGGCCCCGTCGTCGACCAGCTTGCCCCCCATGGCGACCCCGCGGCCGTGCGCTTCACCTTCGCCAAAATGAAAGGCAACGCGCTCGATTTCAGCTTCAGCGGCCTCAAGACCGCCGTCCTGCGCTGGGTGGAATCGCACGACATGACAGCGGAAATCGCCGGCCGCCGCGCCCTGCTGCGCGAAAATCCGTCGCCCACTCCCGAGCAATGGCTGGCGGCCACCCCGCCGCGCACGCTGGACCTTTTGGCTTCGTTCCAGCACGCCGTGATCGCGGAGTTGCTGACCCGCGCCGCCGCCGCCGCCGAAAGCGTCGCGGCGCGCTCGCTCATCGTCTCCGGCGGTGTGGCCTGCAACTCGGGCCTGCGCGCTGCGGCGCACGCGGCCGCCCTGCCCTACCCGGTTTATTTCCCTTCCGTCGGCCTCTCCACCGACAACGCCGCCATGATCGCCGCCGCCGCCTTCCCCAAGCTGGCGCGGGGCGATTTCGCCTCGCTCGATATTGCCGCGCAAGCCAACCTCACCTTGGCGTGAGCATTATAGAGCCGCCAGCAGCTTGGCGATCAGCGCCGTGCGGTCCGCCATACGATCGATGAGAATGCTCTCGTTGGCCGCGTGCGCGCCCTCACCCACGCCGCCCAGGCCGTCCAGCGTGGGCACCCCCAGCGCCGCGGTGAAATTGCCGTCCGAGCCGCCCCCCGTCTGCGATTCCTCCAGCTCGACCCCCAGCTCGCGCGCCAGCATCCGCGCCGTGTGGAACAGCCGCGCAATCCCCGCCGAGCGCTCCATCGGCGGCCGGTTCAAACCGCCGCTCACTTCGATGGTGCACCGCGGGTTGTACGGCTTCAACTCGCGGAATCTCTTCTCCAGCGCTGGCGCATCCTTCAGACGCCGGACCCGGATATCGATCTCCGCTCGGGCTTCGGCGGCCACCACGTTGGAGCGCGTGCCTCCCGCAATCACCCCCGGATTGACGGTGATGCCGCGCTCCACTTCGGTGAACCCGGCAATGCGGTTGATCTGCCGCGCCAGTTCCACCACCGCGCTGGCGCCCGCCTGAAAGTCCACGCCCGAGTGCGAGGCCTTTCCGCGCACCACCACCGTGAAATCGCCCACGCCCTTGCGCGCGGTTTTGAGCTTGCCCTCGAGTCCCGTCCCCGGCTCCAGAACCAGCACCGCCTGGCTGCACGCGGCGTTCTTCTCCGTGAGCGCGCGCGAGGATTGGCTGCCCACTTCTTCATCCGAATTCAGTTGCAGCAGCACCTTGCGGCCCACCGGAATCTCCAGTTCGCGCAAGCCGCGCGCCGCGAAAATGAAAAACGCGATGCCCGCTTTCATATCCAGCACGCCCGGCCCCCACAGCCGGCCATCGGCCTGCCGGAATGGCATGGTCCGCAGCGTGCCGACTGGCCACACCGTATCCGCATGGCCGAGCGCCATCACCTGCCCGCTCTTCTCCCGGCCCGGCAACTCCACCTCGCACACCAGGTGTTTGCCGAATTTGCCGCCGGGGAACGTCTTCACTTTGGCGAACGGCGTCACCGTATCGGAGACCAGCTCCACGAACCGGTTGACCGCCGAGGGGTCGTCGCTGGGAGACTCGCACTCCACGAATTGGCGAATCTGCTCCACCATTTCCGATTGCCGCGCGAGGGCATAAGAGAGTAAGGAATCCACGGCTGTTATGATAACGACTTCCACGGTCCAAAACCAAAACATAGCTGGTCACGGATGAACACGGACAAGATTTTCTTGGTTTTTGTTCATCCGTGTTCATCCGTGGCTAATTATCTTTTCTTGTTACAATAGCGGCATCCATGGCTACTTTGGATATCAATGAAATTCGGGCCATTTTGCCCCACCGCTACCCCTTTCTCCTGGTGGACCGCATCGTGGAATTGGAAGCGGAGCGCATCGTCGGCATCAAGAACGTGACCCACAACGAGCCGTTTTTCGCGGGTCATTTCCCCGATTTCCCGGTGATGCCGGGCGTGCTCATCGTGGAAGCCATGGCGCAGACCGCCGGCGTGCTCGTGCTGAAGACCGTCCCCGACCGCGATCGGAAGTTGGTCCTGCTGGTGGCCATCGAAAACGCGCGGTTCCGCAGACCCGTGGTGCCCGGCGACACGCTGCGCATGGAGATGAAGGTGCTCAAGCGCAAAGCCAGCGTCGCCAAAATGGCGGGCGTCGCCACCGTCGATGGCCTGGTGGTGGCCGAGGCGGAAGTCATGTGCAAGCTCGCGGACAAGGAAGAGAAGCCGCCGGCGGAAGCGTCGTCCTGACCATGCCCATTCACCCGACCGCCATCGTGGATCCACAGGCGCGGGTCGCCGAGAGCGCCGAAATCGGCCCCTACTGTATCGTCGGCGCGGAAGTCGAGATCGGCCCGCTCACCCGTCTGATGGCCCACGTTTACCTGGAAGGTCCCACCTCGATCGGCGAGGATAACGTCTTCTTTCCTTACAGCACCGTCGGGGTGGCGGCGCAGGATCTGAAGTACAAGGGCGAGCGCGCCGAGACCCGCATCGGGGACCGCAACCGCATACGCGAGTTCGTCACCATTCATCGCGGCACCGCGGGCGGCGGCCTCGTCACTTCGATCGGCAGCGACAACCTGCTGATGGCCTACACCCACGTGGCCCACGACGTCCACATCGGCGACCACACCGTGCTGGCCAACGCCGTGACGCTGGGCGGCCACGTGACGGTGGGCGATTGGGCCATCATCGGCGCCTCCACCGGCGTGCACCAGTTCTGCCGCGTGGGGCGGCACGCCATCATTGGCGGCTACAGCGTCGTCACCCAGGACGTGCTGCCGTTTTCCAATACCGTGAGCCAGCGCGAAATCAAGGTGTACGGCGCCAACCGCGTGGGCTTGGAGCGGCGCGGATTCGAGACCGCCGTGGTGGAGGCGCTCGAAACCGCGTTCCGGCTTCTGACCCGCTCCGGGCTCAATACCTCGCAGGCTATCGAGCGCATTCGCGCGGACGTCCCCCAAACGGCCGAAGTGAACGAGCTTATCCAATTCATCGGCGCCTCCGAGCGCGGCGTCATTAAGTGATGCGGTACGGCCTCATTGCCGGAAACGGGCGGTTCCCGCTGCTGGCGCTCCAAAGCGCGCAGCGCCTGGGGCACGATGTAACCGTCATCGCCATCGAAGAGGAAGCCTCCCGGGAAGTGGAATCGCTGGCCCCGCGCTGTTACTGGATCTCGCTGGGCCAGATCGGCAAGCTCATCGAAATCCTCAAGCGGGAAGGCATCACCGAAGTGGTGATGGCCGGCCAGGTGAAGCACGCCAGCATCTTCTCTTCCATCCGCCCCGACTGGCGCCTGGCCAAGCTGCTGCTTTCGCTGCCATCGAAAAACACCGATGGCCTGATCGGCGGTGTCATCAAGATCCTCGAAGACGAAGGCATCCACCTGCGCGATTCCACGGCTCTGCTCAAGCCTCTGCTGGCGAGCGAGGGCACGATGACGCGGCGCAAGCCGGATAAGGACGAGATGGCCGACGTGGAATACGGCCGCCGCGTGGCCGATGCGCTGGCGGGTCTGGACGTCGGCCAGAGCGTGGCGGTTTGCGAGCGCGCCTGCGTGGCGGTGGAAGCCATGGAGGGCACCGACGCCATGTTGCGCCGCGCAGCCGCCCTGGTGAACGGCCGCCGCCTGGCGCTCGTAAAGGCCGCGCGCCGCCGCGAGCACCTGCTCTTTGACGTCCCCGTGGTGGGGTCCTCCACCATTCCCGTGATGCGCGAAACCGGGACCACCGTGCTGGCGGTGGAGGCCGGTCGCACCCTGATGCTCGACCGCGACCAGATGATCGAAGCCGCCAATGGGGCGGACATTGCCATCGTAGGTTTGGACAAATGATGCCCACCACCGAGGTAGGGGCCGGGCATGCCCGGCCCCAACGACTAGCCGTAATCGGCGCTGGCCAATTCGGAAAGAACCACTGCCGCGCCATCCACGAATCCCAGCGGGCGCAACTCTGCGCGGTGGTGGATACCGACGCCGCCCGCGCGGCCGAGCTAGCCGCCCTCTACGGCGCCGAGGCGCTGGCCGATGCCCGCCAACTTGCCGGCAAAGTGGACGCGGCCATCGTCGCCGCCCCCACCACCGTGCATGAAGAGATTGGCCGCATGTTGGCGGAGGCCGGCATCGACATTCTGGTGGAGAAGCCCATCACGCCCGATCTCGCCTCCGCCAGCCGCCTGATCGAGGCCACCGAGCGCCATGGCCGCATTCTCCAGGTGGGCCACATCGAGCGCTTTAACCCGGCGGTCGTCGAACTCGAGCGGCGCGCCACCCTGCCGCTCTTCTTCGAGATCCACCGCCTGAACATGTTCAGCCCCCGCAGCCTGGATGTGGACGTGGTGCTGGACCTCATGATTCACGACGTGGACATCGTGCTCGCCCTGGCCCGCGCCGAACCGGTCGAGATCCGCGCCGCCGGCATCTCCATCCTTTCGCCCAAGGTGGATATCGCCAACGCGCGGCTCCAATTTCCCAACGGCTGCGTGGCCAACCTGACCGCCAGCCGCATTTCCACGGCACGGGTCCGGAAACTGCGCCTGTTTCAGCCGCGGCAATATCTCTCCTTGGATTACGGCCGGCAGGACCTGGCGATTTTCTCGGTCGGCGAGGACCGCCAAATCGGCTTCGAACAGGCGCCCGTAACCAAGGCCGAACCCCTGAAACTGCAGCTCGAAGCCTTCCTGGACTCCGTGGAAACGCGAAATTCGCCGAAAACTTCCGGCTACGCCGCGCGTCAAACTTTAGGGGCGGCGCTTGCGATTCTTGATAAAATTGAAGAGCACTCGCAAGTTGTCTCGCGGTCCTTGGTAGCTGGATGGAAACCGTAGTCCAACCTCCGTCTGACGCCGAACTTCGCATCCTCACTCAATGGGGCGACGCCGCCGACAGTCCCCGCAAGCGGCGAGCGGCGGTCCTCTCGGTGGTGGTGCACGTGGCAGCGGTGGTGACGCTGTTTTCCCTGCCCAAAGGCCTGTTCGAACCGCTGCCGCGGACGGCGCAGGTCCGGATCACCCCGCTGATCGAACCGCTCACCGAGCTGACCCAGAACGCGCCCACCAAGGGCAAGATCAACAAAGAGTTCAATGCCACCGAGCTGCACCCCCGGCCGCGCATCCAGATCCCCATGGGGCTGCCCTCCACCACCCTCCCGCAGGCGCCGCGGCCGGCCGAGCCTAAGCCGGCGCCGCCCCTGCCCGAGCCGCCCAAAATCGAGGCCGCCGTCAAGGAAATGCCTAAGACGGAACTGCCGCAGGCGCCGCCGCCCCAGATTCAGCCAGTGGAACCCCCCAAGCTGGCCTTCGAAACCCCCAGCGCGCCGCCGCCTCCGCTTCCGCCCGGGCAGGGCCGTGTGCCCGTGCCGGACACCTCGGTATCCGGGGCCATTCGCCAGGCCGCTCGTGGTGGATCCGCGGGAGGGCTGGTGGTGGGCGATTTCGGCCCTTCAGGCCCCGGCGGCTTCGGGTCCGGCGTCAATCTTCCGCCGTCACCCGGCTCGCAGGGCAGCAACATGCAACTGCTCACCGACCCGCAAGGCGTGGATTTCCGGCCCTACCTGGTGCGCATCCTCGCGTCCGTAAAGCAGCACTGGCTGTCGGTGATGCCGGAAAGCGTCAAGCTCGGGCGCCGGGGCAAGGTAGCCATTCAGTTCTCCATCAGCCGCGACGGCGGCGTTCCCAAGCTGGTGATCGCGGAATTCTCCGGCGCCGAAGCCCTGGACCGCGCGGCGGTGGCCGGCATCAGCGCCTCCGTTCCGTTCCCTCCGCTCCCCGCCGAATTCAAAGGCGACCGCATCGTCCTGCAGATGAATTTCGCCTACAACATGCCCCGGCAGTAGGGTTCGCGGCAGCGCCGAGCTGCTTCTGCTTTCGCTGCTCGAGGCGGTGCCCCGCCGCGGCTACGAACTCGGCAAGCTGATCGAACAGCGATCGCAAGGCGCGCTGCGGTTTCACGCGGCGTCGCTATACCCGTTGCTGTATCGCCTGGAGAAGCGCGGCTGGATTCAAGGCCGGTGGGTCGAGAAGAGCGGCCAGCGCCGGCGGAACTACGGAGGCGGAAGCCCGCCGCGCCACGCTCGACGAGATCGGCGGCCACAAGCTGCTGGCCAGAGAACTGCGAGCCATCGAGCGTGCGGATGCGCCGGAGTCCGTCGTCTTGGGCGCGGGAAGCACAGGGCATCTGCTGGCCGGCCTCGGGCAGGACCTTCGCTACGGATTCCGGACGTTGCACAAGAACCCCGGCTTCACCGCCGTCGCCATGCTGGCGCGCCCGAGTCCTCATTCGGTCTTTCTGACGGGTTACGCCCTCCGCAGGGACACCCACGTCATCACTGCGCCGATGCAAACGATGATCGCCGCTGAGACCAACGGAAGGTAACGGAAGGCTGCGTGGCTGGCGGTCACGGCGCCAATCCAGACGATGGAAATGCCGGAAATGGCGCCGAGCACCGGGTAGATTCTCTCGGGCAGCACATAGCGGGAGAGAAACAGGGTGGCGAATCCCAGAAAGAATACGGTGACGGTGTGAGTGAAGGTCACCATGCCGCCGAGAAACGCGGCGTGGATGGGGGTTCCGCACGTGCCTACCAGGTAGGCTGCCACGATGGTCTTGCCATGGCCCGGTGAAAGCGCGTGGATGGCGCCCAGCGCAAACGCCACCACCACGCCGGCAAGCATCAACCCCCAGCCGATGTCACCCTGATGCAACAGGCGGGCGAGATAGTCGCTGGGTATCAGAAAAGCCGGCAACAGGAGGCGTCGGTTCATTACAATGGTCCTTACGATTGTACAGCGATGAAACGCGTAATCACCGCCCAGGATGTGCCGGCCGCCGGCGAGCTACGGATTCCCATCGGGGCCCTGGTGACGCCGTCGGCTCGGGAAGTCGCGGAAGGGCGCGGGGTGCGGATTGTGGAACTGCCTGAAGACCAACTCTCCGCACTGGCCCCGCCGGAGAAGACCATCGCCATGGGCGCCGACCACGGCGGCTACCTCCTGAAGGAAGCCCTGAAGCCGATCCTTGAGGGCCTCGGCCTGGAAGTGCGGGATGTGGGCGTGTACGATGAGAAGCCGGCCGACTACCCCGACCTGGCGCTCAAGGTGGCTGAGTTGGTGGCCGCCGGCACGGCTGCGCGCGGCGTCGCCATCGATGGTGCGGGCATCGGTTCCTGCATCGCGGCCAACAAGGTGCCGGGCATCCGCGCGGCCCTATGCTATGATAAAGCTTCCGCTCGAAATAGCCGGGAACATAATGATTCTAATGTGCTTACGCTCGGTGCCCGGCTCTTGACCCAGACCCAGGCGGAAGAGGTTTTGCGCACCTGGATCGCCACCCCGTTCGCGGGCGGACGCCACCAGGCGCGGGTGCAGAAGATCCTGGATATCGAGCGGAAATATCTGAGGAAGGATGCGTCTTGAACCAAGCGGAACTTGACCGGCTCGTCGCTGAAATTGGCGAAGAAATCCTGGCGCGGGTGGTTCCGGCCGGAAACCGCTCCCTGACGGTCGCGGCTCGGAAAGACGGCGAGGGGCTCAACCTGCCGGACCAGGTGTGCCCGGGGTGCGTGCAGCGTTGCGCCCAGACCTGCGCGCGCAACACCAGGGAGATCATTGCAGCCGGCGCGGACCGTGTTTCCGCCAGCGAGCGGCTGACCAAGATCGACCCGGCCATCGCATCCCTCATCGACCACACCATTCTCAAGCCCGAAGCCACCCGCACCGACCTGGTCAAGGTCTGCCGCGAGGCGCGCCAGTATCATTTCGCCAGTGTGTGCGTGAACCCCTACTGGGTGCCGCTGGTGCGCGCCGAACTGGCGGGGTCGGCGGTCAAGATTTGCACCGTGGTGGGTTTCCCGCTGGGCGCTACCTCGACGGAAGCCAAGGTGGCGGAAACCGCCATCGCCTTGCGCGATGGCGCGCAGGAAATCGACATGGTGATCAACGTCGGCGCGCTGCGCTCGGGGGACCATGAAGCCGTCAAGTCGGATATTCGGCAAGTGGTTCGAGCGGCGCACGAAGCCAGGGCCATCGTGAAGGTAATCTTGGAGACGGCGCTGCTGGACGATAACCAGAAAGCCATAGCCTGCACGCTCTCGAAACTGGCGGGTGCGGATTTCGTCAAGACTTCGACCGGTTTCGGCCCGGCGGGCGCCACCGCGCACGATGTGGCGCTGATGCGCAGCGTGGTGGGGCCGGAGATGGGCATCAAGGCTGCCGGCGGGATTCGCACGCTGGCGGATCTGCAGGCCATGACGGCCGCGGGGGCCACGCGGATCGGCGCCAGCGCCAGCGTGAAGATCGTCGAGGCCACCGCCGCCTGAAAGGCGCGCCATGCAGCCCACCCGCAAAGCCTCCGTCCGGTTCCGGGAAAGGTCGGAGATGCTGGACTTCCTGCTGGAGGTCTCGGCGGCCACGACGCAGACGCTGGATCTGGACCATCTGCTGGCGAGCGTCGCCGAAATCATCCAAAAGGTGCTGCCGTACGACCTGTTCGCGATCCTGCTCTACCACGAGCGGCGCAAAGATCTGCGCATCCGCTACGGCGTGGGGCATCGCGAGGAAGTGGTCCGCGACCTGGCGCTGGGGCTGGGCGAGGGCATCACCGGAACCGCCGCGGCGCGCGGCGAGCCGGTGCTGGTGGGCGACGTGCGCAACGATTCGCGGTATCTGAACACGGTGGACGCGGTGCGCACGGAGATGGCGGTCCCCATGACCGCGCGGGGCAAGCTGGTGGGCGTGATCGACCTGCAATCCACGCGCCTCCACGCATACACGGAATACGACCGCGCGCTGCTGCGCCTGATCGCCGCGCGCGTGAGCATTGCCATCGACAACGCGCGGCTTTACCGCCGCGTGGACCGCCAGAACCGCACGCTGAAGACGCTGGCCAACATCTCGCGCGAATTCTCTTCCATCCTGGACCTCAACGAGCTGCTGGGCAAGATCGCCAGCACCATGCGCCATCTGATCAATTACGACGCTTTCAGCATCCTGCTGGCGGACCACGACGGCAGGGCGCTGCGCCACCTCTTCAGCATCCGCTACGATCAGCGCGTCAACATCGACAATGTTCCGCTGGGCAAGGGGCTCACCGGCGCGGCGGCCGAATCGCGCGAGGTGGTGCGCGTCGACGACACCACCAAGGACCCGCGCTACATCGCCTCGCACACCGATATCCGCTCGGAAGTGGCCGTGCCGCTGGTGGTGCAGGACCGTGTGGTGGGCGTGATGGACCTGGAGAGCGACCGCATCGGCTACTTCACCGACGATCACGTGCGCACGCTGGCGCTGCTGGCGCCGCAAGTGGCCAGCAGCGTGGAAAACGCGCGCCTGTATCAGGAGCTGGCCGCGCGCGAGCGTCACATGGAAGAGGACCTCGAGGCCGCGCGCGACTTGCAGCAGGTCTTGCAGCCGGACGCCGCGCCGGAAATCGAAGGCCTGGATGTGGCCGTGCGGCTGCGCCCGGCGCGCGCCATCTCGGGCGACATCTACGACATTTTCGAGCAGCGCGACCGGCAGACCGTGGTGGCCTTCGGGGACGTCAGCGGCAAGGGCGCAGCCGCGGCCCTCTATGGCAGCCTGATGAGCGGGCTGTTGCGCACGCTGGCCCCGCGCCGGCGCCGCCCCGCGGAGCTGATGAGAGCGCTCAACAACGCGCTCATCGAACGCAAGGTGGAGGCGCGCTACGTCACGCTCTGCGTGCTGTTGTGGGACCCGGCCACGCGCCAGATCGTGATGGCCAACGCCGGCGCCCTGCCGCCCATGATTTGCCGCGGCGGCGAGATCCTCAAAATCCGCGTGGAAGGTGTTCCGCTCGGCCTGCTGGATGCCCGCGAGTACGAAGAGGCCGCGTTTCAGGCGGCGCCCGGCGATGCCATCGTGCTCTACTCCGATGGCATCACCGACCACATGGACGCCGCCGGCCAAGACTACGGCCGCGGCCGCCTGTCGCAAGTAGTCCGCACGCACTACCGGAAGCCCGCCGGCGAGCTGGTGGCCGCGATCTTTGACGACCTGGACAAGTTCTCCACCACCGCTTTCGACGACCAGACGGTGTTCGTGATGAAAGTGAAGTGAGCGGGTGAATCGACTATGTTGCGCCGGGATGCGATTGCGCTTTTGCTGGCGGCGGCGGCTCCAGCTCCACGGCGCGCGGTGATCCTGCTGGACGTTCGCACGCGCCGGGTACTCACGGCGCGGAATCCCGAGCTGCTCGCGCCGCCGGGATCGACGCTGAAGCCGCTGGTGTTTTCGACGTTGCTGCGCGCCAAAAAACTGGATCCCGGCGAGGCTTTTCCTTGCACGGGGCGGCTCGAGATCGACGGGCGGCGGTTCGATTGTTCGCATCCGCAACTGAACCAGGCGATCGACTTGCGGACGGCGCTGGCGTATTCGTGCAACGGGTTCACGGCGCGCGTGGCGGAACGTTTTGAACCGGGAGAGCTGGCGCGGGGGCTGGAGCGTTTCGAAATCGGCCGGACACAGGCGGCGGCCACGCGTGAGGCCAGCCAACTGCAGGCACTCGGCGAGGAACGCGTGCTGGTCAATCCGATGGAACTGGCGCAGGCTTACCGGCAGATCGCGCTCGGTGGAGACCAGGCAATCGTCGGCGGGCTCAAGGATGCGGTAGAGTTCGGGACGGCGCAACGCGCGGCCGTGCCGGGGCTGGGGGTGGCGGGCAAAACGGGCAGCGTCCGTACGGCGGCCGGGGCGTCCATTGCATGGTTCGCGGGTTTCACCGCGGCGATGGTAGTGGTGGTGATGCTGCCCGGACGGTCTGGCGGGGCGGACGCAGCGCCGGTGGCGGCCGAAGTGTTGCGAGGGGCGGCGAAGTGAGGCGCGCGGTTCTGGTTGGGCTGGCCGTAGCCGCGGCGCTGACGGCGCAAACCTCCGTCAAGGTGCGCGTGGGAGCGCAAACCCTCACTCTGCCGCTGGAGCGTTACGTGGCGGCGGCGCTGGCTGGAGAAGCCGGGACGTTTCGCTCCGCCGAGGCGTTGCGGGCCATGGCGGTGGCAGTGCGCACGTACGCGATGCGGCTGCGGGGCCGGCACGCCGCGGAAGGGTACGACTTCTGCTCGACGACGCACTGCCAGCATATCGAACCGCGGGCGATCGCATCGCGGCTGGAGGAAGCGGCGGCGGCCACGGCGGGCGAGATGCTGTGGTACGAAGGCAAGCCGGCGTTCACGTGCTACACGCGGGATTGCGGGGGACGCACGGAAGATGGGGCGGCGCTGTGGAACCTGGCGGCGCCCTACTTGAGGAGTCACGAAGATCCGTACTGCGCGGCGGCGAAGTGGCGATGGGAGGCCAATCCGCGGCAGATCGTGGAGGCGCTGCGGCGGTCCGAACTGCGTACGCCGGAAATGGTAGAGCGTGTAGAGGTGGTGGCGCGCACAGCCTCGGGACGCGCGCTGACTTTGGCGCTGCAGGGACCGGGGGAATCGGTCCGCGTGAGCGCCAGCACGTTGCGTTTTGCGCTGGGCCGGGCATTCGGATGGAACACGGTGCAGAGCGAACGGTACGACATCCATTGGCCGGTATTTGAAGGAACGGGCTCGGGGCACGGGGTGGGATTGTGCCAGCGGGGCGCGGAGCAGATGGGCGCCGTGGGGCGGAGCTATCGCGAGATCCTGGCGTTCTACTTTCCGGGCGCGGCGTTGGGGATCACGGGGCGGGGATTGACGTGGCAGCGGCTGGGGGGCGAGCGGGTGGCGCTGTTCACGACGCAGCCCTCGCTCGACGGCGCCGTGCTGGCGTTGGCGGAGCGGGAACTGCGAGCGGCGGCGGAACGGCTGCGCGTGGAGGCGCCGACCGGCGTGGAGATACGGCTGTACCCGGATCTCGACAGCTTTCGCAACGTGACGGGCGAACCGGGTTGGGTGGCGGCGCGGACCGATGAGCGGCGAGTTCACTTGCAGCCGGTAGCGGTGCTGCGGTTGCATGGCGCGCTGGAATCGACGATGCGGCATGAGATGTTGCACGTGGTGGTGGAATCGCAGGCAGCCGCCGGCTTGCCGGTATGGTTCAGGGAAGGACTGGTGGAGTACCTGGCAGGCCAGGGCAAGCACGCGGCGGGGGCGGTATCCGAACAGACGGATGGCGGAGTGCGGCAGCGTGGGAGCCCGGCCGAGGCGCGGCGCGCGTATGAGCAGGCAGCGGGCAGGGTCGCGGGCTTGGTAGCGCACTATGGGGAGGCGGCAGTTGTAGGTTGGGTAAGGAGCGGTTTGCCGGCGGAGGCGAAGGGGAAATGAGGGCGGGGGCTGAAGGTGGTGGGCGTTCGGTGGTCGTGGCGGTTTCCGGATGGTGC
>Ga0224534_1000840_pt1 | contig 17749 bp, 19 predicted proteins | sample 714E12024metaG_FD_172012 | JGI IMG/M metagenome (GOLD analysis project Ga0224534, IMG submission 172012) | Peat soil microbial communities from Stordalen Mire, Sweden - 717 E1 20-24 | ecosystem: Environmental > Terrestrial > Soil > Wetlands > Peat | place: Sweden: Norrbotten County, Stordalen... | reverse complement strand
AAGAAATGAAGTGCCCGGTCTCAACGTCGGACTGACCGGCGAACCGGTTCTGGATTACGACGAAATGACGCAGTCGCAAAAGGACACCCTCCTGGCGAGCATCATGTCCCTCATCCTCTGCGCGTTGATTTTCATTTACGGCTACAACGAGACGGGCCGCCCGATCAAGGCGACCCTCTGCCTGATGATCGGACTGGCTTACACACTGGCGTTCACCACGCTGACCATCGGGCATCTGAATCTTTTGACCATCACATTTGTGCCGATGCTCATCGGCCTGGCGATTGATTTTGGCGTGCATTTGATCACGCGCTATGAGGAGGAATTGCGGCACGGAAAATCGGCGGAGGCCGCGCTGACCAAGGCGATGGTTTTCACCGGGCAGGGCATTTTCACCGGCGCGCTGACAACCGCAGGCGCGTTCCTGGCGATGTATTTCACAAATTTCAAGGGCATCCAGGAAATGGGACTCATTTGCGGCGGCGGCCTGCTGCTCTGTTTTGTGCCGATGATGACATTGCTGCCGGTGTTGCTGCTGCGCGGACACCAGAATGTGATGGACCACCAAATCCACGAGGACGAGGCCCGCGCACGCATCGAGAATGTCTGGTTGCAACGGCCCGTGCTGGTGACGGGCATCATCGTCGTGACCGGCGCGCTGGCGTTGACGCAAATTTACCACGGCAAGGTCAAATTCGATTACAACCTCATCAAAATGCAAAGCCCCACCCTGCCATCGGTGGTGTTTGAACAGAAATTGATTGATTCAGCCGACAAATCCCTGCTGTGCGGCGCCATCGTGGCCACGAATTTGGAACAGGCCATTTCGCTCGCGTCAACGATAACGAATCTGCCGACGGTGGCCACGAACGAACCCGTCGAACCGTCGGCGGACATGCTCAATAATTTCATCGAGCAAAACCAGCGCCAGAAACTCGGCCTCATTCGCGCAATCAAGCAGGAGGTCGCGCCGCTGCAGTTCAGCGCGCCGGACATGAGTCTGGTGATTGTCTCTAATTTCAGCTCGACCCTTTTCTACACCCTCGGCTACGCTGGCCTGGCTTTGGACGAAGTGCGCACCAACGATCCTGCAATGGCGCAACAGTTCATTTCCCTGCGTCAAGCCATCGAAAATTTGCGCAAGTCCATGCTGGCCGGCGACGACGCGGCGCAAAAGGCGCATGGAAACAAGCTGGGCGAGTTTCAGCAGGCGCTGTTCAATGACGTCCGTGGAACTTTCGAATCGTTGCAAAATCAGGACGTCAGCGCGCCGTTGCGGGTGGAAGACCTGCCCGCCGCGTTGCGCGATCAGTTTGTGGGCGGGACCGGCAAATTTCTGCTGCAGGTGTTTCCCAGGAACGACGTGTGGCAGCGCACGAACCAGGAAACATTCGTTGCCGATTTGCGGAAGGTGGACCCCAATGCCACCGGAACGCCCGTGCAGCTTTACGAATACGAGTCGTTGATGAGAAATAGTTACGAACAAGCCGCCTGGTATTCACTGGCGGCCATCGCGCTTTTGGTGTTCTTCCATTTCCGCACACTGGGCGCGGTGATTCTGGCGTTGCTGCCGGTGGGCATCGGCACGCTCTGGCTGGCCGGGTTGATGGGCTGGTTCGGCATCCCGTTCAATCTGGCGAACATCATGACGCTGCCGCTGGTCATCGGCATCGGCGTCACGAATGGCATTCAAATCCTGAACCGCTTTGCCGAGGAACGCACGCCCGGCATTCTGGCGCGCAGCACCGGCAAGGCCGTGCTCGTCTCCGGGTTGACAGCCATCGCCGGTTTCGGCAGTCTTATCCTCGCCAAACATCGCGGCATTCACAGTTTGGGCTGTGTGATGGCCGTGGGCATTACGACGTGTATGATTGCGGGTTTGACTTTCCTGCCGGCATTGCTGAATCTGCTGGGCCGGTGGCGTCCGTTAATAAAACAACCCAGTGCCGACAAAACATCGCCGACACCGGGTCAGGAGGAACCGGGGTGAAAACCTCAATTGTTTCGGAAGCATATATATTGTCGGGCAAAACGTCAACACGAATGTTAATCAATGATAAAATGAATTCAAATCCGCCGAAAATCGGCGTGAAATCATTTTCAATAACGATAACGTAAAAATTGTTTTTTATCCGCAAACATCCATTCATTCAGATCAGGCACAAAATTTCGCAACGGCTTGTCCGTGGTTTGCGAGTTTGCGGTCTTGGGCTGGTTTTGAGTTTTTGCTCTTCGGCCTTTGCAGAAAGTGTCTCCCACGCCGGTTTTTTGTTCGACGCATTCCCGTTGACGCTGGATGCGGGAAAGCGCACGGAGGCCGCCGGGCCGTTTTATTACAGCCAGCAAAAAGATACGGAAACGACATGGGCGATTCCCCCGCTGTTTTCGCACGACGTGAATCCCGCCGTCGAATCGCGGGAAGACGATCTCGCCTATCCGCTTCTGACCTATGAACGATACGGAAGGGAATATCGCTGGCAGTTCTTCCAGTTGTTCAGTTTCGCCGGCGGCCGGCAACAGGATGACTCCGAAAAGCGGCGCTTCACTATTTTCCCGTTCTATTTCCAGCAGCGCTCGCCGGACACAAACGAAAATTACACCGCGCTCGGCCCGTTTTACGGCCATCTCAAGGACCGGTTGATGCGGGACAAAATTTTCTTTGTGATGTTCCCGATTTACAGTGAGACGCGGAAGCGTGACATCGTCACTGACAATTATCTTTATCCGGTTTTCCATTTGCGGCGCGGCGACGGTCTGCGCGGCTGGCAATTCTGGCCGCTCGTCGGCGCGGAACACAAGGACGTGACCACGCTAACCAACGGTTTCGGCGACATTGAAACCATCGGCGGCCACGACACATTCTTCGCGCTCTGGCCCGTTCATCTCTGGCAGAACAACGGCATCGGCACGGATGACCCGGAAAAATTCCGCGCCGACCTGCCGCTTTACAGCTATTCGCGCTCGCCCAAGCGCGATTCCACCTCCGTGCTGTGGCCGTTCTTCAACTGGATTGATGACCGCGAAAAAAAATACCGCGAATGGGAAGGCCCGTATCCGTTTGTCGTCGTCGCGCGCGGCGAGGGCAAGACCGCCACGCGCGTCCTGCCGCTGTTCGGCTGTTCGCACAATGACACTTACGAAAGCGATTTTTACCTGTGGCCGGTCTATAAATTCAACCGGCTCCGAACCGGCGCGCTCGACCAGCAGCGCACGCGCATTTTTTTCTATCTGTTCGCGGACGCGATTGAAAAAAACACGAACACCGCCGCCGAAAAACGGCGCGTTGACCTGTGGCCGCTGTTCACCTGGCACCGCGACTTCAACGGCAACACCCGGCTGCAAGTTTTCGCGCCCATCGAGCCGGCGCTGCCCAACAACCGCGGCGTCGAGCGCAACTGGTCGCCGCTGTGGTCGTTGTGGCGGTCGGAAAACAATCCGGCGACCGGCGCGAACAGCCGGTCGCTCGTCTGGAATCTTTACCGCCGCGACACGACGCCGGACTCGAGAAAATGCTCGCTCCTGTTCGGCCTTTTCCAGTATCAATCTGACGCGGAAGGCAAACGCGCGCGGTTGTTTTATGTTCCCGTGATGAAAGCCGGTTCCGTGGCAGGCGCGGCGGCAAATAAAAAGTGAAGCATGGCACGAAGCGCCGCCGGTTTGATTTTGCGCTTTTAATGTATTTTTGAACTATGTTTGAAAACATCGGAGAAATGGTCCTGCTGTTTTGGCGGACGCTGCTGGCGCTGCCGCTCGCGTGGCGGCAGCGGCAGAAGGTCTTCGACCAGTTTTTTGAAATCGGCAACGCGAGCCTGCTGATGGTCTGCGTGCTGTCGTTTTTCATCGGCGCGGTCATCGCGTTGCAGACGGGGCCGGTGCTCGTGGAACGCAGCCTGTCCAGCGCCGTCGGCGGCGTGGTCGGCATCGCCATCGCCAAGGAACTCGCGCCGGTGATGATGGCCATCCTCATCGCGGGCCGCATCGGCTCGGCGATGGCGGCGGAAATCGGCTCGATGCGCGTGTATCAGGAAATTGACGCGCTGCGCACGATGAACATTAATCCGATTCACTACCTCGTGCTGCCGCGGGTGGTCGCCATTGCCGTCGCGCTGCCGATGCTGGTGGTTTTCGCCATCCTCGTCGGCTGGTTCGGCGGCGCGGTGGTCGCGGAAATGAACAATCAAATCGCCATTCCATTCCAGGCGTTTTTCTCCGACCTGCGCGACATCGTAAAACCCAAGGACGTCGCCAACGGCGTGTTCAAGAGCTTCTGTTTCGCGTTCATCATCGGCGTCGTCTCGTGTCATCAGGGGTTGGTGACCATTGGCGGTCCGCGCGGCATCGGCCGTTCGGTGACGAAAGCAGTCGTGAACTCCATCGTGCTGATTGTGATTTCTGACTACCTGCTCACGCGCATCCTCTTGAAATGAACAACCCGGCCAACAACCATTCCGGTGTCAGCCTGCAGGTGCGCGGGCTGCGCAAAAATTTTGACGGCCAGGAAGTGCTCAAGGGCATAGATTTCGACGTCAAGCCCGGCGAAATTTTTGTCATCATGGGGCCGAGCGGCAGCGGCAAGAGCGTTTTGCTCAAACACCTCATCGGCCTCGAACCGCCCGACGCCGGCGAAATTCTCATCAACGGCGAATCCATTCAGACGCCTGAAATCGCGGCTAAATACCGAATGGCGATGGTTTTCCAATCCGGCGCGCTGCTCAACTCGCTCACCGTCGGTGAAAATGTCGGGCTTTATTTGACGGAACACCGCCTCAAGCCGCCGGAGGAAATCGCGCGCATCGTGTCGGAAAAGCTCGAAGACGTCGGGCTGAAGGACGCTATGGACAAAATGCCGGGCGACCTGTCCGGCGGCATGAAAAAGCGCGCCGCCATCGCCCGCGCGCTGGTCATCGAACCGCAGTTGATTCTTTACGACGAGCCGACGAGCGAACTGGATCCGCTTTCCGCCGTCGTCATCGGCGAGGAGATTTTGGAATTGAACAAGCGCATCCACGTCACGACGCTCGTGGTGTCGCACGACCGCGCCCTGGCGTTTGGCATCGCCGACCGCATCGCCGTCATCAACGACGGCTGCATTCTCAAGATTGGCACGCCCGACGAGGTGAAGCGGTTCAACGACCCGCTCGTCCAGAAATTTTTGAACGCAGATTTCAAACACGAAACCAAATCAAGCCTATGAAAAATTCACTCGAAACCAAGCTGGGCATCTTTGTTATTTTTGTGGTGCTCGCCGCCTGGGTCATCATGGAAACCCTGGGTGGCATGGAAATGTTGCACGGCGGCTACCACGTCAACGCCCTGTTCAACACCGCGCAGGAATTGAAGGTTGGCGACAATGTCAAGATGGCTGGCGTGGAAATCGGCCGCGTCGAAAAAATCGCGCTCGCCGACGGGAAGGTCAAAATCACGATGAAACTTCACACCGACGCCGTGGTGAAGACCGACAGCAAGGCCGTCATCAAGTTCAGCGGCCTGATGGGACAGAATTTTGTCTCCATTGATTTTGGCTCGCCGACCGCGCCGGCTGCCGTGGACGGAGCGGTGCTGGCAACCGAGGAGCAGCCCGACCTCAACGCGGTCATGGCCAAGCTGAATGACGCCGCCGACGGCATCAAACGATTCGGAGACGCTTTTTCCGGCGACAAAATCAGCAATTTGATCGGCCCGCTGGTTGATTTCGTCAAGCAAAACAGCGGCAACATCAGCGGCGCCATTTCCAACATTGACAACATCACCGGCCAGATCGCCAGCGGGCAGGGGACGGTCGGCAAATTGATCTACGACCAGGCGTTTTACAATTCCGCCCTTGACACGGTTTCCAACATCCAGGGCACAATCACGGATGTCCACTCGGTCGTCATTGGCATCACCAACGGCCAGGGCACCATCGGCAAACTGGTGACGGACGAGACGCTTTACAACGCCACCACCGCCTCGATGACCAACCTCAACCAGATTTTGCTGCGAATCAACCATGGGGAGGGCACCATCGGCAAGCTGGTCAACGACCAGGAATTTTACAAAAACGCCAAGCTCACGCTGCAAAAAGTGGACAAGGCCGCCGACGGACTGGAAGACCAGGGGCCATTGAGCGTCCTCGGCATCATGGCGAACAATTTGTTTTGATCAAAAGGCAAGGGTGGCGCTGTGGACGTTTTCACGGCATCGCCAAATCAGGAAAATTGAAACCCGCCACCTCGTCTCCTGCAAAAGTTGGTCAGTGCAGCAGTTTGAAGTGCAGGACCAAAACTCCCGCCGCCGCGATGAGACAATAAAAGCCGAAAAACTTCCAGCGTCCGCCTTCGAGCCAGCGCGAGAGCCATTTCAACGCGAGCAAGCCGGCGGCGAAGCTGAAAATCATTCCGATCAGACTTGGCAAAAACAAATGCACGACGGATTCGTGACCGCCCGGCGTTTGGTCCTTGATCAAACGAAGCGCCTCTTTCGCGATGATTGGCGGTGTCAAAACAACGGCGAGCGCGAAGCTGAATTCCTCCAGCTTTTGTTTCGGCAGTCCGAGCAGCAGGCCGGTGGAAATGGTCGAGCCGGAGCGCGAAAATCCGCGAAACGGCAGGCAGATTCCCTGCACGAGGCCAATCCAGACGGAATGTGACGGCTGGATTTCCGAATGGCGCGCGGATTTCTCTTCCCGCAATCCCGCATAAATGATCAACAAGCCGACGGCCGCGAGTGCGCCGGCAATCAAAGGCAGGTTGGAAAATAAATCTTCAACTTCCGCGTGCGTCTGGCCGCGCATGAAAATCTTTTCGATGATGATTTTCAATCCGCAGCCGATGATTCCGGTGCAAATGGTGGCAGTGACAATTTGAATTGCGAACCATTGAAGCTGTCCTCTGGAAACGAAGTAATCGCGCCGCCAACCCTTCCAAAAATAAACAATGACGGCGAACATCGTTCCGGTGTGCAGCATCACCAGCAGCATGGTCATTTCGGGACTGGACGGATCGAGTCCCATGATTTTTTCGGCGGCAATGACGTGGGCCGAGCTGGAAACCGGCAGCAATTCGCACGCGCCCTGAATCAGGGCAAGAATCAGGATTTGAACATAATTGAGCATTGTGTTTCAACGCAAAACGGGACGCGACCGGCGGGGAGGAATTGGCGTGCCGCTCACTTTTTTTTGCCGAAAAACGAGGCTTCGCCGCCGCGTTGCTTGACCTTGAGCTGGCCCAAAACGGAATGCCAGTTGATGTAAATCTTGTGCCAGTTATTTTCGATGCCGCGCAACTCGCCCTCGCCCACTTCACTCAAATGGCGCAGCGACGGCGCGTGGTCAATGAGCGCGATGATATCCTCCTTGGTGGGCGACGCGGACTCGATGGAGGCAAAAATCAACTCAATTTCCTGGGCGATGACGCTCTTGATCTCGAGAAAATGGTTTTCATCCGCCGGCCCGAATTTTTTGGTGCGGGCGACGTTGACAAAATGGTTGAACTGCTTCCAGCATTCGATGTGGGTCTCGATCTGGGTGACCAGTTGGTTGATTTCTTTGATTGTCATAGGCTTTCAGTTTGAAATGGGCGACAACGCCGTCTGCGGGAACAGGAAAATAATCGCGCCGCCGCGCAACTCGCGGGCGGTGATGCGCAGAACGGCAAAATGGATGCTGACCTCGGCCAGCGGCATCTGCGCCGCGTGCGCTTCGCGCAACAGCGCGAGCACCTCCTTGGCGACGATATGCAGGATTTCCACCGGATACGCGGACGACACGGTGGAACTGACGATCCTGCCCGAGCGATCCACGGTGATGCTGCCGCTGGGCAACTGGGTGACCCCGGCGGACACGGCGTGCGAACCGAAAATGTTTTTCAGGAGTCCCATGACGCGACCAGTTTTTTGGTTTTTTCGAGCAACCCTTCGCTAAGTTCCGGCGACCAGCCAACCAGGAAATTTTTATTCTCCCACGGAATCAAAAGCAGCCGGCGTTCCAGATTGTTCGCATCGAGGTGCAGCAACGGCCCGCCGTCCACCGCGTCGCCCATGCGCTTGATGATTTCCGTGGCGCGGCGCGTCCATTGGGCGTATTGCCCGGCCGTCTGGTCCTCCGTGCCCAACGCCTCATGCGCGCCCTGCCCCTCCGGCGGAACGGCGACAACAAATTCAGCGCCGGCGCGCGCGAGCAATGAAAGTTTCCAGACCGTGCGGCGATGAATTTGAACCGTCTCATCTGACTCTCCGGCGCCGCCGTCTTTTTCATCAATTGCCTGGGCCGATTCCAAAAGCAGCGCGTTGACCGGTTTCAAGATGGTGCGCTCGCGATTCGGTTCGGCGGGCAGATTTTCAAACGTGCCGGTTTTCCAGGTGAGAATTCTAAGGAACGCCGTCTCACCGCGCGCCCCCTCGGCCTCGGCATCAATAAGTTCGCCTTCCTGAATCCAGAGTCTGGCGACGAGCGAACCGCGCGTGATGCGCAGCACGGTGGAACTGCGCGCCAGGCATTCCATCTGGACGATGTCCATGAGGCCCTTGCTCTGGATGCCGCGAAAGCCGCCTTCTTGATCGCGGCCCAGCAGCGATTCAAGGCATTCGAGATACATCTGCAAATTGGCCTGCATCTCGGTCTTGAGCCAGAACATATCCACGCCCAGCGCATAGGAGCGTGAACGAAACTCCTCGTCCTCCAACCCGCTCAACACCACGGTGCGCAGTTCGGGAAAACGCCGGCGCACAATGGCCAGCACCTGCAGGCCGTCAATGCGCGGCATCTTGAGATCGCAAATGAGCAGGCGGAACGGCTCGGCGTCGAGCATCGCCAGCGCGCGCTTGCCGGAGGTGGCGGTGCGGATTTCCGGCTTGCTGTGAAGCTGCGCGAGTATGTCCCGGCTCATTTCGAGCCAGTCCGCGTCGTCGTCCAAAACTAGAATTTTATGCCGGTCTTCCATTTCCTAACAATTCCATTCCTTACAAGTGCCCCACACGCAATGTTAAAACGCCGGAGACATTATTTGCAATGATTTTTCACGGCAATTGCTTTTCTGCCGGCGGAAGCGTATTATTGCCGCAAACAGGACAGCCAGTCCAACGATGGGACAAAATTTCCGATGGGAGTCATCTTCCGTGGAAAATTTAACGCTGAAAACGGAATTTTGCCAACTGTGGCAAGGTTCCTGCTAAATCGAAAGCTTCTTGTTTTTTATACAAAACACGGGTATAGCGTAGTCATTCATGTCGAACATTGTGAAATCAAAATTTAGCGGGTTACTGCGAGGTCTGTTTCGACGCTCTGACGACAGCAATGCAACTGCTGTCGCACCGCCAGAACCTGTGGCTGCTGCCGCGCCTCCGCGCCCCGCGCCCCCTGCCGCCGCACCACAATCCAAACCACGACCCGTTTCCACTCCGCCAAACGTCGTGCCCGCCGCCGGCCAAGACGACCTGCAATTGCCATTGGCATCCATCCTTGCCGCGTTGCCAATGGATCTGCGCGCGAAACTGATCCAGACGCCGCCGGACGGCGTGTTTGTTTCCATTCCCGTGGAACAAGCTCTTTCACAACTCGCCTTCGGTTCGGTCAAAACCTCCTTCGGTGAACTTCGCGCCGCCCTCCCCAGATTTTTTGACAGTTCCGCCGAAAATGATGCGCGTCAAATTGCCCTGCCGCTCAACGAAATCATTTCGCGGATCAACCCAGCCTTGCTGACCCGCCGCGCCGCGAAGACGGTTGAAGTGGCGGACGGCATCGTTGGGCCGTTCGCCACGCACACGCCAGTCGCCGGTCCCACCAAAGCTCAAACTCCATTCAAGCCCGCGCCGATGATGCCGCCCAAGGCTCCCGAACCGGTGTCCGCTCCAGCAACTCCAACGCCCGCCACGCCGCCGCCGGCCGTTGCCCCGAAGACCATGGCATCCGCGCCCAAGCCCGCGCCGGTTGCTCCGGCTCCCGCGCCTGCACCAGGTCCAATTCCATTTCCCGCGTCCGCGCCAGTTCCGGCTCCGGCTCCCGCCGCGCCCGCCGCGGTTATTCCGCCCGCGCCGATTCCATTTTCATCCGCCGCCGCCGAGCTGCCGCCGACATTTGTTCGAAAAACCATGGCAACCACGCCCGCGCCTACGCCGATTGCCCCAACTCCTGCCGCGCCCGCCACGTCCGCCGCCAGCCCGGGCGATTTGCAATTGCCGTTGTCAGCCGTCATCACCGTGTTGCCAATGGATCTGTGTGAAAAACTGATACAAACGCCGCCGGCCAACGCAGTTGTTTCCATTCCCATGGAAAAAGCCCTTTGGCAGCTTGCCCACGGTTCAGTCAAAATTTCCTTCGGTGAGCTTCGCGCCACCCTCCCCGGATTGTTTGATAGTTCCAGCGAAAATGACGCGCGTCAGATTGTCCTGCCGCTCAACGAAATCGTTTCGCGGATCAACCCGGCCTTGCTGGCCCGCCGCGCTGTGAAAAAGATTGAAGTGGCGGACAACATCCCCGGACCGTTCGGCGCGGGCATGCCAAGCGTTGGCTCCACCCCAGCTCAAGCTCCAGTCAAGACCGCGCCGGTGCCGCCCCCCGGACCGGCGTCCGCGCCAGCGGCTCCAACCCCCGTCACGCCTCCACCGGCAGTTGCCCCGAAAACCATGGCACCCGCGCCCAAGCCCGCGCCAGTTGCTCCACCCGCCGCGCCTACCGCCCCGGTTCCACGCGCGCCAGTCAAACCTGTTATTTCAACGCCGCCGCCGGTCGCCGCGCCCGCTGCACCCGCCGCCGGCGGTTTCATTGCCGCGCCGAAAATTCCGTTTCCCGCGTCCGCGCCAGTTCCAACTCCGGCTCCCGCGCGTGCGCCGGCTCCGGCTCCCGCGCCGGCACCAGCGTCAGCTCCAATTCCAGATTTTGCGTTTACGCGTGCGCCAGTTCCAACTCCAGCTCCCGCGCGTGCATCAGTTCCAGCTTCGGCTCCTGCGCCGGCACCGGCTCCAATTCCGTTTCCCGCGCCGCCAATTTCCGCTGAAAATTCCATCCTCGCGCCATTGTCCGCGCTGGCGGAAAAATGGCCGGACGCCATCAAGAAGGAACTGGTCCAGACAGATCTGATGAACTCGCAGGCCGCCCTGCCCGCCGCCCTCATCGAACCGGGACTCAAACGCGGTCGCGTGACAATCCTGTGGAAAAATCTGCGCATGATGATCCGTCCCAAACCGGCGCCGGTTTCGGTCCACGACAGCGTTGAAGTGGAATTGCCGCTCAAGGTGATCGCGCCGCTCTTTTTTGCAAGCCAGAAGGCGGCAGGCCTGGCAAAACAAAAAGTTTCCGTGTCAGCGGAAATTCCCAATTTATTTCAAGATTCAAAAAAAGCGGAAGCCGCGACATCACCCTCACCCGCTCCGCCATCCGCGCCAGTTCCGGCTCCAGTTCCCGCGCGGGCGCCAGTTCCAACTCCGGCACCCGTGCGGACGCCAGTTTCGGCTCCGGCTCCCGCGCGGACGCCAGTTTCGGCTCCGGCTCCCGCGCGTGCGCCAGCTCCGGCTCCCACGCCAGCGCCAGCTCCAATTCCGGATTTTGCGTTTGCGCGGTCGCCAGTTCCAACTCCGACACCCGCGCATGCACCGGTTCCAACTCCGGCACCTGTCCGTGCACCAGTTTCAACTCCGGCTCCCGCACCGGCAAAAGCTCCAATTCCGTTTCCCGCATCCGCGCCGGTTTCGGCTCCGGCTCCTGCGCGTGCGCCGGCTCCAATTCCGTTTCCCGCATCCACGCCAGTCCCGGCTCCAGCTCCCGCGCGTGCGCCAGCTCCAACTCCGGCGCCCGCGCGTGCATCAGCTCCGGCTCCGGTTCCCAAGCCAGTGTCAGCTCCAATTCCGTTTCCCGCATCCGCGCCGGTTTCGGCTCCAGCACCCGCGCGTGCGTCAGTTCCAACTCCAGCGCCCGCGCCTGCGCCAGTTCCAGTTCCGGCACCCGCGCGTGCGCCAATTTCAACTCCGGCTCCCCCATCCGCGCCAGTTCCGGTTCCAGCGCCCGCGCGTGTGCCAGTTCCAGCTTCGGCTCCCACGCCAGCGCCAGTTTCAATTCCGACGCCCGTGTCCGCAACCATCCCGGCTCCGGCTCCTACAGCTCCTGCAAGACTGGAAGAGACAAATTATTTTCCAAAGCCGGATGTTCAGAGCGACACCGAGTTCCAGCAGCGGGCCTTGTCCGAAACGGATTTTGATTTCAAGCCACGCGGCGCCACTCCGCGAGAAATCGTGGCGCGCGCGATGACGCTGCCCGGCGTGGCCGGCGCCGTGGTCGCCTTGTATGACGGCCTGATGATCGCAAGCCAGGTGGCGCCGGATTTGAATCCCGACACGCTGGCGGCATTTTTGCCGCAGATTTTCGCGCGCGCGGGTCAGACCACAAGGGATCTGCACATGGGAGAATTGAACAATTTAAGTTTTACAGTTGGCAACGTGTCGTGGAAAATCTTCCGCGTGAACGCCGTTTACCTCGCGGTATTCGGACGCGCGGGCGAGGCGTTGCCGGCGGCGCCGCTGGTGGCGCTGGCCGGACAACTGGATCGCAGAAACAAATAATGTAATTTTATGGCCATTATCAACCAAGCAACCAAGGAATTGCAGGTCAAGATCGTTTATTACGGCCCCGCGATGGGCGGCAAGACGACCAACCTCGTGCAAGTTCATGACCATGTGCAAACCCAGGCCGGCAACAAGGGCAAGCTCGTCTCGCTGGCGACCAGCTCCGACCGCACGCTGTTCTTCGACTTCCTGCCGATCGAGACGATGACCATCCGGGGGTTCAAGACCAAGTTCCAGCTTTACACCGTGCCCGGCCAGGTGATTTACAACACCACGCGGCAACTGGTTTTGCGCGGCGTGGACGGCATCGTGTTTGTCGCCGATTCGCAATACGAGAAAATGCCGGAGAACGTGGAAAGCTTCCAGAACCTCATGGACAATCTGGTTTCGTTGAAATTGAACATTGCGGAAATTCCCTACGTCGTGCAATACAACAAGCGCGATCTGCCGAACGCCGCGCCGGTTGAATACATGGAATATCTTTTGAACAACCGCGAAGTGCAGGTGCCGTCGTTTAACGCCACCGCGCACAAATGCGAGGGTGTGTTTGAAGCGCTCAACATGATCACGCGCCTGTTGCTCCAGAAATTCATCAATCAAAACGCCCACCAGCACGCGTGACATGGCCAATATGCCTGAACTCATCAAGAAGGATATGCAGCGGCTTGACGGCGCGTTGCGCGAATTCATCGCCCAGACTGATGCCACCGCCGCGCTGATCATTGACAAGGGCGGCTTTCTCATCACACACCAGGGCAATTCCTCGCAATTCGACTTGACCACCATCGGCGCGCTGGCGTCCGGCGCGTTCATGGCCAACCAGACCATCGCCGGTCTCGTCAACGAACCGAATTTCAACAGCGTCTATCAACAGGGGGAAAAATCCAGCATGCTTGTCGTCAACATTGACGAACATTGCCTCCTCATCGTCATCTTCAGCGCCAGCATTGGCGTCGGCATCATGAAGTATTACGCCACCGGCGCCATCAAGAGGATCGCCCACCAGCTTGCCGCCGCGCGGACCCGCAAACCCGATGGCGGCCTCGACCTTTCCGCCATCAACATCGCCGACAGCGAAAGCATCTTCAGGAAGAAGAAATAGCCGCGAAACGGTCGTGGCAAGCGGGAGGGGTTGGGCGCGGCGAATTTATTTTTTCCCGCCGAAAACGGAGGTTTCACCATTGCGCCGCTTGATCGCGATCTGCCCCAAAAGGGAAACCCAGCTGATGTATAACTTGTGCCAGGCGTTTTCGAGGCCGCACAAATCGCCTCCGTCCATTCCGCTCAAGCCGCGCAGCGACGGCGCACGGTCGAGCAGCGCGATGGTTTCCTCCCTGGCGGGCGACGGAACCTTGATCGCGGCAAGAATCATCTCCAGGTCCAGCCCGATGATTTTTTTGAGTTCGAGGAAATGGGCCTCGTCCTCCGGCCCGAACTTTTTCGCGCGGGCGAGGTTGACAAAATGTTTGAACTGTTTCCAACACTCGATGTGGATCTCGATCCGGACGATCAACTGGTCGAGGCGTTTGGCGCTCATGGTCGCTCCTTTTCGGCGGGCGGTGAGGCCGCCAACGGGTTTTGGGGTGAAAGGAAAATGATGGCGCCGCCCTGCATCTCCCTCGCCGCGATGTGCAGGCCGGCAAAATTCAGATCAAGCCCGGTCAGCGGCATCTGCGCCGCGCGCGCCGCGTGGAAAAGCGACAGCACTTCGCGGCCAATGTCGCCCAGCCGCCGCCGCGAAAACTCCGAACCAACGGTGGTCGTCAGCACGCTGCCGTGGCGATCCACCGTGAAACTTCCCGCCGGCAGTTTTTGAAAGTCCGGCCCGGACTTGGATAACCAGTTCAAGATGCCCATGTGTCAGCCAGTTTTTTGCTTTGTTCAAACAAACAGCACGGGTCTGCCTCCGGCGGCCAGCCGGCGACAAACGTCCTGTCCTTTCCCGGCAATAAAAGCAGATGCCGTTCCAGATTATGTCCCGCAGCATGCGTCCACGGACCGGCGTCGAGCTTCCGGCCAAGACGCCGCGCCGCTTTTCCAGCCTGCCGCGCCCACGCAGCCAGTTGGTCCACGTCCCGTATGCCCCATCCCTTGGCGGCGTCCTCTTTTTTGGCGGGGACGGTCACAACAAAATCCGCGCCCTCGTAAGCCATCGCCGTCAACCGGGTGATCAATGCCGTCTCCTCCGCCTCCTGCCTGGGGGTCGGGTTGTCGGCTTTTTTCACGGTCTGCAAGGATTCGAGCAGGAGCGCGTCCAGGGATTTGGTGATGGTCTGAATGTGGCCGGGTTCGGGGGGCAGGCTTTCAAACGCGCTGTCTTTCCACTTCATAATGCGCCAGAACGCCGCCTCGCCGTCCGCGCCCTCCACTTGGGCGTCAACCAATTGTCCGTCCTTGATCCAGATGTGAGCCACCTTCCAACCGGACGTGATGCGCAGCACGCTCGAATTGCGCAACGCCGATTCCATCTGGATCACGTCCAGAAGATTTTTTCTGTGAATGTTGCTCAAACCGCCTCCGTCCCGGATCAGCAGCGACTCGAGGCAGTCCAGAAACAACTGCGGATTTTGGTGCATGTCGAACTTCTGCCAGAACAAATCCACGCCCAGCGCGTAGGCGCGCGAGCGGAATTCCTCGTCCGAAAACCCCGTCAGCGCCACCGTCCGCAATTCGGGAAACCGCCGCCGCACGATGCTCAACACCTCCAGCCCGTCCATCTGCGGCATCTTCAAATCACACAACAGCACCCGGAACGGCTGCGCGTCGAGGAGCGACAATGCGCTCATGCCCGACGTTGCCGTGAGGATGTCCGGCTTGCTGGGAAGCTGCGTCAGAAAATCGCTGCACAGTTCCAGCCAGCTGCTGTCATCGTCCAACACCAGAATTTTATGCCGCGTTTCCATTCCAATGCACCACCGCTAATGCCGACGCCGGACAAACTCAAGACAATTCCGCCTGGCGAAAACCGTTGAACCGGAATCGCATCACGATGCAACGATCCAACGCTTCACGGCAGCTTGCTGTGGCTCCCGTCACAGAACGGCGTGTTCTTCGTGTGCTTGCAGCCGCACCATGCGACGGTCCTGGCTTCCTTGATTTCCGTTTTCAACGGCGCGAAGCCGGAGCCTTTGTGCGCGCCGTCGCAAAACGGCTGGCTTTTGGATTTGCCGCACGCGCACCAGAAGTAGGTGCCGGGTTCAGCTTTTAGGACGATGGGGGATTTTTGGGCAATGATTGGTTCGCTCATACCTTCTATGTAGCGCCGGTCCACGACCATCGCAAACAAAAAATTTAGTGGCGACAAAGATTCCGAAGGGATTACGTCAATCAGCCCGGCGTTGACGCGATGTAATCGCGGCCATTGCACAAGTCAATCACTTGGGTGTTTTAAGTCCGCTGCCTTGCACATTTGTCCGCATGAGCAACGCCCCGATGCAGCCGGTCACATGGATGCCGCGCAGATTCGCGCCGGAAATGTTCGCAAGCGAAATGCCGTTTGTGCAATTGCCGGTGATGTTCGCCAGCAACAATCCTTCCAGCGGTTTCTGCGGGGAAATATCCCTGGCATCAACCAGCTTCGTGCAGTTTACCACGCGCACATTCGAGAAGCGAAAGTTTCTGCCCAGCGGATACCCGGCAAGCCCCTCAACCGGATCATCCGTCGTGTTGCTGTTGCCGGAGCTGATCAAGTTGATGCGGAGAAATCCACCGGCCAAGACATCGAGGTTGTCGCCCGAAATATTCTCGATGACCCCGCCACGACCGATGCGGGTCTTCACATACACGCCAAAAGTCCGGCTGGCCAGCTTGCAATGCTCGATCCGCACATTGCGGATGCCGCCGGAAGTTTCGCTGCCAATGCCGATGGCGGCAAAATGTCGCCCGGTCAAAGTGCATCGGGTGATGAGCACGTCCTCCGTCGGCCTGCCGATGCGCGCGCCGTCCAGCCCGCGACCGGATTTGAGGCTGATGGAGTCATCACCCGTGTCAATATCGCAACCTTCAATCCGAACATTCTTGCAGGAATCCACGTCAATGCCGTCGCGGTTGCCGGTGATGCTCACGTTTTTGATCACAACCTCGGAGCAATAAGTCGGGTGCGTCGCCCAATTGCCGCCTTGCGTCACGATAAAATCTTCCCAGCGAACGTCGTGGCAATTGATGGGTTCCAGCACAACCGCGCCGCGCGGATTCTGCGGCGCGGCGACGGCGGGATTTCCCTCGATTCGCCCCGGCCCGATGATGCCGGTGTGGTCAACATTCGCGGAATAGATGAGCGCGCGACGGCCCGGTTGCCAGCGTCCTTCCCAGCGGATGTCCATCATCGGATAATCATTTGGATCCGGGCTGCCAACGATGACGCTGTTCGTTTCCAGCCACAAAATCGTCCGGTTGCCGATCTGCACGCTGCCGATGAGGTATTTTCCGGCGGGCACGAGCACTTCGCCGCCACCGTTGACGGCGCAAGTATCGAGCGCTTTTTGGAAAGCGACGGTGTCTTTGTTCGTGCCGTCGCCAATCGCGCCAAAATCGCGGACGTTAAAAATCGCGGTTGTTTGCTTTGGCATTGCCGCACAACCAGCAATTGCGAGCGCGAGTGCAAGCGTAGCGGCGTCTCGGCAGAGCGCCGCAAATTGAGGAAAATGAAAAAGCGCGGCTTTCTGCCGAAAGCCGCTACGCCAATTTTGCATTTCAAAAAATTTCATTTTGGCGCGACGCTGTTTGTCAAAGTTTGCTCCGGCGGGAATTGATCGAATTTCCGCTGGTGGTCAATTCCGCGAAGTTGCTGGTCCGCGAAATCCAGCGCGGCATTCCAGTCATCCGCCGTCAAGCCATGCCGGTGCGGCTCGTAGTTCACGCCCACGCGGTTCGTGTCCACGCCGAGAAAAGCATAAACCGGCCGCGCCGCAAGAACGGATTGTTTGACCGCATTCGGCACGCAGTTCTGGTCATCCGTCCCTTCCACTGAAATCCACGGACGCGGCGCGGTCAGCGCGATGAACCAGTGCGCGTCGAACGGCAGCTTCTCCATCTGGCCGGTGAATTCCGCAAGCCGTGGCACAAAGTAATATCCAAATTTCCGCGTCATGTTCTCGATGCCTTCCTTGCCGCCGCGGTCCGGCCCGCAAAAACGATACGCGCCCGTGCCCGCGCCACTCGACCCGGCGGGTGCGCCGAGCGAGATACGCTCGTCGAAGGCCGTCGCCACCATTGTGAG
>Ga0224534_1000839_pt1 | contig 17765 bp, 11 predicted proteins | sample 714E12024metaG_FD_172012 | JGI IMG/M metagenome (GOLD analysis project Ga0224534, IMG submission 172012) | Peat soil microbial communities from Stordalen Mire, Sweden - 717 E1 20-24 | ecosystem: Environmental > Terrestrial > Soil > Wetlands > Peat | place: Sweden: Norrbotten County, Stordalen... | reverse complement strand
GCGCCATCGGCGGCGTACTTCCCCAAGGTGAAGGCGCGGCTGTGGATCGATAAGAACGACTACCACTGGGCAAAGGTAGAGCTGGAAACCCTGGACACGATTTCCTTCGGCGGGTTCCTGGTGCGGCTCGCGAAGGGCACCCGTCTGATCGTCGAGCAGGCGCACGTCAACCAGGAGGTCTGGCTGCTGAAAAGCCTGACGCTGCAGGCATCGGCGCGGGTTGCGCTGATCATGAGCGTTCGCAGGGAAATCATCGTCACGCTCAGCGACTATAAGAAGTTCCAGGTGGACTCGCGGGTGGTTTCAGCCCAGTAGGGGCCGGGCACGGCCGGCCCAGTCGGGCTACACTGGAGCCGATGCTCCTCGTCACCGGTCCCGCCGGCTCCGGCAAAACCACCTTTGTTGTGGACCGGTTCCGCGAGGCCCTGCGCGCGGGGAATGGCGCCATCCGGTTGCTGGCGCCGACGGCGACCATGGCGCAGCACCTCGAAAACCGCCTCGCGCGGGAAGGCTTTGTATTCCGGCGCGGGCTGATCCAAACGCTTTCGGGATTTGTGGAGGACTGGGCGGGCGATGTCCCCCAGGCGCCGGACACCGTGCTGTACCTCCTGGTGGAAGAGGCCGCGCGGCGCGTGAACCGCCCCGAGTTCGCCGCCGTGGCCCACATGCCGGGCTTCTGCGCGTCGCTGGCACGGACCATCGCGGAGCTCTCTTCGGCGGGGTGCGACAGCGCCCGCCTGGCGGGCTCGGTTCCGGAATCGCCGCTCGGCGCGGCCTTCCTGGCGGTCTACAAGGAAGTGGACCGCGAGCTGGAGCGGCGCGGTTTGGCCATGCGCGCCAAGCGGCTCGAGCGGGCGGCGGAGCGCATCGAAAGCCAGGGGCTGGGCGGCATACGCACCATCTGGCTGGATGGGTTTCAGGCGCTGCCCGATCCCGAACTGCGCGTCATCGGCGCGTTGAGCCACCATGCGGACCTCACCCTGACCCTGGGCGACGGCGATGCCACGGAAACGGTCCGCGCGCGGCTCCATGCCATGGGGTTCCGCGAGGAACGCGCGGGGCGACCCCGCGCCAGGCCCGCCATGGCGCTGGTGCGCGCGCCGGGCGTCGAGCGCGAAGCGGAAGAGATCGCGCGCCGCATCCTGGAGCAAGCCGCGGCCGGGCGGCCGTTTCGCGAGATGGGTATCATCGTGCGGGCCGCCGGGACCTATGTTCCGGTTTTGCGCTCGACGCTCGAGCGCTTCGGCATTCCCGCCCGCTTCTACTTCGATTCCGAGCTGGAGCGGCACGCGGTGGTTCGGTTTCTGGGCGGAGCGGTGGACGCCATGCTGGGCGGATGGGAACACGCACAGACGTTGAAGGTTTTGCGCCTGGCGCCGCGGTTCGCGGATTCCAACACCATGGACCGCTTCGATTTCGCGGTGCGCGAGCAGATCCCCAATGCGGGTTTGGGAGCGTTGAAGGCGTTGCTGCCGGCGACACCGGGCGCGGAGCGGCTGGTGCGCTTGATCGACGCCCTCGGCGCCATCGAGGAGTGGCGCTCGTTCGAGCTGGCTCCGAAGGACTGGGCGGTGCAGTTGCGGACATTGCGCAACTTGTTTCGCCCGGATGCGCGCAGTTTGGGGGTTTCGTTGCCTGTCACCGAAATAGAGGCGGCGCTGGATGAGGCGGCGTTGGCGCTGGAATCGCGGCCGATCGGGATCGAGGATTTCTGGCGCGCGGTGAAATCGGTCCTCCGGCTGAAGCCGCTTCGCCTGAAGGACGGACGCCGCAACGTGGTCCACGTTCTCAGCGCGGAGGAGGCGCGCCAATGGGTGCTGGCAGTGGTGTTCGTGTGCGGGATGGTGGAGAAGCAGTTTCCAAGGTTCCACGCGCAAGATCCGTTTTTCCCGGACGCGGCCCGCTGCCGCCTCAACGCCGCGGGCATCCGCGTGCGCACGGCGGCGGAGTTCGAACGGGAAGAGCGCGCCTTGTTCGACCAGGCCATCACCAGGGCCACCATGCTGACGACGCTTTCGTATCCGGAGTTCGACGCGCGCGGAGAGCGTACGCTGCCCTCGCTCTACCTGGAAGGGCTTCCGCTGGCGGCCGAGGAATCGCGCGCGGTGCGGCCCCAGCCGCGTTACCCGCCGGCACTGAGGAGCCCGGCGGATATCCGCGCGCCGGGCTTGCTGGAGTTCCTGCGCGAGAAGACCGCAAAGCTCTCGCCCACGGACCTGGAATCGTTCTTGCAGTGCCCTTTCCAATACTTCGGCCGCCGCATGTTGCGGTTGAAGGCGGCGCCCTCCAGGCCCCAAGACCGGCTCGACTTCCTCGCGCAGGGAAATATCGTTCACGAGGTGCTGGCGGCGTGGTGGGCTCGCCAGGGGGACGTGGCGCCGCTGTTCGAGGACGTTTTCGAGCGTCATGTAGAAGCCGAGCGGATTCCTTCCGGTTATCACACCGAGCGGCTTCGCAACGCCATGCTCGACGATCTGCGGGGCTTTGCCGCCGACGGTCAGTGGCCGCGCGGCGATTTCCAATCGCGCATGGAAGAGAAATTTGTTTTTTCGCTCGACGAGTCGCTCGCCATCTCGGGCAAGATCGACCGGCTCGACACGGCGCCGGATGGCCGCGCCTACGTGATCGACTACAAGTACAGCAACGCGCAGAACACCAAGGACAAGCTCAAGGATGAAAACCTGCTGCAAGCGCCGCTGTACTTGATGGCGGCGGAAGAGTTCTTCGGCGTGAAAGCGGCAGGGATGTTTTATGTGGGGCTCAAGGGCGGTGTGGTGTATGCGGGGTGGAAAGAAGTCCCCGAGCACTGGCTGGAACGAAAGAAGGAGCAGGCGCTCCAGGTGGTGGCGGAGATCCGCGCGGGGCGCGTTGAGTCCATGCCGGCTAATCCGGACAAGTGCCGTTATTGCGAGTTCCGCGATGTGTGCCGGGTTGAGGTGGGCGGGGTGGAAGCGCTGGCGGAGGGCGCATGAACTTCACCCCCGATCAACTGGAGGCCGTCGATATTGGCAAGCGCCATCTCGACACCTGCGTGGTGGCGGGGCCTGGCTCAGGGAAAACCACCGTCCTGGTAGAGTACTTCAGGCGTTTGGTCGGGGCGGGGGTGGACCCGTTGCGCATCCTGGCCATCACCTTCACCGAAAAGGCCGCGGGCAACATGCGGAAGAAGCTGGGGGAGGAGTTTCAGGACGACCCCGAAATCCGCGGCAAACTGGAGCGCGCCTGGGTCTCGACGGTCCACGGCTTCTGCGCGCGCCTGTTGCGGGAGAATGCCGTTTTCGCGGGAGTCGACCCGGAGTTCCGCATTGTGCAGGGGAACGAAGCGTGGCGCATCGAGCAGGAATCCATCGCCGCGGCCATCGATGCGCTGTTCCGCGAGCACCCCGCTCGACTGCGGGCGCTGATCCGCGGCCTTTCTTCGTTCGAATTCGAGGAGGCGGTTCTCTCGGCCTATGACACCATGCGCGGCGCGGGCGTGCGGGTGGAGGATCTCGCCGGCTTCCCAGTCCCACAAGGCGTTACGCCAGGCCAGATCGCCGCCCTCAGGGATGCGCTCCGCCATGAGCCGGTGACGGCCTGGAGCGACGCGCAGCGCCAGCACCTGGACTCGATTCTGGAAGGCGCGGAGCGCATTGTGACGACCACGGGGCCGCTCGAAGGGCTGCGCGCGATCGAAGGGTTTTCCGCCAACTTGACGAAGTGCAAGAAGGGCACCGTCGCTCGCGACCTGGTGGGCCAGTTGCGGGACCGGATCAAGGAGTTGAAATACGCCTTGATTACCGAGTTCTACGCGCCGCAACGCGAGCTGCTGATCGAGATTCTGCGCCGGTTCGACCGCCAATACTGCGAGCGCAAACGGCAGGCGGGGGCGCTGGACTTCGCCGACCTGGAAGAGTTCGCGGTCCGCTTGCTGGTGGAACACCCCGACACGCGCGAGCGCCTGCAAGACCAGTTCGACCACATATTGATGGACGAGTTTCAGGACACCAACGGACAACAGGCGCAACTGCTCGGACTGGTGAGGCCGCCCGACCGTTTCTACGCGGTGGGCGACATCAACCAGTCCATCTTCGGTTTCCGCCATGCCGAGCCGCAAGGCTTCCTCGAGTATCGCGGGGCGATCGTTCGCCGCGGCCGGCGACTGGTCAACCTGGCCGACAATTTCCGGAGCCGGCCGGAGATTCTGAGCGCCGTGGAAACCATCGTAGAGGGCGCACCGGGAATTGAACCGCGCAGGCTGACGGCCGGCCGCAAGTTCGAGAAGCCCAGGCCGGTGTGCGTGGACGTCTTGGCCGCCACGGATTTGGAAATGGAAGCGCAATGGGTGGCGCGCCGGATTCTGGAAGCCGATTTTGATTTCAAAGACGTAGCGGTGCTGGTCCGAAACTCGGAGGTGATGGCGGTCTTCGCCGCCGCCTTCGACAAGGCCGGGATCCCGTACCTGGTGAACCGCGGCAAGGGCTTCTACGAGACGCGCGAGGTGAACGACCTGACCTGCCTGCTGCGCGTCATCGCCAACCCGCGCGATGAGATCAGCCTCGCGGCGGTGTTGCGGTCGCCGCTGGTGGCGGCATCCGACGAATCGCTGCTGCGGCTCAAAATCATGGGCGATAACCTCGGAGCCTCAGTGATGCGCCCGGGCGCGGAATTCGACGACGAAGATTCCGGCAAGCTCGCGCGTTTCCGCGACCGTTTGCGGGAGTGGCGCATCCGCCGCGAGTATGTGTCGTTCGACCGCCTGCTGCTGGCGGCCATCGACGATTGCGGGTACCCGGGCGGGCCCAACGTCGACAAGTTTCTGGCGCAAGCGCGCGACGCCGCGTCCCGCATGTCGCTGGACGAATTCGTGGAGGAGCTGGCCCTGGTCCGCGCCTCGAACCCGCGCGAGGCGGATGCGACGCCGGAAGATTCCGCCAACGCCGTCCAGGTGATGACCGTGCATTCCGCCAAGGGCCTGGAATTTCCGATGGTGTTCGTGGCGGCGCTGCACAAGGGCGTGAACACCAATGCTGCGGTGGTGACGTTTTCGCCGCGGATCGGGCTGGGAGCGCGCTGGCGTAACCCCGCCGTGCGCGAAGACAAGGACGATCTATTCCAGCATGAGATCCGCCAAGAGCGAGCCAAGCGGGAGAACGCGGAAAGCCATCGGCTGCTCTACGTGGCGATGACACGCGCCGAGCAGCAGCTTGTCTTGAGCTTTTCTGGAAAGCAGCAGCCCAAGGAATGGGCCAAGCTGGTGGCGGACAAACTGAACCTGCCGCTGGACACAAACCGCGACGAACTGCTGACACACACGGCCCCGGACGGCAAGCCATGGAGCCTGCGTCTGCTGGTGACGGACCGCCTGCCGGAGTTGCCACTAGTAGGACAGGCCCTTCGGCCTGTCAACCCCGAAGACAAAGTGGAACTGCTTTCCCCTCCCGAAGTCACTGAACAGCAGAACAGCAACGCCACCGTCACGGATCTAGTGGCGTTCGCCAACTGTCCGCGGCAGTATTACCTCGGCCATTACCTGGGCCTTGAGGGCCGTCCGCGCAAACCGGCGGAGGAGCAGGCGGAGGAAGTGGGCGGCATCTCCGCCAGCGAACTCGGCACCCAGGTGCACGCGCTGCTGGCGGGCAAGCCGCTTGCCGAGCCGGACGAGGAAGCGCTGCGCCTGGCCGGCGTTTTCCGCCAGAGCCCGCTGGCCCGCCGCGTGGAGCGGGCCACTCGCGTGGAGCGGGAGTTCGATTTCCTGATGGCCGTGGAGGACCTGGTGATTCACGGCCAGGTGGACCTGTGGTTCGAGGAAGGCGGGGAGCTGGTAATTGTGGACTACAAAACCGATTCCGTCACCGCCGCGGAAGCGCATCGGCGCGCGCGGGACCACGCGCTGCAATTACAGCTCTACGCGCTGGCCGTAGAGCGCTTTGCCGGCCGCGCACCGGACCACGCCTGGCTGCACTTCCTGCGGTCGAACACGGTGGTGGAGGTGGACCTGACGCCGTCTCTGTTGGAACGGCCGGAGCAGATTGTCCGCGATTTCGAGGAAGCGCAATCGAAGCTGGAGTTCCCGTTGAACGAAGGCGAGCGCTGTCGCCGGTGCGCGTTCTGGCGGGATTTGTGCCCGGCGGGGCAGGCAAGTTAGCGCACCGCAACCGTGCCGCCCGTGATCGTTCCGTTACTACAGAGCGGCGGCGGACAAAGCCCGACATACGCTTGCCCCGGTTGCGAACCAAACGGCATCGGAATCGGATTGGGAAGCCGCAGGTTGATCTGTACCACGCCCTGTACCAGAGTCGGTGCATTCCCGATGTACAGGATATCTGCTTGCTGCTGGTTCACGAGCACCTGTATTGGTAGAACCGGCGTGTTCACGGGCGCCGCCGGTAGAGCGCCATCGGGCAGTTGCGGGGTCATGACTCCGAGGCCGGTGGCAAAGATCGATACGATGGAGCCGGGGGCCGCGGGGTTCGGGCCGCCGTTCGCGGAGCCATCCTGGTTCAACGCCGCGAGCGGCCCGTTCAGCACTGCGCCGGTGGCAAATACTCCTGGGTGCTGCGGAACCAGCGGCTTATCGAACTGCGTCACCAAGGAGCCGTCTCGGTAGAGTTCCAGGTGGACCTTGTCCCTCGTGACGCCGAACGGCAGCACAAGATTGATCTGACCGGACGCGGCATATAACAGCGGCGCGGGCGCACCGTTGGCCAACACCTCGACGCCGGCGAGCTCCGGGCCGATGTTGCCGTGCGCATCGAGTTGCGCAGACGCGGGAACGGCGGGCCCGATCACGGGACCGAACAAGGAGACGATCTCGCCTGGGGCCACCGCATCGCTCTGATAATCCGCCGCGTCGGAAGTGCAGATGACGGTTCCGGCTGCAGGCGGTCCGGCGGGGAGAACCGCATAAGGCAATAGCGTGCCATACGGATTGGCTGCCACTACCCGATCTCCCGTGGTCATCAAGGCCCAGTAGGACGTGAGATACCCGAGGTAAGTGGGGATCAGAGTGGAAGGGTCCAGTGTCGCCAGAAAAGGCACCGAGACCATTTCGGCATCAGCCTGATAGCACGCCGAGGGCGCACCCGGAGTCGGGATCAGGCTTCCCGGCCACGAACGTCCCAGCATGGCGCCGCCGCCGTTTCCCGCCGCGAGCGAGTCCACCCAGCCATTCAGGTTCGCCATTGCGACAGTCTTGCCTTGCGAATCGATCTTGAAGACGGTCCCCTCCGGTGAGGCGACCCCGTAGACCCGGTCATCGCTGGCGAGGTATGCCGCTCCAGCGGAATCCACTGCCAGGGCGTATCCGTGGGCGTTTTGCAGGAATGCCGAGTACACCTGGGCGCTGCCTAGCGGGTTTAGCCGCGTAAGAAGCGCCGCCGTGCACTGGCTGTCTCGCTCGGGCAAAATGGTTGCGGCAATATACAGGCTGCCGTCGGGCCCGATGGCGAAATCGTCGGTTCGTTCCGCCGCTGGGGAGCCGATCAGGGTCGAGAACAGAACGCTCTTCAACGTGGGGTCGAACTTGGCGACAAACTCATCGGTGCCGCCTGTACAAAAACCCGGTTCGATTGACCCAGACGCCCCAAGAGTCCGCTGGTACGCCCCAGGGGTGGTGGGGGAAATCGGCCGATGCGGTCGTGCCGGCGATATATACGTTCCCCCGCGGCGTCGAGCACGAGTTTCCTGATGCTCTCGGTTCCGGAACCGCCAAAATAGGTTGCCGCCAACAGGGATTTGCCGTCCGAGCTCAGCTTCGCCACGAATATCCGGGGCGCCCCCGACGGGGTTACCGCTTGGTCCGGGCACAAGCGTAGTAGAAGTGGTAGTGCCCGCGACATCGACATTGCCGTCGCCGGCAACCGCGAGCGTGGATACCGAGTCCGGCGCCGCCCCCGTCAAATAGGTGGCCCACTCCACGCTTTCGCCCGACGGACTTATCTTGGCTACGAAGCCGTGCGTGCAGAACGCCGTTATCGATTCCGTACATCCGCCGGGAGGGACGGCGGGCTCGAAAACTCCCGCAGTGGTGGTCAGGGGAGGATAAAATGAATAGCCCGCGAGATAAATGGCCCCTTTGGAATCCACCGCGACTGCGGATGGGAGAGGGATTCCCGGCAGTGTTTGTGCTCTCAGTGGCCCAACCGCCAGCGAAAACAGGCAGGCCACGGCGAACAACTTCGGGAGCCAGCCACGGTGCTCCACCATACTTCTAAGACCCGTTGGAGGCGATACCAACTACACACGAGGCGGCGGAACCGCCTGCCCCACCCCCAGCAAGACCACCGTTATGTGTTTTCAGGTGCTTTTTCGCACGTGCACGAGTGTGTCGCTCGGCATATGGCGGATCCGGCAAGAAAGCCGACCGCGGCCGCGGCCACCAGAGAGCCTGTCAAATGCCGTTGGCCAAACCTCCGCAAACCGGTGAACACATCTCTCAGGTCATGATCTTCGACATATGATGCCGTAGCGTCCAGTCGATCCGCCGTGCGGGTTGAGCAGTCGTCGATTGCCTCGGAACCCTTGTGTCCGGTTGTGCGAACCGAGGAGGCAGCCGCATGGAGCGCATCTCCGGTGTCATCGCGCGCCTGATCCAGTTTCCTGCCGGCGGACCGGCCTAACTCCTCCACCGACTCTTTGGCCTCTTTGCCAAGCTCCGACGCCGTATCCGTTAATGTCCTTAAAGTAGTCAAGATGTTCCTCCAAAGTCCGGGATGGTTGGCCTGTGCGTACTCCAACAGGAAAGGTAGGGCACGTTTGCCTCCATTACGATTCGAGAGGCAGACAAGTTGAGTCACCGGGCGCCGACGTGCTGAAACAGCGAAAACTGCACGATCAGAGGCAGGATCTGCACTATGGAGGTTCCGGGTGGCGAGGTTTGGTAACGTATTACGTGTGAAGAACAGACAGGCGCTACGATTCATTACCTTGATCATGGCCGCTGGCGCCGTGTGCGCGACGGCACAGCCGGCGGAGAAACCCAACTTCCCAAAGGTCCTGCCCGGCAAAGGTTTGGCGCAGCACGATTTCTTCTACGCCGGAGAGGCCAAGTCGCAGGACATGTACATCGTGCGGAAGGGAAAGGTAGTCTGGGAGTTTCACGATCGCGCGGCGAAGGGCGAGATCAGCGATGCCGTGCTGCTTTCCAATGGCAGCGTGCTTTTCGCACACCAATTCGGCGTAACGCTGATCGACCGGGAGAAGAAGGTGCTCTGGCACTATGACGCTCCGCCGGGCACCGAGGTGCACACCGCGCAGCCGATCGGCAAGGAGCGCGTGCTCTACGTGCAAAACGGCGATCCCGCCAAGGTTGTGGTGGTGAATATCGTCACCGGCAAGACCGAGCGTGAGTTTGTGGTTCCGGTCAAGAATCCGAAAAGCGTACACGGCCATTTCCGTCATGCGCGGCTCACGGAGGCCGGCACGTTGCTCCTTGCGCACATGGACATGGGCAAAGTCGTCGAATACGACTCGGCCGGCAAGGAACTCTGGTCGTACACGCCGGGAGCCGCCACCTGGTCGGCGGAGCGTTTGAAGAACGGCAACACCCTGATCGCCGGAGCGAAACTGGTTCGCGAGGTGAACCCCGCCGGGGCCACCGTCTGGGAATTTACGCCCGCGGACGTGCCGGACTATCTGTTCAACTCGATGCAAATCGCGAAACGGTTGCCCAATGGGAACACGCTCATCAACACCTGGTTCAATCAGTGGGATGGGCCAGTCGATCCCGCCACGGCTCCGGTTCAGGCGCTGGAAGTCACACCGGATAAGAAAATCGTCTGGGCGTTGCGCGCGTGGGGGAACCCGGTGGATCTCGGCCCCTCGACCACGATTCAGTTACTCGATGAGCCGGGCGTTCCCGAGGCGGCGCATTTCGGCGATTTGAAATGATGGGCCGCAAGGACGGCCGCGCCCGGGGTGATTACATCTGGACGACTTTGCGGGCGGCCGCCTTGGGCTTCACCAATTGCTGAATCTGGTCCTCGGGCAGGCTCAGCGTGATCTTCACGGTGCTGCCTTGCGCGCTGACTACCAGCGACTGCGCCAGCGCCGCGGCCTCGGGGTGCTGCGAGGCCTGAAGTTGCGCCATGCTCACAAAGAGCTTCATGACGTCGCCCAACGAGGATGCGTCTTGCGGCGTGGCGGCCTGCGCCTGGCCGGTCAACACCACCACGGAACCGAACTTCACGCCGCCGCTGGCCGATTGGATCGTCTGCAGCGCGTTCTGGATGTTGACTCCCTTAGCCGGCGGGGCCGCTGCCGGTGGCCTCAGCGTGGACGGCGGCACGGTCGAGATGGCCCATGCGTCCTCGGTGGAGCTCAACTGGTTCACTCGAGCGGCCAGCGCGGCGGGGATGGTGGGCCCTCCGTTGCGGCGGTCGATGGCGGCCTTGACGTTCGCCAGGTCGCCCGCCACCACCAGCGTGGAATCCAGAAATGCGAAGCCGTTCTGGTGCTCGGGGTCTTCGATAATGGAGACGCCGCCATACGTTTCGGCGCCAGCCCCGGCCGACTGGGCCGCGGCCGCGATCTTGGCGGGGTCGAAGACGCCGCGCGCCATGGCCAGGCCGGTCTTGTTGCCGGGCGCGCTGCTGGAGGCGAGCAGCAACTCGTTCACATCGCGCCGGGGGTCAAATCCGGTGAGCGTCGCCAACTGCTGTAACTGCTGGGCCTGGGACCCGAGCAGCGTTGTCAATACGTATTGGCCGAATGGCGTGGCTTTGGCCTGATCCACGTTCACGCCCGCCAAAACCGTGGCGTCGGGCATCACCAGGTTGAGCAGCCGCGGGTCGGCGGCTGAAAGCACGCCGGAAAAAACGGCGAAAAGCGTCGCGGTGGCGAGAATTTGTGTCTTCATAACATTCAGGACGTTATGCCTCCCTCATTGTTAACGCGTTGACTACCTCGAAAGTTCCGGGGTTTGCGCGGTTTGTGACTCAGTGCTCAACCGGCACCTGATCCACGATTTCGATGCCAAATCCTTCCAACGCAACGATCTTCCGCGGGTGGTTGGTGAGCAAGCGGATGGTGTGCAACCCCAGGTCCGAGAGGATCTGGGCGCCAATGCCATGTTCGTGTTGCAGTTGCCGCTGCCCGGCCTGGTCCTTGTAGTGCATGAAATCCCGGCCATGCGACACGATGCGCTGCTGGCCATAACCGTCCCGCTCGGTGCGGAAGCCAGGCCCGCTTTCATGCAGGTAAACCAGCACCCCCCGGCCCTCCGCGGCGATGGCGCCGAGCGAATTGCGCACCAGGCGGCCGCAATCGCAGGTCGTGGAGCCGAAAACGTCGCCGTATGGGCACCGGGAATGCATGCGCACCAAGACGCGCTCCTGGCCGGCCACGTCGCCGCGCACCAGGGCGAGATGGCACTCGGGGTTCAGGTCGCTGCCATACGCAACCGTGAGGAATTCGCCGAACTCGGTTTCGATGAAGCCTTCCGCAAGCCGGCGGATGAACCGCTCGGTTTTCATGCGGTGGCGAATCAGGTCCGCTACCGAGATCATCTTCAGGCTGTGGCGGGCGCAGAATTCCCGGAGCTGCGCCACCCGCGCCATGGTGCCGTCGTCATTCATGATCTCGCAGATGACCCCGGCGGGCGTCAGCCCGGCGAGACGGGCGAGGTCCACGGAGGCCTCCGTCTGGCCGGCGCGCACCAGCACGCCCCCTTCGCGCGCGCGCAGGGGAAAGACATGGCCGGGCCGCGCCAAGTCCTCGGGCCGGCATTCCGGATCGATGGCGGTCAGGATGGCGCGGGTGCGGTCGGCGGCGGAGATGCCGGTGGTGACGCCGGCGCGGGCGTCGATGGATTCGCAAAAGGCGGTGCCGAAATTAGAGGTGTTCTGGGAGCTCATGAGCGGCAGCCGGAGGTAGTCGCAGCGTTCCGGCGTCAGGGCCAGGCAGATGAGCCCGCGGCCGTGCGTGGCCATAAAATTGACGATCTCGGGGGTGACTTTTTCGGCGGCGATAGTGAGGTCGCCCTCGTTTTCCCGGTCTTCATCGTCCGCCACCACCACGATGCGGCCGGCGCGGACCTCCTCGATGGCTTCCGGAATCCCAACGAAGGGCATAACTCATTGTATCCAGTAGCACCCGGCCCTACGTTAAGATGGAGGGCTGGGCGCCCATGCCGCACATGTTCCGATTCATGCCCGCCGTGCCGAACCTGGGACTCACCGGGATCGTCGATATTGTGGTGGTCTCGTTCCTGGTCTATGAGGCCCTGATGGTGGTGCGCGGGACCCGTGCGGGCCACATTCTCATCGGTATCTTCGTGATGGTTCTGCTGTATGCCGTGGCGCTGTGGGCCGGACTGGAGGCGCTGCGGTCGGTGCTCTCCTTCATTGTTCCCTATATCGGCCTGGCGATAATCGTTCTGTTCCAGTCGGAGATTCGCCGCACCCTGGCGCGGATCGGGCGCAAACGGTGGCTGGGCGCGGGCTTCCACGCGCCGGAATCGGCCAACGAGATTCTGCTCGCGGTGGAAGAGCTCGCCCAGCGGAGTACCGGCGCTCTGATCGTTTTGGAGCGCGACATCGGCCTGCGCACGTTCATCGAGAGCGGAGTGCCGCTGGAGGCGCTTCTGTCGCGCGACCTGTTGCTGTCGATTTTTCAGCCCGGCGTTCCCCTGCATGACGGAGCGGTGATCGTGCAGAAGGGCCGCATCGCCGCGGCGGCGTGTTTTCTGCCCCTGACCACCAACCCCGCCCTTTCGCGGACGTTCGGCACCCGTCACCGCGCCGCCATTGGAATTACGGAGGAGACGGACTGTCTCTCGATCGTCACTTCCGAAGAATCCGGCCTCATTTCCGTGGCCTCGTTCGGCGAGCTGAGCCAGGGGCTTTCCGTGACCGAAGTGGAGGAACGCATCAATCTGCATTTCGACGTGCGGCGGCCCGCGCAAGAGACCGGTCCCGAACCTGGCGACGGCCGGCCGGCCGAGAAAGCGGCCCAGCCATGAAGCAGACGTTGCACGGGACGTTGCAGTGGATCGTCCGGCTGGTGTTTCACAATTTCGGGTGGAAGCTGCTTTCTCTCGCCGCCGCGGTGGTGTTGTGGGCTCTGGTGGCGAGCGAGCCCGAACTGTCCACGTTCGCGACCGTCCGGCTGGAATACAGGAACCTGCCCGACGATCTCGAAATCAGCTCCGATCCCGTAGGCTCGGTGTCGCTCGAGTTGCGCGGCCCCTCCGGCGAACTGCGCGCCGCGGGAGACGGCATCCAGCCGGCGGTGGTTCTCGAGATGTCGGACGTCCGGCCCGGAGAGCGCACGTTCACCATTGGCGCGGGCAATGTGAAACTGGCGCGCGGGGTGCGCATGGTGCGCTCCATTCCCTCGGAGGTGCGGTTCCTTTTCGAGCGGCGCATGGTCCGCTTCGTGCCGGTCGTGGTGCGCATTGCCGGCCAGGGACAGAACGGATACACGGTGGCGCACCAGTCGGTGGCGCCCGATCGACTGGCGATCGCCGGTCCCAGCAGCCGCGTGGCTCGCATCAGCGCTGCCGTCACCGACCCGGTGGACCTCTCTTCCGTGGTGGGCACGTCCGAGTTCCGCGTCAATGCATTCGTGGAAGACTCCTTCGTGCGATTCCAATCTTCGCCGCAGGTCGTAGTTACTGTCACCATGAAGAAAAAAAGGTAGGGGCCGGGCACGCCCGGCCCGCGGTTGAAGGAGACTGAGTGGCCAAGGAACTATTCGGCACGGATGGGATTCGCGGAGTTGCGGGGGAATATCCTCTCGATCCGGCGACCATCTTTGCATTCGGCGCGGCGCTGGGGCGCGAGGCCATGGGTACCGGAGAGATCCTGGTGGGCGCCGATACGCGCGAGTCCAGCCCGTGGATCGCGGAATTGGTCGCGGGCGGGCTGCAGCGGAGCGGCGCGCGAGTGCGCTATGCGGGCGTGGTCACCACTCCGGGCATCGCTTACCTGACGCGCACCGGGCCGTTTGTGGCTGGCGTGATGATCTCCGCCTCGCACAACCCGTACCAGGACAACGGCATCAAGGTTTTCACCCACAGCGGTTTCAAACTGCCGGATGCGGAAGAGCATGCCATTGAGCAGGAGATTTTCCGGCTGCGGGAACTGGGTGTCGCGCCGGCGCCGGCAACGCTCACCGTGGATGAGGGCCTGGACCGGCAGTATCTCGAGTACCTGGTCTCCACTTCCGCGGTGCGCTTCGACGGAGTGACGCTGGCCATGGATTGCGGCAACGGCGCGGCTTCCCTGTTGGGTCCCCGCCTGTTCCGGCGGCTGGGCGTCGACGTGAAAGAGCTTGGCTGCGCGCCCGACGGCCGCAACATCAACCTGGACTGCGGCGCGATGCACGTCGAGCGATTGCGGGACGCGGTGCTCGCGCAGCGCGCCGATTTCGGCGTGGCGTTCGACGGCGACGCGGATCGAGCCATCTTCGTCGCCGCGAGCGGCAAGATCGTGAATGGCGACGCCGTGCTGCTGGCCACGGCCCGCGCGATGAAGGCCGCGGGACATCTTCCGGGAGACACGGTGGTGGCCACCGTGATGTCCAACCTCGGCCTGGAACGGGCCCTCCAGCGCGAGGGCATTCGGATGACGCGTACGCCGGTGGGCGATAAGTACGTGCTCGAAGAAATGGTGCGGCTGGGCGCGGCCCTGGGCGGAGAGCAGTCCGGCCACGTGATTTTTCGCGAGTTCTCGACCACCGGCGACGGGCTTCTCACCGCGCTGCGCTTGTTCGAGATCGCACATCGGGCCGGCGTGGGCCTGGACGAGCTGACGGCGGACCTCGAGGTCTATCCCCAGAGGCTGGTGAACGTGCGCGTGCGGGAAAAGAAGGGGCTCACGGAGCTTCCGTCCGTCGCGCGGGAGATCCGGCTGGTGGAAGAAGCTTTCGCCGGAACGGGCCGCGTGCTGGTGCGGTTTTCCGGAACCGAGCCGCTGGCGCGCGTCATGGTGGAAGGGCCGGACCTGGAACAAGTGGAGAGCTTCAGCGCGCGCATCGCCGACGCCATCCGCCGCGAGATGGGCGCATAAATTTCTCTTACAGCTTGCGCAAAACCAGCGCGGAGTTCTTGCTGCCGAAGGCGATGCAGTTGGCCACCGCGTGTTCGATCTCGAGCCGGCGGCCCGGCTCGGGCACGTAGTCGAGGTCGCACTCGGGATCGGGCTCGTCCACGTTGATGGTGGGCGGCACAACACCATCCCGCATGGCCAACAGCGTGGCCGCCACGCCGGCGGCGCCGCATGCGCCTTGCGGATGGCCGATGAGGCTCTTCAACGACGAGCCGGCCAGCTTGTAGGCGTGGCCGTCGAACGCCAGCTTGGTGGCGCGCGTTTCGATACGGTCGTTCAGCTCCGTCGAAGTGCCGTGGTAATTGATGTACTGAACGGCGGAGGGCGGAATGCCGGCTTCGCCGAGCGCCAGGCCCATGGCGCGCGCGGGCTCTTCGCCGCATTCTTCCAGGCGCACGCGGTGGAACGCTTCGCAGGTGGAGCCGTAGCCGGCGATCTCACCATAAATGTGCGCGCCGCGCGCCTTGGCCCGCTCCAGTTCCTCGATGATGAAAAACCAGGAGCCTTCGGCGATGACGAAGCCGTCGCGGTCGCGCGAGAAGGGCCGGGAAGCGCGCTCCGGCTCGTTGTTCCAGCTCGAGGTCATGATGCGCATGAGCTGAAAGCCGCGCATGATCAGAGGGGCGATCGGCGCATCCACTCCGCCCACCACCATCATGTTCAGAACTCCCGCCCCGATGTTCCGGTAGGCGTAGCCGATGGCGTCGGTGGAAGACGTGCAGCCGGTGGAGACGATATGGCTCAGCCCGCGGAAACCGAACCGCATCGAAACTTCGCTGGCGAGCGTGCCGATGGTGCCGGTCGGAATCGTGTAGACGCTGCACTGTTTGATGTGGCCGGTGTAGTAGAGCCGGTATTGTTCTTCGGTGAAATCCATGCTGCCGCCGCCGGATCCGACAATCACGCCGATGCCGCGCAGTTGGTCGCGCGACATGGGGCGAACATCCACCCCCGCGTCTTCCAGCGCCTCGGCGACGCTCGCCACCGCCAGCGGCACGGCGCGCGAAACATGCGGCCGGTCCTTTGCATCGACGTACAGTTTCTCGTCGAATTCATCGGGGACTTCGCCCGCCACTTGCACGGCCAAACCCGACGGATCGAAGCGGGTGATCCTGCGCACCCCGCTCACGCCGTTCCGCGTGGCTTGCCAGAAGCGCTCGCGCCCAATACCATTGGGGCTGACCGCGCCGATTCCCGTAATGACTACTCTCCGCATCGATTTGATTTTGCCTTTGGCCTACTTGTCAGTATAGGCTGAAACTTATGGTTGCCGCCATGGAGCGCCGTCCCGCGAAATCTCTCGCCGCGTTTTTGGCCGGGCTTCAGGCGGGAATGTTGGGCGTTTGGTGGATGCTGGCGTGGATGGGAGTGGGCGCCGTCTGGCAGCGCGGCAGCTTCTGGACGCCGGAAAACCTGATGGCCAGCGTCTTCTATGGCAACGCGGCGATTCGCCGGGGATTTGCCGCCAGCACCGTTTCCGGCCTGGCGCTCTATGTGCTCTTGTACAGCCTGTTGGGCGCGGGGTTCGCGATGGCGGTGGGCGGCCGGCTGCCGCGGTTGCGATTGGCGCTGGCGAGCATTGCGTTCGCGCTGTGCTGGTATTACGCCGCGTTCCACCTGGCGGCGAAGGCCGTATGGCCGCTCGTGGCTCTGCTTGACGCCGAGCGGACCACGGTTCTTGGCCACCTGATTTACGGAGCGCTGCTGGCCAGGTTCCCGGTGTACCTTCCCACTACCGAGCCGCCTGTTCCGGAAGCCCGTTCCGAAGCGCCGGAGCAGTGAAGAGCCGTAGCGCAGCCTCTCAGGCTGCCGCGTCCCCACTCATGGGGACGCTTGGTTCGCCCCGGCCGATTGGCTGGCGCCGTTGGTCTGACCGCCGGCGTAGGCGGGTTGCCAACCGGCTCGCCGGGCCGCCGCGGGAGCTCGAGAGCCCGGGTGCCCAGCCGCCTGTTCCGGAAGCGGCCAATCCGATGGAACTTGTGGGGCAGGCTTTTCAGCCTGCGGACCCGCTTTCCAGCGGGTCCAGCCGGCCGGAAGGCCGGCTTGCGGGCAGGATTGCCCGCCCCACAATCTATGCAGAATGTCGATTTCACAAAAACTAAGTGGCATTGATTCGTATGCCTGCCGCAGCCAACCCAACAACTCCTCATCGATCTCGTGACTGCCGGCCAGCTTCACGTCGGGGTGCCAGCGGCTCTTGGACACTTGCTCGGCCCTGGCAATCCGGGCACTCTGGGTGGGCTTCGCGCTTCCGATGGTGACCAGCACATGCTGTTTGCGTGGATGCACCCCGGCGAAGGCCGCACCGCGGATCGGGTGAATGGAGGTCTTCTTGATTTCCTCGCGAAACGGGCCAATGGGTTGGATGCGAGCCAGCAGCTCCTGGTACAACCGAAGCCCGGCCCGGCTCGCCAGCGACAAGGCATCTTGTGTGGCAGCCACGTTTGTTCATTGTACCCGCTTCCCGGAACGGCGTTTGAGATTCCTGGGCAGCGGCCTTGGGCCCCCGCAATTCACTTCCCCGGCCCCACCACCACATCCTGGGCCACATACAACACCAGCGCAATCCTCCCCGACCCCTCCAACTGCCGGTACACCAACGCCCCGTCCCCGCCCTTTGCCTGATTGCTTCTCAGCGGCACGTCCACATTGCCCACCTTCAGGTGGACGTGTTCCAGCCGCCACCGAACCGCCTCGCCCGCGCCGCTCATCCCGCCCGCGTAACTTACCTGCCAC
>Ga0224534_1000836_pt1 | contig 17803 bp, 20 predicted proteins | sample 714E12024metaG_FD_172012 | JGI IMG/M metagenome (GOLD analysis project Ga0224534, IMG submission 172012) | Peat soil microbial communities from Stordalen Mire, Sweden - 717 E1 20-24 | ecosystem: Environmental > Terrestrial > Soil > Wetlands > Peat | place: Sweden: Norrbotten County, Stordalen... | reverse complement strand
ACGTCACTGGTGGCAGCGGCCAACCGGTTGATCGGAGTGGTCGCCCGTGGACCGACGCCACCCGGGAGGCCGCGGACCAACTCGCCGCCGCCGCACTTCACGCCCGAGCGCGGCACTCCGACCATCCGTGCCCGGGCCCGACCATCGAAGACCCGGACCCGACCATCGAAGAGCAGTCCGCCGCCGCGTTCGCCGCGTTCACGGTGCTCGCCCATGACTGCGCCGCCGCAGGCAACAGTGCCGCCTTCGGCTCCGGCGCCCTCGACGAGCGCGCCGGACAGGCCGTTGCGGATCTGTCGATCGCCCTGTACGCCTCCGAGCCCTGGGGCGCCCCGGCCGACCCCAGGCCCCTAGCCGGACGATAGGGAATCTCTCAGTCGCTCACCGCGGCCCGCGCCCACGCAAGCGACTCGGCTCCGATTGCGACCCCGTCAGCGACCTCAAACACGGGAACGACCTTGACTTCGTTCCAGTAGACGAACTTCGAGACGAACGAATAGACGACGCCTGGATCGGCCGCCTCGACGAGTACGTAGCCACCGTTGTTCATGTTGGACACGAACGCCCAGACCGTGAGGCCTTCCTCGGGCGTCCACTTGCCAAAGGCCTTGAGCAACGCATCCTGGTTGGCGAAGTTCTGATCGTGGGTGAGGCCGGCTGTGCGAATCTCGTATTCGATTACGTATTTCATTAAGTCCTCCTTCGGGCACTGTGGCCAATCCCCCACGGACTTGACCATTTCGGACCCTACCCCTCGGAGGGGTGCGGATGTCGACCCCGTTCACCCGGTACCTGATGACCCCCAGGCGGGGGCCCTAGCGGGGCACAGGCGCGACCCCGTGCGGAGTTGGCAGCGCCCCTTACGGGCGTGAAGATGCACCGGCACGCGACGGACCCCGGAGGCAGCCGGGAGTCCATCGCCAGCTGATCGGGCGACCCTCACACGGGGCCGGGCAGGGGCCATTCGATCTGGTACGGGGTTGATGCACCCCGTCCGCTGCGTCGCGCCACCGTGTGGCCGCAACAGAGTTGATTCAACATCCGATGGGTGGAAAGTGAAACCCCTGTCTTTCCGAACCGACCCTGGTGTTTTGGGGAGCGGGCCGGTACCCAACCCCCGCCCCCGCCAGTAGCGGGGCACAGGGGCCAACGTAGAGTTTCCTCTTAGGCCCCTACCGGCGAGAGTGCCCAGGTCGCGATGTCGGATCCGTACAGGTGTCCACCACCTCGCCGTGGCCGATGTCCACCATCCGCGAGCAGCTGCTCCACCAGCGTGATCACACGTTCAACGTCGTCGTCATCCTCGTCATAGATCTGGTCGCCAACGTCCTTGTCCGTGAACATCTCCATAGCCACGGTCCCATTGGGCAAGGTGAAGGCAAGGCACCATTGCTCTCCCTGTCGATCCAATACCGCCCTGCTTGCCCAGGGGTGTTGCCCTAGCTCAATCACGACCACCGCCGTTCTGCCGCCCACCTGACGCCCTGGCGAAGCGTAGTCAGGCCAGTTGAACTGCGCTCAGCTCTCCGAGCCCCTGGACGTGCCGCCCGCACGACCACAGCCGCATCCGCTTCCGACCGACCATCGCCTGACCGACCCACCGCACGGGCGCCGGGCAATCAGGGGGAGTGACGGCCGTCTGGCCGGTCGATTTCCGGGTCGTTTTCGGGGCTGTCAAGACCCGGTACCCGCTTGACACTCTGGCTCCGGTAGGTGTTTTACACCCCAAACTCGTCAGGCGGTCTTCTTGATCCGAGGACGACCCTTGGGGGTGGCGAAGGCCCCGTGCTCTTTCGTGCGGTCATGGCGGATCTGGTGGACCCGGATGATCCTGCCGTTCTCGGAGATCTGTACGGACCCGGCCACGATGGCGACGTCGACGCTGCGGCGTCCCCAGCTGCGACCAACCCGATAGGACGCCCCGGCGAATGAGATCGAGCCACTGCTGTCGACGGATCGGACGACGGACATCCCTGAACTCGCCGGGCGTGCACGGCCGGCCCGCGGTGCCTTGGTGCTGGCCGGTGCGGTCCCGTCCCGACGACGCTCTGCGTGGGTAGCGACAAGGACGCCTCGGTGCAGGATCTCGACTAGTCCGGCTTGGACCACGACCTCGACTGGTTCGCCGGCGAAGGTCGGGCCGACTCGATAGCGGAAGCTGTTGAGCCCGATCGATCCGCGTTGGTCCACCCACCGGCTCACGCCCGGGGGCCGCAGTGGGGCTTGGTGCTCGTCGACCTCTTCGAGCTCGACCTCGGTGTCGACCGGATCCCGAGGGGCGGCCAGAGCGAAGCGTTCGGCTGGTGGTCGATCCCCGAGTGACTGGTGCGGGCGTTCGGTGTTGTACTTCACAACCCAGGCGTCGAGAGCCTGCTGGGCCTCCTCGATGGTGGCGTGCCGGCGGTCGTGATCGACCAGGAACTCGTCCCGATAGGTCCGGTGGAAGCGTTCCACCTTGCCGGTCGTCGTCGGCGAGTACGGGGCGGTGAGGCGGTGCTTGATGCCGTTGTTGTGGCAGATCCGGTCGAAGAGCACCGGGCCTGGTCCGAGGCCAAATCGGGCCGTGAAGACCTTGCCATTGTCCGTGAGGATCTCGTTCGGGGCACCGTGCCGCTTCAAGGCGAACGTGAGGGCGTCACAGACCGGCTTGGCCGTCGCTCTGGCCACGATGCGGGCACAGACGCAGAACCGGCTGTGGTCGTCGACACCGGTGACCACCTTCACTTCGGTGCCGTCGGCCAGATAGAACCGGCCGACGATGTCCATCTGCCAGAGCTCCATGGACTTGGAGCGCTCCCACCGCTTGTAGTCCGACCGAGATCTCTTGCGTTGGGTGGGCTCTACCAGCCGGTGACGGATCAGGGCCCGATAGATCGAAGACCGTCCCGGCAGTGGTGAGATGCCTTCCCGGGCCAGATGGGTGCGGATGGTTCTTGGTCCCCAGGCCGGATGGGCATGCCTCATCTCGACGATCCGGGCTTCGACGACCGGGGTCATCTGGTGGGGGCAGGTCTCGGGCTTGGAGGTCTTGTCCACCAGACCGGCGACCCCTGAGCTCGCATACCTTCGCAGCCAGGAGTGCACCGTCTGGCGGGTCACCCCGTTCCGCTTGGCCACATCGGTCACGGTCGCTCCGTCGAGGACCTCGTGCACCGCCTTCAACCGCTGTTCCACCAGTCCCAGCTCCACCAGCATCTGCGGCCTCCTTCGCATCTGTGGACGTGACTCTCCACAGCAAAGAAGGTGGCTGGAGGCACCAGGTGGACCCTGGTCAGGCGTGAGGTGTCAAGCAGGTACCGGAGCCACTGTCGCCCAGGTACCGGAGCCGCGTCCGGAAAGTGTCAACCAGGAGCCGGAGCCACAGTGGAAAGCATGAACCGGAATTTCACATGTCCCATTGAATCTGTCTATGGGATATTCATGGGATATCCCTTCCGGTCTCAACTCCGGAAACCTTCTCTGACCTGGTGCGCCCCCTGGGATTCGAACCCAGAACCTGCGGATTAAGAGTCCGTTGCTCTGCCGTTGAGCTAGAGGCGCCTGCATGCAAGAATCCCTGCCCCTGGCACCGCAAGCGATGCGCTCGCGTCGCCGGGGACAGCAGGGTGACCGACGGGGTTCGAACCCGCGACCTCCGGGGCCACATCCCGGCGCTCTGACCAACTGAGCTACGGCCACCAAGGAGCCTCTAGTGTGGCACAGACCGATGGAGGTCCGAGCAGCCGGAGCGACCTTCCCGGAACGGCCCCTGTAGCTCAACTGGATAGAGCAGGTGGTTTCTACCCATCAGGTTGCGGGTTCGACTCCTGCCGGGGGCGCCGAAGTGCAGTTCAGACGGGGTGCGACCCACTACCACGGCCGGGGCGGTGGCGCTGCTGGCGCTGCTGGCGCCAAGGACTAGCGCCTGCGCTCTCGCTCGGGACCAGGTCAGCCTTCGGGACAACTCCGCTCAGGGCCTCGGCGATCGCCCGGTCCCTGTCCTCGGTTGCGTATTGGTTCCCCAGAGCAGCCGATGGTGAGGAGTGGCCTCTCCGGTCCATCAATTCTCCTGTGCTCGCTCCTGTCGCCACCGCCATGGTCAGTGAGAAGTGTCGGAGGTCGTGGAAATGCACTCGAGACAGTCCACGGGCGGTCCGTGCCTTCCCAATGCTGGCGCCAGCGCTCTTGGCAGATGAGGGACACCATCGCGTCCGGTGCACGGGAGGGCATCCGGGATGGACAGATCTACCCGTTCGGGTAGTCGACTTGCTGGTGGGTCCGAAGTGCTTCTCGGTTACGGCCGCCGGGAACCGACGTCTGAGGCTGTCAGTTCGAGAGGATGCCCACTTCATCCACGCCGTCCAGTCGTTGTTGCACCTCGCTCCCGGGACCCTCAGGGTCGTCATCGGCGTGCCTGCCTTCCCTCGCCTGGGATCAGTCCTACCCCTTACGTTGCTTTGCCACGCCAATCGGACGCAACTGTCTTGCGGCGGAACTGCAGGTGCCGGCCTGATCCTGCGATGACAGTTCCCTATAGCTGGCCACTTCGTGATGGTCATCTATGACCTCTCCCATCATCAACGTTCCTGGTTGGGCTTGGGACTCCGGCGGGCTTTCTGGTCAGCCCTCTCCGAGCATCCGCCCATGAGCTTCGGTCAGGTCGACCACCCGCTTCACCTGGTAGGGCGGCGCCGGATCACTCGATCACATGGCAATAGACCTCGGCCTCGGCCCGGGGGTCCTTCGCGTCTGTCGGCGCCGTCAACTATGGCGATGGCAAGCCGGTTGTGACTGTGTCAGCATTTCCTCCAGGTTGGCGACCGCGGACTGAGCAATGGGGCATGGCAGTGATACCTACATCAGTGCAGTGAAGCACTTGAACGATGAGCACGCCGCCCTGCTGTTTCGAGTGCTGAACGATGAGTAGGGCCCTCGTCTTCGTAGGAGGTTTCGCTGCTCCCGGTAATGAATGGCCGCTGACCCCGATCCGGCGCAGCGCTCGTGAACAGGGCTGGCGGACCAAGTACTTCAACGAGCGACTGGCCTTCGGACCAATCACCACCTCAGCGGAGCGCCTGGTCAACCTGATCGACGAGCTACATCGAATCCACGACACCATCGTGGTCATCGGGCACTCGATGGGAGGCCTGGTCGCTGAGCACGCAGCAGCACTTGGAGCGCCGATCGATGCACTGGTAACCATCGGCACACCGCACCAGGGCCACTTCCTTTCAGGCTTCGGCCCGGTACCGGTCATGAGGGAGATGGGGACGAACAGCGCCTACCTGAGGAGCGTGGAAGCTATCCCTGGCCCACGCCCACCGATCCTGGTGATCACAGCGGCGAGAGACAGGTTGGTACCGAAGAGTGCTACACGACCGAACAGGCCTCACACTTTCGTGGAGGTGCCGAACGTCGGGCACCTGCGCGTGATCTTCGATCAGATCACAGCCGACACCATCTTGGAGTGGGCCGATGCTCTCACTGGGGAGATGAGATGACGACTGAGCAATGGTGTTCGTCACGGTCGGCTGTGTCGATCACGTCTTTGGTCAATCCCGCGACCAGTGGACCCCAGGCTCGGCACGGACGGCGTTGGCCTGGTGGTCCATGCAGTGACGGTGCGAGGAGGCGTGATCACCGTACCGGTGTCGCCTCGAAGGTATCGTCGAGGTCATGGTCGACTCCGAAGATGCGAAGGACGTCCTCGCTGTCATTGGTCTGCACGAGGACGCAGATGAAGACTGCAACAACGCCCTCATCGACCATGAGACGGGGTTGGACTCGACCACGGTGGATGAGGTGCTCGACCACCTATGGAAGACGGATCAGATCGAGGGGATCTTGACACTCGGAGGTCGGAATCCCTCGCTCGACAGCATACGCCGGGTGTTGCCGGAAAGGGACCGGCTGTGGGGAGCCGAAGGGAAGTGGCGGCCATATCGGTGAGAACGGGCGCTAGTGGAGGCAGTGGCGTCCCCTGGAGCGTGGTCATCTTTCCCGAGGGACAGCAACGAGTGCTCGAGCGCCTTGGGAACGCCGTCTGGAGCGCTCCACTCTTTCGGATCGAGATCACCGGGGAAGTCGTCTTCCCTACCCTCCTCGTGCCGTTCCTCTCGTTGGTCTGACCGTTGACCGGCCAGAGGCTACGGGATCTGCACTGCCGGTGGGCCAGCCAGGTCCTCTGCTGGGACTGCAGTGCGGATTTCGGAACTCCACCTACGTCCTGGAATCCCCCCACTCAGCGACAGCAGTAGCTCGAATGTGCTTGAGCGACTTCCCCGCCAACTTGAGTGCCGTTGCTGTTGCATTGGCCGGATCTGAGACCTGAACCGGTGATTCCCAGGCTGTGGCGCCCTCGCCGGTGATGAGGTGGAGGGTTGCGCCTCGGCCGACACGAAGAGTGACTCCGCCGAATCGCACGTTCACGTTACGGTCGATCAGCATCCGGCAGATGATGCCGCCCAGTTCCACCGGAAGTTGAGGAGCATGGCGAGTGAATAGTTCGATGCCGTCGTTGACAAGGCCCACGGGCCTGCCGATCCCCCGGGGCGGATGCAGCACGGCCACTGCTGCACGATCGAGTCGTTGCACACGCTCACTTGGTCGGAGACCTGAGGACACCCCGAAGGCAAGCTGTGCGATGCGGCGAGCGACCCGTTCGGTTTCATCGGCCCCCTCTTCAGTCGCATCTACCTCTACGGCGATCCTGGCCACGCGTTCCGGCGTCTGCTCGGGATCACGGAGAAGAATGGCAACCCGATCCGATAGGTCGCACACATCATGAAAGTCCTTCTCCAATCGATCAAGCAGCTTCGGAAGGCCGGGGGCAGGGACCGGGTCGTCTTCACCCTCGAACCGCAGTTCTTCGACCTGACCAGCGAGGCCTATTCCGAGTAGCCAACCTCTCGCCGCTCGCAGGGCTGCCGCATTTGCCCGCTCTCTTGCATCCCCTTGAACCATTACCCGCCTCCTGTCCCTTTCAATCCGTGGACCACCCTCACGCCTCGGAACTCGCCTCGCCATCCAGGGCAATCTGCTGGAGCACGATCTCCGGAGTGCAGTCCGGCCCCTCGATCTCCGCCAGCGCCTCGGCCATCTGGCCGACGATGTGGGACAGTTCACCTACCAGGTCGAGAGCATCGCGCTCGATCCCCTCGGTGGCCAGAGCGGTCCATGATGCCACGTCGCCGTTCACCCAGGCCGTGGAGAGTGCGAAGCCCCTTGCCAGTTCTCGTCCCATGACCGGACGCTACCCGCGTCCCGGTCGAAGGTCGTTGTCCCTGAGGTCAGCGGCGTCGGGGCGATCGAAACCGCAGGCACCTGTTCAAGAGGGGTATCGGAAGTTCGCCCAGGCAGTGACTAGTGCTTCCTGTCCACGGGATGAGGTTGCGAGTTCGACTCCTGCCGGGGGCACCGAAGTGCTGGTCAGCGTCCGCGGCGGTCAGCGTCCGCGGCGGTCAGCGTCCGCGGCGGGCTCTTGTGACGAGGGCGTTCGCTCAATGCGCCGACGGGGTGCGGTTCGGGGAGTTCCGCGAGTGGTTGGTCGACGTGCCGCGGCACGTCGACGCGTTCGGCCTTTCGCTGGTCGAGCGCGGCGCGAACTTGCAGCCCGAACGGATCCGTCTGGGCTCGCAGGAAGATGAGGGCGGCCGTCACCCGGCGGTCGACGAGGGCTTGGTCGATCAGCCCGAGCTTGCGGAAGATCGTGGAGACGTGCTTCTCGACGGACTTGACCGACAGGGTGAGCTCGGTGCCGATCCTTCGGTTGGACATCCCGTGGGCGAGCTGCTCGAGGACGTCGATCTCTCGCAAGGTGAGGTCGTCGATGGTGATTCCCTCGCGGCGCCGCATCAGGGAGTCCACGATGCCCGGGTCGAGGACGGTCTGCCCGGCGCGCACCTCCTGCAGGGCCGCGAGCACGGCGGCCATATTCGGGAGGCGCTCGTCCAAGAGGTAGGCGATCCTCGCGGCGCCGCCGCGGAGCAGTTCGAGGGCGAAACCGCTGCCGCGGTCGGAGATGATCACGATCCCCATCTTGGGGAACTCGTCGCGCAGGTGGCGGGCGGCGAGGATCGTGGGCATGGTGGTGACCACCGGGGTGCGGATGGAGACGATCACCGCCTCGGGGGTGAGTCGCTGGACGAGCTTGAGGAGCTCGTCCAGGTCACGCGCCCGCCCGACCACCTCGATATCGGCGATGCCGACGAGCAACGATGCCAGGCCGTCCCCGATGAGGAAGCTGTCGGTGGCCAGCACTATTCTGATCGGACCTTGGTTGTGTGACATGAGCGAACCCCTCGCACCCTTCCGCCGGGGATCTCTGAGATGGCCGGTTGCAACTGGGCCCCAGGGCCCGTAGCAATCGCCGGTCAGGTCAAAGGTGCAAGGGGCAGCCTACCCCCCCATGGTGCGCCACAGTGGCAGGATGGGTGCCGATTGTTGGGCTCCGGCCACACGGATGACGGAACGTGGGTCGACCCCGCATGGCGGAGGGGCCATTTCCCTCGGAGCCCCCTCGCTGACCAGGGAGGGCATGCCCCCGCCTACCTCGATTGCCGGCCCGGTGTCGGTCGGTGACCGGCCATGATCGAATGGGTGTAGTCGACACGGGCGGCGTGTGGCATCGAAATGGGCGGGGTGACATGGATCTCAGGACGGCGCTCGCGGTCGAGGTGTCGGTGGAGGATGTCGGCGAGGTCGACAGCGACCTCGCGTCGTGTCTGGCGGAGGCCAGCCGCTCCCTGCACCGGGCCACGGTCGCTCTGGGGTGCGTCGAGTCCGACCGGCGCCTCCGCCCGGACGGTGTGGATGGGACGCATCGGATCGACCTGCAGGCGCAGATCGGCCGCGAGCTGAACAGGGTGGTCAGTCACGGGATTTTCGAGGCCACCCTCGCGATCAACGGAGCGCTCCACTATGTCTGCGACCCGGTTGCCGAGCTGCGGATCGAGGGCGCCGTCGAGGGGCTCGACGAGACGATCAGGCGGTTCCGCACCATCGTGTCCATGCTCGAGAACCCGGACGCCTGACCGAACCAGTCGAGCTGCTCCGACCGACCTCGCCCGTCCGGGCGGACACCTGGAGCCGGCGGTGATGGGTCGGCAGCATCGCCCCCTGCACCTGGCGCAACAGGCGGACGTTCGCTGAGCCGCGGATTCCCCCGGCGGTGTAGCGTCCCGGACATCAGCACGGCCCCCGGACGGCATGCCGTTCGTTCGCCGAGTGGGGTGGCTACTGCTCGGCTGCCCGTTCGGGGCGAAGGGGCAGCTGACCCGAGGAGGCAGCATGGACATTCGGCGAGTGGCCACCGGGCACGGTACCGACGGCAATTCGGTCTTCGTCAGTGACGATTGGGTGGCGCCGGTGACACTGGCCCTGATGCCCGGCAGTGAGTTCCACCAGGTCTGGGGGGCGGATTCGACCCGCACCTTCCCCGACGACGGTTCGAGGCCGGAGGCGAGGACGTACTTCCCACCGCTGGGCGGATTCCGATTTGGGTTCTTCACCATCCCTCCCGACGGGGGGAGCAGCGTCCCGGCGGACATCGATGTGGAGGCGGCCGTCGCGGAGATCGAGCAGAAGCTCCCGGGAGCGGCGGGCCACTTCGATCGCGACGACCCTGGCATGCACACCACGGCCACGGTCGACTACGGCGTCGTGCTGTCAGGACAGGCCACCCTCGAGCTCGACGACGGGGCGAAGGTCGCGCTGAATCCGGGTGACACCTACATCCAGAACGGCACGCGCCACCGCTGGTCGAATGCCGGAGATGTGCCCGCGGTCGTCGCCGTCACCCTCATCGGCGCGCACCATGGGGCGGTGGCCTGAGGCCGTGCCATCGGCGCGATCCGACGACCGGCGGCTGCGGCGGGCGTCCGGCAGGCCCGCCGGGCCCGAAGGATCGGTTCCCTGACTCCTCAGGCAGGCGCGGCGGCGAGCCGGGCCGCCTTGCGCACCTTGGGACACGAAGCGTGACGGGCGCCCTCGTCAACGGTCGTCCGGCACGAGCTGCAGCCCCATTCGCCACCCGGCTCCCGCCAGAGCATCGAGCCGCAGGCCTCGCAGCGCTCCTGGCCCCCCGAGCACTCCCAACCCGCGTACCGCTTGGACGACAGGGGGCAGCCCCGTCCGTGGCAGACCGCCTACGAGGGATCGACCACCAGTCCGTCGACGGGACAGACCGCCAGGCAGCGGCTGCAGTCGTTGCGGAGCAGGGGATCGACCTCGTAGGCGACGGGGAAGCCCGTCGCCTGGGAGATCGCTCCGACCGGGCAGGCAGACTCACAGGCCCCGCAGCCGAGGCGCTCCTGGTCGTCGACCTCAAGGGTCATGACGGGGCCAGCACCGTCGCAGGCGATCCGGCGGCGTCGAAGACGGCCTGGAGGGTTCCCATGAAGCGGAAGAACTTGTCATGGCCCATGGCGTCGTCGGCCCGCACCACCAGCGGCTCCCCGAAGATCGAGAGGCTGTTCAACGTGTGAGCCGTATCGGCCCCTCCGTGCTCCTCGATGGCGGCGACCATCTGGCGCCAGCTGTCGATCGATCCGCTGACCACCACCTCGGGGGCGAACTCGGCTTCTGCCACCTCGCCGACGGAGTCGACCTCGTAGCCGTCGAGCACGAGACCGAACAGCCGGGTGTGCTCACCGGCATCGACGATCTCGATTCCGAAGCGGAGCTCGGCGATCCCGAGCCGCTTGACGGCGGCCTGGTCGGCGACGGCCCTGAGGACCAGCTCGGAGAACCAGGCATCCGACGGGAAGGGCGCGTCGATCGGGGCCGTCACGCCACTGCCTCGACCTTGGCACCGGGGATGCCTTCGAGGAGGATGTCGGGAAGATGGAGCCGCCCACGGCGGTCGAGGCCGGCGTGCTGACACCGCTTGAGGTACTCGCCGATGACCTGGTTGCGCATCACGTTGCCCGCCACGGCGCCGACCGCGGCAGGCTGCTCGATCCCGCCGGCAGCCAGGATGGCGGTCGGCTCCGCGATCTCGGGCGTTGCGAAGATCATGGCGATGATCTCCTCGCCCTTGTCGAGGTAGGCGTGGAAGTCCTCCGCCATCAGCGGGTCCCGCTCCATGCGGTACCGCAGGTGCATGGTGCCGTAGGCCACGTGCCTCGCCTCGTCCTGCATGCAGAGCCGGAAGATCTGCTGCTCCACCGGGGAGGGTGCGATGGCCTCGCCGGCGCGGAACAGCGAGAGCACGATGGCCTCGCCGAGCAGGTGCATCAGTGCCGAGCCTTCGTCGTAGCTCTTCGCGTCGAGGATGAGCTGCAAGAAGCGCTCGACGACCGCCGACGCCCGCCCGAGCCCGCCACCGTTGGCCAGCGCACGCTTGCGAAACACCTCGGTGTGGCGGGCCTCGTCCATCACCTGGGTGCAGAGGAACATCTTGGCTTCCACGTAGTCGTGGTTGATGCGCCACAGCCACTTGGCGGGGAAGTCGGACGCCACCATCTCGACCTCGGAGAGCACGGTCGCCAACTAGCACATGGCGTGCTCGATGTCCGGGTCGAGCTCGGGCAGGTCGCCCCGCGGGATGTCCCGAGTGGCGCTCCACTGGCGGCTCACCGCCTCCTCGTAGAGGTCGAGGAGGTTGTCCGACCACACCTCGGACTTGTCGTTGATGGTGTACCCCATGTCCGGCACGTCGGTATCGACGTCGGAGCCCCGGGGGGCCATCGTCCGCAGAGGAGCGTGGTCGGGAACCTCGCCGTAGGAGCCGATGGCGATGTCGCTCAACGTGAGGCCCGTCTTGCCCGGCTTGGCCCGGACCCCCCATTCCGAGCTGGTGTCGCGGAGCCAACCCAGGTCGAACTCCCCCCTGGCCGATCGCTCGAGGTAGTCGAGATCCAGACCAAGTGCCATGGTGTAGCCCCGTCTGCTAGCGAGCGAACCCATGAGACACGCTCGGTCTCATCGTCTCCCTTTCTGGAAAGTACGAAGGCGTCCTGACTATGTCTAGGGCCGAAAGTCCCAATTGCCCGCCCGGCATTCGGCCGCCGGCTGCCGGCAGATTGGGGATTTCGGCTCTGGCGTCGGTGGATGGCCTGGTCGACAATGGTGTTCATGTGGATCGATGAGCGAGGATCAGAGGTCCTGGACCCGGCCGAGTGTCACCGCCTCCTGGCGCTGGGCGCGAAACAGGGGCTCCATGGCCACATCGGCATCGCCTCGGACGGAGCTCCCCTGGTGCTGCCGGTGAACTATGCGGCGGACGGCTCCGACGTGGTGATCCGGATCGGCGAGGGCCTCTTCGAGCGGGTGGAAGGAGCCCGGCTGATCGCCCTCCAGGTGGACGGGGTCGATGCCGGGCGTGCCTGGAGCGTGCTGGTTCGTGGCCTGGCCATCGAGGACGACGGGGACCATGGCGGGCACCTGCCGGAGCACTTCCCGCAGCCCGCCGTGACGGAGCCCGGCCACCGGATCGTGCGGATCCGGACCGACGTCGTCACCGGCCGTCGGCTGGCGGCTGCCTCTGCGCCCCCGCCCGGGGCGGGCCCGGTCGCATCGAGACCGCCGGGTCGCTGACAGGCCGGCCGACGGCCCGCCCGACCCCGGTACGGGCCTCGGTCGGCGACCGGACCGGCCCCGGTGGGCGAGTTGATGGGCGGAGCCGTTGGGGCGGGTTGGTCCGCACCTGGGGAGCGCATAGTGTGAGCGGATCGAACTGTGCGGAACGAAACCCCTCGGGACAGGGGCTGCGCTCGGGGCGCAGGGACCGGTGCGTCGGCACCGCCGATCGGCGGCCCGAGTTGCCACAGCGCTGGCCGGCCTCGTCGTAGCAGCGTCGTGCCTGGTGGGCGCCGTGAGCCCGGCTGCCCCGGCCGCAGCCGCCCCGGCGAGCCACTCCCAGCCCGTGTCGAGCCACAATTTCGAGCCTTCGACCTGGAATGAAACCTGGTCGACCGGTCCGCTACCGGACGTTGGCGCATCCATTGCCGAGTCGTCGCCGATACCGGCCACCCTCGAGGGCCAGCCATCGGTCGTCGTGGGGGACCGGCGGGGCTACCTCTACGCCTACGACCTGGCTGCTCCGACCCCGGTGGCCGGGTGGCCGACCACTGACGGGAGCGGCCCCATCGACTCGACCCCTTCCGTCGCTCCGTCCGCAGGCGGCGCAACGTCGGTGTTCGTCGGATCGGGGAACGATGCCGACCCGACCACGGGCGGCTACCAGGCGTTCGGCCCGAGCGGCTCGCAGCAGTGGTTTACCCCGGCGGTCGATCCGCCGAGCGATGCCGCGCCGGACACCGGGGTGCAGGCCGGCCTGACCGTGGGGAACCTGCAGGCCGGTGGTCCGGACATCGTTGCCGGATCCCTGGGCCAGAATGCCTACGCACTGTCCGGCCAGAGCGGTGCCACGCTGACCGGCTGGCCGTTCTTCAACTCCGACAGCACCCACTCCACCGCGGCCGTCGCCGACCTGTACGGCACCGGCCAGACCGAGATCGCCGTCGGCGGGGACCAGACCGCCGGCACCGGCCAGGGCCAGTCCTATACTGACGGGGGCCATTTTCGGATCCTCAGCGCCCAGGGCAACCAGATCTGCCGGGCCGACACCAACCAGACGGTGGACTCCTCGCCGGCAGTGGGCGGTTTCCTCCCCGGCGGTGCGACGGGCATCGTGGTGGGCACCGGCGCCTACTTCCCGGGCGCTTCGGACACCGATGCCGTGAAGGCGTACGACACCCACTGCCAGCTGAAGTGGTCGGCCCAACTCGACGGCAGCACCTCCTCGTCGCCGGCGCTGTCGGACGTGCTGGGCAACGGGTCGCTCCAGGTGGTGGAGGGCACCGATCAGGGCCCGGGCGGATCGGGGTCGGTCTGGGTCCTCGACGCCGCCACCGGAGCGACACTGTGGAAGGCCACAGGCTTGGGGCGGGTGATCGGCTCGGTGGTGACCGCAGATCTCACCGGCGCCGGGTACGACGACATCATCGTCCCCACCACCAACGGCGCCTACGTGTTCGATGCCAGGACCGAAACCCAGATCGCCTATCTGAGCCAGGACCTCGGCCTGCAGAACTCGCCCTTGATCACCGCGGACCCGAACGGGACGATCGGGATCACCCTGGCCGGCTACATCCCCTCGGGCGGCGCCAACTCGCCCGCCGTGGGGAGGATCGACCACTACGAGATCTCGGGCCTGAACCCCACCGAAGCCGTCGGGGGGAGCGCCTGGCCCATGTTCCACCACGATCCCCAGCTCACCGGTGACGCCGGCGGGACCCCGGCCCCAGGGTCGGTCCCGGCCTGCTCGGTGCCGGCCGCGGCCGGCACCGGTTACGAACTGGCCGCCTCCGATGGGGGCGTCTTCTCCTTCGGCGGGGCCCCCTTCTGCGGCTCCACCGGCAACATCCACCTCAACGCCCCCGTCGTGGGCATCGCCATGGCGCCGAGTAGCGGCGGGTACTGGGAGGTCGCCTCCGACGGCGGCATCTTCGCCTTCGGCGACGCCGGCTTCTACGGGTCGATGGGCGGCCAGCATCTCAACCAGCCGATCGTGGGCATGGCGGCGACGCCGGACGGCAAGGGCTACTGGGAGGTCGCCTCCGACGGCGGTATCTTCGCCTTCGGCGACGCCGGCTTCTACGGGTCGATGGGCAGCCACCACCTGAACAAGCCGGTGGTGGGCATCTCGACCTCCACCGATGGGACCGGCTACCGCCTGGTCGCGTCCGACGGGGGGATCTTCTCGTTCGGCGATGCGCCGTTCGCCGGATCGATGGGCGATCGCGTCCTGAACAAGCCGGTGGTGAGCACGGCCAACGACACCAATACCGGCGGGTACTGGGAGGTGGCCTCCGACGGCGGCGTCTTCTCCTTCGGCGGCGCACCGTTCTTCGGCTCGACCGGCGGCCGACCCCTGGCTGCGCCCGTCGTCAGCATGGCGGAGACGGCCAACGGCAGCGGCTATCGGTTCGCCGCCTCCGACGGGGGGATCTTCAGTTTCGACGCACCGTTCCTGGGCTCGATGGGTGGCTCGCCCCTCAACCGGCCGATCGTGGGCATGGCCGGGTTCTGACCCCAATTGTGATCGCCTTCGCCGGGCGTAGACTCCGCACGTGACCGACGTACTGGCCGTGGCCAACCAGAAGGGCGGCGTGGCCAAGACCACCACCGTCCACTCGCTCGGCGTGGCTTCGGCGGAGCTCGGCCGGAGGGTCCTGGTGGTCGACCTCGACCCCCAGGCCTGTCTGACCTTCTCCCTCGGGTTCGACCCCGACGCGCTCGACCACTCCCTGCACGACGTCTTCGTCCGTCGGGAAAGTGTCTCCGACGTCGCCTGCCCGGTGCCGGGCGTCCCCGGGCTCGACCTGCTGCCAGCCACCATCGACCTGGCCGGCTCGGAAGTGCATCTGCTCACCCGCACCGGCCGTGAGCACGTCCTCGAGCGGGCGCTGCAGCCCGTGCTGGACCGGTACGACCTCGTCCTCATCGACTGCCCGCCTTCGCTCGGCGTGCTGACCATCAACGGGCTGACCGCCGCCAATTCGGTGCTGATCCCCCTGCAGTGCGAGGCCTTGTCCCACCGTGGGGTCGGTCAACTGCTCGAGACCATCGAGGACGTGCGGGCCTTCGCCAACAGCGACCTCACGGTGAGGGGGATCATCGCCACCATGTACGACGAACGGACCAGGCACTCCCGACACATCATGGAAGAGGTCGAGGCCAGGTATGGGATCCCGGTGCTGCAGCCGCCGGTGCGCAAGTCGATCCGATTCGCCGAGGCCCCGGCCCGGGGCAAGTCGATCCTCCAGCATGCCCCCACCTCGCCAGGGGCGAACGCCTATCGCCAATTGGCCCGGACCCTGCTCGAGATGAGCGCGGTCGCCGGCACCGTCGGTTAGTGGCCGACGGACCCGACCCGCTCGGCAAGCGGGCGCTGTTCTGGATGCCCGTCGAGGCCCAGGCGGCTGGAGGCGAGGACGACGCTCCCCCCGTCGGGCGGACAGCGGCGCAGGCCCACCCCCGGTCGAGTGGCGCAACCCGTCATGCCCGCCCCGCCGGTAAGCACGCCCTGTATTCGGCGGCGACCCCGGCCGACGAGAAGGAGCGGTCCACGTCGACGGCCACCGCAGCCGAGCCACTTCCGCATCGGGGGATCCTGACCGTGGCATGTTCCACCTGTGGCTCGGTCAGCCGGGTGGGCCTCTTCGAATTCGCGGTGCTTCAGTTGCCCGTCGGCCTCTGGCTGCCCGGGCGCACCTTCGACCGACGGATGACCTGTCCGGCGTGTCGCCGCCGAGCGTGGACAAGCGTGACCCTGTCGAGGTGAAGCCCGGGATCCCGGTGCACAGTCGATCGGGTGGGCGGCTCCAGCGTGCGACGTGGGCCTGATGGTGCCGATCATGACCCGGCTCGGTGTGGGTCCACTGCTGGCGGCGGCGTCCAACCAGACCAACCCCGGGGGGGTGACCGGATGGCTGCTCCACTTCCACGGGCCCGCCGCCTATGCGGCGGTCGGGTTCCTGGCCTTCGCCGAGGCCGGCATGATGATCGGGTTCTTCATCCCGGGGGAGACGGCGGTGGTCATCGGGGGGGTGCTGGCCGGGCTCGGCCGCGTCAACCTCGGGGTGATGATGGCGGTGGTCGTGGTGTGCGCCATCGCCGGCGACTCGGCCGGATTCGAGATCGGCAAGAAGTCCGGGCCGTGGCTGCTCGCACGGCGGCCGCTCAAGGGCAACGCCGGCGTCAGGCAGTCCATTGCCATGCTCGAGCGCTACGGGGGCCCCGCAGTGTTCCTCGGTCGCTTCGTGGCCTTTGCCCGGGCCGTCATCCCCGGGCTGGCCGGCATGAGCGGCCTGCGCTACCGGGTGTTCCTCGCCTACAACGCCGCCGGCGGGTTGGTCTGGGGCGTGGGCTATACCCTGCTCGGATACGTCGTCGGGGTCTCCTTCGAGCACATCCTCAAGTCGGTGGGCCTGTGGTCGCTGGCGGTGGTCGGTGTCGTCGTCGTGGTGGCGATCGTGATCCGCGTGACCGTGAAGCGGCGGGAGCGGCGGCGGTTGGCAACCGAGTTCGCCGACATGGCCCGGCCGTCCCCCGACCCCGGGTGGCTGCCCGAAGAGAGCCGCCCGGCGGAACAACGCCCGTCTGACCCCGAGTCCGGGGACTAGCCGGTCTGGGGGTGCGTGGGAGTGGTGCCGTTCGCCTCGAGCAGGTCGAAGCCGTCCGGGATCGACACCAGTCCAGGAGCCGTGCCCGACACGTCGGTGATGCCGTACTGCCAGACGATGGAGTAGGTGGTCGGGTCGATGACCACCACCCGGTTGCGGTAGTCGTCGTTGACCATGATCAGGCCGTTGGGCAGCCGCTCGGCCAGCGAGGGCTTCTTCAGCATGGCGTCGCCTGACGTCGCGTCGTAGAGCCAGGTCACCTGGCCGCCCCGGGTGAATTCGAGGATCCGGCCCTCTGCCGGGGGGTCGTAGTCGGTCATGAGGTAGAGGTCGGAGGCCAGCTGTTGGGGGTCCGAGGGGTAGTTGACGGTGGGTATGTGCACCGTCCACACCAGTGTTCCCGTTGGGGTGTACTCGTCGATCCACGAGCCGTTGATCTCCGACACCAGCACATCACCGTTTGCAAGCGGGGTGTCACCGTTGGGGTAGGCGATCGACGTCGGTGGGTTGTGGGCGTCCGCCCCGTTGCCGATCTGACCGGTGACCTGTCCCTGCGGTGAGATGAACAGGATGCGGTTGTTCGACGCGTCGGCGACGGTGATGGTGCCGGATTTGAGCAGGTAGGCGTCGTCGGGTTGATTGAGGTAGCCGGGTGCCGAGCCGGACTGACCGGGATGCCCGTACTGCCACAGGAT
>Ga0224534_1000834_pt1 | contig 17833 bp, 19 predicted proteins | sample 714E12024metaG_FD_172012 | JGI IMG/M metagenome (GOLD analysis project Ga0224534, IMG submission 172012) | Peat soil microbial communities from Stordalen Mire, Sweden - 717 E1 20-24 | ecosystem: Environmental > Terrestrial > Soil > Wetlands > Peat | place: Sweden: Norrbotten County, Stordalen... | reverse complement strand
TATCAAAGTGTGCAGCGTTACGTGCGCAAGCGACGCGGACCGCAAACGCCCGAAGCTCGCGTCGTCATCGTCACTGCGGCTGGCCAGGAGGCGCAAGTCGATTACGGCACCGGACCGATGGTGCGCGATCCCGAGAGCCGCAAGTACCGGCGCACCCGACTGTTCGTGATGACGCTGGGCTGCAGCCGCAAGTCAGTTCGTCTGCTAACCTTCCGCTCCAGTTCGCGCATCTGGGCCGAACTACACGAACGCGCCTTTCGCCGGCTGGGCGGCGCCACCCGCATCGTCGTGCTCGACAATCTGCGCGAAGGCGTGCTCGTCCCCGACATTTACGACCCCGCGTTGAATCCTCTTTATCGCGACGTGCTGGCGCACTACGGCGCGGTGGCCATGCCGTGCCGCATTCAAGATCCCGACCGCAAAGGCAAAGTCGAATCCGGTGTCGGTCATGCGCAGAAAACACCGCTGAAAGGTTTGCGCTTCGAAACTCTGGAAGAGGCTCAAGCCTATCTCGATCACTGGGAACAGCGCTGGGCCGACACACGCATCCACGGCACCACCAAGCGGCAGGTCGCCGCCATGTTCGCGGAAGAGAAACCTACGTTGTTGCCTCTGCCGCTGGAACCCTTCCGCTATTACCAGTACGGCGAGCGCATCGTGCATCTGGACGGTTGCGTCGAAGTCGAAGCCGCCTACTACGGCGCGCCGCCGGGCTGGATCGGGCGCGTGCTACGCGTGCAATGGGATGAGTTGTATGTTCGCCTGCTCGATCCCAAGACCGGGCAACTGCTCCGCGAACACGTGCGCCAGAAGCGCGGCTGGTATCGCATTAAAGAAGAAGACCACCCCAAGCGAACTCCACTACGCACTTCCCAACTGCTGTGGCGAGCCGGTCGCGCCGGAGCGCACATCGGTGCGCTCTGTGATGCCATCCATCGCGCACAAGGCGAAGTCGGGGTGCGCCGCATTCTGGGAGTTCTCTCCCTGGCCAAAAAGTACGGCACCGCGGCGGTCGATGAGGCCTGCGCTGCCGCGCTGGAGATGGGAGTGCAAGAATACCGCTTTGTCCGCCGCTATCTGGAACGCTGCCCGCAAGCTCCCCTCAGTCTGCAACAAGTCGATCCCCTGATCCGCGAACTGGCGCAGTACCGCGACTTCATCAACTACAGAACCAAGGAGATAGAAGAATGAATCTGATCGAACTCGATCGTGCGCTCAAACAACTTCGCCTGGGCGGAATGGCCGCCACGCTGGAGACCCGCCTGCGCCAGGCACAAACCGAACCGCTCGCCCCCATTGATCTGCTCTCCTGTCTGGTCTCCGACGAACTGGCCCGGCGCGGCGAGCGCCTGCTGGAACGGCGCACCAAGCAGGCCCAGTTCCGCGACGCGCAGAAGACTCTCGACAACTTCGACTTCGCTTTCAACAAGAAGATGAATCGCAGCCTGGTCTTCGATCTGGCTGCTGGCGCCTTCATCGCGCGCCACGAAGATGCCCTGTTTCTCGGCCCACCCGGCACCGGCAAGAGTCACCTGGCACAAGCCATCGGCCAAGCTGCCATCCAACAGGGATACCGCGTGCTCTATCGCGAGACCCACGCCTTGCTCGATGATCTCGCCGAAGCCACCCTCGATGGCACCCGCAAAGAGCACATGGAGTTCCTGGTGACCGTGCCCCTGCTCATCCTCGACGATCTGGGCATGCGCAAGCTGCCGCTCACCGCTGCCGAAGAACTGCTGGAGATCATCATGCGCCGCTACGAGCGGGCCAGCACCATGCTGACCTCGAACCGCCCGGTGGAAGACTGGGGCAAACTGCTGGGCGACGCGGCCGCCGTCAGCGCCATGCTCGACCGTTTACTGCACCACGGTCATGTGCTCAAGTGCGGTCCGCGGAGCTGGCGCACCAAAACCGACTTGCCACCACAGGAGGCGGCAGGGTAGAACAATCTCAGTCCTGGACGGCCACTCCGTTGGCCGGTTTTGAAGTGATAACCGTTGGCCGCTTTTGAAGTGATCACTGAGGATTTGGCCCTTGAGTACCATTTGTAGCCAAGTGACGCAGCCTTTCGGCCATTTGGTTCAGGAGCACCGGGTATGCCGTGCAAACACCGCGAGGGGACGCGACCTGTTCGTAATGCCACGTGTGTAACGGGCAAAACCCTCCATCTTGAGCGTGCTGTTCCTGAGTTCGGGGCCGGGTACTGAGATCGTATTGGTATCTCGCTAGAAACCTCATGGTCTTCGCCATGGCGGCTTTGCAAACTTCGCAAGAGCTAACGTTTTCGAGCCCGAGCACAGCACCAGCGCGTGACTCAACCGACGCTTCGTTCATCGCTTCAGAAACATTTGGGTCGATTTGTTGCTGCAAGGCCTGAAGTTGGGAAATTAGGCTGTCGGCTTCCAGACCCAAGGCTTGCATTTCGACTGACGTGCGATCGCACATCGAAGACAAGAACATCTGTGCGCGGTTGTTAGCCAAGAAATCGACAAGCGCGTTCTCAAAATCCAGCAGGCCGCTATCGCGCAGTCTGCCTGCATCGCCCGCCTGTTTTGCGGCCAATCCGTCTCTGGCTGAGACCGAAAACGGTGCGACTGCCTTGTCCCCCAGCACACTGTGAGCAGTCTTCTGGACGTACTGAATTATTTCTGCCCGAGAATCCGCGAGCACGGTGTCCTGCTTGTTGATGACGATAAACACGGCACGTACTGAGGCCAGTGCATAATTCAGAAATCGCATTTCGTCTTCCGAGAGTGAGCTCTCGTAGCTCGTGACAAGGATAAGCACGTCGATTTCTGGAATGAATCTTTCCGTCGTCTTCGTGTTCTCGAAGATCGCAGAGCCAAGGCCTGGGGTGTCGACGAAAAAGAACCCTCGCCGAAGAATCTCTGCCGGCAACTGGATCTCAGCCGAGTGAATCCGCTTTACGTTCCCCGGATTCCCCTTTTCCGTGACGTACTCCGGCAACTCTTGAAGCGTGGCTTCTCCCCGCAACCGGGTGCCCTCATAATTCAGCAGGACTCTTTCGCTCGTGCCGTAACGCACATAAGTAATGACAGAGGTGAGCGGCACGATACCTGTCGGAAGACGATCCATGCCGAGAACCGCATTCATCAACGAAGACTTTCCCCGACTAAACCGCCCGGCAACGACGACAGTGAATCGGTCTTCCGCCAAACGAGTGAGCAGTGCGCGCCAGGGTCGCTCCGCGTCGTAACGCCTGTTTGAATCTTGCTCCCGTTCGGAAGCGATGAGCTGCCCGGAACGGATCAGTTCGGCCAGTTCGAATTTAATTTGCTCGTATGTTTTCAAGTCCATGGTTTCAGACTCCGTTCTGCTCCTGCCCTTGCACGAGGCTGCCGCTCGGGCTTGCAAGGACGGCCACAGCAAAAATTTCAGCAGGGAATCCGCGACAGACATGGCTCTGCAACAGGTTTCCCTGTTAGGAGTCATCATCTGTCCCGATCAAGACTGGAACAGCGGTTTGCGGTGAACTCCTTCACCGTGCATCTTTCTCTGCAATTATAGCGAAGGCGGACCTCGAGGTCCTAGCTGGGATCATTCAAGCGATCTTCCTCGTGGCGACAACTATCCCGGAGGAAACAAATCGACGGGTTCTAGCTAGCTAGAAGCGACGCGCTCTCCAACCAACGAGACTATACGGCGGCTGAGCCTTTTGTTCGCCGAAGAGGGTCCTAGTCCCGCTGCACTCTTTTCGGGCACAGCGGTTTAGCAGACCGTGGTCGCCCTCTCGTCGGGTCTGATATACCAAAATCAATGGTTTACAGCCGATTCTAAGTTTCATGAGTTGTGCAGCAACTGTGCAGCAGGATGGCGTGCCAATTGGCCTAGATCGCAGGCTTACACCTTATATAAGTCCCACATATATAAAGACATAAAGGTGCTGGCGGAGTGGGATCAATCGAACTTCGCATCGGCCCCCAAACTCGTTTAGCAAACTAAGCCGTCCTGGGGCCTGGTGTTCGGATTCAGTGACTTACGTCGGATGCGCCTGGCCATTGTCGGGTAGCAAAGATCATGTTTGGGCACAACTGTGCAGCAAGTGTGCACCACCGAATTACTGTTAAAAGAATGCGAGTGCGTTTGTGGCAGACGTGGAAGGTGCCATTTACATGCTTGTGACGAGCTAATCGGCGCATCACAGTTTCTTCCAGCCTCATCGTGTTTACAGAGGAGTTCGACAGTGACACAACAGAAAATCGGGCCGTGGGAAGTCATCAAACCGCTCGGCAAGGGCGGACAGGGGCAGGTCTCACTTGTCAGGAGACCGGGGAGAGTTCAAGAACGGAAAGAAGCAATCCAAGAGATTGTTGCGGCTAGTCCGTGGCAGCACAACATTAGCACGCAGGAGGTGACACAAGCCGTCGAACGTATGGCTCCCGCGATATGGAAGTACGTTCGTCCTGAGACCGGTGATGACCTCGGAGCTTTGAAGCAGTTCATGATGCCGGAGAGCGGCCCGGACGCTGACGAAGCTGTCAAACGGCTGAAGAATGAGATTTTGATTCTCCGGCAGGGCAGACCGGGACTGGTCGGACTCATCGACGCGAATGAGACCGAGCGATGGATTGTCACGGAGCTTATGTCGGCGACTTCGGACTCATTTTCCTGCCTGAGCAGCCCGAACGACCGACGATGACCGATGAGCGGGTCGGCCCTCGCGACTACATGCCGCAATGGGCCGACCTCGGAGAGCGACTCGAAAACGTGGAGACGAACTTTGATGTCTACATGCTCGGCAAACTTCTGTGGTGCATGGTGACTGGCCGTCTGAAACTTCCTCGCGAATATCACAAGAAACCACTCTACGATGTCACGGCACTCTTCCCGAACGACCCGAACATGCGGAAGGTCAACGGAATTCTTGAGAAGTGCGTTGTCGAGGAACCGGAGCAATGTCCGAAATCAGCTCAGGAGTTGCTCGTCATGGTTGACGATGCTCTGGTTTCAATTCAGAAGGGAATCCCAATACTGGACGAGAAGGGGAAGCTCGCTCTACCTTGTCGGGTCTGCGGAAGAGGTTTTTATCAGGAACAAAATTCAGTTCAACTTAAAGCGAACGACTTGCAAAACCGAGGTGCTCCTACCATTCCTGTCCGCATGTTCGTCTGCAATGTCTGCACGCATTTTGAGTTGTTCGCTCCGAATTTCCCAGAGGAAGCCGCTGCCAAGAATTGGAAAGCGTGGCGAGGGAACTGAAAGTGGAAGATACAACAAAATGGGCAATCTTCTGCCGACCGGAAGTCTTCGACAGGTGTCGGAGCCGTGAAGGGTTTGCGGAAATCGTCTGTCTTGCACGTTGTATAAACGCACTGACGTTCCTCTACTCCGCAGTCTCTGGCCTCAAGGGCGATGATCCGTCTCGCATCCGCGACCGGATGAACTTCTATTTCTTCAATGCTGCCATTCTTTACGAAGCTCTGAATCTCGTCGGGCGTATGAATGCTGTCTTCAAGACCGATGCGGCCTTTCAGAAGTCGATGCGACCGTTGTTGAAAAACAAGACGGCCCAGAAAATTCATTCGTTGCATCTCAAGAACGTTCGCCACAATGCCGTCAATCACTTCTTTGCGGACGCATTCAGCGAAGTCATCACGAACCTGCCGACCGAGACATGTATCTTCTTGAAAGCAACAGGAACCGTCAACAAAGATGTTCATTTCGAGTTTGCTGACCGGATGGCTGTGAGAATCCTCGTCGGTGACCCAGAGAACGATGATTTCAGAAATCGGATCGATACTGTTCTCGTCGAGATTGGAGAGTTCAACAACCAGTTCGTCACACAAGCGACAGAGTTTCTCGTCGCAAAGCTCTATGAATGGGGATTCGAGAGAAAAGAATCGCAGGAGTGAGACCGCAAAATGCCTGGTCCGGAGCTCGTCTACGCTGTAACGTGCGTCGCATCAATGGGCGTTTCTCAGTAGCTATGTGATTGCGGATCATAATCCGCGCCTGGGTGCCGCCACCCTGGATTGAACTACGCCAATTTAGCCATTTTGTTGAGTAGCTTCCAAATCGAATCTGCGATGGGCAGCGGCTTATCTAGGACGATGAAATGGCCCCACCGAAAATCATCCATATTCGGGAATCCTCGCGTGTCTGCGGGCACGTTCAGCATGCCGAGGTAGCTTCCGAGGATGCCAACTACGACGGACAGGCTGCGCGAATCGGGTATCAATGCTACCACCGAGCGAGCTCCAAACCCGGTGACGATGGTGCGCCGAATATGATCATTATCGGTCTCCGGCTCCCGAAATCGTTGGTCATAGCGTGCCTCGATGGCGGTGAGAGCTTCTCCCATCTCGTTGGGTCGATGATTCATGATCATGCGTAGATCTCGATGCTTCACTTGATGACGAAACCGGTCTGCTTTCGTTCCGTATGGTGAATCGGACGGCTATGCGTACATCTCTCTGGACCGAAAAACACTCGTCAATATCAGCGACATCTTCCCATCATCGGTTTTGAAACTCATTGCGGCGTAACGCCGAACATCAGAGTTCTGTCATACTGTCGGAAAATGCACAGTGCCTTGTTCGACATCGACTCCTACGACGACGAGTACCACCAGTTCCAACGGGACGTTTACCTCCTCATCGAAGGAACACTGAACGCGAGCAAGCAATATCTGGACAAAGAGTGTGAGACGGAGTTGGCGAAGATAAAAGCCGCGATGGATAAGACTACGGACTCCGAACATCATCAATATCTCGAAGATGAGTACGGCGATGTTCTGCTTACGAACATTAGCCAAGAGCGGTTCCTGCGGAACATGGCACTCGTGGCTCTTGCGTCGCGCCTGACGCACGCCCTCCGAAACATGACCAACTCTGCCGAATCGTTCAGCCCTCGGGCCAAGCGATACGAGAAGATGAACCATCTGAGTGAGTTCAATCGCCTGTGGTTGGAATATGGCGAGAGGTTTGGAATTGATTTCACCGTTAACGCTGGCCTCATTGCCTTCGTCGAGCCGATGCGCGAGGTGAGGAACCAAATCGTCCACGACGGTGCCGAGGCACAGACGTTTAAATATCTGGGCGATACTGATTGGAACGAAGGCGTCCTTGCGTTCATGGATGCATCGTTCGAAAAGAAGTATCCCGACTATGTGTCGGAAGACGGTTCTGAGGTCAACGTCAGTGAACAGCAGTTGAAGAATACAGTCGAATCATCTGTGAGGCTGGTTGGATGGTTGGCTTCTGAACTCAGGAAGCGAGAATTGGCTCATATCAAAGACCAAGGGACTGCTTCTCACTAGCCCGAAATGAGTTGGCTTTGCAATCAGGAAACGCGATGCCGAGGGGATATTTGAAGGTGTTTCAGTACGGCTCGAACATGAACGCGGAGCGCCTTAACTGTCCCGAGAGATTGAACGGCAAAGCCCGTGTCGTCGGAGTTGCACGGTTGGAAGGGTACGGCATTCGCTTCGACCTTTACAGCCAAACGAACAAATGTGGTGTAACGCACATCGTGAGGGCGGCCAACGAACACGTCCTTGGTGTTCTCTACGACGTTCCGATTCGGCTAGTAGTGGCTCCCACGGGGAAACGGTCGAAGATGGATGAAGTTGAGGGAGCACGACCGGACGGAACGGGCAACTACCAGCGTGTCCGATTGAGTGTCGAAATGGACAAACGGAACGTGAGCGCCGTCACCTACGTTGGGACTGATGCCGGGAAGCGGCGATTCGCTAGGAGGACGGCTGAGGAGCAGCACGTAAGCGACGAATATTTCGAGCATCTAAGACTCGGATCGCAGACCTTCGAGTTCCCAGGAGAATACCGAGCGTATCTTGAACGGCAGGCTGGAAGATGAAACGCCGCATGACGGGGAACTCACCGCAAGCGTGCTGAAATACCGTGTGCCGCAAGAATTGCCACTAGCGCAGCGCCGTCGAGATGTTTCTTTCGTTTTGCAAAGGGATGCTCTGTTTCATCGGCCCACGGAGCCGTTATCAAGGTGTCGGCAATTTCGATGACCGCACTCCAGTGAGGCGCAACATCAAAGAGGGCATGAACTTTGTCGCGCACTCGTGCCCAAACGTCACTGGGTGAACTTCCCGCAAAATGCTGTCTGGCTTTCTCGGTGAAATTCTCCCTGTCAGGTCTGCTTCCGTCAACCAAATTCGTCTCCGGGAACTTTCGCCACTGAGCGATTTGACCTCCGAGTAGTGCTTGAAGATTTTTCTCCCAGTCTGTCTCATCATCCCAATAGCAGGCAAGTCCATCCATCACGTCGCTGCTGACCTCGTAAATTGTGATTCCTCTTATTCTCAACTCCAAACCGAGGGCGGCGGCCACGACAACGTGTCCGGCTTCATGGTAGGCCGTCTCCTCCAGGTTATTCCCCACAAAGGTCTCATTCATATGATTAGATTTTCGAGTCGCTAATCTAGGAGAACAACGGGGCAATGGCTTGCTCATCTACGGTGACCGAGAGTTGGACTTGTCCATCCTTCTCCAGTTGCGCGATAGCAGCGCGTGCCTTCGACGGAGAGAATCCCCAGAACGATTCGAGGTCGGACAAGACCTGTTCAGTGGTCGGGATACCGAGAGGACGAGAGTTCGTTCCTTTCGTGCGAGGTGAAAAGACCAATCGCACGCCCCTCTCTGGCAACTTGTCCAAGTGCAGCGTGCCTTCAATCATCGCCATATCGCCCTCGACTAGACTCCCGCGAGGTCGGCGAGAGTCGGAATCTGACGTTGCGCGGGAGAGCGGTCGCTGCCATTTCAAACATGTTGTGAAAGTGTCTGAAAAGCCGAATGACGAATGCCAACCCCAACTGCCGCTGTCCGCAATATTCGACGTAAATTTTGGCTCCCGCTCCGATAATCCCAGCCGACGATTGCAGCAGGATTCCCGGACCGCCGGGATTTATCTCCGGCTCTCCAACCTGAGGTACAGGACGACCGTGATTATTCACCTTACTGTCACTGCATATTTTACTGCATCGTGGGCTACAGACGCAGCCGTATCAACAGTGTCACGCTTCGTGTAGCGTCGCCCAGTTGAGAATGAGGAGTAGAAATTAAATTCGCTTCGCGGAGGTCTCAATGGCGAGGTTCTCAACTCCGACCACAAAGGAATTCAGAGTGAAAACTGCTGACTGCGACGTGGTCATTCCCCTCAGCACCCCATTGTCACGTTGACAGCTCAGGTGGACAGCCACAATTCCATTTGCTTTGGCGGCAAGTGCTCGTGTGCATACTTGAGGAGGAATGATCGGGCGAACTCGTTTGTCAATCGTGAATCATCGTCGGTTCTCATAATCACACACGTTTGGAAACACAATGAGGTATCGGAAAGTGGCTTTACAACTACCCCCTCAGCGCGAACGCCAAGGGCCATAGGTTTGGTGAGGATGGCCACGCCAACGTGCTCCGATACCAAGTGAACCGCCTGTTGAGCCGTAATAACGTCGTGCGCGCGTTTCGGGGCGGTTCCCTCACGTCGCGCCGCTTCCATGATTGCGCCATGAACGACGGGGTGAACTCGCCGTGCCAGCAGAATCCATTCATCGTTAGCAAGATCTTGGAGGGCGATGTGCTCCTTCTGAGCAGCCGCGTGGGTCTGTGGGAGGGCCGCGTAGAGAGGGGTCTGTGCGAATGCCACGGCCGTGATCTGAGAGTTTTCCAGCGGCGCCGTCACCAACGCCAGATCCAGTTCGCCGGCCATCACACTCCGAACCAACTCGCTTGAGAATTCACTGATGAGCTGGATGCGGACATTAGGGTACAACGGCAGGTGGATGGCGAGAATGCCAGAAACCCAGGCTTGATCGGCGTCGGGCGAGTGCCCGACTGTCAAAATGTTGTCGCGCCCCTCGCGAGCAGCACGCCCGATCTGAACGGCACGCTCGATGTGCCGAAGCGCCAAACGAGCCTCTTCCACGAAGATACGGCCCACTTCCGTGAGTTCCACATGCCGCTTGTTGTTCCGAGTGAAGAGACGAAATCTATGCTGTTTTTCGACCTCAGTGATCTGTTTACTGAGTGCAGATTGGGTGATGTGCAATCGGTGTGCGGCCTTCGTGAAGTTCAGCTCTTCGGCCAAGACAACGACTGCATGCAAGTGCCGGACTTCGAGGTTGGGGAACATTGCTCAAAAACCCCAGGCGGTTGACGTTTCGCGCTTCGTTCCACGGGCCAGTCACAGTTTGATGGATTTCTGTACAGGAGTGATTATTTTTCGGTTTGGTGGCCCAGATCCGGGACAGCAAGAGGAAGGGGTTCGGGGGGCAGCGTTCGTGGGACGTAGGACCGTGCTCCGGGATGGCGGTTCAGTTATTCAGGGATTTGTCGCCGTCCGGAAGATCTTCTGAAACGGCAAGAATGCAGGATTGACCGTCGAATTGGATTTTGTCTGCGGAATACGCCGTGGTCTTGACTTCGCCGGACTTGGTCCGAAGCCGGGTAATGATGTTCCGGATCGGTCCCCGTTGCTGGAGCTGCGTGATCATCAAGGCTCGATCCTTTGGGTCTTCCCAAATCCCAAGTTCGCCGACTGTACGGCCGATCACTTCGACACGGGAGTAGCCGTATCGTCGCTCGAATGCGGCATTTACATCTACGAATCGACCTTCATTGACTGTCGTGATCGAGAACGGAATCGGACTGGATCGGAAGACCTTTTGAAACTTGTCCTCGGATACCCTGCGTCCCTCTTCTGACTGTTCCAGCGCTTTCTCTGTTTGGCGAAGATCCGTCAGACGCCGCTGAAGTTCGGACCCAAAAATCTCAGCACGCTCGTAAAGGCGAGAATTTTGGATCGCTGCAGCGGCGGGAATCGCCAATAACTGCGTCCGCCGAAGGTGGTCTTGTGTGAAGGTGTTCGGCTGGGTGTGGCCCACCGAAAGAAGCCCCAACGTCTGCTGGGACGCAACCAACGGTACACAAAGCCATGATCGGATGTTGATATGGCCCTTGAAGCTGGGCCATTCTTTCTCGTCTCTGGTGTCGGCAAGCAAGACACTGTTCTGGGTCGTCAATATGCGCAAGAGGAACGGAGAGTCCACTGCGTCGAGAGTCAGTGGATAATCCGGAACTTTCTTGGGAACTTCGTGACGCAGTTTTTCTCGTGCCACAAGAAGCTGTGAGTCGCCCTCCAAGAGCAGCACACGTGCACACTCGCATGGGACCAGTTCCAACAAGGACTCAAGCAGCCTGTCCAGAACAAAATCCATCCGAAGATCTGCGGTCAGCGCGAGAGTGGCCTTGTTTAGAGCATCGGATTCTGCCCTTGCGGACTCGGCTGCTGCCAGATGCTCGGCAACCTTGTCCTCCGCTTCTTTCTGTGCCGTGATTTCTCGAACCGTGCCGACAAGCCGGTGGATTTTGCCGGCAGTATCCCGTACCGGAAACCCATGCACCGCGACCCAGCGCACTTCGCCGCGGGGGCGCACGATCCGAAATCTTTCATCGAAGTGCCCTGTCTGCGTGGCTTCTCCAAGCTTTGCCAGCACATGAAGGCGGTCTTCGGGATGGATCAGTTCTTCGTACGAAGACGGATTTTCGAGTAGACTCTGGCAAGAACGTCCGGTAATCGTCGCATAAGCTGCGGTGACGGAAAGGGCTTTTTTGGTCTTCGCGTCAATCATCCAAAAGACTTCCTGAATGTTGTCTGCCATCTGCTGGAGCCGTTCTTCGGTGTCGAGCTGTACTTGCTGGGCGCGCTGCAACGATCTGGTGTAGAGGACAATCAGAATAGAGAAAACAGCGGCCCCGAAAAGCAAGAAGGCGGAGAAGATGTCGAGCGCCCGAAGCCGGGTCCTGAATACCACTAGAACCACAGCGAGCAACACAGTGCAAAGAACTATGGGAATGACCTGCCAGTAAGGGTACGCCGCCCATTTAGGGGGAGATTCAAGGCGGGTTGGGTGAATTTGACGCATTGCATTTTCGTCGGAGCTGCGTTCGCCAGCGCGACCATTGCGGATCGGCAATGAGATGCGCGCTTGGGCCGAAACCGTCAGAATCGCTACAGTTCGGGCCGATACTACGCGCCTGCATCTACAGGGTCAAGAAGGCGGTCTAAGCGGTAGTGAGCCACTTCCGAGTCACGTTCAACCAGGGTCACGGGCGCTTGCGAGCTCATGTCACAAACAACTCCGCAAATTCACTGCTGGGGCCGAACGGGGCTACGATCGTTAATCGAACCCATACACCTGCAAGATATGAGGCCATGCTGACCCTTCGGACGCGGAGCTCCGATAGAGACTGGGCGTAGTCGAGGGGCCTCTGTTCCTCCTCAGCCGTTTCGCTCATGGTCTCACACAGCACGCACAGTTCGACAATAATTGTAAAGGGCTTAACCGATGCTAGGCGACCGAGCCACAATACTTAATGGCCCTCCCGAGCGACGGACAGCCCTGGAATAATCCCAAGGTTAGGGTTGGCGACAATCCGGGAGTCGCCCCCCAATTACCACAAGGGTGTTTGTGCGCCGGTACCTATCGAATCCCTGCTATGCCAAACATCATACTGAAGTGGTTAAATGATTTAGGGACCATGTCTACGCGCTCTTCAGAGGACTTTTGCTGCGACGAATGTTTCGATCATGCGTGGCTGCGTGCGCTCGCGAGAGAGAACAAAGGCCATACAGGCCGCTGTTTTTACTGTGGCAATCGTGCTGCATTGACAGCTGTTCCGCTCTTTAGAAATGGTCTTGACAATTTGCTTAAGGACTACATACCAGCTTTCGCCGCCAATGGCGACGGCGACCCCTATTTGCCGTCTGTGCCAGTAATCGAGGCTATACAGCGGGACTGGAAACTCTTTTCCACCCGATGCAGCCCAGAACGGTTACAGCGCTTCTTGCCAGCGGTCTTCAAGGGCGATCCCGAATCTCACGGAAGAGACTTCGGTGTCCCCGTGGTTCCGTTTCATCGGAACGCAATGTCAACAGCTTTTGATCGTTGGCGGGAATTTTGGTTTATCGACCCAAAAGATTCCTCTGACTGGCTCGGTCAAGATGCAGCAACGGACATCGATGTTGTCGGAACGTATGTCAACCAGAAAGCGCAACATCTCAGATACTTTGTCCGATCATTGCCTGCACGGCAGCGACTCTGGCGAGCACGGAGCGAGTATGTAGGGTCTTCAGATTGGGACTGTGAACCGCTGCCATTGAGCCAGATGGGGCATAACCCCCAGTGTCCCGCAAGTCGGCTGAACCTCGAAGGCGACGCGGTGCTTTACAGCGCTGAATCTGAGAAAACTGCTGTAGCGGAGATTCGTCCGGGAAAAGGCTTCATATGCACCACCTGCGAACTCACCACTACGAGGGCCCTAGAAATTCTTGATCTCGCGTCACCTCTTACGGAGATCAATCCCTTCACTACCGAGCACTTGAGCTGGCAGCTCGATTTGCAGAGAGTAGCGCGAAACATTAGTGCTCACATCGCTAAACCCACCAGTCGAGGCGAAGATCCGGGGGTTTACAACAAGGTGCAATACCTAGCGATGATTGTTCGAGCAATGAAACTCGACGGGGTACGATTTTCAAGTTCACTCGACGCTCCGAACGGAGTCAACGTCGCGTTATTTGACCCAACAGTCGTCGAGTATTCCAATGCTCGTATTGTAGTGGTCACAAGCACTGAGATTGCGTACGAGTCAATTCAGCCACAACGGCTTGCACCAGGGTCAAAGCCTTAACTCAGCCCACCATGAATCCATTGACACAAGTTCAGTATTTAGCTCTGGGTACGCGGCACATACTGAAACAATTCGTCCGGTCCTAACCTATGGAGTATCCCCACGGTGCCATAGCCGAAGGTGCCACCTATCGCGTACGTATAGTGCTGAATGAGAATTTCTTCTATTCCGTCGCCATCTAGGTCTGCGCGCAGAAGTTCACTTAGCATCGCACCTGCGCCCTCCCATTCGAATAGCAAGCGAGAACTCGAGACATCTACTATCCGGAGTTTCCCTGCTCGTGTGAGTTCCCGCAAGGACGGCTCTGTGACCTCCGCAATTCGGCGCTCATGATCGGGGCCTATGGTGGGAAGGATGTTTTTCGGAAGAAGCTGGAGGTCCGCGACACCAACCGAAGGATTGCTTACATAGCTCAGTGACGGAACTTGCGCGCGCGTAATCGAATCTAGTATGGCGTCTGCGCTGCTTAGAAACGCCTCCATCTTCATGGCAAAGGTTGTTAGAGCGTAATATCCAGAGGCTCGCGCCGCCCGATATTCGCGGCAGGTGCGAATTGTCATAGAGCGCCCGGAATCGTTGACAAACTCAATTCCATCGATATCTTTCGTACCGCCCAAAAGCATTGGTTTATCGAGCAGCGCGTCAATCGATTCTAAACGAACCTTACCTTCCGTTGATCCGTCGAAAAATTCAAGCTCGGAGCTCAGGGAGAATCCCGCATTGAATTGGACATCGGCAAGATCTGCCAGGCTTATGCTCCCGGTATCTAATGCGTTTCGAAGAATGGCTAGAATCCTCTCTTTTCGATCCTGAAGCTTGAGAGAATCAATTTGGCGAAGGACTGCGGGCTCTTTCCGCGATGCAATATCCAGATAAAACCGTGCGCTCGCGGGATTGAACAATTGGCCAGACTTCGCGAGGTTGCAGCGTCGATGGGCTGGGACGAGGTTGAGAATGGAATTCACAGTGAATTCGGGAGCGAGGCCAAATTCCGCCTTGACTCGCGCGAATTCGACGCTGTCATCGTTAAGGTTTTCGGGTACGATGTGGTCGATATCCAATTCTCCCAGGTTGATCAGATCGCCGCAGTAGAGACATTTCTTCGCATGTGCACGCCAAATCGCAATTCTCGTCTGGTCAGGCACCTTGAACTTGGACATGCTCAAAGTCTACATAACGGTGATCGTGGTCGGGGCCTTAGAAGATGTCTCGTCGAACTCTGGCCCTGATACAGCCGGATCGCGCACGGCAGAGGTGGCGATCGTTGAGATTCGTGGGTTAACCGAATCAAATCGTCCACCCAGGGGAATTGTAGCTGCGGTGTCAGGGTTCGAGGAGAACCTTAATGATGCGGTGAACCATTTCAAGTTGCTGCGGGCTGCACTTGGTGAGGAGAGAGTCAATCCGCTTGCGGATGTCTCGTGGATCTTCTTCCCTTTCCAAGAGTAAGAGAACGTTCGGAGGCACGGCAAGACCTTTGGCCATTGCGACTATTGTGTCCAGGCTTGGCACTTTATTGCCGCGTTCCACATCTCCCCAGAAGTTTCCGGTAATACTCCCACGCTCCGCAGCACTTTCGAGGCTGAGTTTCGCGGCTTTTCTGAGCTTTCTGACCCGTTGCGCAAATAGAGTCCGGTGTTTCACGATGTAGCCCCGTGACAACGATAGCGGGGATCATGGCCTCATAAAACCATCTATAGCGTGTATCCAGCGGATAAATAACGCTTTATCGCGGGTGGATCGGATCGATTCTGCCATCGAAAGTGTTGTTTGGAGAGCCGCAGGAACGACGATACGGGTTAGAGTTCTGGGGAAGGCGGCTGTAAAGCGGGGAGCGACGTACCGGGCTTGTAGGCGTAGATCAGCTTCGAAACCTGGATTGCAAGCCGTAACTGTGAAGGAGTGAAGAGATCGAGCAAGGTGTCTAGTTCTTGACGATCTTCGTTCTGTCGATCCTTGCCTTCAAGCGTCATTAGAACATCGGGCGTGATTCCGAGGCCCTTAGCAAGACTGCAGATGATGTCCAGGCAAGGTTCTTTTTCGTTGCGTTCGACGTTTCCCCAAAAATTGGGGGACAGGCCGCCTCGTCCACTGGCCTCTTCAATACTGAGGCCAGCCGTACTCCTGAGACTACGCAGGCGGTTCGCAAAGGCTTCGCGATGGTCCAAGTCTCCCATCTGCCCAAACGATAGGCGTGGATAGCGGCCAAAACCACAAGCGATGGAATGTATTTTGCTTGCATACTACTCACTATAGAGTTATATATCGGACGATCTGAACTCTAAAGAGTTTGATTCTGAGCACAATCCGCTCAAAACATTTCAGAATTCCGCGAGATGGAACTTGACCACGTCGATTACAGCCCGGTTCGCGGCGATCTCCCCATCGTCGGGCAGAGCCAAAGCGTCCAGCGCTTCCGATGGCTGTTCAGCAGCGAGCGCCGAAATCTCGGACGAAGTCCTGATGGCTCGTATCGGCGACGGAGATAAGGAAGGATTGGCTTGCCTCTTTTACCGCTATGCACGCCTTGTGCGTGCGGTCGGGTACAAGATTCTCAGGGACGATTCAGAAGCGGACGACTTGCTTCAAGACGTATTTCTGTTCATCCATCAGAAGAGCACGGTGTTTGACAGTTCGAAGAGTACGGCGCGTTCGTGGATCGTTCAGATGGCCTACCAGCGCGCGATTGACCGTCGCCGCTATCTGGACTCGCGCCATTTCTATACCCAGGTCGATCTGGAAGATGTTGGAAATGAACTGAGCAGTCTGGGGACGACAGCCGGACGATACGAAAACTCGATTGACGAAGTGCTCGGCAGGATTGGATTACGCAAGGTGTTTGGAGTGCTCTCAGAGATCCAGCGTCAAACCCTGGGGCTTCATTTGCTCGATGGCTACACTTTTGAAGAAATCGCGGTGAAGTTGGACCAGACGCGAGGGAACGTAAAGAACCACTATTTCCGTGGGTTGGAGAAACTGCGGAAGCAAATTTTTAGCTGTAACCGGCAGAGCGATTGAGCAGTATTATAGGAGGCGTCATTCATCCGAGGAGCAGGGGCGTTGTCTCGAATCGAACCCCATGACGAGTTCCTAGAACTCTGCGCCGTTTCAACCTCGGGCCAGCTGAGCGAGGAAGACCAGAGGAGACTACAGGAGCACCTTGTCGTTTGCTCCTCCTGCCGTGAGGCCCTGCAACAATACGAAGCGATCATTCGCCACGCGATCCCAGCGATGGCAGCAGACGAGACACCAGAAAATCTGGAGGCGGGGACGCGTTGGTCGGAGAAGCGGGCAGAGTCTGCTCTTTTCGAGCGCATAGCACGGGAAGAGGGCAAGCCCGGAATCGAGCAGAATGGGCCGATTCAAATCCACCGTCAAACTAGCGCTCGTCGAGTCCTTTCCCCTGCCAGTGCCGCCGCTTGGCGTAGTGTGTGGGCTCTCTACGCTGCGGGAATACTGCTTTTCATTGCTCTCGGTTTCTGCGCTTATGAGGTCGGCATTCGCCGCGGGACAAACGCCGCAAACGTTGCAGCTCCCCATTCAGACACGCAAAGCCAGATTTCTTTGGAAGAAAAGTTAAGCGACGCGAGCCATGAACGCGAGGTTGCACGTGCCCAGGTCGAGCAACGTGACAGCCTCATTGCCGATCTGCGGAGGCAGTTGCAACAGCAGTCGGCGAAAATGGACCAGATGAAAGCGGCGCAGGAGCAGTCGGATGCTGCGCTACGCAACGCTGATGCCGGACGACAGGAACTCATCCAGCAGCGGACTGAGGCGGAACAGAAATTCAATGCCGCTCAGTTAAGCGCGCAGGCATTGCAGACGAAGCTCGATTCAATCGCAGAAAAGCCTTCCCAAGATGCAAAGCAGGCGGCAACGTTAGACGCAAAAGTCAACGAGCTGACGAACCTGCTTCATCAGCGTGACGCCGTCGTGGATCAGCAACAGGAATTGCTCGCGCACGACCGTGATATTCGGGAACTCATTGGCGCGCGAGATCTCTATGTCGCGGAAGTCTACGACGTGGCCCGGAACGGGGCGACTCAGAAACCTTATGGGCGCGTGTTTTACACGAAGGGGAAGTCGCTGATTTTCTACGCTTATGACCTGGATCAGCAGACTATAGCGAAGAACGCCAGCACGTTCCAGGTGTGGGG
>Ga0224534_1000829_pt1 | contig 17963 bp, 13 predicted proteins | sample 714E12024metaG_FD_172012 | JGI IMG/M metagenome (GOLD analysis project Ga0224534, IMG submission 172012) | Peat soil microbial communities from Stordalen Mire, Sweden - 717 E1 20-24 | ecosystem: Environmental > Terrestrial > Soil > Wetlands > Peat | place: Sweden: Norrbotten County, Stordalen... | reverse complement strand
GGATCATAGAGAAACTCCCAGGTCTGGTAGGTGGTCTGCTCATTCGGCGTGATGATGGAGTTGCCGGTGGCACTGCTGCCAACGCCCATGAAGGGGCCGGTTGAGCCGGGAAGGCCCATCCCCGCCGGGCTCTGCATCCCGGCTGCGCTTCCAAGTCCGGACGAACCGCCGAACGCTCCAGACGAGTCGCCGAACGAACCGGACGAGCCGCCGAACGAACCGGACGAACCGCCGAACGCTCCGGACGAGCCGCTTGCGTTCGTCGAACCTGCGGCCCCCGTCGCTCCCGTGGGGCCGAATGCGCCACTTGCTCCGAATGCGCCATTTGCCCCCGCGGCTCCGCCGATGCCGTTCGACTGCATTCCCGCGGCCGCTCCCAGGCCGGCGCTTGCGATTCCGGCCAGCGGCTCGCCGAAGAAGCCCTTTACCGTGGTCTGGTTCTGCCCCACCGGAATCAGCCGATAGTCGGCCTTGCCAGTGAGCGGGTCCACGTACCGCTGACGCAGAAAGCGGATGTTGTTGGTGTTCTCCAACTGTTCGATGGATCCCGGGTAGCGGCCAAATTTCTTGTAGTACAACTGGATCGCGCGCACATACTGGTTGGCCCGGTGCGCCGACTCCTCTTCGCGCTCGCGGCGCAGGGTGAAGGCCTCCTTCGACGCGGCCACGCTCAGCGCGATCAGAACCAGCGCAATGACCACGATCAGTCCCAGCAGCATGAATCCCTGCTCGCTGCTGGGCTGTGGCCCTGCTTTGCCGCCTGCGGTTTGTGCCTTGTCGCTCTTCATCAGTTTGTCAGCAGCGGGAGCGTCTGCGTGTTCTTGTACTGCATGTCTTCCACCCGGATCGACTTCGCCTCGATCGAGACTACGCGGTAGCGGCGCAGCACGACGTCGCCGGCGGAGGCCAGAAAGACGCTGTCGTCATGCAGCAGAAAGGCCTGCCGCGTTCCGTCCGCAGTGGTCTCGACGCCGAAGAACTTCAGGTCGATGGGCGGCGGCGGCGGAGGGGGCGGCGGCGGCGGACAGTTCGGCGGACAGGGCACAACGACTGGCGCCAGCCCTGGCTTCGGCCTCGCGGCGGTAATCGGATTCGGAATCGTCACAACCGGGGCCGAGCTTGCGGAGAAGATATTGCGGCCGCTGCCGGAGTACTCCAGCGACTCGGTGACCAGCATGGCTTCCATGTGCAGGGTTGGGTCGAGCGCGGCCGCGGTTGTGCCCAGCGGCTTTGCGGCTGCGCCCGTGGGCGGATTGCTGGATGGTGCTGTATTGTTCGCAGAGGCCGCGGGCGCCTGCGTTGCCGCAACGGGCGCGGTCGCTGCGGGGGCGGCGGTGTAGAAGTACTCAAAGTAAACGAGCGCGGAGGCGATCAACACAAAGGCGATCTCCGCGGCGATCTTCTTGCGGTCTTCGGAGACTTTGCCGCTGGGCAGCTTCATCGCTCAGGCCCTCCATTTGCCACGCCCGCGGTCTCGCCCTGAGCGGTCGCGCGGTCCTGCGCCACGGCCCCCTGCTCATACGTCGTCAAGCCCATCCTGAGGTTTACGGTGCCGCTCTGCTGGCCGGTGAGCGTCTCTGTATGGATGACGAAGAAGAGCTTGTCGCGCTCGATGGAGTTGATGAACTGGACCAGCGGGCGGTAGTCGCCGCTGAGGGTGGCGTCGATGCGGACCTCGGTCAGCTCGCCCGCCGATCCGGCAAGGACTGGAGCATGAAAGTACTGTGCCCGGGTCAGGTGCACGGCCTGCTTCTTGGTCAGCGTGCCCAGCTCGCCGGCCACGTCGGAGTCCGACGCGGGAAGCCGCTGGCGGCTGAACTTGTCCGCCTCCTCGGTGGCGCGCGCCAGCTTTGCATCCAGCCCGCGCAGGGGTTGCGCCGCAATCCCGGCGGTCTTCAGCGCGATGCGCTGCTGGGCCATCGCTTCGGCGTTGTGATTGCTCTCCGCGTGCCACAGGAACCCCATCTGCGCCAGCAGATAGAGGTTCACCAGGGCCAGCAGGCCAACGCCCGCCCAGTGCAGGTTCAGCGCACTCAAAAGGCCCTTTGCCTGCGCCAGCACGCTGCCATTTGCAACCTTGGACTTTATCGCGGTGACGACGCTCATCGGGCACCCCCCTTGGCGGCGGGATTGACGGTCTTTGCGGATGCAGCAGACGCCGCAGGCTTATGGGCCGCGACGGTCTTATGGCCCGCAGCATTATTGTCCGAGGGTTTATGGACTGAGGATTTTACCGGCTTGTCCTGGTTCGCCGCGACTTTCTGCGCCGCATCTTTCTGTTCCTGCTCATGGTCCTTCGCTGCTGCGGGCAATGGGTTGTAGCCGCTCAGAATATCGAACTCCACGCCGCCGGGAACGCCGGTCTGGACGACGGGCGTCAGGCCGTTCGGCTCCTTGGTCTGCGATGTTTCATTGACCAGCCGAGGAGCGAGAAAGCGCTGGCTGCGCTCCAGGTTGCGCACCAGATCGACGGCCAGGTCGCGCTGCCCGGTGACGTGCAGGCGGATGTTGACGTCGCCCTCGGCGGTGATCACAGGTTCGATGCTGGTGACCTGGACGCCCGCCGGAAGCACGCGTTCGAGGTCCATCATCACCGCGGTCCAACTGAAGCTCTTGCGCGCAAACAGATCGTTGAGGAACTGCGAGCGTTCGAGTACGGCGCGGTTCTGCGGCTGCCTCATGCGCGCCTCGTTGGTCTGGCGCTCGGTGAGGGCGGCGAGGGTCTGCGCCTTCAGGGAGTCCATCTGATCCTCGTCGGCGCGCGCCCTCGCATTCAGCATGTGCAGTCCGGCGCCGAGCGCGATTGCGGTGAGCGCCAGCGCGGCCATCGCCAGGCGAAGCCGCGCGAACAGAGGCCGCAGCTCAACGAAGGGACGGGTTGCGAGATTGATGGAGATGCGCATCAGTTGGCCAGCGCCCCCCTGACTCCCGCCAGCCAGCCGAGCGGGACTCCGCCGGGTGTTCCAGCCGAGGTTGCGCCGGCGCCGAGCATCTCCGGGCGGAGGACCTCCTGCACTGCGAGCGGGCCAATGTGCGCAGCATCGAGCAGGGCAGCCAGGGCCTCAGCTCCCAGCGTTCCGGCGGCATGGATCGCCGGCGGCGGTGTCTGTAGCGTGTCCTCAAAGTAGGCCGCGGCGACGCTGACAGCCTGGGCGACCTCGTCGGCTGTGTCGGTGAGGCACTCGGCGGCGATCTCTTGTGCGATCTCCTGAACGATCTCATCTTCGATCATTACGGTCTCGATCGCGGCGGCAACGTCATTCTGGTCGATGAAGCTGACCGGCTCCTGGCGCGACCACTCCTCGGTGGAACGCTCTCGATTAACCGGCAGCTCTTGCATCGCATTGCCTGCGAGCTGTGCGGCGGCGGCATCGGCGCGCATGTCCGCGCCCAGATCGACGGTGCGGTGCAGCAGCAGGACTCCCGCCTTCACAATTGCGGTGGTCACCCCTTCGCGCCCCGCGTTGACCACCAGCAGCGGCGCGTCGCCCTCGGGCAGGCCGGCCAGCGCCGCAAGCGTGCTGGGCAGGACCGCGCCCGGCTCGAAGCCGGCCTCGCGCACCACACTCTCGTAGTCGGCCAGCAGCTCGCGCGGCATGGCGACGGCGAGGACATGCAGGAGGCCCTTTGCGGAAGACATCACCTGATAGCTCACGGCGGCGTCGTCGGCGTCGAAGGGGAGAAGTTTCTTGAGGCGGAAGCGAACGATGGGGAGCGCCTCGGCGGGCTTGGCGGGAAGTTCGTCGAACTCCAGCAGCAGTACGCGAACGGCTGCGTCGGGAACGATCAGAGTGACCTCGCGGGTGCGCAGGCAGACCGCATCGAGCGCCTTGCGCACCGCTGCGACGACCGCTGCGCGGCCCTCGGCGCTGCCGCCTACGCCGGACGATGCTGCGTTGTCGACCTCGACCTCGGCATCGACGGCGCGCAGACGCGGGACGACAACTCCTTCCGCCAGCGGCACCCGCGAGACCGCAGAGAGCACGGCGAATGCGTCTTCGGCGCGCGCGGCAACTACGCCCTCTGCGCGCACCTCGCAGGCCAGGCGCGGCCGCGTTCCCATCGATCTCGGTAAAAATTCCATTCCGTCCTAGACTACTCTTCGCCCGATTTGTAATATTTCAAGATTGTCCATCCCGCACCGAACAAAGCCAGTACACCGACAATCAAGTTTGCAAGCATTAGACGCCACAATAACAAACTCGAAATTCCGTATTTGCTCAAATGTTCGACTGGGACTTTTTTATCAAGATAGCGAAGAGTGAAATTAAAAAAGAGACTGGCAGAGGCGATCGTTTGTAGCCAAAATGCTTTCCACATCGTTTTGTTCTTTACCATTTCAACTTCCAGTCTATAAATAGTGCGTGCTTTCAGCCCTTGGTGGTTCGTTTGGGCTTGGCACCTAGGGCTGCGCCCTAGGCTGGTATAGATCGCGCCTTTGGCGCTGTTCGTGCAAACTTCAACTAACGACTCGCAACACGCATCAACCAACAACCTGCAACCAACAACCTGCAACTGTTCTTATCTCCCTGCCTCGATGAAGGTGACTTTGTTGATCTCTTTCAGCGTGGTGATGCCGAGGCGCACGCGCTGGATGGCGGAGTCGCGCAGGAAGTTCATGCCCTTCTCGCGGGCCTTCTTGCGGATCTCGCTGCCGGGACGCTTGGCGAGCAGCATCTCGCGGATCTCGTCGTCCAGCTCCAGCAGCTCGTGGATGGCCGAGCGGCCACGGAAGCCGGTGCCCGCGCACTCCATGCAGCCGGGGCCTTCGCGGAAGTTGAAGCCGCGCCACTCGTCGGGATCGAGGCCGCTGGCCAGCAGCTCCGCGTCGGTGTAGTGCACGTCGCGCACGCAGAACTCGCAGACCGTGCGCACCAGCCGCTGGGCGAGGATGCAGTTGAGCGCGGAGACGAAGTTGTACGGCTCGACGCCCATGTTGAGGAAGCGGCCGAGCACATCGACGACGTTGTTGGCGTGGACGGTGGTGAAGACCAGATGGCCGGTGAGCGCGGAGTTGATGGCGATCTGCGCCGTCTCGGCGTCGCGGATCTCGCCGACCAGGATCTTGTCGGGGTCGTGGCGCAGGATGGAGCGCAGTCCGCGCGCGAAGGTGAGGCCTTTTTTCTCGTTGACGGGAATCTGCGTGATGCCGCGAATCTGGTACTCGACCGGGTCCTCGATGGTGATGATCTTGTCCTCTTCGGACTTGATCTCGTTGAGCGCGGCGTAGAGCGTGGTGGTCTTGCCGGAGCCGGTGGGCCCGGTGACCAGTACCATGCCGTATGGCTCCTTGATGTAGCGGCGGAAGCGCTCCAGATCGTCGGGCATAAAGCCCACCACATCGAGCGAGAGCTTCTTGAACTTCTCTGACATGGATTCCTTGTCGAGCACGCGGAGGACGGCGTTTTCGCCATGCACGGTGGGCATGATGGAGACGCGGAAGTCGATGAGGCGGCCCTTGTAGCGCACGCGAAAGCGGCCGTCCTGCGGCACGCGGCGCTCGGCGATGTCGAGTTCGCTCATGACCTTGATGCGGGAGAGGATGGTCTGGTGGTGCTCGCGCGCGATGGGCGCCATGGCCTGCTGCAGCACGCCGTCGATGCGGTACTTCACCATCATGCAGTCGTCGCAGGTCTCGAGGTGAATGTCGGATGCGCGCCGCTCCAGCGCGGTGAAGATGGTGGTGTCGACCAGGCGGATGATGGGCGAGATGTCGTCCTCGCCGGTGAGCCGCTCGATGGAGATGTTTTCGTCGGAGTTTTCGTCGCCGGAGAGGACGTCGAAGGCGAGACCCTCGCTGGCCTCGTCGAGGACGCGCTGCGACTGCTCGGTCTTTTTGAGCAGGTCGGTGATCTGCGACATGGTGGCGACGCGGGTGACCAGGCGCTGGCCGAGCAGGCCGGAGATCTCATCCAGCATCATCAGCTTCGACGGGTCGCTGACCGCGATGGCGAGGCGGCCCTCCAACTGTTCCAGCGGGACAAAGTTGTAGCGGAACATCATGTCCACGGGAACGCTCTTGAAGAGATCATGCGAGATCTTGAAGTTCTTCAGGTCGACGAACTCGGCGTGGTAACGCATCGCCAGGGCCTGCGCGCGTTCCACCTCGGTCATCGACATCTCGCTTACGCTGAGCGGCACTGCAACCGGAGTAGCCATATTCTGTAAGACTCCCCTCAACGCAACTCGTTAGAACGAAACGGTAAAATCTTTCCGGGCTGGATTCGTATTTTCTGCCGAAGAAGGTTTATTTGAGGCGCGCGCCGAGTTCCACGTCTTCCAGGAAGCCGGCGAGAACAGGCGCTCCGTTGGGGCCGACCGAGGCGGCGACGACCATTCCCTGCGATTCCAGGCCACGCATCTTGCGCGGGGCGAGGTTGGCGACGATGACCACCTTGCGGCCGATGAGAGATTCGGGCGTGTAGTACTCGGCGATGCCGGCCAGAATCTGCCGCCGGGACGGATTGAAGCTGGGGCCGAGATCGACTTCGAGGCGGAGCAGCTTGTCGGCCTTGGGGATGCGCTCGGCGACGACAATCTGGGCGACGCGAAGATCGACCTTGGCGAAGTCGTCGATGGTGATGATCGAGGTTTCCCCGGGCGAACTGCTTAACACCGATGACACCGATTGAACCGATTTTTCTGGAGTGGGTGCGGCGGCGGGTTCTGGCGCGGGGGTGGTCTGCGCTGCGGGAATGGTGGGGGATTCCATGTCAGTCATAAGTTGGGCGAGTCCTTTGTCTGCTCGGGGGAAGATGGGGGCAAGCGGGCCGAGCTTCGTGCCGGGTTTCAGATCGCCCCATTTCAGGTCTTTTAGTTCGCCGTTGCGCGCGGCTTCTTCGATGTCGCCCAGACCGAGTTGACGCCAGACGGAGGCGGTGGCGTAGGGGAGGATGGGATAGAGCAGGGCGGTGATGATGCGGATGGCTTCGGCGGCCGTGTAAATGACATCATCCCTCTCGGCCCCGTCGGGCATCTTCCACGGGGTATTGCTGCTGAGATGGCTATCAGTCGCCGATATAGCCCAACTTATATTCTCGGTCACTCGGGTGAGATCGTAATACTCGAAAGCGCCCCTGATGCCGTTTTCTAAAGAGCCCGCCGAAAACCTGAGTTGGTAGTGCTCCTTGTCTCTCTCATTGGCAAACGCAAATTTGCCAGGACCGCTCACAGGGCCAAACAAATAGTTCTGGGCGAGATCGGGTAGCTCACCTATGGAGCGTTGTATCGGGGCGGGAACTTCACCAACCAATGAGAAGGTGCGTTTGACTAGATTCCCATATCCGTTGGCGAGGTCGGCGTTGTAGCGGGTGATGAGGGCGTCGAAGCTGAAGGTGCCGTCCTGTCCGAAGGGAATCTCGCGGAGGAGAAAGTAGCGGAGGACATCGGCGGCGAAGAGGTCTTGCTGGGCTTTGGTGGGTTGGGTGAGGCCCGGGGCTAAAGCCCCTCCTGCATGGGACGTTGTTTCAGGGGGCTGAAGCCCCCTGCTCCCTCCGGAAAGACCGGGCGCGGCGGATGTGACCTCAGCGGCTAAAGCCGCAGCTTCAGGTGGGGCTGTTTGCGGCACGGCTGAAGCCGTGCCCTTAAGTAATGCGGAAACCAGCTTCGGCTGATGCGCAGTCCGAGGCGTTTCAATGGGCACGGATGGGCAGAGGGGGCCGAAGGCGTCGAGGATGGTTTCGGTGCGGACGACGTTGCCGCGGGACTTCGACATCTTCGACTCTTCGAAGAGCAGCCAGCCGTTGGCGACGATGGATTTTGGCAGCCAATCTTTGGCCCACTCGGCGTGTTCGGCGGGAGTGAGCTGCGGCATCGGATCATTTGGGCCGTGTTTGAGCTTCGGGTTCAGAGCCAGCAGGATGGCGGGCCAGTAGACGCAGTGGAAGCGGGTGATCTCCTTGCCGACGAGATGCAGGTCGGCGGGCCAATATTTTTCGAACTTAGCTTTCTCTGCTTGCTTCTGCTCGGGCGTTAGGTCGTTACGATCCTCGGCTCCGTAGCCAATCGCGGTGATGTAGTTGGCCAGCGCGTCGAGCCAGACGTAGACAACGTGCTTTGGGTTGCCGGGGACAGGGATTCCCCAGTCGAAGGTGGTGCGCGAGATGGATAGGTCCTTCAGCCCGCCGCGCAGGAAACTGAGGACTTCGTTGCGGGCGGTATCGGGCTGGATGTGGAGGGTGCCGCTTTCGATGAGGTCGATGAGGGGGAGTTGATAGTCGGAGAGGCGGAAGAAGTAGTTCTCTTCGGTGATGGTCTCGGTGGGGCGGCCGCATGTGGGACAGGGCGCGCCGACGGGAACATCGACGAAGGCTTCGTCGGGGACGCAGTACTGGCCGGTGTAGGAGCTGAGGTAGATGGCTCCGTTGGCATCCAGTTGCCGCCACAGATACTGCACGCCGCGGTGGTGGCGGGGTTCGGTGGTGCGGAGGAAGTCGTCGTTGGTGATGCCCATGCGCTTCCAGAGGTTTTGGAAGCTGGCGGAGACTTCATCGGCGAACTGCTGTGGCGGGATTCCGGCGGCCTCGGCGGAGCGCTGCACCTTCTGGCCGTGCTCGTCGGTGCCGGTGAGGAAGAAGGTGGGCTTGAACCCGTCGTCGCCGACTGGCGGGCCCAGCAGGCGGTGGCGTCGCGCGATGACATCGGCGGCAATGGTGGTATAGGCGTGGCCGATGTGGGGACGGGCGTTGACGTAGTAGATCGGCGTGGTGAGGTAGAACTTATTGGGATTTTCTGGCATTGGCTTGATAGGCCAGTTTATCAGGTGGCGGAGCAGGACGGGTCACTTTGGCGCAGCAGGAACCTACATCTCAAAGTCGAGACGACACCCCAGCGATCAAAGGTCGCTCGCCGGGGACCGCTGATGCCCACCCCAGCCAGCAAAGGCCGCTCGCCGGGGACCCCGGATGCCCACCCCAGCGAGCAAAGGCCGCTCGCCGGGGACCCCGGATGCGTGGGGCGCCCGCGAACCGTTCGGTGTCAGACTGCGTGGGGCAGGGCGTGGCTCTCCGTTCTTCCTCCCAGCTGGGGCACCAGGATCTGGAAGATGACGAGGGCAAAGATGTAGGCGAAGGCGGCCAGAGCAAAGATGAACATCGCGTGATGCGCGAAGTAGTGGCTCACCAGATAGGTGAAGATGGCTCCGCCCAGTGCTCCTGCGGCCCCGCCGACGCCAACCACGGTGGAGACCGTGGTGGAGGGGAACATGTCGGTGGGAGTGGCGAAGAGGTTTGCGGACCACCCCTGGTGGGCCGCGGTTGCCAGCGAGAACAGCGCAATGGCCGGCCACGGGTTGGTGGGGAAGATGACGCCGAAGTACGGCACAAAAAGAATGGGGACGACCAGCAGCGCGCAGATGAGCATGGCGTACTTGCGCCCGGCGTTGACCGTGTGGCCGCACTTGATGATAAAGCCGGAGAGCCATCCGCCGCCGATGGATCCTACGGTGGAAACACTATAGATGATGATCAGCGGGTACTTGGCGTGATTGAGGTCCAGGCCGTAGTTGTTGTGCAGGAACATCGGGAGATAGAAGAGATAGAACCACCAGATGGGGTCGGTGAGTCCCTTGCCGAGGGCGAAGGCATAGAAGCCCCGGCGCTGTAGCAGAGCTGAGTAGGGAAGGGTCTCTCCCTGCGAGGCGTACTCGGCAAAATCGCTATCCAGGTTGGCCTGGGTCTGGGCGGAACCGCGGCGCAGGCGGTTGTAGGGGAAGATGAGCCAGACGATGCACCAGATCAGGCCCATGGAGCCGGTGCAGATAAAGGCGGCATGCCAGCCGAAACGGGAGGTGACGGCGGCGATGAGGATTGGGGCGATAAAGAAGGAGGCGCTGGAGCCGGAGTTGAAGATTCCGTTGGCCAGCGCGCGCTCTTCCGAGGGGAACCACTCGGTGGTGGCCTTGATGGCGGCGGGGAAGTTGCCGCTCTCGCCGAAGCCGAGGAAGATGCGGGCGATGCAGAAGCCGATGACGCTGGCGACGAGGGAGTGGCTGAGTGAGGCGCAGGCCCAGACCGCGATGGCGCAGGCATATCCGACTTTGGTGCCGAGCTTGTCGATGATGCGTCCGGCAAAGAGAAAGCCGACGCCGTAGGCGACCATGAAGCACTCGACGATGTGTCCATAGTTGAGCTGGTATGTGGTCTGGGACTCAGGCGCGACGTTGGAAATCCAACCCATGAAGGGAAGGTGGAGGAGCGGCTCGATCAGCCCGAGCGCGGAGCGGTCCATGTAGTTGATGGTGGTGGCTGCAAACAGCAGGGCGCAGACAAACCAACGGACATTTGTATTCTGAGGCGCGGAGGTGGTGATGCCCTCCTCGTCATAGCTGGCGGGTTTCGTCAACATTGGGTAGAAGCTCCAGCAGTCGTACGTGAAGACAACGCGTAGACCGCCTGTAGTTGGGAGATTTAGAAATCGGGTATTGCAAGTTTGAGTGCAGTCGCTCGGTGGGTTGGGCTGCGAAGCGCGTTGCCACCGGCCAAGAACACCTCAACAATAATATTCGTCTTTCGCCGATCTGACAATTCCGCATTTGTGGTGGAGGACGCGAATGAGAGAGGAACAGCGACGGAATCTGTGGATAAATCGCTGTATTTGAGTGGCGAGCAATTAAAAACGGCGTATATGGGCGTTTGTTTGAGTACTTTTGCAGCACCAAAAGTTACGCGGAGATATGTGCGCCGGCCGCGGACAGGGAGGGTGGAGAGAGAGGCGCTCGAGGGGGAGTTGCCGGTCATAGGCGAAGCGGACGGCAGGCAATTTGGAAGCGACAGATGGAATTGGCAATTTGGGCCGATAAGAGAGTTCTAAGGGGTTCTGTTGTTCCTCTTATCGATTCTGCTGAAGGACGGTTGCCCATGAATGTGTTGATTGTTGAGGATGATGCTGCACTGGGACATTTTCTGGACCAGGGGCTGAAGCTCGACGGCCACGATGTCTCGGTGGTGACGGATGGCGAGGCGGCGCTTGAGAGTGCGGCAAAGCTGCGTCCGGAGCTGATGATTCTGGACCTGGGCCTGCCGCGGATGGACGGGATTGAAGTGCTGGCAGAGATGCAGGAGCACTACCGTTCCACCTCCGTGCTGGTGCTGACGGGGCGGGCCGAGATGGCGGAGCGGGTGAAGTGTCTGCGACTCGGGGCCGACGACGTTGTGATGAAGCCGTTTTCCTTCCATGAGCTTCGCGCGCGCTTGCAGGCGCTCAGCCGGCGGCGCAGCCAGTTCGAGGACCCGGTGCTGCGCTTTGGCGATCTGGAGATGGACCGTGCCCAGCGCAGGGTGACACAGGCGGGCCGCGAGGTGGAGCTGACGGCGACCGAGTTCTCCCTGCTGGAATCGCTGATGCGGCGGCGCGGTGAGCGCGTATGCAGCCGCGCAGAGCTGCTGCGGGAGGTGTGGCGGATGCCGCTTGGGGCCGGAGCGATCGCCGCCAGGACCAGCCGCATGGATACCAACATCGTGGAGGTCTATATCAATTACCTGCGCAAGAAGCTGGGCAGAAATTCAACTGCGTCGCGGGGCGCCTCCGGCGGTCGTCACTCGGTGATCCGCACGGTGCGCGGCGAGGGCTATCTGCTGGACGCGCCGGAGGAGCGCGATCTCAAGGCTGGCGCGGGCAACCCGCCGCCGGAGCTGACGGCGATCTTTGCGCTGGGCGGATGCGTGGCCGATGCCTGAGGAGGACCCAGTGGGAGGCAGGAGCAATCGCAGGAAGTTCAAGCAGATCGGCGCGGCGCTGCATGAGATGTGCCAGCCGTTGACGACCTTGCAGTGCACTCTGGAGATGGCGGCCCTGAACGACACTCTGGAGGAATATCGCGAGGCCACGGAGACCGGGCTGGCGGAGTGCAGGCGTCTGGTGGCGTTGGTGGAATCGATGCGCGAGGTCCTGCATCAGGCGAGCCAGGAGACCGCGGTCGAGGAGTTGGAGGCAGGCAGATGAAGTCGCGGCTGCTGGATGCGGTGCGGGATGCGGCGCCCAACGCGATGAGGACTGCGCCCGGAGAGATGGACGCGGACGCTGGTCTGGATGCGAGCGAGCGGACGGCAGAGGCGCGGACCGTGGTGGTGGTGAGCGCGGACGTTGAGTTTCGGTTGCAACTGTGCGAGCGGCTGGCGTCCCTGCGATGGCGGGTGTGGCAGGCCGGCGGAGGGGCGGAGGCGTTGATGCAAATGGAGGCGCAACCGGTTACGGCGCTGCTGCTCGACGGCTGGCTGCCGGACCTGGAGGTGCGCGAGTTTGCGGCCCATGTAAGGCTGCTCTATCCGGAGATTGAACAGGTGCATCTGGTTGGTGCAGCCGGAGAGAGCAACGATCCCGCGGGAGGTCCGCGCAGCTTGTGGCTCAATGAACTGCTGCATGTGGTTCGCGAGGCGCAGGCGGGGGTAAATCGGTCCCCGGTGCGGCGACCGAGGACCCGCAATCCGATCGACGAGGGACCCATCCAGCACGAGCCGGAGGCCTTTCGCGTTCTGCCGGATGGAAGCGTCACGGATGGAACGTTCTCGCAGGACAGTTTGAGCCTCTCTCGCGGAAGATGGCTCGAGGTGCAGGAGTCAGTAGGGGCCGGTGCCGTCTCCGAGATGCCGGGACGCAAGATGCTGCTGCCGGAGTTGGTGGGCGACAGCCCCGCGATGCGCGAGATGGCGCGGCTGGTGCATCTGGTGGCGCCGCGTTCCACCACTGTGTTGATCGAAGGCGAGACCGGGACCGGCAAAGAGGTGGTGGCGCGCGCGCTGCATCGGCTCAGCTCGCGCGCGGGAAAGCCCTTCGGAGTGCTCAACTGCGCGGCCATCCCGGAGTCGCTGCTGGAGGCGGAGTTGTTTGGACATACGCGCGGCGCGTTCACTGGAGCGGTGCAATCGCGCATGGGCCGGATCGAGGCGGCCGATGGCGGGACGCTGCTGTTGGACGAGATCGGCGAGATGCCCGTGGGAATGCAGGCCAAGATGCTGCGCTTTCTGGAGTCGGGCGAGTTGCAGCGGGTGGGCGGAAACGAGTTGACACGGGTCGATGTGCGCCTGATTGCAGCCACCCACCAGCCGTTGGAGCAGCAGACGGCGGAGGGGGCGTTTCGCCTGGACCTGTATCACCGGCTGGCGGTCTTCCCCATTCAGGTGCCCGCGCTGCGCGAACGGATGGAGGACATCGGCGAGCTGTCGGAGTTTTTTCTGGAGCAGTTGGGGCAGCAGAGTCCGCGCAAGCGGCTCACCCTCGGCGCGGCGGCGAAGTTGCAGCAGCACTCCTGGCCGGGCAATGTGCGCGAGCTGATGCATGTGCTGGAACGCGCAGTGATCCTGGCCGGCCCAAACCCGGAGATTGCCGCCGCGGACATCCGCTACCGGCGGGCCACGCGGAGCTGATTGGGATTCCGGTCCAGCGGCCCCATCATCATTAAAGACTTCAAAGAATATAGGTCTCACGAGTTGCGCAAGAACCCATCCTTTTGAAGCTGGGCAACTTTTCTCCCGTTGCAGATGGCCTTTATCAACCCGGCTCTAACCGCATGGGAAAATCCGTGCACCAATAATTGGCTATTCCACAGACAGTTACGCCGCGCACAGAGTCCTCGGCGCGTAGAACTGACCGATTATGGAACTGCCTGAGAGAAGGTTAATGCAAAGTGGCTGCGCAATGGCCATTGCCGTGCATCTCTCCAATCCCAAGCATAGGTTGTTGCCAATCTACGCGGGAGTCCGACCGCGGGATTGGAAGTTCGTCGCATTGGAGAAGAGGCAAGTATGGGGAACCGAACATTATTGATGCAGGAACGACTGAACAAGGCAGGGTCTGGGTTTGCGGAGTTGCCGGAGGTGGGGAATGGCCCGTTTCTCTCCGCGGCTGGAGCGAAGCTCGCAAGCGGGCTGAAGAGTGAGTCTGTGCCGGAGCGCGACCAGATTCTGCTGGAACACCTTCCCACGGTGCGCTACCTGGCGCGGCGGATCCACGAGCGGCTTCCACAGCACGTCGAGCTGGACGACCTGATCTCGGCCGGCGTGGTGGGCCTGATCGACGCGTTCTCCAAGTTCGATCATACCAAGCAGGTGCAGTTCAAGAGCTATGCACAGTTCCGCATACGCGGCGCGATTCTGGACTCCCTGCGCACGCTGGACTGGAGTCCGCGCGAGTTGCGGCGCAAGGGGCGCGCGGTCGAGGAGGGTATCCGCTCGGTGACCCACAAGCTGGGACGTGTGCCGACGGAGCCGGAGATCGCCCGTGAGATGGATATGGGCCTGAGCGAGTTCCAGCAGTTGCTGGGAGAGTTGAAGGGCCTGGAGATCGGCAGCCTGCACCTGGAGCGGACCGAAAACTCGGGCGACGAGGAGTTGGCCTACATTCCGGGGTCGCCCGACGAGAACCCGCTCTTCCGCTGCCTACAGGGCGAGATGAAGCAGCGCCTGACGGACGCCATCGAGGAGTTGCCGGAGAAGGAGCGGATGGTGTTGACGCTCTACTACTACGAAGAGCTGACGATGAAGGAGATTGGGCTGACGCTGGGCGTGGTTGAGTCGCGCGTCTCGCAGATCCACTCATCGGCTGTGCTGCGGTTGCGCGCGGCGCTGGCCGGGCTGCGCTCGGATTATTCGGCGAATACCAGGGGCATGGCGGCCAGGAAGAAGCACGATGCGGGAGAGATGGTGGCCTAGTTCAAGGGCCTGGCTCATAGATTAAGTTCATCGGTTCGCAGTGGAGCGCTTGGCGGGGACTGGCAGGAACATGCCTGTTCCCGCCGTTTTTTTTCAGGCCGCGAACAAAGCTGATGCGGCATCTCAAACGATGAGACTGCGTCTCAAACTTCGAGGCGATGATAGTTTGCAGGGAAGATGGTCCGTTACCGCGAGATTGTATTGAGATGGCTGGCGGCAGAGAGCGTGGACTGGTTTGCGAGTGGGTTGCCTGAGGCGGTGCTGGGGCCAAGGCCGAGCTTGATGATGGCGCGCGAGTCGGGCACCAGCTTGGTCTGCCAGCCGTTGTCGGCCTGCAGCTTCTCCATTGCGGCCTGGGTTTCCGCATCCCAGTGGCCGCTGGGGCCGCCCGTGAGATAGCCGGAGCGGACCAGTGCGCTCTGTATCTGCGTGGCGCGTTCATCGTCGATGGTTCGCTGGCCCTGTAGCTTGGGCTTGGAGGTGTGTTTACCGGTTCTGGGTGAAGTGGGTCCGCGGTGCGCGCGTGTCAGAGCGACTGCTGGCGCCGCGGAGCCGAAGATGAGCGATAACAACAGAACAGATGGACCCAGACGCATGGTACGACGAGACCTCATGGAGCAAGTTGACACAGAAACCGTGCAAATCCTCTAATATCCAAGGCAAGCCTATACCCCGAATTCAAGGTTTGGCAACACGAATCACGGTTTCTGCATCTTAGGCGTTTCTAAGTTGATTCCGAGGGAGAGAGCACGCGGTTCGCGGTCTCTCCCTCGCACCATGGGTTAGGGCAGGGTGCCTCCCAAGTAGGAGTCTCCGGGGGGGGCATTCGGTCCTTGCAATCGCACCTTGAAGGCCACATCCTGGCCGGACTTCAGGCCGCTGACGATGGCATTGAAATCGGCCTTGCCGGCGATGGGCTTCTTGTTGATCTCGAGGATGACGGTTCCAGTGGGGACGCCGATCTCGCCGGCGAAGGAGCCGGGCCGGACATTGCTGACGATAACTCCGCCCTGAATGCCGAGCTTGCTGGCGGTCTGGGCAGGGACGGAGTCGACCTGGATGCCGAGCTTGCTCTCGCTTGCTTCGGAGGCAGACGGAGCGGAGTTGTTATCGCCATCGTTGCCGGCATCGGCGAAGATCTTGGCGCGGTCGGCGATGCCTACCGTCAGCGTCTTCTTGGAGTCGTTGCGCAGGATGCCAAGCTGCACGGTTGAACCCACCCTGCGCGTGGAGATGTCGGCCACCAGATCATCGCCGTCCTTGATCGGCTTGCCATCGACAGAGACGATGACATCGTCCGGCTTGACTCCACCCTTGGCGGCGGGACCGTCTGGGGTGACGGTACCGACCGGAACTCCCCCATTAGCGAAGCCGTATTCGCGGCTGACGGCGGAGGGTATAGCAGGCTGGAAGCTGATTCCGATGGATCCGCGAACCACCTTATGCTCCGGGCTGATGAGCATGTTGTAGACAGAGGCGATGGTGTTGGAGGGCATGGCGAAGCCGACGCCCTCGGAGCCCGTGGACTGGGTAAAGATGGCGGTGTTCATGCCGATGACTTCGCCGGCCATATCCACCAGCGGGCCGCCTGAGTTGCCGGGGTTGATGGCGGCGTCGGTCTGGATGAACTTCTGGAACTGTTTGAGGCGGCCGTTGGGGTCGGGATCGTCGATGGAACGGTTCTTGGCGGAGACGATGCCCGCGGAGACGGTCTGCGAGAGGCCGAAGGGCTCGCCAATGGCGAGGACCCAGTCGCCGACCTGCGCGCCGTCGGAGTTGCCCAGCTTGACGGTGGGCAGCGGCTGGGGAGCGTCGATCTTGATGACGGCGATGTCGGTCTCGGCGTCCACGCCGATCACATGCGCCAGGCGTCCCTGTTCGCTGTAGTTGTCGGGATCGGAGGCGAGCTTGACGTAGATCTTGTCGGCCTTGTCGACGACGTGGTTGTTGGTGATGATGTAGCCGCGCGAGTCTACGATGAAGCCGGAGCCGAGTGCCTGACGCACGCCGCCGCCGAAGTTGTTGGAGCCGTCATCTCCGCCCTGGCCGCCCTGGCCGCCGAAGAAACGGTTGAGGAAGTCCTGCATGTCGCCCTGGTCGCCCTGGTCGCCCTGATTTCCGCCGAAGGGAATGATCTGTCCGCGCCGGTTGGAGCGGCGGTTGGCGGACTGCTTGGGGATGGACTCGGTGTTGATGTTGACCACCGCCGGGCCGACCTCTTTTGCGATCTTGGAGAAGGCGTTGGAGAGGTCGCGAGGATTGGGAATGGTGAGGGGACGCGCGTCGGAGGAGTCGACGGCCTGGCCCTTGGCGCTGACCGAGCGGGTCAGCACGGAACCGGCCAGAATGCCAAAGGAGAGAACCGCCAGCAGCGCGAAGGTCGCGCTCAAACGGTGGTTGCGAATGCGTGCGAGGAGATTGTGTGCTGCTTGCTTCTGTGTGTCCATCGGTAGATAGGTCCTCATGCGAATTGGGCTGTGCCTGGCTGCGGGCGTTGCCTGCTTGCGGGTGGCGCGGCAGAGTCGCTGAGCCAAGCATATCCGTTTGCAACGCGCCGCAGTGCCATGCGGAATGTCCAGATGATTAGACGTTGCGCACACAAATGCGTTTCATCGCCAGAGATTCCGCGCTGGGAGGGCGAAGCTGCTGTTTCTAAAGCTCCGCAGATTTTCAAGCGGACGAGCGCAGGAGCTGATTGCTGTTTATTCTCCATTTGGTCGCTGTTTGTTCTCCCCCTCCCCCTGCCATCCCCCTTGGCGGTGGATTGGTGCGTAAGTGGATTGTTATGTGGTGGCCACAGGGATAATACTCATAATGAATATGTTAGGAGCAAGTTGCCTGGAATCAATCGGTTGTGCGGGGCGTGGCGGCCAAAATCTTCATTGCATGGAGGTTGCGGATAAAATGCTCACAACATTCGGGTTATGGGTGAAAATTACGGATTTTGCGGGGTGGTGCCGGCAAAATATTCATTCGAGGATTTTTGCGGATAACATATTGATTCGGTGCGGCTTATTCGGAATTCTGAAGTGCAGCGGCGCAACAAAAACAACTACGGAGATTCTGGCTGCGCCAGAATGACGACTCCTGGGGCTGCGCCAGGATGACGAACAAAAACAAACAAAGGCAACTACGGAGATTCTGGCTGCGCCAGGATGACGACTCCTGGGGCTGCGCCAGAATGACAAACAAACAAAGGCCAATACGGAGATTCTGGCTGCGCCAGAATGACGACTTCAGCGGCGGCTTATTCGGTTGAGAAAGTACGGTGCAAGCGGGCGGCGGAGGTCTATTTCCGTACGGTCTAAGCTGCCCCTC